>Ga0111538_10007540_pt1 | contig 14657 bp, 13 predicted proteins | sample SoiMethybrSBSTD1_FD_79669 | JGI IMG/M metagenome (GOLD analysis project Ga0111538, IMG submission 79669) | Bulk soil microbial communities from a Populus tree surrounding site in Tennessee, USA - Soil MetaG P. TD hybrid SBSTD1 (version 2)... | ecosystem: Environmental > Terrestrial > Soil >... | reverse complement strand
GTCGCCAGGAACTGGTTGACGCGTTGCTGATAGGCGGCGTGGTTGGCGGGATCGCGCTGATCGCCCGACGCGACGATCGCAAGCGCGAGCAGCGCGTTCGCGTCACCCTGCCGGGTCTGCTCCAGGGTGCGCAGCGCCGCCGCCTCCGGCGCGGTCAGCGGCGACCAGGTGTGCAGCTCGGTGTTGCCGTAGCCCGCGCGCAGCACGGCCGGGACGTCGCCGCTGTCCCGCTGGGTGGGCGGCTTCCAGGCCTCGCTCGTGGCGCAGGCGCCGACCAGCAACACCCCGAGCAACGCGGATCGCCGCATTTCCCGGCACTTTACCGCACTGGCGCCGGCCCCGGGGGCGCCTAGTAAAACGCGAGGTCGTCGACCCAGAGGTCGAACGGGGTCACAGGCGTGAGCTGAAACTCGACCGTGTAGATGCTGCTCGGGTCGAGCCGCTGCCGGGGCAGGCCGAAGTTGCGCTGGGTGAGACCGCCAAACGGGATGCGGTACTGCCGCCAGGTGGTGTCGAGCTGGGTCAGCTCCACGCCGTGCGTGTCGTAACAGGCAACGCTCATGTCGGTGGTTGGCTCGACGCAGATGCCGCCTTCGGGGCGCGAATACTTGTCACTGATGGCGAGGCGGACCTTGTTCGAGGACGTGTCGCCGATGCGCGCCCAGAACGTGACGCCGGTTCGAAAGTCGTTGTTGTTCGGCAGCAGCCCAGCGGCGCCGCCGTCGATCGATCCCCAGCCCATCGACACGCTCAGGACGGCCCACACGGTGAAGCCGCGCCCGGTGACGTGCATCGCGTATTTGCTGCCGCAGCGCCCGCCCGGGATCGGCTCGGCGGCCGCGTCGCCGTTGGGCGTGATGATGGCATCGGCCGAATCCGGATCGCCGCCCGCCCACCAGGCGCCGTTGCGGCCGCCCGCACGGACGGTCATGTAGTCGGGGGTCTCCATGTCGTCGATGATCGCGGTCGGATCGATCGCCTGGATGATCTCGGCGCAATTCGTCATCGGCGCGCCGTCCACGCCACCGCCGCCGTCCGGGAACGATGCTGGGTTGGAACCGCAACCGGACGTGCCGGCCATGGCACCCACCAGCGCGAAGGCCGAGATCGAAGACATCGTGAACGCGCGTCGCATGTGTCGCTCCTGTTTATCTAGATCAGCCCGGTCAGCGGTCCCGTGCACCAGTCGGGCTTGCCGAAGGATCGATCCGGCACCCCCATCGCGTTGAGGATTGAAAGCAGCAGGTTGTTGTGCGGCAGCCCCTGGCCGTCATAGCGCAGGAAGCGGCCGGTGCGCACACCAGCGCCCGTCCCGCCGGCCAGCACGTAGGGCGCGCCCATCCGGCCGTGCGTGTTGCCCTTGGCCAGCTCGTTGCACCAGAGCAGCAGCGTGTTGTCGAACAGCGTGCCGCTGGCGCCGTCGGGCGTTCCCTTGAGGCGGGTGATCAGCGCGGCGAACTGCTGCGCATACCAGCGGTTGATCGCGATCAGCTTGTCGCCCGCCGGGTCGCCGTCGGGGCGATGCGACAGATCGTGGTGCCCCTCGGTGATGTTGAGCCAGGTGAACCGCGTCTGGGAGACGGAGCGCGACCATTGCATCGACGCGACACGCGTGATGTCGCAGGCGAGCGCCATGGTCATCAGGTCCATCTGCAGCGCGCCCGTCGCCGGGAAGGCATCGTTGGCGGCCGCCGACACCGGCGTGATGGTCGGGTCGTGGCAGGACGGGTTGTTGACGACGAGATCGGTGGTGAGGCGCGTCTCGATCTCGCGCACCGCCGTCAGGTGGGCTTCCAGCCGCTGCCGGTCGCTGCTGCCCAGTCGCCCCGACGTGCGCGAGAACTGCGCGCCGACGCCGTCGAGGATCGACTTTCGCCGCCGGCGCAGCCGCGCGAGCACGGCCGGGTCGGTGTGCAGGTCTGAGAACACGCGCGCGTAGACGCTGGCGGGGTCGTCGTCGGGCGGCAGCGGCTGATTGGCGGCGCGGTAGATCATGCGGCCCCAGTTGTCGGCCGCGCCGACCTGCACGCCCAGCTCGAGCGACCGGAGCTTGGTCGGCACCGCAAGCCCCTCCGCGATGCGCTGATCGACGGACGGCCCCACCGGCCAGCCCGCGGGCGGCGCGCCGACGCCCGCGAATGGACCGGCGTTGAGCAGCTGGCCCGTCAGCATCCCGCCCATGCCGGTCTGGTGGCCGTCGCCGCCGCCCCCCTTCTGTTCGAGGCCGCTGATCACGACCAGGTCGGCCTTGTGCGCCTCCAGCGGCGCGAGGATCGGCGACAGCACGAAGTCCGTTTCGCTGGTTCCCGGCGTCGGCGTCCACGCCGGCGGGATGGTCCCGTTCGCCGAGAACATCACGATGAAGCGTCTGGCGGGCGCAGCCGCCGCGTGCGCGCGCCGCGGCAGCATCGCCTCCAGCCAGGGCAGGGCGATCGCCGCGCCGCCGGCGCCGCGCAGGATCGTTCGGCGCGAAAGGGGCCGGTTCGTCTTTCCGTTCACGGCGATCCCCCCGGTGGGCGGTTGCGGAACGCCGCCATGCGGACGGTGGCGCGGACCATCTGCCTGAAGTCTCCGTCGCCGCGCGTGCCCGTGAACGCGGCGGCCAGCTTGTCGACCGCGCAGATGTCGCCCACCGACTGTTCGGCGCGGCCGAACGCGTAGCGAAACCACTGCGTGGCCGTGCATCGCGCCACCTCGGCGCTGCCCGCCAGCCGCGCGGCCAGGCTGGGGACGCCGTCGAGCGGGCCGTCGACGTCGGTGTTCGTCAACATCCCCGTCGCGTCGACCGGCTGGCCCGCGTCGACGTCACGCCAGCGCCCGGCGGCGTCGTAGTGCTCGAACGCGAAGCCGATCGGATCCATCTGCAGGTGGCACCCGGCGCAGCGCGCGTCCGCGGTGTGCTGCGCGAAACGCTCGCGCGTCGAAAAACGCGGATCGACGCTGGGGGCCATCACGACGATGTCGGGCGGCGGGGGCGGCGGCGTGGTGCAGAACAGCTTCGCGCGCACGAACTTGCCGCGCAGCACGGGCGAGGTCTGGTCGGCCTTGGCGTGTTCGGCCAGGAACGCCCCCTGCGTCAGCAGGCCGGCCGCGCGCCTGGCGTCGAGGTCGACGCGCTGAAAGCCGCTGCCGCCCGGTGCCGGCAGGTTGTAGAACGACGCGAGGTCCGCGTCGACGAACGTGAACGGCGCGGTCAGCAGGGTCGTGAGGTTCGGGGTACCCTGCCAGGCCGCCGCGAGGAACAGGCGCGTCTCCTCCGCCAGGGCGGGCCCGGTTGCGTCCGTCCAGGTGCGGTAGAGGGCACGGTCCTTGTCGAGGGCCGGCACGTTGCCCAGCTCCCACCACTGCTGGGCGACGTGCACGAACAGCTCCGCCGCGCGCGGGCCCGCCAGCAGGCGATCGGTCTGCGCCAGCAGGCCGCTCTCGGTGTCCAGCGCGCCGGCCTCGACCGCGGCGAGCAGTGGGTCGTCCGGGCCCGCTCCCGTCAACAGGAACGACAGCCGCGTCGCCAGCGCGTACGGCTCCAGCTGCTCGGTGGCCGCCATGCCACCCGGGTCGACCTGCGGTTCCGGCCGGTAGATGAACTGGGGCGACTGCAACATGGCCGCCACGACAGCGGCCACGCCGTCGGCCGGGCCCGGCTCGGAGGTGGCGTCGTAGACCTGCACCATCGCCGCCAGCTCGTCGGGCTCGAGCGGTCGGCGCCAGGCGCGGCGGCCGAAGCCGGCGATGAAGCTGGCGGCGCAGGCGGCGTCGACCGCGGTCGGATCGCAGCCCGCGACCGCGGTCAGCTTGACGGCGTTCGCGGTCAGCGCCGCCGCCGCCTGTTCGGCGACGTCCAGGTAGCGGGCGGCGTGCAGGCTGGAGACGCTGTACGCGTCGGCGATGTCGTCGAACCCCAGCGTCTCCTCGTCGGGCGGCAGCTGGTCCGCGACCGACGCCGGCACGCCGGTCAGGTCGGAGATCGTCCGTCCATACTCGAAGCGCGTGATCCGTCGTAGCGGCGCCGGGCCCTGATCGACTGCGCACAACGGAAACGTTTCCTGCGTCGTCCCGTCGCCGCCGCACGCCACGGTCAACAGCGCCGGCAAGGCGATCAGAGCCGAACACCTCCGCAGCATCTGAAGGGTACAGAGTATAGACCGCCCGTCGGCAGCTCACGTTTCAAGGCGAGCGCGACCGTGGGAAGCGTCGGGTCGAAGGTCGCCGAAGGTCGGATGGCCCGAGGCCGGGCAAATCACGCGAGGCGCTTGAGCGCCTCGAGCAGGTGATCGTTCTCTTCGGGGTTGCCGACGCTGATCCGGATCTTCGTCCGCAGCTCGGGCGCCCGCCACCAGCGCACCAGCAACCCCTCCTCCTTGAGCGCGCCGTACACCGCCTCGGCGCGCTCGCCGATCTCGCACAGCAGGAAATTGGCGGCCGATTCGGGCCACGACCAGCCGATCCCTTCCAGCTCGCTCTCGAGGTGCGCGCGCTGGTCCAGCGTCCGGCGCACGCAGTCCTCGTGGTAGCTGCGGTCTTCCAGCGCGGCGACGCCGAGGGCCTGCGTGATGGCGTTGACGTTGTAGCTGTCCTTCACCTTGACCAGCTCGGCGATCAGCGGCGCCGCGGCGAACAGCAGGCCCAGGCGGGCCCCCGCGAGGCTGTAGCTCTTGGACATCGTGCGCAACACGACCAGATTCGGGTGCTGCGCGAGGTAGGGCAGCACGCTCGCGTCGATCCCCGCGCCCAGCGCGAAGTCGATGTAGGCCTCGTCGACGACGACGACCGCGCCGGAGGCGGCCTCGCACAGCCGGCGAAGCTCGTCGACCGGGACAAGCGTGCCGGACGGGTTGTTGGGGTTCGCGAGGATGATCATCTTCGCGCGCTGCTTGCCGAGCTCGGGCGGCAGGTCCCAGCGGCGGGCGCTCTGCTTGAACGCGACGCGCACCAGCTCCGCGCCCTGCAGCGATGCCAGCGTGTCGTAGAGTCCGTACGTCGGCCACGGGCAGGCGATCTTGTCGCCCGCCTCGAGGAAGCCGCGATAGAGAATGGTGAGGCAGTCGTCCGAGCCGTTGCCCGCCAGGATCTGGTCGGCGGTCACGCCGAACCGGGCCGCGGCGGTCGCGCGCAGGTGCGCGCTCACCGGATCCGGATACAGGCGCAGCGTCTCCTCGGAGATCGCCGCCAGCGCCGCCATCACGCGGGGCGACGGCGGGAACGCGCCCTCGTTGGTGTTCAGCTTGACGAGGTCGCTGATCTGCTCCCCCGGCGTGTAGCCTGGCATCGCCCGTATCGCCGGACGCAACAGATCGACGGCGGAGGGGCGTTTGGCATCGTCGTTGGTGGACATCGCGACTCTCGACTAAAACCTAACACGAAGGGACAATCAGACGGATGGCCCGGATCCTCATCATCGACGACAACGAGACGATGCGCGAGGGCTTGGGCGCCACCGTGCGTCGCATGGGGCACGAGGTGGTGATGGCGTCGTCGGGGGCGGAGGGATTGACGCACATCGCGCCGGCAGCGGGGCGCGCGCCGGTGGAGTTCGTGATCACCGATCTCAAGATGGACGGGATCGGTGGCCTGGACGTGGTGAAGGCGGTGCGCGAGCGCGATCCCGACTGCCCCGTGATGATCGTGACGGCCTTCGGTACCGTAGAGACGGCCGTGGAGGCGATGCGGCTGGGGGCCTGGGATTTTCTGCAGAAGCCGTTCGCGCCCGAGGTGGTGAGGCTGAAGGTGGCGCGCGCGCTGGAGCTGCGCGGCGAGCGGCGCGCGCGCGAGCGCGCCGAGGCCGAGAGCGCCGCGTTGCGGGCCGACGCGGCGGCGAAGTACCGCTTCGACGAGATCGTGGGCGAGACGGCGCCGATGCGCGCCGTGTTCGCCACGATCGAGAAGGTGGCGCCCACCGATGCCTCCGTCTACATCTACGGCGAATCAGGGACCGGCAAGGAGCTGGTGGCGCGCGCGATCCACGCCCGTTCCAAGCGGGCGCAGGGCCCGTTCGTCAAGGTCAACTGCGGCGCGTTGACCGAGACGTTGCTGGAGTCGGAGCTGTTCGGTCACGAGAAAGGCGCGTTCACGGGTGCGGTGAAGCGCAAGCTCGGGCGGTTCGAGCTGGCCGACAAGGGCACCCTGTTTCTCGACGAGATCGGGGACGTGACGCCGGGGCTGCAGCTCAAGCTGCTGCGCGTGTTGCAGGAGCGGGACTTCGAGCGGGTCGGCGGCGAGGAGACGATCAAGGTCGACGTGCGCGTGTTGTCCGCCACGCACCGGGACATCCATGCCGAGGTCGCGGCGGGGCGTTTCCGCGAGGATCTGTTCTACCGCCTGCACGTCGTGCCCTGTACGGTGCCGTCGCTGCGCGAGCGCAAGGACGACATCCCGCGCCTGTGCGCGCACTTCATCGCCAAGTTGGCGCCACGTACGAACCCGGGGGTCAAGAGCCTGAGCGACGCGGCGCTCGCGCGGCTGTGCGCCTACGGCTGGCCGGGCAACGTGCGCGAGCTGGAGAACGTCATCGAGCAGGCGCTTGTGTTCGCGGAAGGGGAGGTGATCGACGTCGGAGCGCTGCCGGCGATCGTGCGCGGCGGCTTGCCCGACAACGCGCTGGCGCTGCCGCCGAGCGAGATGTCGCTGCCGGAGATACTCGAGGATCTCGAACGCCAGTTGATCCAGCGCGCCTACGACAAGAGCGGGGGCGTCAAGACCGAGACGGCGCGCCTGCTGGGGATCAAGACCAGCGCGCTGTACTACAAGCTGGAGAAATACGGCATCGGCGTCATCGAGAGCCGGAGCGAAAAGGCGGCGGCCGCGGCGGCGGAGCCGGAGGAGATGCTCGCCGACGGACCGCCGGGGGCGGGCAGCGGCGCCGGTCGTGATCGTGCGCGCTGATCCCACACTGTTCGCGCGGCGGACCGCGATCATCGTCGCGGTGGCGATCGTCGCCGGGATCGGCGTGGTATTGGGCTGTGCCAGCGAAGCGAGCGCGCGGCGTGGCGCCGCCCGGATCGGCCAGGTCCAGAATGGCCGGGCCAGCTATTACGGCAAGGAGTTCGAGTGGCGGCGCACCGCCTCGGGAGAACGCTACGACCCGAACGGGCTGACCGCGGCGCACAAGACCCTGCCGTTCGGCACCCGCGTCCGCGTCACGCGCCGTCCGGACGGGCCATCGGTGATCCTCAAGGTGAACGACCGCTGCGGCTGTACCCACGGCCGCATCATCGACGTCTCGCGGGCGGCGGCGCACAAGCTGGACATGATAAAGGTCGGCGTCGTCAAGGTCCGGCTGGAAGTGGTGCCCTGAGGTCGGCGTTCTCTGACGGCGGGGCTAAAGGCGCTTGCCGCCCTTGACCTTCAGGATCGGGCCGGTCATCGCGAACCCCATCGCGTCCTTGTCGACGGCGCCGTCGATCTCGACGCGCGCGCCGTCAGATTCGATCGCGCCCGTCGTACCTTCGAGGACGTAGGTCGTGCCGTCCTCCGCCTCCAGCTGCCAGTGCCCGCCTTCCAGATCGTTCCTGCGAACCGTGCCGCGAAACTTTGCCATGCGGGAAAGTATAGCGCTGGCCCAGCGCCAAGGGCGGTCTGGACGTCAGCGGCGGCCTGAGGCGCGAAGCTCGTCGGCCGGCGCGAGGGCGATCGGAATCGGCTCGAACCAGATCTGCGCGTCTTGGCGGCGGGCCAGGTAGGCCTCAACTTTCAGGGTTGGCTGGTTCTGCCGGACGCGGGTGGCAGCCCGCTTGACGTCGTCCAGCTGGCGCGCCGCGAACTCCTCGGGCTTGACCTTCAGCCACTCGAGGTAGAACGCGCAGCCTTCGTGCGCGATCATGATCAGGCGTTCCAGCTTGTGGACGTGGCAGAGAAAATCCAGCTGCCGTTCGGCGCTGTGACTTTCCCAGAACACCGACAGGGCCCCCGACAGGCAGGCCGGCCCGCCCGGAACGGCGAGGCGGTCGTAACGCGGCAGGCGCAGGCCCTGGTGCAGGAACTCGTCCATCTGCTCGCCGAAGCGGCCGTCGCTGCAGTAGATGCTTGCGGCGCGGATACGGGCCGGGTCGAAGCCGATCGTGCTGATGAACCCGTTGGTGGCGGTGCGCTTGGGCGCGGGCGCAGGTTCTTCGAATTCGACCTCTCGGTTTGGCTGGTTTTGTTTTCGCGGCATCTAGACGAGCTCGATATCAATAGGTCGGTCCGGCGCCGACCTTGGTGGTCAGTACCAGGGGAACCTCGTAGGGGGCCGAACCATACAGGTAACGATACTTCGCATAAATGGTCGTCACGCGCTTCACGTATTCGCGCGTCTGCGGAAATGCGATCAGCTCGACGAATTCGTCGGTCGGGTACTTGGCGTTTTGCTCGCACCAGCGCGCCATCATGCGCGGCCCGCTGTTGTAGGCGCCCGCGGTCAGCTGCAGCTCGCGGCCGAACTTGTTGTAGAGCTGCCCGATGTAACTCGCGCCCAGCCGGATGTTGATCTCCGGATCGTAGAGCTGGTCCGGAAAGAACGGCTCGCCCATCGCCGCGGCGACCTGCGTGCTGGTCGGCGGGATCATCTGCAGCAGGCCGCGTGCGTCGGCGTACGAGACGTTGTGTGGATCGAACCCCGATTCCTTGCGCATGATCGAATAGAGGAACAGCTCCGGGTTGGCGGCGGCGGTGCCGTATTTCTCGACCAGCGGCTGGTACGCCCGCGGATACGCCGCCTCCCACATCTCGCGCGTGCCCGGGTCGCGCAGCGGGTCGGCGCCGAGCGCGGCCGCACCGCGCGATTCGCCCAGCCGGTAGATGCGATGGTAATTGCCCGCGCGCTTGTAGAGATCGATCAGCCAGGGCAGCGCTTTGTCGCCGCCCAGGTGTTTGAGGATCTCCTTCTCGTTCTGCTCGATCTCTTCGCCCGCTTCGGCGGTCATCCCCGCTTCGATCAGCTCCGTGGCGCGCGCCACCGACGGCTCGCGCAGCGGCTTGCTCGGCGCCTCGACCGCGATCTTCTTGACCGGAAGCTCGATCGACACGGTCTGGCCGGACTGCTTGAGGCGCGCGCGCGCCAGCAGGCCATAGAACGAAAACGGCCCGCGTTGCGCGAGCTCGCGGTAGCCGGCCGCGGCCTCGTCCTTCTGCCCGGCCTTCTCCTTGATACGTGCGCGCCAGTATTTCACGCGCCCGGCGATCTCGTCGGAGGCGATGCCGGTCGGCGCCAGGCGGCCGTAGCGATCGAGACCCGCGGCCGCCTCCGCCGTGTTGCCGAGCAGGAAATTCGCGAATGCCAGGCTCCAGGCAGCGTCGTCGGCGAACGCGCTGCCGCCGAACTTGTCCAGCGTGGCCTGGAACGCCGGGATGCTCTCGCGGAAGCGCCCGCGGTTGTATTCGAGCCACCCGGACAGGTATTGCGCCTCCGCCGCCCAGCGCGAGTGGGGAAACTGCGCGATCACCTTGCGGTAGCCGGCGATCGCCTCGTCGTCGCGGTCCGCGCGCGACAGCGCGCGCGCCCCGTGAAACTGCGCCGACGCGGCCTTCTCAGCCGATGCGCGCGCGAGCTGATCGACGGCACCCAGCAGCAGCGCGCCAGCCGTCGGGTAGTCCCGCCGCATGCGGAACTTCGTCATCCCGGTCTGGTAGTCGCGTTCGGCGGCCAGGTCGGGCGGCAGCGTCGTGGGCAGCTTCGCGAGCTCGGCGAGCGCCTCGTCCCAGTGACGGTCCTTGGACAGCGACTCGGCACGGCGGAGCCGGTCGCCGGGCGCCAGATCCGAAGCGGGCGGCGGCACGGGGATGGTCGCTGGCACCGGCGGCAATGTGGGCGCCGGCGTCGTCATCGGCGTCGCGGGGGTGCCGGCACCCAGGCGGCGCAGCGCCTCGTCGGCCAGCGGATGTGCGGGGAAGTCGCGCGCAATGGCCAGGAACTGCGGTCGCGCGGCTTCGCGGTTACGGTCGGCGGCCACCTCGGCGAGGCGGAAGCGCGCCAGCGCGACGTCACCGGCGCGCGCCGACGCCGTCTTGGCGAGCCGCCCGTAGCTGGCCGCCGCCTTCGTCCGATCGCCCTCCATCCACAGGCAGTCGGCGATGCGGAACGGCGCCATCTGCGCCGGGCGCCCTTTGCCGCGCGCCACCTTCTCGAAGGCTTCGCGCGCCGCGCGGTAACTGCCGTCGTAGAACTCGCTCTCGGCGAGCACGAACAGCGCCCAGTCCTTGCTGCGCAGGTCTTTGCCGATCGCGCCGCGCAGCGCCTGGGTGGCGGCATGGTAGTCGCCCGCGCGGTAGGCCGCGAACCCGCGCGCCAGCTCGGCGACGCCCGGGCTCGACGGCGGTGGGGCCGCTTTCGGGGATGCCGCCAGCAGCGCCCAGACGATGCCGAGGCCAATCACCCCCGAACCTTACACCAGCGGGCGCGTGAACGTAGCGCGGCTACGCCGCGCGGAGATCATCGCGGGAGGGTTTGGGTACCGAGCGGCACATCGCAGCGAAGCTGCGATGCCGGGAGGTCGCCTCGCCACCCTTCGAGGGTTCCCATCTAGACGCCCCCGCAACCATCCGCGCGGACATCCGAAGACCCCACGTTTTTCGAAGGCCAACGTGATAGAAGGAGACGCCATGGGAAGCGTGAACAAAGTCATTCTGGTCGGGAACCTCGGCGCGGATCCGGAGCTCAAGTACACGCCGTCGAGCCGCCCGCTGTGCAATCTCCGCATCGCGACGACCGATGTGTTCAAGGACAAGTCGGGGCAGCGCCAGGAGAAGACTGAGTGGCACCGCGTGACGGTGTGGGGCGACACCGCCGAGAACTGCAACAAGTACCTGTCCAAGGGACGGTCGGTTTACGTCGAGGGACGGCTGCAGACCCGCTCCTACGACAAGGAAGGGCAGAAGCACTACGCCACCGACATCGTAGCCGATCGCGTCGTGTTCCTCGGGAGCGGCGGTGGCGGCGCGGGCGGCGGTGGCGGTGGCGAGGGTCGGCGGTCGGGGCCCGGTTCGCAAAGTGGCCAAGGTGGGATGACTCCACGTGATTCCGGTCCTCCCGACGACGCCGACGGCGGCGTGCCTCCGTCGGACGACGACATCCCGTTCTGAGCCGGCGCGCGTAGCCGATGGGCGCCGCGCGGCAGCCCGTCTTTCCAGGTTAGGCCGACTCCAGCGCGGGTATCGAAGTGCCGAGATCGGCGATAGAATCCATGCTGGTGGTTCGTCGGCTCGTTGCGCTATCGGTCCTGTTGGTGCCGATCCTCGCTCCGGCCTGGGGCGGCAACCGTGACGCGCTTCGCGAAACGGAGCCGGAGACGACCACCATCGTGACGCGCACGGCGATCGTCGACGAGCCCGCGGATGAGTCAGTGGCGCTCTGGTCGCCGGGCCACGGGCCCCGCACCGGATTTCGCCCCTCGGGCGCGCCGCGCGAGCTGCTGCTGTCGTTCGACGACGGCCCCGATCTGGCGGGGACGCCGGTCATCCTGGCAGAGCTGGACAGGCGCGGGCTGAAGGCGATCTTCTTCGTCACCGGCTGGCGGCTGGTCGGCCAGCGGCCCGAGGACGTCGCGCGTCGCGATCTCGTGCGCAAGATCGCCGCGCACGGCCACCTGGTCGCCAACCACACGATGAACCACCACGATCTCTGCCAGAACCCGGCCGAGCAGGCCGCCGAGATCGACTCCAGCACGGAGCTGATCGCCGAGACGACCGGCATCCGGCCGCTGCTGTTCCGGTCGCCGTACGGTGCCTTCTGCCGCAGCCTGGAGGCGGCGCTCACCGCACGCGGGCTGCCCGACATCGGCTGGAACATCGATCCCCAGGACTGGAAGACCGACGACGAGGAGGCGGTGTTTTCTTACCTGACCAGCAAGGTCGACAAGCTCAAGGGCCGCGGCATCATGCTGCTGCACGACACCCACGAGGCGTCGGTGCACGCGCTGCCGAAGTTTCTGGACTGGCTGGCGCGTGAAAACAAGCGCGCCGTACGTCAGCACCGGCCGCCCGTCAACGTGATCGACTACGCCGTCATGGTCCCGAAGCGCTCGGTGACGGCGAGCGGGATTCCCGAACTGGTGGGCGCGCTGCTCGCCGACGCACGCGGCTCCGTGGCACGCCACCTGCCCTGACCGAGACCCGCGCGAGACGAACGTGGCCGGCTTCCTCATCCGCGAGATCGCGCCGGCGGATCTCGACGACTTTCAGAAGGCGGCCGTTCACCTCGATTCGGTGAACCTGCCTGACGATCGCGGCGCGCTGGCGCAGATCATCGAACGCTCGCAGCGGTCGTTCGCGGCGGCGGCGGCAGGCGCCAGCGAGCCGGCCGCGAAGGATCGTTGCTTCGTGTTCGTGGCGGCCGAGCGCGACAGCGGCCAGGTCGTCGGGACGTCCATGATCTTTCCCCAACACGGCAGCCGGAAGGCGCCGCACGTCTACTTCGACGTGTTGGAAGAGGAGCGCTACAGCGAGACGCTGGACCGGCACTTCGTCCATCGCGTGCTGCGCATCGGATACAACTACAAGGGGCTGACGGAGGTCGGCGGCCTGGTCGTGCGGCCGGAATTTCGGCGCCACCCCGATCGGCTGGGTCGGCTGCTGATGTCGGTGCGCTTCCTCTACATCGCCCGTCACCGGTCCGCGTTCCGCGACGAGGTGTTGTCCGAGCTCATGCCGCCGCTGGAGCCGGACGGCACCAGCCTGCTGTGGGAATCGCTGGGCCGCAGGTTCACCGGCCTCAGCTACCAGGAGGCGGATCGCCTGTCGCAGGACAACAAGGAGTTCATCCGCACGCTGTTTCCCCAGGATCCGCTGTACGCGTCGCTGCTGCCCGCGCACGTCCAGGAGCTGATCGGCAAGGTGGGGCCGGACACCCGGGCGGTCGAGAAGGTGCTGCGCGAGATCGGGTTCAGCTACGCCCATCGCATCGACCCGTTCGATGGAGGGCCGCACTTTCACGCGCGCACCGACGACATCACGCTGGTGCGCGGCACCCGTGGCGGCCGCGTCGCTGCCGCCCCCGAGCCGCCGGGGGCGCCGGGCGCGGGCGCCGTCGCGCTCCTCGTCGCGCGGGAGCGGGCCGAGCCGCCGTTTTTCATGGCCGCCCGGACGGCTGTGCCGCCCGAAAGCTTGCCACCCGCCGGGCAGGAAGGCGAAACGGCGACGCTGGCGCTGGGCACCGAGGCGCGTGATGCATTGCAGGTCGCACCCGGCGACGAGATCGCGTACCTTCGTCTCGAGTAGCGCGATGCCCTCCACCGTTTTCATCGTCGACGACGAGAAGAACATCCGCCGCACCGTACGGATGGTGCTGGAGGGGGAGGGCTATGCCGTCGAGGAGGCGTCGAGCGGCGAAGAGGCGCTGGCGCGTATCGCCGAGATCGGCGCCGACGTCGTGCTGCTGGACGTCCAGCTGCCGGGGATGTCGGGGCTGGAGACGATCGAGCGCATCGCCAAGCTCAAGAACCTCGATTCGGCGCCCACCATCATCATGATCTCGGGGCACGCGACGCTGGCGGACGCGGTGCGCGCCACCAAGGCCGGGGCCTACGACCTGATCGAGAAGCCGCTCGATCGGGAACGGTTGATGGTCGCCCTGCGCAACGCGCTGGAGCGGCGCGCGATGGAGCGCGAGGTCCAGGGCCTGCGCGCGATGGCCGAAGAGCGCTTCGAGATGGTCGGCAAGAGCGCGCCGATGAACGCGCTGTTCGCCCAGATCGCGAAGGTGGCGCCGACGCGGACCCGGGTGTTGATCACCGGCGAGTCGGGGACGGGCAAGGAGCTGATCGCGCGTGCGCTCCACCGCGCCAGCATGCTGGCCGACAAGCCGTTCGTGAAGGTCAACTGCGCCGCGATCCCGCCCGAGCTGATCGAGTCCGAGCTGTTCGGGCACGAGCGCGGCGCCTTCACGGGCGCGACCGCGCGCAAGCGGGGCCTGTTCGAGCTGGCCGACGGCGGCACCATCTTCCTCGACGAGGTGGGCGACATGATCGCCTCGGCGCAAGCGAAGGTCCTGCGCGTGCTGCAGTCCGGAGAGTTCACGCGCGTCGGCGGCGAACAGGCGCTGAAGGTCGAGGTGCGCGTCGTCGCCGCCACCAACCGGGACCTGCAGGCGGCGGTCGCGGCGAACGCGTTCCGTGAAGATCTGTACTTCCGCCTCAACGTGGTGCCGCTGCGCGCGCCGCCCTTGCGCGATCGTCCGGAGGACGTGCCGTTGCTGTCGCGGTCGTTCGTCGAGCTCGCCTGCCGCGAAAACGGCATGAAGGTGAAGCCGATCTCCGACGCGGCGCTGGGGATGCTCGCGGGCTACGAGTGGCCGGGGAACGTGCGCGAGCTGCGCAACGTGATCGAGCGCCTGGTGATCCTGTCGGAAGACAGCATCGACGTCGGCGATCTGCCCGAGGAGATCGTGGCCGACGTGGCGCGCCGCCAGCGCGAGAGCAACGCCGTGGCCAGCGAGCTGCCGCGCGTGGAGTTGCCGGCGGAGGCGCGCGCGCTGCCGCTGCGGGAGTTTCGCGACCACATGGAACGCGAATACATCCGCATCAAGCTCGACGAGAACGGCTGGAACATCTCGCGCACGGCGACATTGCTCGGCATCGAGCGCACCAACCTGCACAAGAAGATGCGGGCGCTCGGCCTGTCGCGCGACAATCAGGGCCAGGGGCCGGGGCCCGGATCCGCGGCGCCGTGAACCGCGGCCTGCTCGCGATGGC
>Ga0111538_10007539_pt1 | contig 14658 bp, 15 predicted proteins | sample SoiMethybrSBSTD1_FD_79669 | JGI IMG/M metagenome (GOLD analysis project Ga0111538, IMG submission 79669) | Bulk soil microbial communities from a Populus tree surrounding site in Tennessee, USA - Soil MetaG P. TD hybrid SBSTD1 (version 2)... | ecosystem: Environmental > Terrestrial > Soil >... | reverse complement strand
GACCGCCGACCATGACCGAAGGCGGCGCCGAAAACGACCGCCGACCATGACCGAAGGCGGCGCCGAAAACGACCGCCGACCATGACCGAAGGCGGCGCCGAAAACGCAACCGCCGGGTCACCATGACCCGGCGGTCCTCCGCGACGCGTGGCCGTCCGTCGTTTGTAGGTGCTTCGCGGAGCTCTCGAGGCGTGGGTATAGCGAACGGGATGCCATGGAGGCGGGACGGCGTTCCGCGCCCTTGCTCGCCACCTGTGAAGACTCGTTCACGTGAACCTCGGCCACGCTTACAATCGCGTCATGCGAGTGGGACGGCTGTGGGCGGTGGCCATCGTGATGGCGCTCGCGTGCCAGAAAGCGCCAGAAGGGACGAACGGTTTGTTTCCCCAGAAGGACGAGCCGGACAACCTCAAGGGCCTGCTCGACGCCATCGTGAAGGCGGCCGAGAGCGGCGACGCCAAGAAGGCGGGAGCGCTGACCCGCGGGCTCATCCCGACCGAGGCGGCCTACAAGAAGGCGCTCAGGGACGATGTGCCGGGCGCGGTCCTGGCCAGGCTGGTCAGTCTCCTGAAGACGCTGCCGCCGGACGACGCGGCGCTGGCCAGCCTGATCCACCGGGGCGATCCCACGCAGACCCAGATCAACGTGCACGGCGCGACCCCGGAGGAGATCCAGGCCGGCTCGACCGCAGCCGCGACCGGCGAGTTCCCGGGCGGCGCGGTGGAGAAGGCCGGGCTCCTGCGCCCGGGCCTGCGCTTCTACGAGGCGGAGTTCGTCGCGCCCGGCGAGGAGCTCGGCATGAAGTACCACCTCTTCTTCTGGGACGGATCGCAGTGGCGAATGCTCGGGCCGATCTGGCGATCGCTCGAGTGAGCGGCACGGCTACGGCGGCGCGGGGTCGCCGGCCCGGGCGCAGTCGAGGTCGGCGGTGCCCGCGACGAGCTTGTAGATCTCGCACGAGGCGAGCTCGACGTAGGGGGCCTGCCGCCCGTACCAGTCGTCGCCTGCGTGGGTGAGGATGGCGACCGCGTAGGTCCCGCGCGGCGTGTCGACCAGGCCGACCTCGTTGAGCGTGTTGTAGCGCTCCTCGCTCGAGCAGCAGCCGGGCGGCAGCCAGCCGCCCTTGTGGCGGGCGGTGGCCTGGGCGTCGGGCGGCAGGCGCGCGCTCAGCCAGCCGCCGGTGCCGCTGCGCGGCGAGAGCGTCATCCAGTCGAGCAGCGCGGCGGTGGCCGCGGCGTCGAGGACGGCGCCTGCCTGGAGCCCGGCGAGGAAGATGATCGAATCGTCGGCGGTCGTGTAGTTGTCCGAGCCCATGAGGCGCGGCGAGTTGCTGGCCTCGCGGGTGGCCTGGTAGTTCCACTGGGTGAGCGCGGTCGAGTTCCTGCCCATCCCCACCACGTCCCAGAGGTAGACGTTGACCGCGTCCGGCCCGACCAGATCGATGACCTCGCCGGTGGCGCCATTGTCGGAGCTGACGAAGATGGGATCGGCGTAGGGCTCGACCGGCGCGACGCCGACGCCGTCGAGCGCGGCCGCCACCCACCAGGCCTTGGCCGAGCTGGCCGAGACGTAGAGCTCGCCGCCGCGCGACGACGCGCGCGCGCCGCTGGCCAGGTGCTGGACCGCGAGCGCCACCTCGCTGCCCGGCGTCCGCCAGCTCGCCTCGGCCTGCAGCCGATCGAGGGCCGCCTGGAGCTCGGCCTGGAGGGCGGCGGCGTCGATCCCGCCGTCCGCGCTCGCCCCTGAGTCGCCGTCGCCGCCGCCGCCCGGCTCGCCCGGGGCCGCGTCGCCGCCGCCCCGCCCGCCCCCGCTCGCGATCGTGCCGCTGCAGGCGCCGAGCGCCGTGCAGCAGAATGCGAACAGTGCGGCGCGCGAGCGCGGCATCGCGACACAAGTCTGCACCTGCCGCGCCAGCCCGGCTAGACACGGTTCGCACGTAATTCCAGAAACTTGTGCCCGCGCAGCTGGCGACTCGCCCGGCCACCCAGCGAACGGTTGGCCGCACTGGCGCCGGCCCCGGGCGGCACGCGCTTCGCACCTCCCGAGAGCATGCTCACTCAAAAGCTCGCCGAGCTCTCCCGCGAGTATCACCGCCTCCAGAACCTGCGCCACCGCCGCGGCGCCCCCGGTGACGGGAACTCGGCCCACCGCCGCCTGGGCCAGAAGATGAACGATCTGTCCGATCGGTTCGAACGTCAGGTCGAGCACTGGGTGGGCGACGACCCGCTGGCCGAGACCTGGCGCCGCCACTTCTACGACGGCGCCCCGGCGCCGGATGGTCCCGCGCTCGCCGAGCCGCCGCTGTTCCGCGGCACCAACGACGCCGGCGCCCGGATCGAGGTGCGCCGGGCTCCCGCCGACAGCGGCGCGACCCACGACGTCTTCTCCGACGGCAAGCGAATCGCCCGCGAGAGCTCTCCCTGGCAGCTCGAGCCGGAGGTCATCGAGCCGGTGACCATCGTCGGACGGGTCTGCCTCGACGCCTTCGACGCCTCGCCGGAGGCGTTCGAGGCGCTGCGCGGCTTCGTCGAGGCGCCCGACTCCGAGCCGCCCTGGCACTTCGCTCGCGAGCTCTACGAGGACGGCCACATCGACACCGACTTCGCGCTCACGCCGCGCGGCCGGCGCTGCCTCACCCGTCTCGCGGCCGGGCGCCCGGCAGAGCGCCCGCCGGGCCTGGGCGGCTCCCGCGCCCACTACTGCGTCGTCACGGCCGATGCGGCGCGCGCCCGCATCCTCCTGCTCGCCGCCGGCGAGAGCAGCGCGACTCCGACCCTCATGCCGCTGACCGAGGTGGCCGACATGAAGCGGCCGGACGGCCGCGCGCACGACCGCGATCTCCACTCGGAGAGCCGGCCGCCCCTCCGGTCCGACAGCTTCGCGCGTCCCGCCTCGGGCCATGCGGTGTCGGACCATCGCGAGAACCGCCGGCGCGCGGCGAGCCGCGAGTTCGCCGAGTCGGTCGCGCAGGCGGCCTCGCGGGTCTGGCGCACCCTGCCGCTGTGCGACGTGGTGGTGGTGGCCAGCCCGACCATGCTCGGCCTCCTGCGCCCGGCCATCGCGCGCCTGGGCGGCGGCAAGGCGCCCAACCGGGTGAGCGAGCTGGCCCGCGACCTCAGCAAGCTCGCGCCCGCCGCGCTGCACGATGCGGTCGCCGCCGCCGGCCTCTTGCCCGCGCGCGGCCGACGGGCACCCCGTCCGCTCTGGCAGCGCGGCGGCGTCGCCGCCAGCCGCGAGGGGAAATGATATGAAGGCCGGGTGACCGCCCGCCGCACCCACCACCTCAACTGCGGAACCATGTGCCCGCGCCTGGCGCGCGGCCTCGAGATGGTCTGCCACTGCGTTCTGCTCGAGACCGAGCGCGACGGACTGGTCCTGGTCGACACCGGGCTGGGCACCGGCGACCTGGAGGACGGCGGCCGGCGGCTGGGCCGGATGTTCGTCGGCCTGGTCGGCCCGCGGCTCGACCCCGCCGAGCCCGCCATCGCGCAGGTCCGCGCGCTCGGCTTTCAGCCCGAGGACGTCCGCCACATCGTCGTCACCCACCTCGACCTCGATCACGCCGGCGGCATCGGCGACTTCCCCTGGGCGACGGTCCACGTCCACGCCCGCGAGCTGGCGGCCGCGCGCCGGCGGGCCAGCTTCCTCGAGCGCCACCGCTACATCCTCGGCCAGTTCGACGCCCACCAGCACTGGCAGGAGTACAGCGACGAAGGAGACGACTGGCACGGACTGCGCGGCATCCGCGCGCTCGGCGGGCTGGCCGACGACGTCGCCCTGGTGCCGCTGTTCGGCCACACGCGCGGCCACTCGGGCGTCGCCCTGCGGAAAGGTGATCGCTGGCTATTGCACGCCGGCGATGCCTACTTCCACCGGCGCGAGCTGGTCTCGGCCAACGGCGCGCCGGCGATCTTGCGCTGGTTCCAGCGGGTGGTCGAGATCGACGGGGCGGCCCGCCGCTGCAACCAGGAGCGGCTGCGCGAGCTCGGGCGCGCCGGAGCGCCGATCGACATCTTCTGCGCGCACGATCCGGTCGAGCTCGAGCGCTTGGCGCGCGCGGCGGATCCGAGCTAGGGTTCGAGGAATGAAGCGGGTCGCGCTCGCCGTGCTTCTCACTGCGGCGGCGGCTTCGTGTGGTCCGCGCGGCGCGGCGCGTGCCAGCGAGCCGGCAGCGCACGGGGTGTCGGCCTATCTGGCCGCCCTGCGCTCGGACGATCCGCGGCGCGCCTACTCGCTCCTGTCCGACGAGGTCAGGCGAGAGATGCCGTACGACAGCTTCGCGGCCCTGTGGAAGCAGCACGCCACCGAGCGCCACTACCAGGCGCGCGCCCTCGAGGAGGATCTCAAGGGAGGCGCCGACCTCGGCGAGCGGGCCAAGGTGACCCTGCCGGACGGCAAGTCGCTGAGCCTCCACCGGCAGAGCGGCACCTGGCGGCTCGACGTGCCGCTCCTCTCGCGCACTCACGCCGCCACGCCGCACGTCGCGGTCGAGGTGTTCGCCGAGGCGCTGGTCGGACGCGACTACGACGCGGTCATGCGCATCCTGACCGCGCGCCGCCGCGAGGGGATCGGCAAGCAGGTCGACGCCTTCGTCTCGAGCCTCGAGCGCCACCTCGGCGACCCGAAGCACCGCATCGCCTTCATCGGCAAGGACCGCGCCGAGCTGCAATGGACCGACGCCGGCATGGTCTACAAGGTGGTCCTGCGGCTCGAGGGCGACGAGTGGAGGATCGACGACGTCCACGCCTGGCCGGCGCCGGGCGACGGCGAGGAGACCACCGAGCCGGACAAGAAACCGGCCGAGCCAGAAAAGAAGAATTGAACCGCCAAGCGCGCCAAAGCCGCCAAATTCAGATCTGGTTTGGTTCTGAACCCAGAAAATTCTGATTTGGCGTTCTTGGCGGCTTTGGCGGTCAGCCCTCTTTTTCCTGCGTCTGATCGAGGTCGGCGATGAGCTTGCGCATGAAGACCTCGATGTTGTGGCGCAGGGAGGAGTCGGTGCACAGCGGCAGGGAGCGGCGCCAGGTCTCGATCGCCTTGGCCGCGTAACCCTGGCGGTAATACAGGTAGGCCAGGCGCGTGAGGGCCGGGAAGTAGTCGGGCTTGAGCTCGACCGTCGCCTCGTACTCGTCGATCGCCTCGTAGATGAGCGACTTCTTGTGCAAGAGGTTGGCCAGCACGAAGTGGTGCTTGGCGCTCGACGGGTCTGCCTCGATGCCGCGGCGCAGCTCGTCGACCGCGGCGTCGATGTCTCCGGCGCGGTAGAGGGAGAGCGCGCGGTCGAAGCTCTTCGCCCCGGCGCGCGACTGGCCGATGCCGCGCTCGATGAACAGCGCCTTGAGCCGGCTCTTCAGGACCGCGATGTCGATCGGCTTCTCGATGAACTCGTCGGCGCCGCAATCGGACATCACCTCCTCGGTGACGCGGCCGGCGTCGATCATCGCCGCGGTCAAGAGGACGGCGATGCGGGCGTACTTGGTGCTCTGCTTGATCGCCCGGCACAGCTGGATGCCGTCGACCTGCGGCAGCATGAGGTCGGCGATGACGGCGTCGGGCGGCTCGCTGGTCAGTTGCCCGATGGCCAGCTCGGCGGAGCCGGCGATCGCGACGCGGCAGCCGACCGTGGCCAGTTCCTTGACCAGGAAGTTCGCCGACGCCGTGTCGTCGTCGACCACCAGGACGAAGGGCGGCCGGTCGTGAAAGACGTGGTAGGACGGTCCGTCGGCGCGGTCGAGGTCGATGACGCCGGCGGCATCGCCGCCGCTGATCCCGCGCACCCAGGTGTTGGCCGAGACCATCCCCGCCCCGGGCTCGATCGGCACCGGCGACGGCATTCCGCTCTCGTCGAACGAAGGCAGATCGGGATCGTGGGCCGATGCGTCCGGGACGGCCGGAGATCCGGTGCCGACCGCCATCATGTCGCTGGTGCCGGTATCCTCGACGACCAGGATCTCCGCCAGCATCATCTCCTTGGTCACCTCCTCGTGGAGGACCCGCACCGCCCGGGCCGCGTCGGTGCCCGGCTCCGGCACGCGCAGGTCGGAGACGACGAAGATCGATCCGTTCGGCGGCAGGTCGCCCGGCACGTCGGCGGCGGCGCCGATGAGGAAGCTCTGGCCGTGGGCGCGCGCCCGCAGCCCGGCGCGCATCGCGCGGCGCAGCGGCAACGCGAGCGCGACGTGCGGCACCACCGCCTTGCCGCGGATGAACTCGATCTCGCGCATCACGTCGGCGACCGCGTGGGGATCTTCGGCGCAGACATAGAGGTGCCGCCGGTCCTCGCACACCGGGAGGACGCGGTGGAGCAGCGCCATCTCGGCGGCCACGCCGTCGAACAGCTCGAGCATGAGGATCGACTTGTCGAGCACGGCGGCCGGCAAGCCGACCTCGCGCGACACCACGCGCGCGAGCGACTCCTCGTCGGCCAGGCCGTAGGCGTAGGCGAGCGACGCCATCGACATGGGAGTCTCCTGGGCGCCCTCGAGCTCGGCGAGCTCGTCGGGGGAGAGGAGTCCGGCGCGAACCAAGAGCTCGCCCGGTACGTCGTCCCCGCCGCCCATTGCGGGCAACTTAGCATGCCGCGTCGGGTCATCAGCCGCTGGCAGGTCGAGACGCCGGTGGCTGAATCGGTTCCATGAACGCAGGAACGAGGCGAGATACCGCGCTTTTTTTTCGTTGCGACGAGTTGGGTGGTAGGCTAGACTGCGCCACCTTGACACAGGTCGTCAAGGCACCGAGAACGAGCGACAGCTAGCAACTCCCCGGCTTGTCTCGCCGTTTTCAGCCTCGACGACAGCGTCCAAGTGCGTGGCACCCCGATTGCTTGCCCGGCACCGCCGAGCCCTTCTCTATCCCCCGCAGGAGGTCATGGGACGATGGTCGAGTTCAAGATCGGCGACAAAGCAGTTTATCCGGCCCAGGGCGTCGCGAAGGTGGTGGGCATCGACACCAAAGAAATCAACGCCACTGTCATCTCCTTCTACGTCCTGAAGGTGATCGACAGCGAAATGCAGATCCTGGTGCCGAAGGACAAGGCCGATCAGGTTGGGCTCAGGCCCGTCGCCACCGACGAGGAGGTGGACGAGGTCTTCGATATCCTGCGCGAACAGGACGTCCACATCGACAAGCAGACCTGGAACCGGCGCTATCGCGGGTTCATGGAAAAGATCAAGACGGGGTCGCTGTTCGAGGTCGCCGAGGTGTTTCGCGATCTCTACCGGCTGAAGAGCACCAAGACCCTCTCGTTCGGCGAGCGCCGCATGCTCGACACGGCCAAGAACCTGATCGTCAAGGAGCTCTCGGTCGCGCGGAACTGGACCGAGCAGAAGGTCGAGAAGGAGCTCGAGAAGGCTTTCGCGGCCTAGTCGAGACGGGCGGGCCCAGCCCGCCTTAACCTGCGGAAATCTATCAAGTCGTCTTGTCTGCGACAGGTGAGCGTGATAGCCTCGCGCCAGTTTCGATGCAGGTCCACGTCGCGCAGGCCGACATCACCAATCTCCCGGTCGACGCAATCGTAAACCCCGCCAACTCCAAGGGAATCATGGGGGGCGGGGTGGCCGCCGCGATCCGGAAACACGGCGGCGACGAGATCCAGACCGAGGCCATGAGCCGGGCGCCCATCGCGGTGGGAGCCGCCCTGGTCACCCACGCGGGATCGCTGCCCGCCAAGTTCGTCATCCACGCGCCCACCATGGAGGAGCCGGGGATGACGATCGGCACCGAGAACGTCAGGCGCGCGGCGCGCGCCGCGCTCATCGCTGCCCACGCCAACAAGTACTCGGTGCTCGCGATGCCCGGGATCGGCACCGGCGTCGGCGGGGTCGCCTTCGAGGACGCCGCACGCGCCATCGTCGAGGAGATCCGCGCCCACAAGAAGCAGTTCCCCGAGACCATCTACCTGGTCGACACGCAGGCCGATATGGTCGCCGCCTTCGAGGAAGCCCTGCGCAACGCCCAGCAGGGCCTGTAGTCGCCGCGCAAACGGATTGAACCGCCAAACCCGCCAAAGCCGCCAAACCAGATTTTTTGGTTTGAGCAGCGGTTCTGCGATCACTGGCCGAACGGCTCTGGAGCCTTCTGGGTTCTGAACCAAACCTGTTTCTGACTTTGGCGTGTTTGGCGGCTTTGGCGGTTCAACTCTTTTTGCTGCTCCACGGTAAGCGAAAGGCGTGGCGTTACCGTATGATTCGCCCGCCTTGGAGCTACAGACCTATATCCCTCTCGGGACATCGATCCTCCTGGCGCTCGGCTTCTGCGGGCTCTTCACGGCCCTGGCGGTGCTGGTCGGCCCCAAGCGGCTCACACCGGCCAAGCTGAAGCCATTCGAGTGCGGTTCCGAGCCGATAGGCTCGCCGCGGGCCCGCTACTCGGTCCGCTTCTACCAGGTCGCCATCCTCTTCCTGGTCTTCGACATCGAAACCGCTTTCATGTACCCGTGGGCGGTGCTGTACCGCGACCTGTCGTTCGCCGGTGGCCAGATGAGTCTGCTCGGCTTCACCGAGATGCTGACCTTCGTGGTGGTCCTGGTCGTTGCGCTCGCCTACGTCTGGCGAAAGAAGGCAATCGGATGGGACTAGAGATCGCCACCACCAAGCTCGAGGACGCGGCCAACTGGGGCCGCAAGTTCTCGCTCTTCACCTACCCCTTCGTGACCGCCTGCTGCGGCATGGAGTTCATGTCGGTCGCCGCGCCCAAGTACGACATCGCGCGGTTCGGCGCCGAGTTCCCCCGCTTCTCGCCCCGCCAGTCGGACCTGCTCATGGTGGTCGGCACCATCACCGAGCGGCAGGGCCCGATCCTCAAGCGGGTGTACGACCAGATGGCCGAGCCGAAGTGGGTCATCGCCTTCGGCGTCTGCGCCTCGACCGGCGGCTTCTACCAGAACTACAGCGCCATGCCGGGGGCCGACCAGGTCATCCCGGTCGACGTCTACATCCCCGGCTGTCCGCCCCGCCCCGAGCAGGTGCTCGACGCCCTCATGCTCCTCATGAAACGGGTGCAGGACGGGCGCGGCCACTCGCAGGTCAGGCACAAGCGCGAGCAGCTGGCCCGGCACGGCGAGGGGACCTGACATGGCCAGGAACGTGCTGGACGCGCTCACCGCCAAGTTCGGCGGCGCGATCCTCGAGACCTCGAGCGCCTACGGCGACGACGTCGCGGTGGTGAAGCGCGAGTCGCTGCTCGACGTGGCCGGCTTCCTGAAGAGCGACCCGGCGATGGCGTTCGACCTGCCCTGCTACTGCACCTGTGTCGATTACCTCGGCATGGAGATGCTGACGGTGTCGCCGACCACGCCGCTGGCGGTGCCCTCCATCCCGTCGGCGCTGCCGCCCGAGGCGCCGCGCTACGCGATGGTCTACGAGCTCCGCTCCATCAAGCACCGCCACCGGGTCCGGCTCAAGGTGCCGCTGCACGACAACGACCTCAAGCTGCCGACCCTGTCGGGGCTGTGGGCCGCCTTCAACTGGCTCGAGCGCGAGACCTACGACATGTACGGGGTCGCATTCGAGGGCCATCCGGACCTGCGCCGGATCTTCATGTACGACGAGTTCATCGGCCACCCGCTGCGCAAGGACTATCCGAAGGAGCGGCGGCAGCCGCTGGTCCGGCGCGAGTGGACCGACGAGTAGATAGAGGGCGCCATGGCCGAGATCAAGAAGCTGGTGCTGGGCCGCAAGGTGGTGGAGGACCTCGACGAGGACCAGGAGCTGCCGCACGAGCTCATGACCGTCAACATGGGCCCGTCGCACCCGGCCATGCACGGCACGGTGCGCATCGTGCTCACGGTCGACGGCGAGCGAGTCGTCGAGTCGGACGTCCAGCCCGGGTTCCTCCACCGCTGCTTCGAGAAGGAGTCGGAGTACGCGACCTACACCCAGATCTTCCCGTACACCGATCGGCTCAACTACATCTCGCCGATGATCAACAACGTCGGCTACGCGATGGCGGTCGAGAAGCTGCTCGGCCTCACCGACGCGGTGCCGGTGCGCGCCCAGTACATCCGGGTCATCGTCAGCGAGATCTCGCGCATCACCGATCACCTCACCTGCGTGGGCGCGTCGGCGATGGAGCTCGGCGCCTTCACCCCGTTCCTCTACTTCCTCAAGGCGCGCGAGTGGCTGTTCGAGCTCCTCGAGGAGCTGTCGGGGGCGCGGCTCACCTACTCGTACGTCCGCATCGGCGGCGTGGTGAGCGACCTGACCCCGGACTTCAATCAGCGCCTCACCGACCTGCTCGACAAGATCGACGGTGTCATGCTCGAGGTCGAGGGGCTGCTCAACAACAACCGCATCTTCCGCGACCGCATGGAGGGCGTCGGGCCCTTCTCGGCCGCCGAGGCGCTGTCCTTCGGCTTGACCGGGCCGTGCCTGCGCGCCTGCGGGGTCGACTACGACGTCCGCAAGGACAACCCCTACCTGGTCTACGATCGGCTCGAGTTCGACGTCCCGGTCGGCACCGCCGGCGACTGCTTCGACCGCTACCTGGTCAGGCTCGAGGAGATGCGGCAGTCGATCCGCATGCTGCGCCAGGCGATGCGCGACATCCCGGCCGGGCCGGTGATCGTCGACGACCCGCGGGTCGCCCTGCCTCCCAAGAAGGAGGCCTACAACACCATCGAGGCGATGATCCGCCACTTCAAGCACATCGTGGACGGCATCCGGGTGCCGCCGGGCGAAGCCTACGCCTGGTGCGAGGGGGGCAACGGCGAGCTCGGCTTCTTCGTGGTGGCGGACGGAACCGGGCGGCCGTGGAAGTGCTACTGCCGCTCGCCCAGCCTCATCAACACGCAGACGGTCTCGAAGACCATCCAGGGCCACCTGATCTCCGACGTGGTCCCCATCTTCGGGATGATCAACATGATCGGCGGTGAGTGCGACAAATGAGTGACCCGAATCAGACGACGCAGACCCCCGCGGCGCCGGCGACCGTCACGCTGACCATCGACGGCAAACAGGTCACGGTCCCCAAGGGGACCAACGTCATCGAGGCGGCCAAGAAGCTCGGCATCGAGGTGAGCGCATTCTGCTACCACCCGGGCCTGAGCGTGGTCGCGGTCTGCCGCCAGTGCCTGGTCAAGGTCGAGGGGCAGCCGAAGCTCCAGCCGTCCTGCCAGGCGATCGCCACCGACGGCATGGTGGTGCACACCGCCGACGACTGGTCGCGCGGCGCGCGCCGCCAGATGCTGGAGTTCACCCTGGTCAACCACCCGGTGGACTGCCCGATCTGCGACAAGGCCGGCGAGTGCACGCTGCAGCAGCTCTACTTCGAGCACGACAACGAGGCCTCGCGGCTCGACGTGCCGAAGGTGCGAAAGCCCAAGGTGGTCGACCTCGGCCCGCACATCGTGCTCGACGCCGAGCGCTGCATCCTGTGCACCCGCTGCATCCGGGTCTGTGACGAGGTGGCGGGGCAGCACCAGCTCGAGATGAAGAACCGCGGCGACCACGAGGAGATCGCCACCGCGCCGGGCGCCGAGCTCGACAACCCGTACGCGATCAACACGGTCGACGTCTGCCCGGTCGGCGCGCTGACTGCCAAGGACTTCCGCTTCACCATGCGGGCCTGGGAGCTGATGACGACGCCGTCGGTCTGCCCCGGCTGCGCCACCGGCTGCAACATCGAGATCCATCACAAGAACGAGCGGGTCTGGCGGCTGGTGCCGCGACACAACCCGGAGGTCAACGGCCACTGGATGTGCGACGAGGGCCGGTTCACCTATCACCGCCTGCGCACGCGGCGCATGGTGGCCCCGACGATAAACGGCCTGCCGGCCCGCTGGGACGAGGCGCTCGGCCACGCCGCGCGCCTGATGGCGGCGGCGATCCAGCACAACCGCGATTCGGTCGGCATCGTGTTCTCGCCGCAGCACACCAACGAGGACAACTGGGCGCTGGCCCGGCTGGCGCGCGAGATGTGGGGCGTCGGCCGGTTCTACGTCGGCGGCAAGGGGCCGGTGCCCGAGCGCGCCGACAAGATCCTGCGCGACGCCGACATCAACCCGAACCGGCGCGGGGTCAAGCAGGTGCTGGGCGACCTCACGCTCGCCGGGGCGCAGGTCCTGGGCGAGGACCTGGCCCAGGGCGAGATCAAGGCGCTCCTGGTGCTCGGCCACGACCTCGAGCTCGGACCCGAGCCGATGGAGCGGGCCGCCATGCTCGACGCGCTGGTCGTCATCGCCGACAGCGAGGCGGGGATCGCGGCGCGCGCGCGGGTCGCGCTGCCCTCCGCCGCCTGGGCCGAGGTGGCCGGCACCATGACCAACCGCCAGGGGCTGGTGCAGCGGCTGCACCCGGCCTTCGCCCCACCCGGCCAGGCGCTGCCCGCCTGGGAGATCATCACGCGGCTCGGCCAGGCGGCCGGCAGCGCGCTCGGCTACGGCCACGTCCGGCAGGTCTTCGACGAGATGGTCGGCAAGGTCGGCGAGCTCCAGGGCCAGGCGGCCCGCTGGGGCCGCGAGACGCGCCCCATCCAGCTCCGCTTCGCAAACTCCCGCGGGTGAACATGCGCAACGACCTGTTAACCGCCAAACCCGCCAAACTCGCCAAACCAGATTTTTCCTTGTTCAGAACCCAGAAAAACTTTGGCGGTCTTGGCGGCTTTGGCGGTTCAACCCTCTGGTTCTGGACTGCCCATTAGCGAGACTTCGATGGAAGCCAACAAGACATGGGTCGACTGGCTGTTCTGGGTGCTCGACTCGGCCGCCTTCAAGTGGTTCTTCCTCATCTTCCTCCTGGTCATGCCGCTGGCCTCGCTGCTCACCTGGGCGGAGCGCCGGCAGAGCGCGATGATGCAGGACCGGCTGGGGCCCAACCGGGCCAACATCGGGCCGATCCGGCTGTGGGGCATCCTCCACTTCGTCGCCGACGCGCTGAAGATGATCAGCAAGGAGGACTTCGTCCCGGAGAAGGCGCACCGGGTGCTCTTCACGCTGGCGCCCATCCTGGCGCTGGCGCCGGTGCTGATCGCCTTCGCGATCATCCCGTTCGGCCCGACCATCTACCCGCACGAGCTGCACCACGTCATCGATCTCCGGGTCGCGACGAACGCGACGCACGCCGTCTCGATGCAGGTCTACTCGGTCGAGTTCGGCCTGCTCTTCTACTTCGCCATCCTCACGCTGGCCAACTACGGATCGACCATCGCCGGCTGGGCCAGCTACAACAAGTTCGCCCTGCTCGGCGGCCTGCGCGCCTCGTCGCAGATGATGTCGTACGAGGTGGCGATGGGCCTCTCGCTCATGGGCGTGTTCCTGGTCATGGGCACCCTCGAGCCGGGCTCGATGGTCCTCTGGCAGGGGCCCAACCCGCTCCACTGGGGCTGGGCGGTACAGCCGTTCGCGCTCATCCTCTTCTTCACCGCAGCCATCGCCGAGACCAAGCGGGCCCCCTTCGACCTGCCCGAAGGTGAGCCGGAGATCATCGGCTACTTCGTCGAGTACTCCGGCATGCGCTTCGGCATGTTCTTCCTGGCCGAGTTCATCGAGATCGTCTTCCTGTCGGCGGTGATGTCGTCGGTCTTCTTCGGCGGCTGGCAGTTCCCCTTCCTCTACGCCGACGGCTTCCACTTCGCCGGCTGGGTCGTGTTCATGCCGCACTGGGCGGTGGTGCTGATCCAGTTCATGACCTTCGGCGGCAAGGTGGTGTTCTTCTGCTGGCTGCAGCTCGCCATCCGCTGGACGCTGCCGCGCTTCAGGCCCGACCAGCTGATGGGGCTGGGCTGGAAGCGCCTCCTGCCGCTCTCGCTGCTCAACGTGATGGTCACCGCGCTCATCGTCTGGCTGCTCTGGTGGTGGGGCGCGCGCGACCTCCAGCCCCCCATGTAGAGGTCCTCATGTCGCACTCAGCCCAGCCGACCACCAGTCCCAGCGGCCCCGAGGTGGTGTCCGTCTCGCCGCACAGCGACAAGGTGCGGACGGTGCGGGTGGTGCGGCCGCCGCGCGAGGACTCGTCGTTCCTTCCCGCCACGCTGAAGGGACTCTCGATCACGGTCAAGCACTTCTTCAAGAACGTGCTGACCAAGTCCGAGGTCGAGACGATCCAGTATCCGGAGGAGAAGAAGCCCTATCCGGCGCGCAACCGCGGCCTGCACCGGCTGATGCAGCGCGAGGACGGCACCGTCCGGTGCGTGGCCTGCATGTGCTGCCCGACGGTCTGCCCGGCCAACTGCATCACCATCATTCCGGCCGAGACGACCGACGCGCGCGTCGAGAAGTACCCTGCGGTGTTCGAGATCGACGAGCTGCGCTGCGTGGTGTGCGGACTGTGCGTCGAGGCCTGCCCGTGCGACGCGATCCGCATGGACACCGGGCTTCACGCACCGGCGGTGGAGGAGCGCGCGAGCGGCGTCATCGACAAGGACACCATGCTCGGCATGGGCAGTCGATCGATCGCAGTACAGGGCGGCGTCGGTCCCGGCTGGCGCGCGAAGTAGACGCGCGAGATTGTGCTTGTCAACGACGATCGCGCGCTGCGATCGCGATGCGTGCGCGCGTGTGGATCGCGCTTGACGATCGAGTTCGTGGTGATATTCTGGCTAGCGAGCAGAGGGACTGTTCGACACGGCAGAGACGATTCTTTTCCCTACAATGTCTATCCTGGGATCTGCCTCTGGTTGAGGCGTGCACGCCCGCCCGTCGGGAAGCCCATATCAATCATCGCG
>Ga0111538_10007538_pt1 | contig 14659 bp, 15 predicted proteins | sample SoiMethybrSBSTD1_FD_79669 | JGI IMG/M metagenome (GOLD analysis project Ga0111538, IMG submission 79669) | Bulk soil microbial communities from a Populus tree surrounding site in Tennessee, USA - Soil MetaG P. TD hybrid SBSTD1 (version 2)... | ecosystem: Environmental > Terrestrial > Soil >... | reverse complement strand
CGGGATCATCGGCAGCACTCGCGCCTGCTCGCCCCACTTCATCTGCGTCTGAAATCCAACCAGGCTGAAATGATCTCCGGCAAGGTTGTCCTGGCGCAGTTGAACGGCCGCGTACGGCTCGCGGCCGGAGCGAGGATCGATCAGGCCAACCGGCTTCATCGGTCCGAAACGGAGCGTATCCACACCGCGTGAGGCCATCACTTCGATCGGCAGGCAACCCTCGAAGAATTTCGCCTGATCGAATTCATGCAGCGGTGCCCGCTCCGCGGTCATCAGGGCCCCGTAAAAGCGCTCGTACTCGTCTTTCGTCAAAGGGCAGTTCAGGTAGTCGCCTTCGCCGTCATCAACGCCACAGGCCTCACCGCTGATTCCGCGCAAACTCCTTCCCCATCGCGAGGCACGAAACACCTTGGACATGTTGATCGTCTCGGCCAGGACGATCGGGCTAATCGCGTCGTAGAAGTACAGATGGTCGCTGCCCACCATGGCGGCAATATCGGTGGAAAGCGAATCAGACGTGAGTGGGCCAGTCGCGATGATGACGGGACCGTCGGCCGCGTCCGGAACCCGCGGGACTTCCTCTCGCACGAGCGTAATGCGCGGATGTGACCCGATGGCCTCGGTAACAGCGCGCGAGAACCGGTCGCGGTCGACCGCGAGGGCGGCACCTGCGGGGACCCGTGCCGCGTCGGCGGCGCGCATCACCACCGAGCCAAGCCGCCGCATCTCCTCTTTCAGCAGGCCAACCGCGTTATCGAGTTTGTCTCCGCGAAACGAATTGCTGCAGACGAGTTCGGCGAGGTGGTCGGTCTTGTGCACGGCGGTCGCGCGCACCGGCCGCATTTCGTGGACGGTGACGGGGACGCCCCGTTCAGCGGCTTGCCAGGCCGCTTCGCTGCCGGCTAACCCGCCTCCGATGATGTGAATGGTTCGCATTGAAATTGCTGAATGCTGGTTGCTGATTGCTGATTGCTTATTGATTCGCAATCGAAAATCAGCAATCGACAATCAGCAATTTCAGACGGTCGTCAGCTCCTCACTCCGGACATAGTCGCAATCTTCTTTATGACAGAGTAGCTGACGACCGTGTCGTTTCGTGACCTTCTCGATCAGGAACTTCTCGCCGCACTGCGGACATGGCTCGAGGATCGGCTTGTTCCATAACACGAAGTCGCAATCGGGATAATTCGCGCATCCGTAAAACATTTTGCCGCGTCTGGATTTTCGCTCGACGACGTCGCCGCCGTCCTTCGGGCAAACGAGCCCTGTTGACTTCTGCTTGACGTACTTACACGCCGGATAGTTGCTGCACGCCGTGAACTCGCCGAAGCGGCCATGCTTCAGCACCAGATTCGACTCGCACTTCGGGCATTTCTCGTCGAGGATCTGATCCGGCTTCGCGGCCGTCATCCCCTGCTTCGTGGTGATGATCTTTCTCGTGGTCTTGCACTCGGGATAACCCGTGCAGGCGAGGAACTGACCGAAGCGGCCGCGCTTCATCGCCATCGGCCGCCCGCAGTTCTCGCAGGTTTCCTCGAGACCTTCGCCGTCGGCGCCAGGCTCCGGCGTCTCCAGCTCGCGCGTGTTTTCGCAGTCCGGATAGCCGCTGCACGCGAGGAACAAACCGAACTTGCCGGCCTTGATCACCATCGGCTTGCCGCACTTGTCGCACGTCACCGGCGGATCCGGCTCGACGCCCTCCTTGAGATTGATCATCTCCTTCGACGCGCGCTTCAGATCCTTCTCGAACTTCTTGTAGAAGCTGCCGAGCGTCTTCTTGTAGTTGGAGGTGCCTTCCTCGATCTTGTCGAGATCTTCCTCGAGGTTCCTCGTGTACTCGACATCGAGGATGTCGTCGAATGCCGGACTCAACAACCGATCGACCAGCATCCGGCCGAGCATCGTCGGCTTGAACCGCCCTTCGATCTTGTTCACGTAGTCGCGCGCCTGAATGACGCTGATGATTGACGCGTACGTGCTCGGCCGGCCGATGCCGTTTTCTTCGAGCGCTTTCACCAGCGTGGCCTCGCTGTAGCGCGGCGGCGGCTGTGTGAACTTCTGCTCGGGCCTGAGTTCGCGGAGCTGCAGCCGGTCCCCTTCCTGCATCGGCGGAAGAATTTCGCTGCCGTCTTCGTCCTCCGGCGTGACGGCATCAGGTCCGGGCCCTTCGGCCTTCGCTTCCACCGTCTCCTCGTTGTTGTAGACCGCCATCCACCCGGCAAACTTTGGAACCGAGCCCTTGACGCGAAACACATACTGCGCCGCGTTGATGTCGACGGTCGTCTCGTCGAACGTCGCCGGCGGCATCTGCGACGCGACAAAACGATTCCAGATCAATCGATACAGGTACAACTGATCCGGGGTGAGATACGCCCGCACCGATTCAGGGTCGTACTGCATCGAGGTCGGGCGGATGGCCTCGTGCGCGTCCTGCGCATCGGCTTTCGTCTTGTAAACGTTTGGCTTCTCGGGAATGAAGTCCGGCCCATATTTCGTCGCGATGAACTCGCGAACTTCCGTCAGCGCCTGCTCCGACACTCGCGTGGAGTCAGTACGCATGTAAGTAATGAGACCGACGGATCCTTCTCCGGGCAGCTCGATGCCTTCGTAGAGCTGCTGCGCAACCATCATGGTCTTCTTGACCGGGAATCGCGCCGCCTGCTGCAGCTTGCTCGTGATGAACGGAGGCACGGCGTTCTTCTTCCGTTCCTTCGTCGTCACGGATGCGACGACCCAGTCCGCCTGCTTCAAGTCCGCAAGCACGGCGTCCGCTTCGGCCTGGCTACCGACCTTGATCGCGGCGCCGTCGCGCTTCTGGAGCCGCGCGTCGAACTCCGGTGGAACCCCCGCCGCCAGACGAGCGGTGATATTCCAGTACTCTTCCGGCACGAACGCGTCGATCTCACGTTCGCGATCGCAGACCAGCTTCAGCGCAACCGACTGCACGCGTCCGGCGCTGAGGCCACGGCGGACCTTGTCCCACAGGATCGGGCTGATCTTGTAACCCACCAGACGATCGACGACGCGGCGCGCCTGCTGCGCGTCCACCATCTGTTTGTTAATCGTCGTCGGATGATCCAGCGCGGCGAGGATCCCGCGCTTCGTGATCTCGTTGAACATCAGCCGCCGAATCTTCTTGCGGTTTGAGGCGCCCAGCTCCTCCGCCAGATGCCAGCCGATCGCCTCGCCTTCGCGATCCGGGTCGGTCGCGATGTAGATGTCTTCGGATTCTTTGGCCGCGTCTTTCAGGTCCTTGAGGACTTTCTTTCGGCTTGCGATGACCTCGTACGAGGGCTCGAAGTCTTCGCGGATATCGACGCCCAGCTTGCTCTTGGGCAGATCCCGCACATGGCCCATCGACGCGATGACCTTGTAGTTGCGTCCTAAATACTTGTTGATGGTCTTCGCCTTTGCCGGCGACTCCACCACAACGAGTGCCTTTGCCATACCTTGTCAAACCTTATCATCGCCGGCGGGGACAGACGGTAAACCGTCCGCCACCCACGGCGGCCACGTGCCCTTGCAGTTCAAGTTCCATCAGCCTCGGCAGCAGTTTCGACGCAACCGTCGCCGTTTTCTCGACCAGTTCTTCGAGCCGATAGACCTCGCCTGCCTCCATCGCGGCTAGTAAAGGGTCCTGTTTCAGTTGTTTAGCGCGATCTGCCAGGCTGACTGCACCTGGCCACCCGAGCTCTTCAAGAATATCGTCCGCTGTCTCGACGACCTTTGCCCCGTCCTTTAAAAGACTGTGGGATCCACGATTACGGCCGGACAGAACGCTTCCCGGGACTGCCATGACGTCCCGGCCTTGTTCAAGGGCGCATCGTGCAGTAATCAGCGATCCACTCTTCTCCGACGCTTCGACGACGACAACCGCCAATGAGATCCCACTGATGATCCGGTTCCGAAGCGGAAAGTTCTCAGGCACCGGCATCCCACCTGGACCGAGCTCGCTGACAACAACTCCATTCTTTGCAATCAGTTCCGCCAAATCCTCGTGTTCTGGTGGATACACGCGATCCAGCCCCGACCCGAGCACCGCCACCGTGGCGCCTCCCGCCTCCAGGCACCCCCGATGGGCGGACGAGTCGACCCCGCGAGCCAATCCGCTCGTCACCACCAACCCCCGCTCCGCCAGCTCTCCGCCGAGTCTGGCTCCAACATCCAGCGCGTATGGTGTTGCTGCTCGTGAGCCAACGATTGCGACAGCCGGCTGTCCGAGCACGTCGACTGCCCCTCGCGTCCATAGCACGGGAGGCGGATCCTCGACGCAATTCAGGAGCGCTGGGTATCGCGGATCAAACCACGTGACAATTTCCATCCCGGCCGCCGCCGCCGTCGACAGCGCGGCGTCAGCGCGTGCACGTGACTCGTGCTCCAGGCGATTGCGCTCGTTTGCCGAGACGCGCAGCGCGTCGAGCACACCCGCCACCGTTGTTTGACGATCCTGATGCCGCAATTCCCGAAAGACCGCGCACGCGCGGAGACGAGAAACGGCCAGCATCGAGACGGCGACTGCGGTATGAAGGTCCATGTGATCCTTCCTGCCTCGCCGCCTTTTGTACGGGAGATGCCCGGGGAAGACCGAGGTTCTCGCTAAAGCAAAAAGGCCGGCGCCAGCGGACAGCTGCCTTGCAGCCGTACGGGCCCGACCCATTTGTCCACATTATAGGTGCACTGTGTCTCCGCGGCAATGCGCAGCTGGTTACGAGCCGCGTCGACTACTTACGGAAAAAGCCGTATTTCGCTCGCTCGCCAACGACTTTTCTGTGACAAAACTCATGGTACGGCCATTGCTCGGATTACGCGGAAGGCGCCGTGTGCTGTGGCTGTCGAAACAGCTTGCGGTGCTCCAAGCGGGTGACTATAGTGGTCGGAACACCCATGAAAACGCGAGCTCTGCTTCTTGCCCGAGCCGCCGCTTTCGCTGCACTTCTGTGTGGGCCTGCGCAGCCCGCCTTCGCCGACGCACGAGAGACCGCGAAGTCGCAAGTGGACTTCGGCATCAAGGTCGCTCAGAACGGTCTCTGGAAAGAAGCCATCTACCGTTGGGAAAAGGCGGTGGAGGCCGATCCGACATACGCGGCCGCCTGGAACAATCTCGGGATTGGGTACGAGCACGAAGGACGATTCGAGGACGCGCGAAAGGCGTATGAAAAAGCCGTGGCACTCGATCCGAAAAACGTGCTGATTCGCCAGAACTACGACCTGTTCAAAGAAATCAATGACCGCGCGAAGCGTCGCAACGATCGCTAGTCTCGTCCTGCTCACATTGGCGAGCGGGTGCACCAATTTCTTCGAGGTGCCCATCGAGACGCCTCTGTCGCCGAAGATGGATGTCACGGCATTCCGTCGTGTGCTCGTCGCCGGCTTCATCAGTGGCGGTACCGACGACGTCGATGCCAATCTCGAGACCGTGCGTCTGCTTCGCAGCCAGTTGCGAAGCAAGTCCGGTCTTCGCGTGATTGAAGCCGACGTGCTGCCACTCGCGGAGCTCGCGGCTGATAAGGTCAAGGCCGCGACGGCGCCATCGGCAGCCGCAGAAACAAACGGCGGACTGCCGCGAGTTGCCGCAGACGTTCAGACGGCTGCTCCACCGGGACCCGCGGCGCCCCTTCCCCAGCAGCCCGCGGCCGCTGCCGAAAAGATTCGCAACGCGAAAGACCTTGAAAAGTATCAGTCGATTTTTTCCGATGTCGCGTTCTGGAAAAAAGTCGGCGAGGAGTACGAGAACCCATTGATCGTCACCGGCACGATCTTGTTCACTCCTCTGCAGACCGCAGGATTCGTCACTCGCAACGTCGAGCAGTACGACCAGATGGGCCGCCGGACGGTCGTCCCGCAGCGTCTCTACATGGAGCGTAAGGGATTCGCTATCGCTCCAAAGTTCATCTTTATTGATGGACGCACCGGCGCGACACTCCACACGGAGTCCACGCGAGAAGAGGTTCTGTACAACGCACAGCAGAACACCCCGGCCCTGTCCTCGTATTTCGAGCTCATGGACAAGATCATCCCGACCTTCCTCGGGACCCTGAGCACCCAGAAGATCCGCGGCACCCGCGTATTGCTGCGATAAGCCCAAGCTCGCCAGGATTCTTCAGTCGAAGCCCGTCGAGGCGGCGAGCTTGTCTTGCCGAAGCCCCCCGAAGTTGCCGCCGCGAAGCCGGATGTGTTACCCTAATTCCTTTGCACAGAAGCACAAAGGCCCATTTCTAGGGGCTGGCGGAGGGTTCGATCGTGTTCGCAATTATTCAGGCCGGCGGACGTCAGGTGAAGGTCAATCCCGGCTCCGTGGTGACGCTCGACCGCGTCGACGCCGAGGTCGGCAAGGAAATCACGTTCGATCAGGTGTTGTTCCTGGAAAAGGACGGCGGCGAGATGCTGGCCGGCGCGCCCTTTGTCGCCAACGCGAAAGTCGTTGGCGTCGTCGATGGAGAAACGCGCGGGCCAAAGATCCGGGTGTTCCGCAAGAAGCGCCGCAAGGGCTTCCGGAAGACTCGCGGTCACCGAAGTACCTACACTCGAGTTCGCGTCACCGACATCGTCATCTGATCATTCAGCATTCAACATTCACCATTCACCATTCACCATTCGGCGCTTGCATCATGGCACATAAAAAAGGTCAGGGCAGCTCACGTAACGGCCGCGACAGCAATTCGCAGCGGCTCGGCGTCAAGCGGCACGACGGCAATATCGTGACCGGGGGGTCGATCCTCGTGCGTCAGCGCGGGCGGCGCTTCCGGCCGGGGCTCAACGTCGGTCTGGGCAAGGACGACACGCTCTTTGCGAAGATCGACGGCAAGGTCAAGTTCGAGGATCACGGCGCGCGTGGCCGGGTGATCAGCGTCCTCCCGTTAGAAGGGTAAGATCAGCCTTGGCGTGTTTGTAGACGAAGTTGATATCCACGTCACGGCCGGTCATGGCGGCCGGGGCGCCATGGCTTTCCGCCGCGAGAAATTCGTTCCGCGCGGCGGACCGAGCGGCGGAGACGGCGGTCCAGGCGGATCGGTCTTCCTGGTCGTCGACGCCAACCTCAACACGCTCCTCAATTACCGCTTCCAGAAGATCTTCACCGCAGGCCGCGGCGGACACGGTGAAGGCTCGAATCGCACCGGCAAGAACGGGCGGGATGTCGAGCTTCTCGTCCCCGCCGGCACCGCTGTCTACCAACGCGCTGAAGATAGTTCGTATTTGCTCGTTGCCGATCTCACCGAAGACGGTCAGCGCGTCCTGATTGCGAAAGGCGGGCTGGGCGGGCATGGCAACGCCTCGTTTGCCACGTCGACCAATCGCGCGCCGCGCAAGACCCAGCCAGGTCTTCCGGGCGAGGAAAAGGATCTACGGCTTCAGCTGAAACTGCTTGCCGACGTCGGCCTCGTTGGGTTTCCGAACGCCGGCAAGTCAACGATGATCTCGCGCATTTCCGCTGCACGGCCGAAGATCGCCGACTATCCATTCACAACGTTGGCGCCGAACCTTGGTGTCGTCGGTTTGTCCGGCGATCGATCGTTTGTCGTCGCTGACGTGCCTGGATTGATTGAAGGCGCGCACGCCGGACATGGCCTCGGACATCGTTTCTTGAGCCACCTCGAACGAACGAAAGTGCTCGTGCATCTCGTCGATGTCTCGTCGGCCAGCGGCCGCGATCCGGTGCAGGACTTCGATGTGATCACGCGCGAGCTGGAGCTGTTTCCAGGTCGCGACAGTTCTGGCGAGCGGCTCTCGGATAAGCCGGTTGTCGCCGCGGCCAACAAAGTCGATGCGCTCGACGATCCCGATCGGCTGGCGCGTCTGCGCGCGCATCTCGAAGCGCGGGGTGCACGGTTGTTTGCTGTATCCGCTGCGACTGGTGAAGGCGTCGATGCCCTCCTCGAGGCGATTTGGCGCGAACTGGTCCGCGCGCGGGAGCGGACCGCGACACCTCTCGACTCTGTAACTGAATGAGCGCGGATCCGCGTGTCGGCCTGCTTGGGGGAACGCTCGATCCGATCCACGTCGGACATCTCGAGACCGCGTGCGCGGCAAAGCGCGCGCTGAATCTCGATCTGGTCTACGTGTTGCCGTCCAGGGTCCCGCCGCATCGCAGCCAACAACCGGTCGCCTCGAGCCACCATCGTTTCGCGATGACCGCGTTGGCCGTCAACGGCATGGATGGTCTGAAGGCGAGCGACATCGAGTTGTCCGCGCCCGGCGTTTCCTATACGGCGGACACGCTGACGCGATTCGCCAGTTCGACCGCTCTCGCGGCATCGCAGATTTTTTTCATCACCGGTGCCGACGCGTTTGCAGAAATCGAAACGTGGCACAGGTATCCGGAAGTCCTCGACCTGGCGAATTTCATCGTCGTGTCACGTCCCGGGTTTCCGGTTGAGACGCTGCTCCGACGACTGCCCACGCTTGGCGGGCGCATGATCTCCCCAGGTAGCCAAGTGGCAACTGCCAACCGCCAATCGCCAACCGCCGGAGTAGTCTCGATATTTCTCGTGAACGCAACAACACCAGACGTTTCGTCGTCAGACATTCGGCAGCGTCTGTTGAGTCGCCGTTCTGTCGCCGGGCTCGTACCGGCAGCGGTCGAGCGGCACATCACACAGCATGGGCTCTACGAGGGCAAATCACTTGCATGACCAAGACTGAAAAGCGGCGCACAACGGCGGGCGACAAGAAACGCATCACCGGAGACGTGGGACGCGCGATTCGCGCGGCACTCGAAAAGAAAGCGTCCGACGTCGTCCTGCTCGATCTTCGGAATACACCGGCGTTCACGGATTTCTTCGTGCTTTGTTCCGGTCAGAGCACCAGGCAGGTGAAGGCGATCGCCGATGCGGTGGAGGAAGCGCTCCGTACGGCAAAAGTTCGTCCGTCGCACGTCGAAGGTTACAACCGCGGTGAGTGGATCCTTCTGGACTACTTCACGTTCATTGTTCACGTCTTCACTCCGCAGACGCGCACCTTCTATTCGCTCGAACGGCTGTGGGGCGACGCGGAGCGGATCGAAGTCTCAGAGGACGGCGAAAGAGCCATCCCTTAGCGTCCGGATCATCGACGCATTTCTCGCGGTTCTTCTCGCGCCCGCCTGCCCGGCATGCGCTCAGCCTCTCGATGAACCGACGCGTGGACCGGTCTGTCGATTGTGTTGGCAATCGATCAAACCGTTTACCCCTCCGCTCTGCAGTGTCTGCGGCGATCCGCTGCCGTCGTGGCGAACGCTTGGCATCGAATTCAATACGTGCTCGCGATGCCGTGACCGCCAGCATCTCGTTTCACACGGGCGCGCGATCGGCGAGTACGACGGAGCACTTCGAGCGATCATTCACGCGCTGAAGTACGACGGATACAGATCGCTCGCACGTCCCCTCGCCCGCTTGATGAGGGAGGCCGGAGCGAACGTGCTCGCGGGAGCGGACATCGTCGTGCCGGTTCCACTGCATCGTTCCAGACACCGCGCGCGCGGTTTCAACCAGTCTGCAGAGATTGCGCGGCACTTGCCGATGCCGGTCATCGATGCCGTGATGCGCACTCGCGCCACGGCATCGCAAACCGACCTGCCCGCCGAAGCTCGCCAGGCAAACGTGAAGAACGCCTTTGCGCTTCGGCGACGGATCGACGTGCGGGAACGCGTAGCCGTCCTGATCGACGATGTCAGCACGACAGGCGCTACCCTGGACGCGTGCGCTCGAGTGCTGCTGGACGCGGGGGCGCGAGAAGTTCGGGCGCTTACCGCGGCCCGAGTAGTGTCCCGACCGCGTTGACGACGTCGGCCGACACCTCGTCGCGAGGGCGCTCGCCGTTCAAGGTCAACCACCCGTCCTCGGACGCCTGACGGCGATAACTTTCGCGAACCCGAGAAAGCAGTGCCAGGTCGCGCTCGTAGCGGTCCCGCCCCTTTGCCTTTCGTTGAACCGCTGTCTCCGGCGCAATGTCGAGCAGGATGGTCAGATTGACCTTCGGAAGATATCGCTGCATCTCGCGCAGCCAGGCGGGGTCAAGACCCTGCGCCTCACCGTAGGCAATGCTCGACGCCTGGTAGCGATCGCAAACAAGCACCGTCCCGGTCCCCAGCCACGCTGTCATCTGTGCGCGCCGTTCGTAACGGTTGGCGACGTACATCAACTGCATGACGTCCGGCCCGTACTCGCGTTGACCGTGAAGCGCCCTCGAGATCTCCTCGCCAATGGCGGTGGTGTAGTCGGGAAAGGAAACCAGGTGGCAGTCGCGTCCGCGGCTTCGCACGTACTCCTGCACTCGTTCCGCTTGCGTCTGCTTGCCGCTTTGATCGAGGCCTTCGAAGGCGATGAGGAGACCGTCTGGCACCCGTCAGCTCTCCAGCGCGAGCAGGTCGTCAATGGTCTGGCGCCTGCGGATCACCGACCATTTCGCGCCATCCACGAGCACTTCGGCCGGCATGGGGCGTCGGTTGTAATTGGAAGCCATGACGGCGCCATACGCGCCTGCGTCGAGGATCGCGAAGAGATCACCTGGCCGCGGGCGTTTGACCCGCCGATCCTTGCCAAGGGTATCGCTGCTCTCGCAGAGAGGTCCGACGATATCGGCGACGATCTCATCGGAGGACGCATTGCAGAGGACCGGTTCGATGCGATGAAACGCGCCGTATAGCATCGGGCGCATCAACTCGGTCATCCCGGCGTCGAGGATCACAAACGACTTGCCATCCGGACGATCCTTGACATCGACGACCTGTGCCACCAACACCCCGGCCGGACCCACGACGCTCCGACCGGGTTCGAGAATGACCGTCAGACCGGACTCGCGAACGATCGGCAGCACCGCCGCCGCGTATTCGTCCGGCGACGGCACTTTCACGCCGTCGTACGACACACCCAGTCCACCACCGATGTCGAGATGGTCGAGGGTGATGCCATCGTCTTTCAGTTCTCTTGCGAGCGCGACGATCGTCATCGCGGCGCGCCTGAGTGGTTCGAGATCGGTGATTTGTGAACCCACGTGCGTATGAAGACCGGCGAATTCGAGACCTTCCCGAGACACAAAGCGGCGGCAGATTTCACGCACCGCATCAACCGGCACGCCGAACTTATTGACCTTGAGGCCGGTCGAGATATGCGGGTGGCTTCGTGCGTCGACGTCAGGGTTCACGCGCAACGCCACACGTACCCGCGTGCCGCGCTCGCGAGCCAGACAATCGATTCGATCCAACTCGCCTTCCGATTCCGCGTTGATGGTCTTGACGCCGATATCGATGGCCTGCGCCAACTCCGACGGTGTCTTGCCGACACCGGTGAACACGATCTGCTCGGGGATGAAGCCGGCACGCAACGCGACGTCGATCTCGCCGCCGGAATTCGCATCAGCGGCGGCGCCAAGGCTTCGCAGGAGGCGCACGATTCCCAGTGTCGAATTCGCCTTCAACGCATAGTGAATCGCATGTGGATACCCGCGGAAGGCGTGGTCGATGGCGCGGTATCGAGCGGTGATGGCGGCGGAGCTGTAAACGTAGAGCGGAGTACCTTCAGCCGCGGCAAGTTCCGCCAGCGACACGCCTTCAGCGTGCAGCGCGTTGTTGAGACGATGAAATGGTTCCAAGACTGATTATTGTATTTGAACGCGCGCCAGCCGTGCCATGACCAGTCTGATATGATTCCGTAGCCGCAGCATGTCTGTTCATTCCCCCGCCGTGCAGTCGGCCACGCCCGACAGCCTCATCGAACAGTGCCTCAGCGGCGATCAGGCCGCGTGGGACGCGATTGTTCGGCAGAACTGGCGGAAGGTCTTCAACGTCGCCTACAAGTTCGTCGGCAAGCACGACGAGGCGGAGGACTTGACGCAGGACATCTTTCTGAAAATCTTCAAGGCGCTGAACACCTTCGATCGGCGCGCAAATTTTCAGACCTGGATTATCAGCATCAGTCGTAATCTCTGCATCGATCATTACCGGAGCGTTCGGAAAGAGCGCCAGACGATTGCGCGCGAGGTGGACACCACCGATCTTCAGCCGGCGTCGCGTGAACGCACGCCCTATGCGCTGGCCGAACATCGAGACCTGCGGGCACAATTGAAACAGGCGCTCGAAACATTGCCATCGACGCTGCGAACCGCGGTGGTGCTCCGCGATCTTCAGGAATTGTCCTACCAGGAGATCGCGGATCAGCTGCAATTGCCGGAGGGAACCGTCAAATCCCGCATCAACCGCGGACGGCTCGAGCTGGCGCGCCAGTTGAAACGGATGCAGGACAAGCAGCCGATTGTCCGTCGCCGGCGCGGCGCGTCGGCACGGTCACGACGGAAGTAAGTCAATGTTCAATGTCCATGTTGAATGGCGGGTGACCTGTCATTGAGCCTTGAACCTTGAATCGTGAGTATTGAACATGAGTGGAGTACTTGAATGAATCTCACAACCGAAAACGCGAACGGCGTCGCGGTGGTTCGTATCGGCGAGTCGCGGCTGATGTATCCGCTGCTCTCCGAATTCTCGAACGCCGTGACGCAGCTCATCGCCGCCGGCGAACGCAAGGTCGTCGTCGATCTGTCGTCGGTGGGCTATGTCGACAGCGCTACGATCGGCTGCCTGATGGACCTGTACCGACAGGCGAACGCCGCCGGCGGCACGCTCAAGCTGGCCGGCGTCCAGAAGCGCGTCGAGACGATGTTGACGATGACCGGGGCGCAGAATTTCATCGAAGTGCACCCCGACGAACCAAGTGCCGTCAAAAGTTTCGGAGCGTAGCGATGCGCACGATCAAGATGACAAACGGCACCGATGTCGTACTCGATGGCGATCTGCTGTCGATGATTGAGGCGCTATATATCGAAGTCACCGCGAAACGGCAACTCGAGCGGACCTTCGAGGACATGGTCCGTGAAATCCACCATCTGATCGAACAGATGAACGATGCCGAGCGTCGGCAGTATCTGAGCGAAAGTCTCTTTCTGAATACCGTGTCCTACGAAAACGAGCGCCTCGGCGCGTACATGAGGAAGCTGAACAAGAAAAAGTAATCCCGCGGTTCTCAGTGTCCCTCAACTATCTCGCCACCCGGTTCACGTGCAGCTGGCCCTGGAGCACGATGGTCATGCTCTGCGATGGCCGTATGGTCTGCGGCTGCGCGGATCCGTACGGCAAGCGGGTGCTCGGGGATGTGCGAACCACCAGCGTCTCAGGCATCTGGACTGGCGAGCGCGCCTCGGTCCTGAGAGCAGAGATCAATGCGGGAGGGTCGAAATTCTGCGGCGATTGCCCGCTGAAGCTGCCGCTCAAGAAAGATGATGTACCGTCGCCGCGCGACCTGAATGTCGCGCCGCTGCCGTCGCGGCTCTACATCGAATGCACGGCCGCCTGTAACATCTCCTGCGCGCAGGCCTGTTGCGCACCGGAAACCGGGATCACGCGCACCCGCCAGGCCGGAATGCTCGACTTCGATCTGTTCACGCGCGCGATCGACGAAGCGGGGCCATCCCTCGGCCGCGTCGACTTCTTCAACTACGGCGAAGCCTTCCTGCATAAGCGCGCCATCGAGATGTGCGAGTACATCAAGTCGCGCTATCCGCACATCTATCTCTACACCAGCACAAACGGACTGGCGTTCACCGAAGAGCAAGCCCGCCGGTTGGTCCGCTCGGGAATCGACGAAGTGACCTTCTCGATTGACGGCGCTACCGCCGAGAGCTACGCCAAGTACCGGCGTCGCGGAGACTTTGAGAAGGCCATTCGAAACCTGCGATCTGCGGCGGAGGAGAAACGGACGGCCGGCCGCGACGTCCCGTTTCTGAACTGGCGCTACATCCTGTTCGTCCACAACGACAGCGATCAGGAGATGAACCGCGCGCGGCAGATGGCGTCGGAAATCGGTGTCGACCGTCTGTGCTGGGAACTCACCGATCACCCGGAGGATCTGTTCTCGCGGCGTTTTCTTCCTGGCACGTCGGATCACGCGTCAATCAAGCACGAGGTCTGGGACGACAACAATCTTGGCAACGCAATCCCCGGAGCGACACCACGCGCGCGAATTGACGTCAGTGGATCCATCCTCGGGCTTCCGCTGATCGCGCGCGCCGGACAATCACTGACGATCCGGACAACCGTGCGCAATCTCTCCACACGGCCATTTCCCGCTGCCGCAAGTTATGGCCGCCGTCTCGTCCGCGTCGGCGCCCAGCTGTGCGCCCGGGACGGGTCGCTCATGAATCGCGATTACGAGCGGGCGTGGCTGCCGGAGACGCTGTCCCCTTCAGCAAGCGTCAACGTGCCTATGACGCTAACGGCGCCGCTGCAGAAGGGACGCTACAACTTGAAGTTCGATCTCGTCAGTGAAGGGATTGACTGGTTCGAAGCGTGCGGGTCCGATACCACGATGAAAGCACTAGTGGTCATTTAAGGGACAAGGGACAAGGGAAAAGGGAAAAGAAAAGGAGAACAGGAAACCTGTTCTCCTTTTTCAACTGGTTCGTAATCTGGAGCTAATTCGCTAATTCCGCGGCACGGCCGGCCGGTGCCGAGACGGGGACACCCACCATACCTTCCGACGTGACGTCGACGAGCCGCCACGCATCGGTCTCCTCGAGAATCCGAGCCGCAAACGCGGTGTGCAGCGCGTGCCCGCCGCGATGCGCGACCAGATGGCCAAGCACGGGATAACCGACGAGCGAGAGATCGCCAATGACGTCGAGGATCTTATGCCGG
>Ga0111538_10007537_pt1 | contig 14660 bp, 15 predicted proteins | sample SoiMethybrSBSTD1_FD_79669 | JGI IMG/M metagenome (GOLD analysis project Ga0111538, IMG submission 79669) | Bulk soil microbial communities from a Populus tree surrounding site in Tennessee, USA - Soil MetaG P. TD hybrid SBSTD1 (version 2)... | ecosystem: Environmental > Terrestrial > Soil >... | reverse complement strand
CGAGACCACCGACAGCGCCGCGCCGCCGCGCGCGTCGCCGTCCAGCTTGGTCATCACGACGCCGCTGACGCCGACCCGCGCGTTGAACTCGCCCGCGCTCTTGATCGCGTCCTGCCCGGTCATCGCGTCGGCGATGAACAGCAGATCCGACGGGTCGGTCGCCGTCTTGATCGCGACCAGCTCCTTCATCAGCTCGTCGTCGATGTGCAGCCGGCCCGCGGTATCGACAATCACCGCGTCGAACCCGAGCGTCGTCGCTTCAGCGACCGCGCCCCTGGCCCGCGCCACCGGATCCATGACGCCCGACGGGTCGTGCACCCTGACGCCGGCCTTCTCCGCGACGACGTTGAGCTGCTGGATCGCGGCCGGACGTTTGACGTCGGTGGAGACCAGCAAGGGGTGCTTTCCCTGCCGGATCTGCCACTTCGCCAGCTTGCCCGACGTGGTGGTCTTGCCTGCGCCCTGCAGCCCGAGCATCAGGATGACCCGCGGCCGTTTGCTCGAAGGCGCCAGGCCCCCTTCGGTGTTGCCGAAGAGCGCGACCATCTCGTCGCGGACGATGCGAACGACTTCCTGGGACGGCGCCAGGCCGCGCAGCACATCCTGGCTCGTCACCGCGTCCATCGCCCGGTCGCGGACGCGATCGACGAAAGCCTTGACGACCTTGAAGTTGACGTCGGCCTCGAGTAGCGCGAGCCGGATTTCCCGAAGCGCCGCCTCGATGTTCTCAGGCGTCAGCCTGGACTCGCCGCGCAGCGACTTGAAAACGTCCTGGAGGCGCGTGCTGAGGGACTCGAACATGGACCCCTAACCCACTCTATCGCAAACCCTTATCGTAGTGGACGGGCTTGGCGCTGTCAACGAAAGGAAGCCCCGGGCTTACTTGGCCTGTTGAATCTCGAGCCGGAGCGCCCGGAGCCGGCCGATGGCGTTCTTGAGCGCGGTGGTCGCGGCGTTGGTTGCGCCGACCTCGGCCTCCATCTCGGCGTGCGCGTTTTCCACCACGTTGAGGGTGGTTTCGACCTCGGCGGCGGTGACGTCGAGCGACTGGCGGACCAGATGCTCGACCAGGTCCATGCAGGCGCGCAGGAGCGCCTCGGCCTTGGGGTTGGGCGTCGACGCGCGCGCGGTCGCGCGCATCCCGGCCATCAGCGAATCGCGGCAGGCGTGAAGTTGACCTTTGACACTCATGAGGATCACTGCGGGCGGTTCAGCAGGGGCCGCCGACTGCCACTAGCGCAAACTGTGATCGTAAGGGACGCCCCGACGGGGTGTCAACGGCCGAGATTGTAAACGGCCTCACGTTATTCGAGGAACCGTGCGCGCAGGGCCGGCGTGGGCACCATGCAGGTGTCCCGCCGGCCGAACCAGCCGTAGCGGTTTTTCGCGACGAGGTCGTAGACCCAGTCGCGGAACGGCCGCGGGATGGCGATGAGCGCGTAGGCCGCGGACCACGGAAACGTCAGGCCGCGCGCGATGCGGAGCGCCGCCGTCGACCGCGTCCACACCCGGCCGTCCTCGACCAGCACGATGCTGTCCGGGAGCGGCTGACGCGATGCGGCCGCGCCGAGAAGCGGAGCGGCGGCCGCCGACTGCAGCGCCGCGAAGCGAAAGCGCGCCGAGCGATCGCGTTTGATCACGAACTGGATCGCGCCATTACAGAGGTTGCACACCCCGTCGAACAGGATCACGGACGTCATTTACACCGAAGACAGCTTGTGTCCGAGCTTCTCCTTCTTCGTCTTCAAGTAGCGCCGCGTCGAATCGGACGCCGGGATCTCGAGCGGCAGCCATTCGGTAATCGTCAGGCCGTAGCCTTCGACGCCAACCAGCTTGCGCGGGTTGTTGCTGAGAAGCCGCATGCTGCGCACGCCGAGCTCGCGCAGGATCTGCACGCCCATGCCGTAGTCGCGCTGATCGGCCTTGAACCCCAGCGCTTCATTCGCCTCGACGGTGTCGAACCCCTCGTCCTGCAGCTCGTAGGCGCGGATCTTGTTGGCGAGGCCGATCCCGCGCCCTTCCTGATTGAGGTAGAGCAGCACGCCGCGCCCTTCGTCCGCGATTTTCTTCATGGCCGCGTCGAGCTGCGCGCCGCAGTCGCAGCGGATCGAGTGCAGGCCGTCGCCGGTCAGGCACGACGAGTGGACGCGGACCAGCACGTCCTTGCCGTCGCCGATGTCGCCGCGGACGTAGGCGAGGTGCGCCTGGTGATCGAGCTGGTTCTCGAATGCATGACAGATGAAGTCGCCGCGATCGGTCGGCATCTTCGCTGTCGCGACACGCCTGACCAGCGACTCGTTGTGCATCCGGTATTTGATCAGGTCGGCGACCGTGATCATCAGCAGGCCGTGACGCTTCGCGAAGCGCGCCAGCTGCGGCACCCGCGCCATCGTGCCGTCCTCGTTCATCACTTCGCAGATGACGCCGGCCGGGTACAGCCCGGCAATCCGCGCGAGGTCGACCGACGCTTCGGTCTGGCCGGTGCGCGCGAGGACGCCGCCGGTGCGCGATCGCAGCGGGAACACGTGCCCGGGCCGCGCCAGGTCGCTCGGCTTGGTTTCGGGATCGAGCGCCGTCAGCACGGTGGCGGCGCGATCGGCGGCGGAAATTCCGGTGCTGGTGCGGTGCTTCGCCTCGATGGTGACGCAGAAGCCGGTGTCGAAGCGCGAGCTGTTCTGCGACACCATCAGCGGAATCTCGAGCTCGTCGAGCCGCTCCGGCGTCATCGACAGGCAGATCAGGCCCCGGCCGTAGCGCGCCATGAAGTTGATCGCTTCGGGCGTGATCTTCTCGGCGGCGATCGTCAGATCGCCTTCGTTCTCGCGATCCTCGTCGTCGACGACGATCACCATGCGGCCGTTGCGGATCTCGTCGACCGCGTCCTCGATGCGGGCGAACGGCGACGGCCTGGTCTTGGCGATTTCCAGCCGCGGCCGGGTCCTGGGTTTGCGCGGTTTGGCTTTCAATGTGTCACTTCCCCCGGCCGGACGGCGGTCAGCGTCAGGCCGGCCAGTTCCGCTGCGCGCACCACGTACTTCCCCACCATGTCGCATTCGAGGTTGACCTTGTCGCGCACCTGGATGCGCCCGAGATTGGTGTGCGCCATCGTGTAGGGAATGACCATGATGTCGAAGCGATCGGCGCCGAGGCCGGCGACGGTCAGGCTGATGCCGTCGACGGCAATCGATCCCTTGTGCACGATATACGGCGCCAGCTCCTGCGGGAAGCCGATCGTGAGCCAGTGAAAATCGGCCTCCTGGCGCAGCTCCTCGACCCGGCCGATCGCGTCGACGTGGCCCTGGACGAAGTGGCCGCCGAACCGCGCATCGGCGCGCAGCGGCCGCTCGAGGTTCACCGCGCTGCCGCGATCGAGCAGGCCGAGCGTCGTCACGCGGACCGTTTCCGGGCCGATATCGGCGTGCACTTCCTGGCCCTCCGCGAGAATCACGGTGAGGCACACGCCGTTGACCGCCAGGCTGTCGCCCGGCGTCAGTTCCGGCGCGAGCGGCGACGCAATCCGCAGGCGGAACCCGGCGCCGGTCGGCTTGCGCTCGATCACCTCGCCGACGCTTTCAACCAGACCGGTGAACATAGCCTTCAATCAGGACGTCGGGGCCGAGCGTCGCGATCCGCCGCTCGTGCAGCCCGGACGGCGAAAACGAGCGATCCGGCAGCAGCGGCACGGCGCCGTCGCCGAGCACGTGCGGCGTGATGTAGAGCCGGACGTAATCGACCAGGCCTTCGTCCCACGCCGCGGCGTGCACGCCGCCGCCCCCTTCGAGCAGCAGCGAGCCCACCTGCCGTGCCGCCAGGCGTTCGAGAGCGGCGCGAAACGTGTCGTTCGCCGCCACCTCGATCTGCGCGCCGCGCGCTTCGAGGCGCCGGCGCGCCTCGCTGTCCGCCGCGCCCCTGGCCGTGGTCACGATGATGACAGGCCCGGCGTCGGGTGTCGAGAGGACGCGCGCCTCGGACGGTGTACGCAGTCGCCTGTCGAAGACGACGCGCACCAGCGGCCGTTCGCGAAACGCGCCGCGCGGCGTCAGGTCGGGATCGTCGCAAAGCACCGTGCCGCTGCCGACGCCAATCGCGTCGATTCCGGCGCGAACCCGGTGGGCATGACGGTTGGCCGCCGCCGACGTCAGCATGGTCCTGCGCCCGGGTGCTTCGGCGATCCGGCCGTCCAGGCTGGTCGCGGCTTTGAGGATGACGAACGGGCGCCGCTCGCGCATCAGGGTGAAGAACGGCAGGTTCAGCGCGACCGCCGTCTCCGCCGACAGCCCGACCTCCACCGCGACGCCGCGGGATCGCAGGATGGCGAAGCCGCGGCCTCGCACGGCGGGGTTCGGATCCTCGACGGCGGCGACGACACGGACGACGCCAGCGTCGACGATGCGGCTGACGCAGGGACCGGTCCGCCCCTGGTGGCAGCACGGTTCGAGCGTGCAGTACAGCGTGGCGCCGCGGGCGCGCGCGCCGGCCGCCTCCAGCGCGTGGACTTCGGCGTGCGGCTCCCCTGCGCGCTCGTGAAATCCCTGGCCGACGACCACGCCGTCGGCCGACACGACGACGGCGCCGACCAGCGGGTTGGGGCTGGTCCGGCCGCTGCCGCGCGCCGCGTGGAACAGCGCGCGCTCCATCATGCGCTCGTCGAGCGCCTGCGCTGCCGTCACCACTTCTCCTGAAACAACCCGTCGACGTAGTCGTCGGCCGAGAACGGGATCAGGTCGTCGATCCCTTCGCCGACGCCGACGTAGCGAATCGGCAGCTTGAGATCGTTGGCGATCGCAACCGCGACGCCGCCCTTGGCCGTGCCATCGAGCTTGGTCAGGACGATGCCGTTGACGCCGGCGGCGCCCATGAACTCGCGCGCCTGGGCGACGCCGTTCTGCCCCACCGTCGCGTCGAGGACGAGCAGCACTTCCTGTGGCGCCCCCGGCACCTCGCGCGAGGCGATGCGCCGGATCTTCTCGAGCTCGTTCATCAGGTTGACGCGCGTGTGCAGCCGCCCGGCGGTGTCGACGAGAATCGGATCGCGCCCCCTGGCTTTGCCCGACGAGATCGCGTCGAACACGACTGCGGCCGGATCGGCGCCCTCACGCGCCCGCACCATCTCGACGCCGGCGCGCCGGGCCCAGATCTCGAGCTGCTCGACGGCGGCGGCGCGAAAGGTGTCGGCGGCGCAGATCAGCGGCTTTCGTCCCTCGCTCTTGAGGAGATTCGCCAGCTTCCCGACCGTGGTCGTCTTGCCGGTGCCGTTGACGCCGACGACGAGCGTGACCCGCGGCGTGCCGGTCGAGGGGACGGGGCTCTCGGCGGCGGCGAACACCGCGCGGATCTCCTGCTTGACCAGGTCGCGCAGGCTGGTGCCGTTGCGCTGACGCGCTTTGACCGCATCGAGGATCCGATCGGTTGCCGCGACGCCGATGTCCGCGGAGATCAGCAGCTCTTCGAGCGCGTCGACGGTTTCGACGTCAATCGGCCGCGAGCGCTGCTCCGGCGCGTCGGCGCGGCTGACGATGTCGTCGAACCGTTCGACTATCTGCAGCGTGGTGCGGGAGAGGCCCTCGCGGAGGCGGTCGAAGAATCCCATTCAACCGGATCTTACATCGCGCATCAGACCGGGGCGGCGAGGGGCCTGTACCGATCGCGCGCGATTACCTCGCCGCGCCATCGGCAGGGCGCGCGGTTTCTGCTTCCGCGCGCTGGCGCCGCACCATCAGCGCATCGAGCGCGGTGCGCACGTCGACGCGGCCGTCGAGCACTTCGGCCATCTGCGTCACGATCGGCAGCTCGACGCCGTAGCGCGCGCCGAGCTCGAGCGCGACGCCGGTGGTGATCACGCCCTCGGCCACCATCTTCATCGACGCGAGGATCTCCGTGAGCGCGCGCCCGCGCGCGAGCTCGATCCCCACGTGACGGTTGCGGCTCAGGTTGCCGGTGCAGGTCAGCACCAGGTCGCCGAGGCCGCTGAGCCCGGCGAGCGTTTCGCGCCGCCCGCCTGCGGCGCACGACAGCCGCGTCAACTCCGCCAGCCCGCGCGTGATCAACGCCGCCAGCGCATTGTGGCCGAGACCGAGTCCTTCGACGACGCCGGCGGCGATGGCGATGATGTTCTTCATCGCCGCCCCAATCTCCACGCCGACGACATCGTCGCTGCCGTAGAGGCGAAAATACGGGCCGCGGAATTCCGACTGCACCAGCTCGATCGCGACCGCGTCGCCCGACGCCGCCAGCACCGCCGTCGGCAGCTCGCGCGCCACCTCGATCGCGAAGCTCGGGCCCGACAACACCACCACCGGATGGCCGGCGCCCGCCTCCTGCTCGATCACCTGCGACATCCGCAGCATCGAGCCCGCTTCGAGTCCCTTCGTCGCGCTGACGATGACGACCCGCCCGCGAAACAGCGGCGCCGCCAGGTGCATGACGGCGCGGCAGCCGTGCGACGGGATCGCCGAGACGACCAGTTCGGCGTCGGCGAGCGCCTCGCGCATCGCGTTCGTCACCGACACCGAATCGGGCAGCGCCACATCCGGCAGGTAGACGGCGTTGGCCCGGCGCGCTGCCATGTCGTCGACCAGCGCCGCATCGCGCGCCCACAGCCGCACTTCGTGGCCGAGGCGCCCGAGATGCACCGCCAGCGCCGTGCCCCAGCTGCCGGCGCCCAGCACTGTGACTCTTCGCATTTACACGCGCACGCCGAGGCGGTGCTCGGTCCCGGTGCGCAGGCGCAACACGTTCGAGCGATGGCGGAAGACGATCAGCGCCGCAGCGGCGGCCGCCGCCGCAACCTCGGGCGCCGGGCTGCCGAGCGCGTAGGCGAGCGGCGGCAGCGCGATCGACGCCATGACCGAGCCGAGCGAGACGTATTTCGTCAGCCAGACGACGGCAACGAAGACGGCGAGCGCCGGTGGAACGGCCAGCGGCGTCAGCACCGCGAACACGCCGCACGCGGTCGCCACGCCCTTACCGCCGCGGAACCTGAGCCACAGCGGATAGACGTGGCCGATGATCGCCGCGAAGCCCGCGGCCGCGGGCAGCGCCGCGCCGGCATGGTCGCGCGCCGCGAGCCAGACGCTGGCGGCGCCCTTGGTCATGTCGAGCACGGTCACCAGCAGAGCCGCAGTCAGGCCCGACGCGCGCATCACGTTTGCCGCGCCGAGATTGCCGGAGCCGACGCGGCGCAGATCGATGGCGCCGAAGCGGCGCGCCAGCAGCAGCGCGAACGGAATCGATCCGATGAGATAGGCGAGGATGATCGCGGCCATCTACGGCGTGCGCGTCAGATTAGCATGCGCCAGCGCGGTGTAGGCCGGTCCGGCCGGCGAGAGCCTGCTTTCGAAGAGCGTCGCCGCGCGCACCGCGACGCGAGCCAGCGTGCCGCGGCTGCCCGTGTCGAGGGCGCGGTCGCGATCCGCCGGACGCGACTCGCGCCAGCGTGCGATCGTCAGATGCGGGTGAAACGAGCGCTCCTCGATCGCGATCCCCAGCGACGTCACCCGCCGGGCGATCTCGCGCTGCAGCAGCGTCGTTTCCTGGGCGCCGTCGGTCACGCCGACCCACAGCACCCGCGGGGCGCCGCGCGGCGGAAAGACGCCGAGGCCGTCCAGCGCCATCTCGAACGGCGGCAGATCGACGTCGCGTCCAACCGATTCGATCACGGCCGGCGCGCGCGCGGCGTCGACGTTGCCGAGAAACACCAGCGTCAGGTGCGCCTGCTCCGGCTTCACCCAGCGCAGCATCGACTTGCCGCTGAACCGGGCGGCAATCCGCTTCTGCTCCGCCGCGATCGCCAGCCGCGCCTCGTCCGAGAGCTCCACGGCGGCGAACAGGCGCAAAAAGGGACCGTACCCCTTTTCGCCCGCGTTCATGCGCGAAAAGGGGTACGCCCCCTTCTCATCGCCGTTCCGCCCACTCGCGCTGCGACTGCAGCTTCGCGACCATCACGCGTGTCATGTTCAACGCCGACTGCGCGGCCTGGAACTTCACCATCGCGCGGTCGCCGAGGAACTGGAACGTCCGTACTCGCGTCTCGTCGTCGTCGACGACGGCGACCGCGACGGTGCCGACCGGCTTCTGCGGCGTGCCGCCGCCCGGGCCGGCGATGCCGGTGATGCCGACGCCGATGTTGGTGCGGGCGCGCACGCGAATGCCCTCGGCCATCGCCTGGGCCACCGGCTCGCTGACCGCGCCGTGCTCCGCAATCAGCGCTTCCGGCACGCCCGCCAGGTCGGTCTTCGCGCGGTTGCTGTAGCAGACGACGCCGCGCTCGACGTAGTCGGAGCTGCCGGGCACGTCGGTCAGGCGCGACAGCAGCAGGCCGCCGGTGCACGATTCCGCGACCGCGATCGTCAGCTTGCGCTCGCGCAGCAGATCGCCGACGACCGCTTCGAGCGCGCGGCCATCGACGCTGTAGACCGACGGACCGAGCGCGTCCGCGAGCTCGCGGACGGCGCGGTCGAGCGCCGTGTCCGCGGCCTCGCGCGACGACGCGCGTGCGGTGAGGTGCAGCTCGATCTGGCCGAGCACCGCCAGGATCGTGGTGCTGATGGGAATTTCCGCCGCGGTCCACTTGCCATAGACCGGCTGCGCGTGCGCGTCGACATCCGATTCGGCGCGGCCGGTGATCTTCAGCACGCGGCGGTAGAGGCCGTGCCCGGCCGCTTTCGGCGCCAGCCGCTCTTCGATCACCGCCTCGAGCATCGGCTTCATCTCGCGCGGCGGACCGGGCATCAGCAGGAGCGAGGTCTGCCCGCGCTCGATCCAGAGCCCCGGCGCCGTGCCGTTGGCGTTCGCGAGCACCATCGCGCCCCGCGGCACCATCGCCTGCCGGCGATTGATCTCGGGCATGGTCATGCCGCGGCGCGCGAACCGCTCGCGCAGCCGGTCGACGATGGCCTCGTCGATCTCCAGCGGGATATCGAGCGCGCGCGCGACGGCATCGCGGGTGATGTCGTCTTCGGTCGGACCGAGTCCACCGGTGAGGACGATGAGATCGGTCCACGCCAGCGCGTCGGCAAGCAGCCGCGCCAGCTCGCCGACATCGTCGCCGGCGACCGCCTTCAGGCGCACGTCGTAGCCGATGGTGTTGAGGCGCTCGGTGATGAACAGCGAATTGGTGTCGACGCGAAACGGCGTCAGCATCTCGCTGCCTACGGCCAGGATGGCTGCTTTCATGCCGACTTTCGACCTGCGATTTGCGACTTTCGACTTTCGACTTTCGACTTTCGACTTTCGACTTTCGACTTTCGACTTTCGACTTCGAGTATCACACTACCCGGGCCGCCAGCGCGAGCAGCGCGCGCAGCGCCAGGTTGGCGTAGATCGCCGCCATGCAGTCGTCGGCCATCACGCCCAGCCCGCCGTGCAGCTGCTCGAAGCGGTTGGCGGGATACGGCTTGACGACATCCGCGAGGCGGAAGATGACGAAGGCGAGCAACGCGCCGCCCCATCCCACCGGGACGAGGAACAGGGTGATCAGCATCCCGGCCACCTCGTCGATCACGACGTGCCCCGGATCGGTGGTGCAGAAATGCCCTTCGCACACGCCGCCGCTCCAGACGCCGGCGGCGAATACGACTGCGATGCCCGACGCCTGCAGCAGCGGCGAGGGCCCGAGCAGCCACCACACGAGCAGTCCTGCGGCCGAGCCGAACGTGCCGGGCGCGAACGGCACGTAGCCGATGCCGCCGACGGTTGCCACCGCGAGCGCGATGGTTGGAAAAGGCGTGCGGGGTTCAGGCGGAAGCACGGACCACACGCGTACCGGCAAATCGATCGTGCAGTCCCCGCCGGTCGCGGCTGAAGAGCGCCGGCAGAAAGCCGAGACCGGCCGGCACGGCGAGCAGGCCCCACATCGCGGTGCGCAGAAACGCGCGGCCCAGGTCGAGCGGACCGTCCGACGCGGCCGGCACGACGCGGACGCCGGCGGCCATCTTGCCGAGCGTCTGCCCGCCGGCGGTGAAGGTGACGAGATAGCCGCCGTTCTGCACCAGCAGGAAGGCCAGGAGCGGGCCCTTCGGCAGGATCGCGACGTCTTCGAGGCCGACGTTGCAGATCTGCATCGTGAAGTAGATCACGGCCGCGTCGATCGCCGCGAGGATGAGCAGGTCGATGACGACCGCGATCAGCCGCGCGAAGACGCCGGCGTTCCGCGCGCTTTCGGTCGCCTCGATCGAAGCGATCGTCGTCTCCTCCGCGGAGCGCGCCGCCCACGGACTGCGGCCGACGCGCGCGCCCGGCGGCGGCGTCGACGCGTTCTCGAGATCGATTGCCAGATCGAACGCCGCCGCGCGCGACGGCGGCTCGACCCGCGCCCGGGAGGGCTCGGGTGTCGCGCGTCGAACCGCCAGCGGCTGCCGCGGCGGCGACGGCTTCGTGATCAGCGGCTCGTCGTCGGTAATCGACGATCCAAAAAGCGGCAGCTCGGCACGGCGTCCGCCAATCGATCGGGCCGCGGGCGCCGGCGCGCCGATGATACGGTCGAGATCGGGCCCCTCGTCGGCGGGGCGCGCGGCCGGCGCTCCGGCCATCGCGGCATCGACGAGCAAAAGATCTCCGAGCGGATCGAGCGGCGCCGGCTCAGTGCGCAGCGCGAGATCGGGGGTCGGCTGGGACGACGCGGGGCTCAGCGAGAAATCGTAGCCGCAGTTCCGGCAGCGATCGACCTGGTCGAAGCCGAGGTAGCCGCATTTCGGGCACTTCATGGGACGCGCGGCGCTGCCTCTCCCTCGGGCGCCGGCGCCAGCGGTACCTCGGTCAGCCCGAGCAGCTGCCGCTGGATGTCGGCGCGCAGCAAATCGGCGTCGCCCTTCTGCGGATCGGTTGGACGGATTGATTCGGCCAGCGTCAGCGCGTCGCGCAGGTGGCCGCCGGCGGCGAGCGCGCGCGCGCGGCTGAGGATCGCGTCGCCGCGGCGCGGCAGCGGCAGCGGCGTTTCGCGGATGACTGGCGCCGCCGGCGGCGCCCCCGGCGTGGCCGCGCGGCCGGCACTTTCGACCAGCGCCACGAGCGAGCGCCACTCGACGCGATCGCGCGAGGCGGCAAACGCCGCCAGCGCGACAATCACGGCGCCGAGCGCCAGGAACGCGACCAGGCCGAACCTCGAGCGCGAGCGCGGGCGTTCGACCGGCGCCGCCTGTTCGCGCGCGCGGCGATCGACGCGGGCGGCCGGCGCGGGCGGCGCGGCGGTTTCGAGCCGGGTGATTCGATCGAGCAGCGCCAGCGCTTCCTCGGACGGCGCCCCGCCGTCGATCGCCGCCTGCAGCAGGCGGCGCGCCTCGCCGCCCTCGCCGCGGCCGAAGGCCGCGACACCCTGCTCGAGCAGCTCTTCAGAAACGCGCTGGCGCTCGGCGAGCGCGCTGCGCGCGCGCTCGATGTAGGCGCGGGCGCGGGGATGGTTGCGGTCGATGAACAGCGCGCGGGTCCAGACGTTGATCGCGAGCTCGTAGTCGGCGGCGAAATAATGATCGAGCCCGACCAGCAGCAGCTGTTCGATCTTGGCGTCGCGGCCCGACGCCAGGTCGGCGTCGCGGGCGTGTGCGGGCTCGGTGCGGAGCGGATCGGACATCAGGACGCGCTGACCGCGGGGATTATAGCATCGGGTCGATCTGAAGTACAGGGGCGCGTTCAGCGCCGCGCGTCCTGCCGCGAGGCTCGCGATAGAATCCATGGCTCAGTATGGTCATCGAATGCGTGCCGAACGTCAGCGAAGGGCGCAGAACCGAGATCGTCGCGGCGATGGCGGAGAAGCTGCGAAGCGTCGACGGCATCCGCCTGCTCGACTACTCGTCCGATGCGTCGCACAACCGCTCGGTGTTCACCTTCGCAGGCGACGCCGCCGGCGTCGAGCGCGCCGTGCTCGCGCTGGTCGAGCGCGCGGTCGCCGACATCGATCTGCGCGCGCATCGCGGCGAACATCCGCGGATGGGCGCGGTCGATGTCGTGCCGTTCGTGCCTATTGAAGGCGTGACGATGGCCGACTGCGTCGCGCTGGCGCGCAAGGTCGGCGCCGAGATCGCACGCCGCTTCAACGTGCCCGTCTATCTCTACGAGGAGGCGTCGAACAACCCGGCGCGCAAGAACCTCGAGGACATCCGCCGCGGCGAGTTCGAAGGGCTGGCGGCGAAGATGGCATCCGAGGGGTGGGCACCCGACTTCGGCGCGGCGTCGCCGCATCCGTCCGCCGGCGCCACCGTGGTCGGCGCGCGGATGCCGCTCATCGCCTACAACATCAACCTGGCCACCGACCGCCTCGACGTGGCGAAGAAGGTCGCCGCAGCCATCCGGCACAGCAGCGGCGGCTACCGGTTCGTCAAGGCGATGGGGATCAGGCTCGAAGAGCGCGGCATCGTCCAGGTCTCGATGAACCTGACCAACTACGAGAAGACGCCGATCTTCCGCGTTTTCGAAACCGTGAAGCGGGAGGCGGCGCGCTACGGGGTGCAGGTGCTGGAAAGCGAGATCGTCGGCCTGGTGCCGTCAGCCGCGCTGAATGCCGCGGCCGAGTTCTATCTGCAGATCGAAGGCTTCAAAGTCGATCAAGTGCTCGAGAACCGACTGAGAAACGAGTAGATGCTGGTTGCTGGATGCTAGTTGCTAGCTGTCCCGCTTCACAGGCGCCAGCGCTGGCAGCTTGGCACCAGCACCTCTAGCAACCAGCAACGAGCAACCAGCAACTACACCTGCTCCGGCTCTTCGTCGACGCGGCGTGAAGGCGCGATGCCAAACGCCTTCATCTTGCGGTACAGATTGCTGCGCTCGACGCCGAGCACTTCCGCGGTGCGCGACATGTTCCCCTGCTGCTCGGCCAGCGTCCGCAGGATGAGATCGCGCTCGAACTGGTCGCGCGCGTCGTGCAGCGACTGGCGCGGACCGGCCGGATCGGGCACGGCGACGCGCGTCAGCGCCGTCGGATCGAGGAAGCTGAGGTCGGCCGGCGAGATGATTTCGCCGGGGACCATGATCATCAGCCGCTCGATCACGTTCCGCAGCTCGCGCACGTTGCCCGGCCACGGGTAGTGCTGCAGCACCGCCCGGGCGCTCGATTCGAATGTCTTCAGGCGGCGGCCGTACTCGCGGGCGAAGTCGGCCATGAAATGATCGGCGAGCAGCGGGATGTCTTCCTGGCGATCGCGCAGCGGCGGCACGAAGATCGGGATGACGTTGAGGCGGAAGTAGAGATCTTCGCGGAACCGGCCGGTGCGAATCTCGGCCTGCAGATCCTTGTTGGTGGCCGCGAGCACGCGCGCGTCGACCTTGATCCGGTTGGTGCCGCCCACCGGCTCCATCGTCTGCTCCTGAAGGACGCGCAGCACCTTGGCCTGCGTCTTCAGGCTCATGTCGCCGATCTCGTCGAGGAAGATGGTGCCGCCGTCGGCGACCTCGAACTTGCCGCGGCGATCGGACACCGCGCCGGTGAAGGCGCCGCGGACGTGACCGAACAGCTCGCTCTCGATCAGCTCCTCGGGGATCGCCGCGCAGTTGACCTCGACGAAGGTGGCGGCGCGGCGGCGGCTCAGCGCGTGGATGGTGCGCGCGACCAGCTCCTTACCGGTGCCGTTCTCGCCGTAAATCAGCACCCGGCCGTTGGTCGGCGCCGACATCGCCACCTGCTCGCGCAGCTGGCGCATGGCGTAGCTCTCGCCGATCATCGTCTGCGTGCGATCGACGCGCGCGCGCAGCGCGCGGTTCTCGGCCTCGAGCCGGCGCTGGTGCAGCGCGTTGCGCACCACCAGCACCGTCTTCTCGAGCGACAGCGGCTTCTCGACGAAGTCGAAGGCGCCCATCTTGATCGCCCGGACCGCCGACTCGATGTTGCCGTGACCCGAGATGAGGACGATCTGCGCGTCGATCTGCCGCTCGCGCAGGCGCGCCAGCGTCGCCAGCCCGTCCATGCCGGGCAGCCACACGTCGAGGACGATGAGGTCGTAGGCGATCCGGGTCACGCGCTCGAGGCAGTCCTCGCCGCTCGACACCGCATCGACCGTGTAGCCCTCGTCGCGCAGCACGCCGCTGAGGGCAGTGCGCACGCCCGGCTCGTCGTCGACTATCAGAATGGTTGGTTTCACCGTAAACGTCTGTCGCTTGTCGTTCGACGTCTGTCGCGTGTCGTTCTACGTCTGTCGCGCATTCGTTCTACGTCTGTCGCCCGTCGTTCGGCGTTCGTTGCAGTGAACCCCGAACCCCGAACCCCGAACCCAGAACCCAGAACCCCGAACCTACCCAGAACCCAGAACCCCGAACCCTGAACCTCAGCACGGTACCTCGATCGTAAACCGTGTCCCCCGCGGCGTATTGTCGCCGACATCGATCGAGCCGCCGTGCTCGGCGATGATCCGGCGCACAATCGCCAGCCCGAGGCCGCTCCCCCGCCGCTTCGTGGAGTAATACGGCAGGAACAGCTTGTCGCGCTCCGCGGCCGGGATGCCCGGCCCATTATCGGCGACCACGACCCGAACCAGGTTGTTGGCGGCGTCGAGCTGGGTTTCGACCACGATCTTGCCGCGGCGTTCCATCGCCTCGATCGCGTTGTCGACCAGATTGATGATCACCCGCCGGATCTGCTCCGGGTCGAGGCGGACGAGCGGAAGGCCCGGGGCGAACCGCTGGTCGATGCTGACGTCGGTGAAGATGCCGTTGTAGAGGGCCACCGTATCGGTGAT
>Ga0111538_10007536_pt1 | contig 14660 bp, 15 predicted proteins | sample SoiMethybrSBSTD1_FD_79669 | JGI IMG/M metagenome (GOLD analysis project Ga0111538, IMG submission 79669) | Bulk soil microbial communities from a Populus tree surrounding site in Tennessee, USA - Soil MetaG P. TD hybrid SBSTD1 (version 2)... | ecosystem: Environmental > Terrestrial > Soil >... | reverse complement strand
TTCACTTCGAGGAGTTTCATGAGCATCCGTCCGGACGAGATCACCGCGGTCCTCAAGCGCGAGATCGCGCGCTTCGACGCCGAGCTGGACGTCGAAGAGGTCGGCAGCGTCCTGGAGGTGGGGGACGGCATCGCCCGCGTCTACGGCCTCTCCCACACGTTGGCGGGAGAGATGCTGGACTTCGGCCGCGACGTCTACGGGCTGGCGCTGAACCTGGAAGAGGACAACATCGGCGCCGTCATCCTGGGCGAGGACGTGGAGATCAAAGAGGGCGATCCGGTCCGCCGCACGGGCCGCGTGCTCGAGGTTCCCGCCGGCGAGGCGCTGCTCGGGCGCGTCGTCAACCCGCTCGGCCAGCCGATCGACGGGCGCGGCCCCATCCAGACGGAAGCCACGCGGCCGCTCGAGTTCCTGGCTCCCGGCATCGTGCACCGCCAGCCCGTCAAGGAGCCGCTTCAGACGGGCGTCAAAGCCATCGACTCGATGATCCCGATCGGCCGCGGCCAGCGCGAGCTGATTATCGGCGATCGCCAGACCGGCAAGACCGCGATCGCCATCGACACGATCATCAATCAGAAGGGCAAAGACGTCTATTGCATGTACGTGGCGATCGGCCAGAAGGCGTCGACCGTGGCGCAGGTGGTCGACAAGCTCACCGCGCACGGCGCGATGGAGTACACGACGGTGATCGCCGCGACCGCGGTGGAAACCGCGCCGCTCCAGTTCTTGGCCCCGTACACCGGCGTGACGATGGGCGAGTACTTCCGCGACACCGGCCGCCACGCGCTCTGCATCTACGACGACCTGTCCAAGCAGGCCGTGGCGTACCGCCAGCTCTCGCTCTTGTTGCGGCGCCCGCCGGGCCGCGAAGCTTATCCGGCAGACGTTTTCTACATTCACTCTCGGCTGCTCGAGCGCGCCGCCAAGCTCGCCGAGCGCTGGTACGTGGTGAAGGCCGGGACCAAGGTGCCCGCCGGCGACCATCGTTTCAAGGGCATCGACGGTCAGGTCTACAGCGGCGAGCACGCCAAGAAGGAAGCCACCACGGCGCTCGGCAAGCGCGACGACAAGGCCGAGCTCGAAGTGGTCAAGGACCCGCACTCCGGCGGCTCGCTGACCGCGCTGCCGGTGATCGAAACCCAGGCCGGCGACGTCTCCGCCTACATCCCGACCAACGTGATCTCGATCACCGACGGTCAGATCTTCCTCGAGAGCGATCTCTTCTATTCGGGCGTGCGTCCGGCGATCAACGTCGGCATCTCGGTCAGCCGCGTCGGCGGTAACGCGCAGGTCAAGGCGATGAAGAAGGTCGCCGGCAGCTTGCGGCTCGATCTGGCGCAGTACCGCGAGATGGCCGCGTTCGCCCAGTTCGCCAGCGATCTCGACGCCGCCACGCGGGCCCAGCTCGAGCGCGGCGCGCGGCTCACCGAGCTGTTGAAGCAGGGGCAGTACGTGCCGCTCGCGGTCGAGAAGCAGATCGTCGTGATCTACGCCGGCATCAACGGCTACGTCGACAAGCTGCCGGTCGATTCGCTCGACGAGTACGAAGCCGAGCTGTTCCGGCACCTCGACGACAAGCAAGCCGAGCTGATGACGGAGATCCGCGAGAAAAAAGAGATCACCGACGACATCAAGAAGAAGCTCGACAAGGTGCTGAAGAAGTTCACCGACAAGTTCGTGGCCAGCAAAGAGAAGTGAAGGTGCAAAGAGAAGTCACGGCTGGGGCGAAGCCCCAGCCTGGCAAGGCGTGAGGAGTCCTGGAAGACCAGATCACGATCGGCACGGGCCGGAGCAACCCAACGAAAGAACCGGCGAGACCGGGGCAAGTTGGTGGCTGAACGCAAGGGACGCGCAGACTCCGAGCGGAAGATCAGGATGTAACTAATGGCGAATCTGAAGGCGATCAGGAAGCGCATCGGCACCGTCAAGAGCACGCAGAAGATCACGCGTGCGATGAAGATGGTCGCGGGCGCCCGCCTGAACCGCGCGCAGCAGCGCATCACCGCGCTCAGGCCGTACGCGGTGAAGACGGCCGAGGCGCTGGCGGAAGTCACGGTCTCCGCGGAACGGCGCATGGGCGCGGCGGTCACGCCGGATCATCCGCTGCTCGCGCGCCGTGAAGAGAAGAGCGTCCTGTATCTGGTGATCACCAGCGATCGCGGGCTGTGCGGCGCCTTCAACTCGAACATCCTGCGCCGGGCCGAGCGCTTCTGGCGAGACGGTGAAGCGGCGGGCAAGAAGGTCCAGATCGCGGTGATCGGCCGCAAGGGCCGCGACTTCTTCAAGCGCCGCAAGGCCCCGCTGTTTCACATCTTCTCCGGCGTCTGGGAGCGGCTCGATATCGAAACGGCGCGCCGGGTGGCTCGCAAGGTGCTCGCGCCGTTCGTCCACGGCGAAGTCGACGCGATCTACCTCGTGTACAACGAGTTCAAGAGCGCGATGACCCAGCGCGTCGTGGCGGAGCCGCTGTTTCCGGTGGTCAAGCCCGACGGTGGTGCCGATGCCCCCGACATCGGCGAACCCGAGCTCGAACGCGAGTTCGTGTTCGAGCCGAACAAGGAGGCGCTGCTCGAGCGCCTGGTGCCGATGTACGTCGAGATCTCGATCCTGCGCGCCCTGCTCGAATCGATGGCATCCGAGCTCGGCGCCCGCATGACGGCGATGGATTCGGCGACCAAGAACGCCTCCGACATGATCGATCGCTTGACGCTCCAGTACAACCGCGCGCGCCAGGCCGCGATCACCACGGAGCTGATGGAAATCATCGGCGGCGCCGAAGCGCTTAACGAGTAGCTATCGAGCCCCGGGGGCTGTCATGGCCAAGAAGCCGTCTCGTGCGCAGCGCAAGCAGATCAGGGAGCGGCACGAGCGCGCCCAGGCGCACGGCTTGCCGGGGCGAGCTCTGGAACGCCCCTCCAAACCAACGCCGAGCTCCGACATCGACTACCGCCGACGCGCCGAATCGGAGCCGGACGACGACTCCGCTGCCGGAGACGGTAGCGCCGCTCCAGCGCCGTCGCTCTTGGACAAGTTGAAGCAGCTCCCGCTCGCGGTGAAGCTCGGCGCGCTCGTGATCGTGGTGCTGACGGTGATCGGGGTGGTGGCGAGCCTGCGCAAGCACTGAGCCGCGTTCGGCCCTGTCTTGCCACCGCCACAGGTGACGCAGCCGGCCCACAGCGCGTGGACCTGCACCGGCGCAAGTCAGGGATTTTGTCACGGCACGCGCGGCACGGACATTGCTGACCCCAGTCGCCCATGTGGGGGCGCTCGGTGATACCGGTCATGCTGTTCGTACTCGGCTGTGCCCCGATTGAGCGCAAGGAGGCGCGCACGGTAGGGGATGTACGGAGCCGACCCGTACGAGAGTGCCAGGAAATACCCCTGCTCCGAGTGACGCGGGCACGAGGCGGAATCGTCGTGAGAGCAGCAAAGCGCGTGATTTGTCGCAGCAGCACGCGCGAGGAGTGGGACGTCAAGACCGAGTACAAGACGCGCCCGGAGAACACGATCTTCGTGCTGGAAATCGCGACCGCTCTGGTCGGAACCGCGCTCGTTGTCAATGCGCAGGCCTGTGACGAAGAGGGCGATTTCGGCTGTTATGTAGAGGGGTACGCCGGCTTTTTGGGACTCGTCGTCGGGGTCCCCGCGGCGATCGGCGCGGTCGTCGACGCGACCTACTATCGATCGGGAACGGAGACTTCCACGGAACACCGCGAGTCCGACGTCCGGAGCGAAGACTCTGGGCCGCGCCCGATGTCGGGGATGCTGGTTACACCCCTTCCGCCCGAGCGCGCGGACGAGAAAGAAGTCATCGAGGGCGTCTTGGGGATCGGTTCGTTCACCCAGAAAGTGCGGCTGCGCTGATACGCGACACGGCCGAAATCACACGACTGGCGAAGCCGTCGGCACGGACGGGGGAACGACAGGGGGAGCGGCGACGGGAGCCAGCGCAAGCACTGAAGCACGCGCGGGCTCGCCGCTGCCCGGACCCTCAGCTGATCTTGTAAACGAGCCGGCCGCGCACCGGATCGGTGATCACGACCGTCTGTTCGTCGGGAACCTCGATCACGATCTCGGCCGGCACCTTCTTCATCGGCTTCTTGCCCGTGTCCTTGCCTACCGTGGCGAGCGTGAGCTTGTTTTCGGTCTCACTCGCGATCTTGAACTCGACCTTGTTGTTGATCGTTTCCTTGTCGCCCTTCTTGACGAAGTTGACCCAGAACCAGTTGCCCTTCTCGTCCTGCTCGAAGCGAATGCCCTCGGTCTTGGCATCTTCCTCGGCCTTGGTCAGACACTCCTCGTTCTTCTTCTCGTCGTTTTTGGCCTTTTTCGCGCATTCGTCGACCTTGGACTGTTTGATGTCCGACTCCGAGAACGACAGCATGAACACGCTGCCGCGACTGGTGACGATCTCCTTCGCGGGCTTGCGTGCCGGTGCGGGCGGCGGCGCTTCGGCGGCCGGCTCCGGCTTGGTGGTGGCGGCCGGCGGGGGTTCGGCCGGAGCCGGCATCGGCTCCGCAGGCGGTGCGGCCGCCGGGACCATCGGCTCGGCGGTTTCGGGGGGCGGCGAGCTGCCGCCACAAGCCGCGACCGCGAACACTGCCAACGGGAGAAATGCGAAAACGTGCTTCATCATCAGCCTCCTCTGAATGATTGGCAGGCCGAGTTAATCACGGCTGACGGCGTGTCGAGCCTTTGCAGTGCCTCTCAATGCGGCTTGGGGCAATTTCGTGGCGAGACGCCCCACTCGGCTGTGGACAACCGAGCAGTTCGCCACATTTCGCCACGCTTCTCAGTCCGTCACCTTCACGAATTGCGCAAGACAATTGGCCGAGCCCGCTAGCGAGACGCGCAAGCGTAGGGCAAGAGGGCGAGCGCGAGCAGCAGCAGCACCAGGCCGGAGCCCACGAGCCAGGCGCGTCCCTGGCCGAAATTCAGGGTTTGTCCGACGCCCACGCGCTTGGGCACGATCAGCGCCGGGTCCTCGGGCGCGAAGTAGATCAGCCCGCCCCAGCGCCAGCCATCGCTGCGCGTTCCGAGCGCCTCGGTCTTGCCGAGCTCGCGCAGCTCACGCTCGACGGCGCTGAGTGGACCGACGAAGCAGGCCACGAAGATCAGGATCGTCGGGCCTGACAGCACCGCGACGATGACCAGGAGGCCGCTCGCGTTCGGCGCCCGCGCGATGGCGACGAAACCGAACAACAGCGCGGCCGAGAGGACGTTGATCACGAGCGCGATGGCCTCGATCAGCCGCACGATCAGCGAGCGTCGCTTGAACTGAAGGAGCGCGCCGCGAGCCGGCGCGTCGACCGGCAGAGCCCAGCGCTCGGCGCTGACCAGCGCGCCGGCGATCCACGGCAGCGCCAGACCGAGCAGAAACACTCCTGCCAGTGCCCAGAGCTGCTGTGGGGCACCCCAGCGGTCGACTCCGGATGCGCCGACATGAAGGGGCACCTGGTCGGGCAGCGTAGGGAGCAGGGCGGCAAAGCCCGCGATCGCTGCAAGCACTAGCGTGAGGCTCGCGAACTGTAGCGGCCAGCTCATCAGCGAAAGCAGGCCCGGAGGCCGATCGAGCGGCACGGAAAAGCGCGCGGAAGCGCCCGCGTTCGGCAGCGGTCTCAGCGCGGCCACCGCGAGCGCGGTGAGCAGCGGCAAGAGCGCGAGCAGCACACTGAAGACGGGGCTCGTTCGACCGAGCAGAACCAGAACGGAGCCCGTGATCGCGGCTGCGACGTTGAAGGCGCGCAGCGTCTTCTGCTTGCGAGCGACGCCGGGATCGACGACGCCGAGCAGCGGCACCCGAGCTTCGCCCTTTCCAAACGGGTGGAGCAGGAGCTCGAGCGCGAGAAACAGCGTGGCCACCACCGAGAGCTGCAAGAGCAAACCAGCGGACGCCGTCGTCATCGCGACCCCCTGGGTGCGCGCGGCGCCTTGCCGAAAAAATCTCGCGCGGCGCGTAGCAGGCTTGCCTCGACCGCCTTCCGATCGAGCCCGCGGCTCGCCCACTGTCCGATGACGTGCTTCAGCAAGCGCCGATCGTCGGCGCTCGGCGGTCGAACCGGAGGCGCCTCCCCGGCGGCGACGCGCGCGCCCGCTCCCGGGCGCAACTCGACCAGGCCTTCCGCGGCGAGCAGGCGGTAGGCCTTGGCCACGGTGTTCAGGTTGACCGCGAGCCGGTGGCCGAGCTCGCGCACGCTGGGCAGAGCATCGCCGGGCACGAGCTCGCGCCGCGCGATCTTGGCGCGCAGCTCGAGCGCGATCTGCCGGTAAACGGGCACTTCGCTCTCCAGGTCGAGGGTCAGCGTGAGCATGCACTGTATCCTGTATGCGTACAGTATACGGTTGCCCGGCGCTCACGCAAATCGCGAGGTCGGCCCCGCAAGAATCGACGCAACTGGCCCCTAGAACGGCCGACAAGCGTCACCATGCAACTTGCGCCCGTCGGCCGCGGCTCGGCGCGAGCCGGCCCCTGGACGATCGAGGGGTCGGGTTTTCGCGTTCGTGGCGCATGCGGAGCGCGTGAACTAGATTGGTTTCGATGGTCTCCTGGTCCCCAGTTCTCGCCGCGAAGACGCCCCAGCGGGGGCGGCGGCTCGATGTCGGGGAATGGATCGCGCTTCCCGAAGGTATCGCCGGCGAGCTCGTCGACGGGCACCTGACGGAGGAGGAGGTGCCCGATCCGATTCACGAGCTGGCGGTTTCGTGGCTGATCGCGATGTTCCGAGCTTGGCTCGGGACGGGACGGGGTTTCGTCTTTGCTTCCGAAGTCAAGCTCGTGGTGAGCGCAAGCGGTGGGCGAAAACCCGACGTCAGCGTGTACCTCCCCGATCGCCCCGCTCCGCTGCGGCGCGGAGCGTTGCGGGAGCCGCCCGACGTCGTGGTCGAGGTGGTCTCGCCGTCACCCGCCGACGAGCGTCGCGATCGCGTCGAAAAGATGGACGAGTATGCTGTGTTCGGAGTTCGTTTCTATTGGTTGATCGATCCGGCGCTGGGCTCGCTCGAAATCTTCGAGCTCGACGAAGGACGGTTCAGTCGCGCGGCGGCCGCCACCGCCGGCTCGCTTCGCGATGTTCCCGGTTGCCCGGGCCTCGTGCTCGACGTGGACGCGCTGTGGTCGGAGCTCGGCCGGCTGACTCCCGACGAGTAGCGACCGTTTCAGGCGGCGCGCGACGCCATCCGCTGGTCCGGGCAGGACGTCCGCGCCGCCGAGCGTGTGGCTCCCAAAACCAATCGGCCAAAGGGCTAGTTCAGAGCCTTGGATCGCGAAATTTCGGCAAAAAGTCGACGATTTCACGAAAAGCCCGTAGCTCTGTAGGCTCTTAGTGTTCCTGCCGGCGCGCCGGCAGAGTGCTAGGTGAGCAAACCATGTGTGGAATCATTGGTTACGTCGGGCCGCGGCGGGCGGCGCCGATCCTGCTCGATGGTCTCAGGAAGCTCGAGTACCGGGGCTACGATTCGGCGGGGCTGGCAGTTCACGACGGCAAGACGCTCGAGGTGGTGCGGGCGGTCGGCAAGCTCGAGAATCTGAGCGCGGCGCTCGAGTCGAAGCCGATGACCGGGACCACCGGGCTCGGCCACACGCGCTGGGCGACGCACGGCCGGCCCACGGAGCCGAACGCGCACCCGCACGTGGCGGGTGACGTCGCGGTGATCCACAACGGCATCATCGAGAATCACCTCGAGTTGAAGCGCGAGCTCGAGCGCGAGGGCGTGCGCTTCGCCAGCGATACCGACACCGAGATCGTGGCGCACCTGATCAGCCGCGCCAGCAAGGACGCACCGCGTTTGTTCGACGCCGTGCGCCTGGCGCTGGGCCTGGTGCGCGGGGCGTACGCGCTGGCGGTGGTGAGCCGCATCGATCCCGAGCACATCGTGTGTGCGAAGAGCGCGTCGCCGCTGGTGATCGGCCTCGGCGACGGCGAGACCATGTGCGGGAGCGACATCCCGGCCCTGCTCGGCCACACGCGAAAGATGATGTTTCTCGAGGACGGCGAGATGGCCGAGCTCAGCCGCGACGGCGCGCGCATCGAAACCCTGGCCGGCGCGCCGGTGGCCCGCACTCCGAAGCACATCGACTGGTCGCCGGTGCAGGCGGAAAAGGGCGGCTACAAGCACTTCATGCTCAAGGAGATCCTCGAGCAGCCGCGCGCGGTCGAGGACACCCTGCGCGGGCGGATTCACCTGGAAGACGGGGAGCTCGTCGACGCGGAGCTCGGGATCGATGCCGACAAGCTGCGCGCGATCGAGCGCGTGTACTTCATCGCCTGCGGCACGAGCTACCACGCGTCGCTCGCGGGGCGGCACTGGATGGAGCAGATCGCCCGCGTGCCGGCGCAGGTCGAGCTGGCGAGCGAGGTGCGCTACCGCGAGCCGGTGTTCGGGCCGAAGGACCTGGTGGTGGCGGTGAGCCAGTCCGGGGAAACCGCGGACACGCTGGCCGCGGTGCGCAGCGCGCGCGAAGCCGGTGCGCACATCCTGGCCGTCGCCAACGTGGTCGACAGCGCGATCCCGCGCAGCGCTCACGGCGCGCTCTACACTCACGCCGGACCCGAGATCGGCGTCGCTTCGACCAAGTGCTTCACGACCCAGCTCGTGGCCTTGCTGATGCTCGCGATCCACACCGGGCGCCGGCGCGGGGTGGTCGACGCGGCCGCAGCGCGCGGCCTGCTCCAGGCCTTGCTCGAGGTGCCGAACGAGATGCGCGCCACGCTCGCCAAGAAGGAGGAAGTGCTCGAGGTCGCGCGGCGCTGGCAGCACGCCGCGCACATGCTGTTTCTGGGCCGCGGGCTCGGCTTCCCGATCGCGCTCGAGGGCGCGCTGAAGCTCAAGGAGATCTCGTACGCGCACGCCGAGGGCTACGCCGCGGGCGAGATGAAACACGGGCCGATCGCGCTGATCGACGCGGCGATGCCGGTCGTGATCGTGATGCCCAAGGACGCGCAGTACGAAAAGACGCTGAGCAACGTGCAAGAAGTGCGGGCGCGCGACGGGCGCGTGATCGCGGTGACCACGCAGGGCGACGAGGAAGCGCGCCAGTTCTCGGAGCACTTGCTCGAGGTGCCGCGCGTGCCCGACGTGGTGCTACCTCTGGTCACGGTGCTGCCGCTGCAGCTCCTCGCCTACTATATTGCCGATCTCAAGGGCACCGACGTCGACCAGCCCCGTAACCTGGCGAAGACGGTCACTGTCGAGTGAGCGGCTTGACAGGCCGCGGGCCGTCGTAGCTATCTCTCGAGTATGGCTGCGATGCATCGCGTTCTGTTGCTGGGCTTTTTTGCCTGCGCGTGTGGTTCGAAGACGCCGGCTGCGGAGTCGGCGTCGGACAAGACTGAAAAGTCCGAGTCCGCGGGCGAGAGCGAGGGCGACGCGAAGAGCGAGGCCTCCGGCAAGGAAGAGAGTGCGTCCGGGCCCGCCGAGGTCCCGACCAAGTGCGCCGGCTCGGGCGACGTTTGCACGCCGGACACGCGCTTCGTCAAGCGCTTGTGCTCGGGCAACTACCCGGGTGTCGCGCTCTACATGTTCGGCAAGGACCAGCCCTGGACGCGCGGTTACCTGACTCGAAAGACCGAAGCGTGGAACGCGGCGGGAGGCGCCTCCGAGAACGACCAGCTCGACTTCGACGAAGAAGTGATCGTGCTCGTGCAGCGCAAGGCGTCGGCCGACAAGATCCAGGTCGGCTCCGGCGTGGGCTACGAGACTCTGCGCTGGAACGGTTCGTGCGCAACCTTGCAGGGGGAGGAGCTCACGCTGAGCCGTCCGCCCCAGCCGAAAACCGCCAAGGTCGAATTCAAGCAGCTCGACGACCCGCTGAAAGACGCGCTGCGCGAGGACAAGACCATCAACGAGGCATATTTGTCGCGGCGCAAGGAGTGCCAGGGGGCCACGATGGGGACGGTCAGCTTGAAATGCGTGAAAGCTGATGCAAAGTTGAGCGAAGTGATTGTGCAGTACGTGCGGGGCGGCGGCACTGTGCCGAAGCCAAGCAAGCTGCCGGAATGACGAGGAGTCGACGATGATCACCGAACTCGTTGCGAAGGAGCTTGCGAAACTAGCTGCTCAGAAGCTGAGCGAGATCAAGGTCGAGGACGCGGCGCACGCGATCAGGACGCTGCGCAAGGCGGCTGGCGGCGCGATGCTGGTGCCGGGCGTCGGCGTTTTCGCCGGAGTGCTCGGCGTCGGCATTCTGATCGGCGCGGGCGCCGGGATCCTGATGGCGCCGCGCTCCGGTAAAGCCACACGCGAAGCACTGCGGGACGGCGCTCGCCAGCGCATGGCTCAGCTGCGTGCGAAGCTGGGCCACGCGGAGCCCGTCGCGGTCGGCGAGGCCGAGGTGACCGAGCCGCCGATGGCCAGCCCGCCCGGTTCGCACAGCGCCAACTGATTCTCAGAACGAGATAACGACGGAAGTGGTGCGGCCTGCCGTCACGTTGACGGTCTGCGAGCGGCGGCCCTGAGGGCCGATCAGCGCCACGCGGTGAACACCGGGCGAGAGCCGCACCGTCTTCGGCGTCATTCCCACCGGACGGCCGTCGATCGCGACGTTCGCGGGCGGCACCGAGCTGATCTGCAGCAGGCCCTTGGCTGCCGGCTCGGCCGACGCCGCGGGGGGCGGGGCCGGCGCCTCGGTGGCAGGAGCGGCCACTTTGGCTGCTGCGGGATCGGATTTGTTCGCGGGCGAGAGCGCGGGCGCCTTGCCGGCGATCGTGGTTTTCGGCGCCTCGCGCGCGAGGTCGTCGACGCTCAGATTGGCGACGGGCGGCGGCGGGATCGAATCCGGCTCGGCCGCTTTCGGTGCTTTCGGTGCTTTCGGTGCCGGAGCAGCGGCGACGGGTCGCGGTGCGGTCGTCACGGCCGTCGCGGTCGTCGCGGTCGTCGCGGTCACGGCGGGCGTTTCGGACCGTCGAGTCAGCGCAAACAAGACGATCGTGAGCAACGCGCCGCAGATCGCGGCGACGCCGAGCTGCGCGTAGTACCGGCGCGCCACCGGCGAGTGCGTGATCTCGACCAGCGACGGCGCGGCTACGCGCGGCGGCGCCGTCAATGCGGGCAAAGTCGACGCGCTCGACGGCGCTGACGGGGGCGGCGATAGCCGCTGGCTCGATGGCGGCGGGGGCGGGACCAGCGGCGGCAAAGGTGTCCGGCTCGGCGGTGGGAGCGGCTTCACCGGGGGCCGGCTCGCGATCGGCGCGGGCGGCGGGGGAAGCGGAAGCGGGGTGCGGGTGGGGCCCTTTGGCACCGGCAGCGAGCGCCCTGGCAGCGGGCGTGCGGCCGGCTTCTCGAGCGCGGATTTTTCGACTCTCTTCGCGAGCGCGTCGAGCGGCGACTCGACTTCGAGGTCCGGCGTCGAAGCCTTCACCAGCGCCGCCACCTCCGCCTCGGCAAGCTCGCCGGTGTCCGAATCGCCGAGCTCGCCGGTCTCCGAATCCGATTCTTCCGACTCCGCCTGGGCCATTGGCTCCTCTGGTGCAGCGCTTGGGGCAGTGTCTGTCGTTTTGATGGACGGCTCACTTGGCGCGTCGTCCTCGACCGGCGTCGCCCAGTCCGCCTCCAGCTCTTCGGCCGCGGCCTCCCAGGCGCGCAGCGAAGCGGCATCGGGGCTCGACGCGAGGGCCGGCGCGGTAGCCGGAGGCGGTGGTGGCGGCGCCGGCCGGCGTCCGGGTCCAATCGAGACGGGGGCGACCAGCCGCGCGGCTTGCGCAAGACCCTCGAAGTCGAGATTCGCGGCTTCCGAAGTGGTTTCGTTCATGGTCGCGCTCCTGATCGCGCCGGATGCGATCTCGCGGCTCGCACCGACTGCTGGCGGCCCGCGTCGGAGCAGCGCGTCGCGTCGATGCCAAGCCTCGAGATGTTCAGCGGTTTCATCGGGATGACTGCGGGTTCGAGCTGGACCAGGTCGCTCGGGACCCGGTCGGTCCCGCTCGTTTGTGCAATTCGGGTGCCGCTGCGCGGTGACGCCGCTACGGTCCCCCGTCCAACGCCAAGGAGACACCGTGGATCCCAAAGGAAAAGCAGCAATCGTTACCGGGGGCGCCTCGGGGCTCGGTGCGGCGACGGTCCGCGCGCTGTGCGCTCGCGGCGCGCGCGTCGTGATCGCCGATCGCTCGCGCGAAACCGGCGAAGCTCTGGCAGCGGAGCTCGGCGGCTCCGCCGTGTTCGTCGAAACCGACGTCACCAGCGAGAGCGCGGTGACGGGCGCGGTGCGGCGCGCCGTCGACGATTTCGGCGGACTGCACATCGCCGTCGGCTGCGCTGGCATCGGCACCAACGGCCGCGTGGTCGGAAAAAGCGGGCCCTTGCCCCTCGATCTCTTCGCGTTGACGGTGAACGTCAACCTGGTCGGCATGTTCAACGCGATCCGGCTTTCGGCGGCCGCGATGCAGAACGGGGTTCCCGACGCCGAGGGCGAGCGCGGCGTGATCATCACGACCGCGTCGATCGCCGCCTTCGACGGGCAGATCGGTCAAGCTGCGTACAGCGCGTCGAAGGCCGGCGTGGTCGGCATGACCTTGCCGATCGCCCGTGAGCTTTCACGTTTCGGGATCCGCGTGGTGACGATCGCACCCGGGATTTTCGACACGCCGATGCTGGCCATGCTGCCCGACGAGGCGCGGGCCGCCCTGAGCGCCAACGTGCCGTTCCCGCAGCGCCTTGGCCGTCCCGCGGAGTTCGCGCGGCTCGCGCTCGACATCGTCGAAAATTCGATGCTGAACGGCGAATGCATCCGGCTCGACGCGGCGCTGCGCATGCAACCGAAGTAAGATCGGAGCGTGTCCGCCGAGCCGCCCCAGCCACCGCCCAGCGGTCCACCCGGGGGTTACGGTGTCGGGTTGCCGCCGGGGGTGAACCCCGACGCGGTCCACGCCGGCGAGCTCGGCGGCTCGCAGACCGAACCGATGGCGGTGGCATCGCTGTGTCTGGGGATCGCCGGGCTCTTACTCTCGCTGTGCTGCGTGGGGCTGCCACTGGGCGTGATCGCGATCGCGCTCGGGTTCGTGGCCCTGTCGAAGATCAAGGCTTCCGGGTCGCGCGGCCGCGAGATCGCGATCATCGGCATCGTGCTCGGATTTCTGGGACCGATCCTGTACGTGGGTATGCAGCTGGCGAGCGTCGCGATCAGCTTCTGGCCGCCGTGAGCGCGGGTCAGCCCCGCTTCAACCAGACCGAGCCGAGATTGAATTCGCCGAGCGCGTGCACCTCGGGCACGTGAGCGCCGGCGATCCTGAGCTCGCCGATCACACCGAGCGGCAGGGTGCGGGCGATCGCGCGCGCGTCGAAGTCGCCGAGCCGCGGCGCTCGCCGTGCCAGCGCAGGGTCGGCGGCCGTGAGCAGCGCGAGTAGCGTCGCTCGACCGGGCGGACCGATGCTGCGCACGAAGTCGACTAGGAGCGCGAACTGCCCGCTGCCGCGGCGTTGCTCGATCTCGCGGCGCGGCCGTAGCGCGAGCGTCAGCTCGTGCCCGGGCTGAGACAGGATCGCGGCCAGCGCCTTGCCGATCTCGATCAGGTGCGGCGCGTCGTCCACGACCAAGAGCTCGGCGCTCGGGCCGCCCCAGCCCGAATTGCCGCTTACGGCCGGCAACCCGTGCAGCGCGAGGTGGGAGAGCCGCGACGGCGGAACGGTGTCGAGCAGGCGCTGCGCGACGCCCGGAGCGCCCCAGCTGCCGGCATCGCGACCCGTGCGCAACACGGCCCAGCCGAAGGCTCCGGCGTCGAAGCGCAGCGCTCCGGGTCGCGGCCGGTGGTAACCCGCTCCGAGCCAGCCGACATCCGTGTCGCCGGCCTCGAACGAGCGCAGCGCATCCGCCAGATCGACCGCCTGGCGAACCTCGATCGTGGAAAGGAATGCCGGGCCACGCGCGGCCTTGGCGTTGCGCTGGAGCAAGAGCGCGCCGCGGGCCGGCGTTGCCAGGAACGGACCGGTAGCGTCCGGAGTCAGGCGCGAGAAGTTTCGCGGCAATAGCGCGACGATCGGGCTCGCGAGCGCGCCGGCGAGCGCGCTCGGGTCCGCTCCGGGAACGATCACGGCCAGGCCGTCGCCCGGATCCGCGATCGCTTCCGCGAAGCCGGACAAAAGCCCGAGCGCCCCCGAGCGCCTGGCCCGTGCCAGACTGAACAGAACGTCGCGGGCATCGAGCGCGACGCCTTTGGCCGTGTTGAGAAAGGGCCGCAGCGCGAGCCGTGCTCCGCGCGGCGTGGCTTCGGGCATAGCGGCCGCCAGCGTGGGGTACGGGCGCCCCGCGCCGTCGAGAGCGAACAGCGGCTCGGCGATCGCCGGCCCGAACAGCGCTGCCGTCGCGTCGTCGAGCGCGTGCGGATCGATGCCCGTGATGGGCCACGGTACCTTCAAGCGCAGCGTGCCGCCGTAGGGGACGCGTCCGAGCGCAGCCGCGCTCGCGCCGCCGAGCATTGCGGCCAAAAATGCGCGGCGCCCGATCACCGTACGATCCAGATCCCGGCGCCGGTCATGAGCGCGATCTGGCTCAGACCGGCGCTTTCCACCGGGCATGCGGCGATCGCCTGCACACCCGCGGGTACGCCGAGTCGAAAGCGCTCCACCAACCGCCCGCCGTTTGGCCAGTTGTGAACCACGAGCGCATCGGCCTTCGTGTCGAGCGTGGCGATCGCGCTGAGCAGCGCGGGCTGACCATCGACGTCGGGGGC
>Ga0111538_10007535_pt1 | contig 14661 bp, 10 predicted proteins | sample SoiMethybrSBSTD1_FD_79669 | JGI IMG/M metagenome (GOLD analysis project Ga0111538, IMG submission 79669) | Bulk soil microbial communities from a Populus tree surrounding site in Tennessee, USA - Soil MetaG P. TD hybrid SBSTD1 (version 2)... | ecosystem: Environmental > Terrestrial > Soil >... | reverse complement strand
CGCTGGAGGCGAGCTCACGCTCCGCGAGTCGAGCACGCAGCCGTACCTCACGTTTCGACCGACCGCCGACCTCGTGACCCCGGAGATCTGCGACGGCGTCGACAACGACAAGAACGGACTCACCGACGACCACCTCGTGGAATGCCCGAAGGCGTGCAACACGCAGGGCGTGTGCGCGATGGTCGACGTCCGCTGCAGCGGCCGCAGCGGCTGGAGCTGCGAGTACACCTCGCCGGCCCGCGAGACCGGTGAAGAGACGATCTGCGACGGGCTCGACAACGATTGCGACGGGTTCGTCGACGAGGGCATCAAGGGCTGCGGCGAGATCTGCAACGGCCTCGACGACGACGGCAACGGCCGCGTGGACGACAATCCGCGCGACGCACCCGATTGCCCCGCCGTCAGCGGTGTGTGCACGCAGGGCGTGACCGCGTCCTGCGCCGGCGGCGCGGGCTGGCAGTGCGCGTACACGTCATCGGCCTACGAAGCGGCGGAATCCAAGTGCGACGGCCTCGACAACGACTGCGACGGCCTCATGGACGAGGGCTGTGGCTGCCCGACCGGGGCGAGCAAGGTGTACGTGCTCGCCTATGCCGGAAACTCCACGGCGCCGGAGAACGGTATCTTCCGGGCGAACCTCGACGGCACGAATGTCGAGCCGATTCTCGCTCTCACCGGCTCCACGGTGCTCGTGTTCCAGGTCAACCCGGCCGACCAAAAGGTCTACTACTACGACTTCGTGACCAAACAGCTGCGCCGCGTTCCGCTGAGCGGCGGCGCGACCGAGCCCGTCTGGACCGGCGACACCCAGCAATGGTCGATTCACCCCGCGGCGCGGCGCGTCTACGTCGAATGCGGGATCTCGAACGTGTGCGCGTTCGACCTCGCGACGCCGGACACGGTAGAAACGGTGATCCAGCCAGCGAGCGTCTCCGCACTGTCCGTCGATCCGTTCACGCGCAAGATCTATTGGGCCGACCACACCAGCAGCACGGAGCGCAGCGTCGACCGCGCCGAGCTCGACGGCACGAAGCGCGAAGAGCTGTTCGGCACCGGCAGCTTTGCACCGGAGCAGCTGGCGCTCGACCCGCATCGCCACCGCGCGTACACGGGTGGCTTGAGCGGTGTCAGTGCGATGAGCTTCGTCACCAAAATGACGACCCCGGTCTACACGAGCGCGAATGCCGACGTGCAGGGGCTCGCGCTCGACGCGCGCGCCGGCAAGCTCTACTGGAGCGAAAACAGGAACGGCATCGTGCGGCGCTCGAACACCGACGGCACGAACGTCCAAACCATCATCACCACCGTGCCAGAACCGTGGGGCATAGACTTGTACCTGTGCGCGCCTTGAGCTTCGCCACGAGCGCACACTAGCGCCGCCAAAGCGTAACAAGGCCCGCACACTGGAACGGCGTCACACGCGCGCTCGCGACCACGCCGTACGGCAATCGAGCCGCGATTTCGTGCCACAACTGCTACACGATGCTGCTCGCCAGCGACCCGCAGTTCGCCGCGATCGCTCCGCACGTGCGACTACGGCTTTTGGTCACGCTCAACAACTCCGCAGCGCAGGGATTTCTCCAGGGCAAGACCGACAGCGCCCGCGCCAGCGGTTACCAGGGTATCGAGTTCGACTACCGGCAGAAAAACCTGTTCGCGGGTCTTTCTTACGCGCGGCAAACGGGTCTCGGCGTCAACGTTTACACGATTCCCGCGTCGTTCGGCGAAGTCTGGCTTCACCGCGCCGGTGAACGTCGCGGGAGCGCCCCGTTTCGAGCTTCTGTCCACGCCGTCCGAGGATCGGTACGGCGGTTCGCTGGTCTTCACCGGCAGCGAGCGCGTGACCTTCTACGATGCCGACAACACGGCCGGCGAAGGCAGCGCGCCGACACAACTGCGGTTCGGCGTGCGAATCGGCGCGAGCTACGCGTACGCCACGGCCAGCACTTCGGGATTGAACGGCACGGATTCTTACTACGTGATCGGTGCCTACGACGGCGCCGGCGGGGTGCGGCTTTTCGTCGACGACGTGCAAGGAACCGCGGCCACGACCAGCGGCGGCGTCGTGCAGAACGACGTCCCGGTGTTGCTGGGTGCCGATCCACAGGGAACGGCCGACGCCCGCTTCTTCTTCCAGGGCAAGATCCAGCAAGCGTTGGTCCAGCGCTGGGGACCGCACTAGCCCAGCAACGTGGCGCTGCCGCTCGGCGCGTCGCATTGCCGCGCGCGCGTGAACACTTTCGGGCGCCGCAGCCAAGACTCGAGGGGTTCGGCTGGCACCGAGCTTGCAGCGCGGCGCCGCGATGCGCTCGCGGACCCTCGGGCCTTTTGCCGCTGCCGGCATGCTGATCGCGTGCGCGGGTGCGTGCCGTGACGGCCAGGCAACACGCGAGCCGATGGCTCCTGCGAGCCGGCGCAACGTGGAAACCGAACCCGCGGCGAGCGATAAGCCGCCGCGTCCGGCTGCTCACGATCCGGCGTTCGCCAAAGCGGTCGCAGCAGCGAAAGCGTTGCTCGAACGGCCCTACGATAGCCGCACGACGGCGCTGCCGGAGAGCCTGCAAAAGCTCGACTACGACGGCTACCGAGACATCCGTTTTCGGCCCGCGCGGGCGTTGTGGAAAAAAGAAGGGCTGCCCTACCAGCTACAGTTTTTTCATCCCGGTTTCTTGTTTCCGCGGACCGTGAAGGTCGCGGAGTGGGTGGACGGCGTGGAGCGGCCCATCGATTTTGCCCCGGAGCTGTTCGACTACGGCAAAAATCCCACGCCCGCGGCGCACGACGACATCGGGTTCGCGGGACTGCGCGTCCATACGCGCTTGAACCGGCCCGACTATTTCGACGAAGTGGCAGTATTCCTGGGAGCGACCTATTACCGCTTGCTCGGACGCTCACAGGTTTATGGAGCCTCCGCCCGAGGGCTGGCGATCGACGTCGCGGCGGCGGCGCCCGAAGAGTTTCCATTTTTTCGGCGTCTGTGGGTGGAGCGGCCGAAGCCCGGCGCGCGTCACCTGTCGCTGTATGCGCTGATGGACGGGCAGAGCGTGACCGGCGCCTATCGCTTCGTGATCACGCCGGGCGCACCGACGACCGCCGACGTCGACATGGCCCTGTTCCTGCGTCGCGTGCCGGAGAAGCTCGGCATCGCGCCGCTGACCAGCATGTTCCTGTTCGGAGAAAGCACGCCCGGACGCTTCGACGACTATCGCCCCGAGGTACACGACTCGGACGGCCTTTTGATTCACGCCGCGAACGGCGAATGGCTGTTTCGCCCCCTGCAGAACCCGGCAAAAATCGCGGTGAGCGCGTTCGCGCTCGAATCACCGCGCGGCTTCGGACTCGTCCAGCGCGATCGGGTCTTCGATCATTATTCCGATCTCGAAGCGCACTACGAAAGGCGTCCGAGTCTCTACGTTGCGGCGCGCGGTGACTGGGGCAAGGGGCACGTCGAGCTAGTCGAGATTCCGAGCGCACGCGAGACCCACGACAATGTCGTGGCCTTCTGGGTACCCGATGCGCGGCCTGCCGCCGGGGCGCGTGTGGACTTCGCGTACCGCGTCGAGGCCGCGTACGACGACGGTAGCGAATCGCCTCGCGGGCGCGCGATCGCGACGCGGATTGCACCGGTCGATCCGCTGAAGCCGCCGTATAAACCGGACCCTCGGCAGGGCCGATTTCTGGTCGACTTTGCCGGAAACAATCTGGCGGCGCTCAGCCCGAAGCCGCCGGTCGAAGGCGTGGTGAGCGTCAATGGCGGGCGAGTGATCGGCCCGATCGACGTCGATCGCACGCCGACCGACGGCACCCTTCGTGCACAGTTTACGGTGCGCCGTGACAACGAACAGCCGGTCGAGCTTCGCGCCTTCTTACGGCGCGGCGCCGACACCTTGACCGAGACCTGGAGCTATCGATGGGACCAACGCGAGCCGCGGAGCACGGAATCGCCGTGAGGTTGCGCTCGCTGGCGCGCCGTCACCTCGAGCGCTGGGGTCTGGTCGATCCCGAGGTTCTGGAGCGCGCCGCCGAGCGCCTCGCTGACGCGGCTCTGGCGGGCGGGGCGCTAAAAGACGATGACGCGCTGCTCGATCGCATGCGGGCGCTCGCCGAGCGCTGGATTGCCGATTTCGCGGGCGGCTCTGCGGATCCCAAGCGCCACTGGATCTGGCACGCCGGGGCGCTCTTGGGCCGGTTCCCACGGGCGTTCCTGGAAACGCCGCTGCCCCGAAGCGCCGCGAGCGCCGCGGTGGGCTGCCTTGCGATCCTGCCCGAGCGCGATCCTGCCGTGATCAAGCAGCAGGTCATCGCCGGACCGCTCGAGCACCTCGTCAATACCCTCCGCCAGGTTGCTCGTCGTGCCCGTCCTGGCGTGCTCGACGAGGAGCCGCAGACGCTCGCCGATCCCGCCGGATGAGACGGTTCGTCGTGCCGGTGGCGCTGGCCACACTGACGGCGCTCTGCCTGTTCGTGCAGACGCTGCGCCCGAACGGGTTCGGGTACTGGGACGCGCTTCTGGCCGTGCTTTTCACGCTCCTGTTCGGCTGGAGCGCGGCGTGGTTCTGGTTGAGCCTGCTCGGCACGTTCGAGTCGTGGCGAGCGAGGCATGAGGCGCGCCCGACGACGATCGAGCACATGCCGCGGCTGCCCGGCACGGCGATCCTGATCCCGATTCACAACGAGGATCCGGAGAGCGTGTTCCTGCGCTTGTCGGCGATGCTCGAATCGCTCGCTCGGACGCCCTTCGCCGATCGCTTCGAGTTTTTCGTGCTCAGCGACACGACGCGGGCCGACATCTGGCTGCGCGAAGAAATCTGCTGGGCGGAGCTGCGCCGGCGCTGCCCCGATCGGAGCGTCTACTATCGCCGCCGTGCCCACAAGTTCAGAAAGAAGAGCGGAAACATCGGCGACTTCTGCGAGCGCTGGGGCAAGCGCTACCGCTACCTGATCGTCCTCGACGCCGACAGCGTGATGGAGGGCGGAGCGATGATCGAGCTGGTGCGGCGCATGGAGCGGGATCCGCGTCTCGGCATCCTGCAAGCGCCGTCGCTGCCGGCGCTGCGTAGCTCGTTCTACGCGCGGCTCCAGCAGTTCGCGGCGGCGCTCTACGGGCCGCCGCTGTTCGCCGGGCTCGCGTCGGCGCTGGGCGGCTCGGCGACGTTCTGGGGCCACAACGCAATCCTGCGCACCGCCGCGTTCATGGATCACTGCGGCCTGCCGGGGCTGCCGGGCCGCCCGCCGTTCGGCGGCCCGATCCTGAGCCACGATTTCGTCGAGGCGGCGCTGATCCGCCGCGCGGGTTACGAGGTCCGGCTGGCTTGGGATCTCGTGGTCGGAAGCTACGAGCAGTGCCCGGTGTCGATCGCCAGCGCCGCCACGCGCGATCGCCGCTGGTGCCAGGGAAACCTGCAGCACCTGCGGCTGGCCTTCTCCCCGAGCTTCCCCGCGTCGAGCCGGATCCACTTTGCGGTCGGCATCCTTTTTTATCTCACGTCGGCGCTGTGGGGCCCGTTCGTCGTCTTCTACGCGAGCGCGCTCGGCGCCGCTCGCGCCGGGGACGGCTGGCACGCGGCGGGCTCGATCGCGCTGCTCGTGCTGGTCGGCGCGTGCCTGTTCGGCCCGAAGCTGCTCGCCGCCGCACTCGCACTCGCGGATCGGGATCGCGCTTCCGAACACGGCGGCCGGCGCCGCTTGTGCCAGAGCCTCGTGCTCGAAATCGTCGTTTCCACCCTGATCGGCCCGATCCTCATGGTCGGCCACCTGGGCGCATTGATCGCGCTCGTCTTGGGCTCCAGCGTCGACTGGTCGAGCGCGGCGCGGGACGAGACGCGCACTCCGTGGCGCGAGGCGCTCGGGGCCCACGGCGTGGAAAGCGCGATCGGCGCGGCGATCGCGCTGGTCGCTTTCACGATCGGCCCGGGGCTCGGCCTCTGGCTTGCGCCGATCTGGGTGGGTCTGCTGTTCGCGGTGCCGCTCGGCGCGCTGCTGGCGAGCGGAGGCGTTGGAATCCGCCTGAAACGCGCGGGGCTTCTGCTCGCGCCGTCGGAAACCCAACCGCCACCTGTGTTGCAATACCTTGAGGCAAACACGCAAGCGTCGGCCCCAAACACCACGTTCAGCGCGCACTTCACGCGCGTGATCGAGGATCCATGGCTGAATACGCTGCACCTCGGCCTGCTTCACGCAGTCGACGCCCGCTCGCGTCCGCGCGGGCTGATCGCACCACTGGTCGGCCGCGCAATCGCCGAAGGCGTGGAGGCGCTCGACGAATCGGAAGCCCTCGTCCTGCTGACGGACACCTGGGCCATGCAGAGGCTTCACGAGCACAGCCTGAATAGCCCTACCTAGACCTGCTTGCCTAGACCTGCCTAAACCTGCCTAGACCTGCTTAGACCTGAGTGAGACCTGGAGCGGGATGCGCTTTGGTTGCGCCGTTGGCGCCGCTTCGGGGTATCATTGTTTTCGATCCGTCCGCGGGCCGCAAACCGAAGAGACAGCGCCGAGCAGAGTCATGGCAAGGCACGTTCGAGGATCCTTCTTCTCCGACTATGTGCGAATGCTGCGCCGGCGCAAGGACGTCGATTGGTCGTCGATCTTCAAGCCCGAGGACCTGAACTACCTGGTTCGCCGCATCGATCCGGACGAATGGTACCCGATGACGACGTTCGAGCGCTTCGGGGTCGCCATCCTCACGCATATCGACGGCGCGAGCCTCGACGCAGTGCGGCTCTGGGGTCGCTTCTCGGTGAACGAGTTCGTGAGCACCCACCCGGAGCTGATCGCGGCGAATCATCCGGTCGAATCGCTGATGCGGCTGAAAGTCCTGCGCGCGACGCTGTTCGACTTTCCGGCGTTCACCATCCCCATGCTCGTCGAGGGCAACGCTTACGTCGACATCCAGTACGAGATGGGCAAGCTCGCGGAAGAAGCGGCATGTTGTCAGACGATGGGGTTCTGCGAGGGCGTCCTGTCACTTGCCGGCGCGACGAACGTCGCTGCCGCGTTCACCGAGCGGTCCTGGCAGGGCGCCAAGAGGACGCGCGTCGAGCTCACGTGGGACACCCCGCCGTCCGCCTTCAATTGACGGATGGGGCAAACGGCAAGATCTGCTTCAGATCCTCGTCGTTGAACTTGAGCTGCAAGCCCACGAAGTAGTCGCGGCGGTTCGGGCTGAAGATGTCGTCGACACCGCCCAGCAGCCAGAGCCGCTGGATGAACTCGTAGCCGAGCGAAATGCGCCAGCGCGGCACCACGACCTCACCGAAGCCGAACAGATCCTGTTTGAGCTCGAACCGATCCTCGAACAACAAGAGGTCGAGGCCGACACCGCCGGTCGACTCCATGATGCCGAAGCGCCCCGTGAACGGCCCGAAGCTCTGAGCAAACTGCAGCGAGAAACGGAAGGCGTTGCTCGTCACCTCGCGCCGCTCGAAATACACGGGAGGATCGTTGGTGTTCGTGGTCGTGACGGAGCTCTGCTCGATCCGGGTCAAGCCGCGGGGATCGTTGACGATCTGGATCATGTAGTACTTGTCTTCGCGCGGCTGCAGCCTGAGCTCCGCGTACGTCTTCACGCTGCGCGTCAAGAACTGGTAGTCCGTGCGCAGGACGACGATCGTCTGCAGGCGCGACAGGCCGCCCACGAATTCGCCGACGGTTTCCGCCACCCCCTCGACCTCGTTGATCAGCTTCTCGTCCTTGCTGAGGCGACCGAGAGTGCCCTCGCCGCGCTCCATCCGCCCCGTCACCTCGTCCACGTTCTTCATCGCGCTTTCGAGGTTGGTGCTGGCGCGGTTCACCTTCTCGATGATCTGGCGGATCTCACCGGCCGACTTCGGGTCGCCCCCCTCGGCCTTCTTGACCAGCTCGCGCACGTCGCTGGTGGTCTCCCGCACGTTCTCGAGGATCTTCTCGATCTCGGGCTGACCCTTGCCGGTGATGTTCTCGACGTTGGTCAGGATGTTTCGGATGCTCTGGCGGTTTTCGCGCACCGTCTCGTTCAGGGCCTCGGTCACATCCGCCAGATTTTGCAGCGTATCCTTGAGGTTTTCCTTGCCCTGCTCGGTACCGACCGATTCGGCGAGCGCCTGGGACACGCGCTTCACGTCCTTGGCGATGTCGGCGACATCCTTGAGGATCTGGTCGGTCGTCGCGGCCTCGATCACGAAGCGGATCTCGTCGCCGTCCTGGAGCTGGCGCCGGCCCTCGGTACCCGGCGAAATGCTCAGGAAGTACTCGCCGAGCAGGCTCGAGCTGACCTTGGCGACCGCCGCGTCGTCGTAGAGCGGAAGGTCCGGTTTGACCTTGATGTCGATCCGCGCCTTGCCGCCTTCGAGGCGAATGCTCTCGATGGTGCCGACCGGGATGCCCGCCACCCGCACCTGCGAGTGCTTGGCGATTCCGGTGGCGTCCTTGAGGCGGGTGTAAACCGTGTAACCCCCCTCGGTTCCTGCGGTTTTGCTGACGAAGCGGTAGATCAGAAAGCCCGCCGCGAGCATCACGACGGCGAAGAGGCCCACCTTCGCTGCGGTCGTGTACCGGCTGCTCATTACAGACCGGAACAGCGTATCAACCCTGGCGGCTGGGGTCGACTGAAGAGCACCTTCCACGCGCGCGGCGCGCCCGTGTTAACTTGCCGAATCCACGCGCCGATCGCCGTACTGCGTCGATGCTTTCGCGCTTCCTCTCGCTGACGCCCGCCCTGGTGACGGCTGCTTGTGGTGCGCTTGCGCCGACGCCGTCGCCGGCCCCGAGCGGCGGCGAAAACGCCGTCGTGGTGAGCGCGTTCGACGGCGGCAACACAGCCGCGATCGACGCGTCGGAACCGCGCTTCGACTGGAAAGAAGCGACGCTTTCACCGCGCCCGGGCGGCGCGTTCGACCCCCGCGATCGTGACCTGCTCGCCGCCTGCGGCGCCGGCGATGACGCACTAGCGGGCGCTGCGCAGCTCTGGGGCGAACGCAAGCTGCGCGGGCTCACCGAGCTCGATGTCTCCGACGTGAGCTTCGCGCTGAGGGCAGCAGGTTCGCCGTACGTCTGGCCGCGCATCTGGTCGCTCGAAGGCCGGGTGCTCGACCGCGCCGAAGCCGAGCGGCTGATGCGGCGCTGGCTCGAATCGTTCGACGACGGGGGTGAACGGCGTTGCGGGATCGCGTCGCTGGCCGCGAGCGACAAGCAGTTGATCGTCGTGGTGGCGGTCGACGTGATCGCCGATCTTTCGAGTCTGCCGACGCGGGTCCGGAGCGGGGAATGGCTCGACGTCCGCGCTCGACTGCTGGTCCCCCCGCGCGCAGCCGAAGTCGTGATCCTCGGCCCGATCGGACGGCCGAAGAAAGTGACTTTATCCCTGCAGGGAGGGGAGGTGCGCGCCCGTTTCGCCGCCGATCGCAGCGGCACCTGGCTGGCCCAGGTGGTCGCCGACGTCGGTGCCGGGCCGCGCCCGGTCGCCGAAGCGCTGATTCACGCGGATCTCGAGCCGCCCGCCGTTTACCGCGCCACGCCGGCGCCGGGCGAAGAGGCCGCGCAGCAGGGCGACGACCCGGCCACCGCGATCGCGCGCATGGTGAACGCGGCTCGTCTCGCCGAAGGATTGCCAGCGCTCCGACGCGACGGCCGTCTCGATGCGATCGCCGAGAAGCAAGCGCAGGCGATGCGGACTGCCGGGCGCGTCGGGCACGACCTCGGATTCGGCAGCCCGGGCGATCGCGTGACCGCGGCGGGACTCGAGGTCGCAGCGGCGGGCGAGAATGTTTCGCACGCGCCGACGGCCGCGCGAGCGCATCGAAGCCTATGGGCTAGCCCCTCTCACCGTGGCAATTTGCTACACCCTCGCTACGACGCGGTCGGGGTCGGCGCCGTGACTGGCAATGATGGAACACTCTGGGTCTGCGAGCTCTTTGCCGACTTCCGCTGAGATCGCGTTTACTTCCCTGCCCGCGCACGAGTCGGGTACTTTGGCGCGACCGTGCGAAATTCTCCCACGCGCCGATGGGTGTCCGTGCGCGCCGCGCTCCGCAGCGGACCTCTCCTCGCAGCCTCCCTGTTCGCGAGCGCAGCCCTGTTGCCGGCGAGGCCAGCTCAGGCGCAGGCCAACTACTTCTACCTCGATCGCGCTCAGCTCTCCGGCGCGCCCGACGACGGTTTCATGGTCTGGCGCCCGCATTTTTACGAGCAAACGCGCTTCTACGGTTTCGCTGCCCTCGGGTATTCGCACAATCCGCTGCGCAGCGACACCGTGGCGCGCACCACGCTGATCGCCGATCGCATCGACAATCCCGTCCAGGGACAGTTCATCGGCTACTTCCACGTCGGCAGTGAGATCGCTCAGCGCTTCTCGGTCAACCTGGCCATCCCGGTGGTTCTGCTCGCAAACTACGGCGAGGATCCGACCGCGGCCGGCGTGGGCACCGGCGGCATCGGTGACACCCCCACTACGCTTTCGGACATCCGCTTCGACGGGCGCGCGAAGCTCTTCGAAAGTGACGATCGGAAACTGCGCATCGGAGCTGGTCTCGCCATGTTTGCCGACACGGGCGATTCGTCGGGCTTCGCCAGCGACGACGCGACCACGGTCTGGATCTTCGGCAACGGCGAGTACGACTTTGGAAAATTCTACGTCGCCGGCATGTTGGGCCCGCATTTCCGTCCCGAGCGCAGCTTCGGTGGACGCAACGGCGCACTGTCCGTCGCCGACGAAATGCGCTGGGCGTTCGGCGGCTACTACCCGATGCGCGACGGCCGGATCCGCCTCGGTGTCGAGCTCTTCGGCTCGACCGGTATCACCACGGTCGGACCCGAGGGGCGCACCACCGGCACCACTTTCACGACCCGCAACTTCGATCTCGAGTGGCTGGGCCAGGCGCGCTTCCTGTTCGGCCAGCGCCAGCGAACCTGGCTCATGGGCGGCCTGGGCACCCGCCTGTCGGCGGGCTATGGCGCGCCGGATTTCCGGATGCTGGTTTCGATCGGGCATTACCTGACCCTGCTCGACTTCGAGCCGAAGAGCCCGGGCCCGAAGGTCAAGGTCGTCGAGTGGACCGAGAACAAGCCGAGCGATCGCGACGGCGACGGCTACCCCGACGACATCGATCAGTGCCCGGACATCAAGGAGGACGGCAAGGAGCCGGAGCCGAGCGACGGTTGTCCGTCCGGCTCCGATCGCGACCACGACGGCATCCCCGACGACGCCGACGCCTGTCCCGACAAGCCGGAAGACAAGGACGGCGTCGCCGACCACGACGGTTGCCCCGAGGAGGACTTCGACAAGGACGGGGTCCTCGACGTCGAAGACAAGTGCCCGACGGAGGTCGGTCCGCGTTCGAGCGAGGCGGAGAAGAACGGCTGCCCGCAGAAGACGAAATTCGACGAGAAGACGGGCGTGGTCGCGCTGCTCGAGCCGATCCAGTTCGAGTTCGGCAAGGCCACGATCAAACCGGTGAGCTACCCGATCCTGGACGAGGTCGTGGCGCTGATGAAGGCCCGCGACAAGCTGCGGATCGGCGTGTACGGACACACCGACAACGTCGGCACCGACGCGCGCAACCTGCAGCTCAGCAAAGAGCGCGCAGCGAGCGTGATGCAATATCTGATCGGCAAGGGCGTGCAGAAGTCGCGGCTCGAGTCGGAGGGCTTCGGGAAGACCAAGCCGGTCGCCTCGAACGACACGGAGGACGGGCGCGCCAAGAATCGCCGCGTCGAGTTCAAGGTCCTGGGCGGCAGCGACGAAGACTGATCGCAGCGAGTTGTGCCATGCAAAGGTGCACGATCCGGCTCGGCACTGCGCTCGCACTGCTCGGCGCAAGCTCTGCCTGCACCACGCTCGGTCCGATGCCGGCGACAACGGCGATCAGCGCGGTGGCCGCGGAGCGCCCGGACGTCGAGCTGCAAGTCGGCGCGATCCCGGGCTACTACCTGAGCTCCGCGGTCGCGAAGGACCCGGAGGGCTCCTCGGTGCTTCAGGCCATGCTGCTGTTCGAACCGGACGATCTGATCGACGCGCCGGGGCTGGTCGGCGGCGGGCGCGTCATCGGCAGTGAGGACAGCGGGACGTATGCCGAGCTTTTGCTCGGGTACCGGCGCGCGCTCGACCAGATCCGGCGCTTTTCGCTGGGCGCTTTCGGCTACGCTTCTCGCGGCAGCGCGAGCCGTGACGACGCTTCTTACGAGGCCACGCGCGCCGGCGCGGAAGGGGTGTTCGACATCGCGGTGACTCCCGAAGAAGAGCCCGTCTCGGTGCACGTGTTCGCCGGCGCGTCGCTGACCGGGATCTGGGCGAACGGCGAGTACTGCATGGATGCCGAGGGCTTTGGAATGGATTGCGGCAGCTCGCCCCCTCCGCGCGTGAAGGCCGAAGCGGTCGGGTTCTATCCGGCGCTCTCGGGCGGGCTCGCGCTCAACCTCGGGCGCCACGCGGAGAGCGTCTTCCACGGCCTTCGCCTGGCGATCCACGGCGCGGGCGGCACGATGCCGCGCGTGATCGGCGCGAGGCAGCAAAATCCCGAGTCATTCGGCGCCGGCGGCGTCTCGCTCACGCTCGGGCTCGGCGCCGCGACGAAAGATCGGTGATCGGGCGGTGATCAGGCCGGGAAGGCGCCTTTCACTTCCTGGTTCAACAGCACGACCAGAGCCCAGATCCCGATCGGCAAGCCGAGCACGCAGCACGGCGACGTGCAGGGCACGAGCGCGATGATCGCCGACGCCATCGCCAGCGGGTAGTTCTGCAGCTCCTTCATCTTGAGAGCGCCGTAGATCACCACGCCGCCGAGGACGAACGCGAAGCCGTTGAAGACGAGGCCAAAGACGCCGGAGAACAAGCTGCCGAACGCGTCGTTGTTTCCGCCGGCCACTCCGAGCACGCCCAATCCCGCGCCGAGCACGTGCATCAGGATGCTGCCGAGCTGAAACAACATGCCGATGGCGGCGACGACGATCAGCGCGATTGCCGGCCCGGTTACCATCGATCTCGCCTTGTTGGGATCGAACGGGGGACCCCCGGGCGGCGGCATCCCGTACTGGCCACCGCCCCACTGCGGCGCACCGCCCGGCGGAGGCGGCGGATAAGGGTAGTTCTGTTGCATCGCTTGACCCGAGATCCTCACCGAATCCGACGCGCCCCGAGAAGTCAATCCGATGCCTTCAGCGCTCGCGTTCCCCCGGACCCGGCTCGAGATTGAGCGAGGTCTCGCCGCGGCACTTCACCATCAGCGTCCGCCCGGGGCTCAGCCAGTGCGGCGGGTCGCCGGTACCGAGCCGCACCCAGCGCAAGTTGCACGGCGAGCGATTCTTGGTGTTGCTCTTTCCGACCTTGAATCCCGTGGCGTAGACGTCGGCGTCGGCCGACGAACGCACGATGAGGTAGCCCTGGGTGATCGGCAGGTCGCTGCCGTCGTCCCCGCTGCTCTCGGCGCTGGCCGCCACCGCTGGCGCAGCGGACTCGACCGCCGCGGCCGCGATGGTATTCGCGACCGCCGACGGCGCGGCCGTAGCCGCGGGCTCGGTCGGCGGCGCTGGTCGTTGCACCGGCGCGGCGGGACTGACCTCGGCGGGCGTGCTCGGCGCACGATCGGGCCCGCGCGCCGTTGCCCACACCAGCACCGCTGCTGCTGCGGCGAGCAAACCACCGACCACGACGACGCCCGTGACGCGCGTGGAACGCTGGTGCGGAGCATCGGGCGGGCTCGTCACGGTGCCGAGCGGCAGCGAGTCCGAGGGCGACTCCGTCTTGACCACCGCGTCCTCCGCTTCCGGCGGGGGAGGCTCCGGAGCCGGCTCCGCGACGGCGGCAGCCGCTTCCGGCGCACCACCGCTCGGCGCGGTATCCGGCGGCGCGTCTGCGGGTGAAGGCGCCTCGATCGGAGGCTGTGGCGGACGCTGGGGCGGGGGCGGTGGCGTCACCGGTGGTCGGGCAGCAACGGGAGGCGGCGGCACGACGACGGGAGGCATGGGCGCGGTAGCAGGCGGCTCGGGCGCGTCGATTTCCTCGATCTCGGCGATCACCACCGCTGCCGCCGAGATGCCCGACGCCCGCGTGCTCGACGGCGGCGGAGTCGCCGGCCTCCGGACCTGCATCGCGGCGCGACGCTCGGCGGCGTTGGCTTCTCGCACCGCGGCGGCGGCGCGGAGATTCGACACACTGTCGGCCGGAACGTCGGCCAGCGACGAGTAGCCGTCCTGCCAGAGGGAAAGGCTGTCACCTAGCCAATCGACGATCTCGACGCCGAAGCCGGGAGGCGCCGTCGCCATCGCGGAAGGACCGAACGCGCGCCGCCAGGCCACCCTGCCCTCGAGCCGCACCGATTGCTTGGTCTTGGGTGGGCGCAGCTCGAGCCACACCGAGTCTTCTTCCGGCGGCGCCAAGGTGCGCACGTAGAGCCCACCGCGGCTCACGTTGTAACAAAACCCGAAGTCGTCCGCAGTCGCACCGGCCGGGCGGAAAGCGACGATGGTGCCATAGAGCATCCGCGGGCTTTCGCGGGCGTGCGCCTCACCGGGCGCGAGCAGCTCGTTCGAGGTGAAAAGCAGATTCTCGGGCGGCGAGTAGACGCCGAACACGCCCGCGCGAGGCAGGTTGGACAGAGCCTCGACATGCACCGCGACGTCACGCCGCTGCGCCGTCGCAATCCAGACCGCGGTCGAGCCCTGCTGCCGGCAGTCCTCGATCATCGAGCG
>Ga0111538_10007530_pt1 | contig 14668 bp, 15 predicted proteins | sample SoiMethybrSBSTD1_FD_79669 | JGI IMG/M metagenome (GOLD analysis project Ga0111538, IMG submission 79669) | Bulk soil microbial communities from a Populus tree surrounding site in Tennessee, USA - Soil MetaG P. TD hybrid SBSTD1 (version 2)... | ecosystem: Environmental > Terrestrial > Soil >... | reverse complement strand
TGGCACCTGGGGCATTGACCCGCGCCGTCCACAACGAGCACTCCTGGATTGCAGCCCAACGTGGGACTATCAGTATCGACGCACATTGGCAGGAGGTCAGCACGGCCCTGGGCTTAACGCCGGCTGACACGGCCGCTCTCCGGGCAGCGTTCTATGCTGGAGATGTGCTTAATGTGGAGCTCGTGACCTGCATTGATCGCCTGCGTACCAGTGGCCTGCGTGTTGGTCTGTTGAGCAATTTTAGCGCTGACCTGCGTGCTATGCTGGCACAACAAGACCTCCTCCGGCGCTTCGATGCGCTCGCGATCTCGGCGGAGATTGGTATCATGAAACCCGAGGCCGCGGCGTATCGGATGGTCCTCGCTATGCTGCAGATGGAAGCGCACACGTGTGTCTTTATTGATGATGTTCCGGCCAACATTGCGGCGGCACAGGCTGTGGGTCTCCATGGCATCCTCTTTGAGGACAACCCCTCGTGTCTCGCAGCGCTCGTACGCTTGCTGGGGGAAGCACCGACGCGAGAGAGATTCTGACATGGACGAAGTCAGTATGGGCGACGCGTGGAGGAAAGGGTGCGAGCCGCATGCATCTGTATGCCGCGTACGCTGGTGCGTCAGTGTGCACTGAGGAGAAAAACTATGCAGTATCCCGGACGCATTATCAAGGTCGGTGAGCAGGACGCCAGCATCGTTCAAGCCTTGAAGAGGCGGTTAAATGAAGTGCTCGGTATCGAGCGTGACCCAGAGTTACGATTGGACCCGAATGATCCCAACTTTGGTCCCAAGATGAAGCAAACTGTCAAGCTCTTCCAGGCTCGGAACGTGGATGCTGATGGGCGACTCCTCAGACAAGACGGCGAGGTTGGCTCGCTCACCTGGGCTGCCTTGTTTGGCAACGACACAGTGCCAATAAGCGACGCCGCGAGTGACCAGTTCCTGGCCCGTGTTCTACAAATCGCGGCTGGAGAGGAAGCGAAGCAGGTGCGTGAGGTACCGAAAGACTCGAATCGCGGACCTCAGGTCGATGCCTATTTACGTCGCGCTGGCGTGTCCCCCGGTCATGCCTGGTGCTGTGCCTTTGTGTACTGGTGTTTTGACGAGGCAGCCCAAGCGCTGGGGCGTTCCAACCCTATGGTCAAGACGGCTGGCTGTTTGGATCACTGGCGCCGTGCCCCTTCTCAAGGAGCGCAGCGTATCCTCAAACAGCGGGCTGTGGGGAACCCTGATTTGGTAAGACCAGCCATGATCTTCATCATCGATCACGGCGGCGGCCTGGGTCATACGGGCCTGGTAGAAAAGGTTGCCGGAGGATTGCTCACGACCATAGAAGGCAATACGGATGCCAGCAGAACTCGTGAAGGCGGCGGAGTTTATCGGCTCACCAGAAAAATCGTTGAGCTCAACAAGGGCTTCATCGATTACTCTGGGTTATAGACCATCTCCGGTATACAGGTGCCAAACTTCGAGGAGATCCTATGCTTCGCCGACAGTTTCTGTTCTTGAGCGCGCTAGCAGGTGGCTTGTCTCTGCTATCCAGCACGCCGAGCCGCGGAGATAATCACTCTTTGGTCGATCCCAAGGCCTCGATTGCCCATCAGTTAAAGCTTCTCCAGGCCGGGGACGTAGACAAACTCAAGGAATGTTTTACACTACGGCAGAAGAACAAGATTACCAAAGAGCTGGTGGCCTCGTCGCAGCAGGCTGCAACACACATGTCCATCGACGATCTGATCAAGACGATTCAGATGGGGGAGTTTGAAGGCCAGAAGACGGCCAAGATCACGATGCAGAACGGTCGGACGCTGACGACGCTTATCCTCACGGATGGCAAGTGGTTGTCTGATACGATTTGGTTCAAGTAAGCGAGACTCAGAGCCTTGCTCAAATGCGATTAACCCAGATAAGACAGTCCCCATTGGCTGTGGAAGGGGCCTGTACAGCCCCTCCCGCGCCGGCCGTGTCATGCGTGTTACAGCCCCTTATTCCTGGGGAGGTCTTGCTGGCTCCAGCCCCAGGAGCCGGTCGAGCGAGAGGGCTCCAGCGCCGCGGGTGAGGAGGAAGAGGAGGATCGATCCCCAGGTCAGATGGTCGGACCAGGCGTTAGGATACACAAATGTCTGGATCACGGCCAGCATCCCTAGGAGCGGCAGGGTGGCCAGGCGTGTGGCCAGGCCAAGCACGAGCAGGATAGAACACCCGAACTCAAACGTTACGGACAGCATCGCAGCGATCTCTGGGGGCAACACCGGGACCTGGTACTCATCCGCAAAGAGCTGGACCGTGAGCCTCCAGTTGGCCGTCTTGGCGAGACCACTTTTGAGAAAGACGGCGGCGATGGCGAGGCGGAACAAGAGCTGGCTGAGCGGCAGCGGCAGGCGCTGCAGAAAGGCTGTGACCGTGGCAAGGCGCGCGCGGAAACCAACCGGCCCCGCGGTAGAAGTACGGTAAGTTTGCGCAGTAGGGGCCATAGAGGTGTGCATACACTTCTCTCCCTTGTTGCTGATTAGAGTGTGAAACCGCTGATAACGCTGTCAGTGAGCAGCTCGTGCAGGGCTGTCACACAGTCGAACTCCTGACTGACCGCTAGCGCTGCCTCGGCAGCCGTGGCGAGTGCATGTCCAGCCGCCAGCGTCGTGCGGAACGTATAGAGGGAGTGGTCGAGCCGGCGAAAGCCGACGTCATCTTCCCACCGACGGATCTCAAGCGCTACCCCCCCTGCGCTGAGATCAACGGGGGCATACACCTCTTCGTCCACCTGGTGCACATGCCAAATCTGGTCGATGGGCCAGGGGGAATCCAGCAGCGTGACCGACGGATCAAACTGGAATGTGAGTTGGGCCATGTCGTGCGGCGCCAGGCCACCCAACTCGGTAGGGTCAAGGGGAGCACGTACCTCAGCGTGCAAGGCCGTATTCAGAGCCCATTCAAGCCGCGCCACATCCGCCAGGTACGCAAGGTGGCGACATGGCGGAAAAGCCGCCAGGAAAGCCGGAAAGTCCGCACCATACTCAAACAGGCATGGGGCCTTGGGCGGATACTGCCGAATATACGCATCAGCGGCGTAGCGGAAAAACCGTTCGTCCACCAGGCGACAGACGACCGGGAAGGTGGCCTGTAAGACCTCTGTGAGTGACGTCAACACATGATGACGATAGATCTGCAGCCGGGCCGCTGGCAGTAGTCCATCGCCAGCAATGGCCTCCAGCAACTGGGGCTCGTCAGGGCCAAACATAGCCTGCAGAAAGGCGGCTTGAAGCTCATGCAACACCGGCATAACCCGCCTCCTCGGCACGCTGCCAGAAGCGCTCGGCAGTGTGGGCTTCAGCGCACAGCCGAGCCAGTTCCGGGATATTGGTGTCCCACTCGATCAGGGTAGAAACCGGGCCAAAGCGAGCCAGGGCGTGGTCGTAGAGGGCCCAGACCGCATCGCTGACTGGCGCGCCGTGATCATCGATCAAGATCGCCCGGCCGTCAGTGTCATTGACAGCGTGCCCGGCGAGATGGATTTCACCTACAGCCTGCGCCGGTAGGGCTTCGAGATAGGCCACGGGGTCACCCCCAAGATTGCCGCAACTCACGTAGATGTTGTTGACGTCGCACAGGAGCCCACAGCCCGTACGCCGCACTAGCTCCTCCAAAAACTCGGGCTCAGGGATGGTGGAGTGGACGAAACGCAGGTAACTCGACGGGTTCTCGATGAGGAGGCGGCATTGCAAGACCTCCTGGGTGTGCATCACATGCTGGGCGACGACCTCCAGAGTCTCCTCCGTATAAGGCAGGGGAAGGAGATGGTTGAGATAGGTACCTCCTGCAATACTCCAGGAGAGATGCTCGGACACGAACGCCGGTTCGAGCCGTGCTATGAGCCTTTGCAGACGCGACAGATGACGATCATTGAGCGCTTCAGCGCTCCCGAGAGACAGTCCCACCCCATGCAGCGAGAGAGGGTAGTCGGCTCGGAGTCGCTCCAGCGCAGCGAGAGGGGCACCTTCGCCCATATAGTTCTCAGCGTGTACCTCGAGCCAGCCGATGGCTGGACGCGTCGCCAGCACCTCGGTGACGTGCGGCGCACGCAACCCAATCCCCACGCCTAACTTTGCGTTCGTACTCATATGGACCATGATCAGGCCCCTCGTCCGCTGCGCTTGACTTGCCCCTAGATTTTGGACTTGGTGCTGCCACCCACGAGCCGGTCACAGGTACCCGCCGGCACGTAGATCCAGGCATCGCCCTGATTATCTTTCTTCGAGGTCCCGGCGCACGACGAGTTCGCCGTCTGGCAGTCGTTCTTGCCGGCCTTGGAGACCCCATAGCATTTCTCCGCCTCGAACTTAGGTTGCGCTGCTGGCCCAGCCTGGACTATAGTGGGCAGGGACAGTGCGGCGGCGAGGGCGGAAGCCACGAGGAAACTGGTCTTCTTCATAGAGTCTCTCCTTGCTTGTAAAGAATGAGCACATGTACGCACTGCGCTACCTTGTCGCCATCCGCAGTGCTATGAGCCCGGCTCAGTGCCGTCTGCAACCTATCCAAACTCAGCCTTCTACTCTCTCAGACGCTACATGCCGGCAAAAGATGCAACACGGCGACAACAATTCATAAAAAATCCTTCCACAACGCTCTGGAGAGTGCGGAGCGTGCGCACGGTCTGCTACCTTGTACATACGATGTCCCACACATCTAGTTCACGCAGTTTCTGCTCCGGAATCAGACCCTCTGCCGTCCAGCCACGCGCACTATAATAGCCTTGAATCATCATGTCCAGATCAGCCCGAGTGAGGCCAACGCCCTGGGCAACCCCGGTCGGCAGCGTTTCGGTGAGCACGCGGGGCGGCAAGGTGTCGTCTTCTCGCCTCCAACCTTCACGGATATTAAAGAGCTTCTTCAGGGTATTGATGCGTTCCCCGGCCTGCCGCAGTTCTGCGGCCGTCATGGACCAGCCAGTGACATGCTCGTAGATAGCTGCAGACTCAGCGTACAGGTCCCGGAAGGCCTTGCGGAGGAATTTGCACCAGATGAGGGAGTCCAGCACTGCAGAGAAGTCTTCGCCTTCCATGGTCAGACGCCCTCGCTCCACGTCGGCCTGGAAACGGTCAACGCGCGAGGAGAAATCGGCTTCGTAAGATGAGGAGCGGTTGTGACACGCGCCGCGCGTGCTTACCGCCAATCCTAGCGCCATGGTCTTGAGACTGCGTGGCTCATAGCCGGGCATTTCGAGGCCCTTCACATGCATGGCCCAGGCCTCTGTGCCTCTCCCGAGCCGCTGGGAGGCGCGGCGGCTGCCTTCGGCGAGGAGGTCGCCGAGGCCGCGTCGTTCGCCAATCAACTGGAGGCACGCTAAGAGTGCCGCCTCATTCCCAAAGCGCAGGGCTAGCCCACCAGTATCCTTCAGTGTTAGAAGGCCTTTTTCGAAACACTCCATGGCCCAGGCGATCGTGACTCCAGCGCTAATGGTGTCGAGCCCCAGTTCGTCGCAGAGTGTCGAGGCACGTATGACAGTGTTCGCATTGGCCACGCCAACAAGGGAGCCGAGGGCAAAGGCGCTTTCATACTCCATACGCCCCTGGGCCTTCGGGCCGTTGTCCGTCGTCACCAGGATTTTCTCGCAGCCGATCGTGCAGTTGGCACAGTGTGCGTTGGTGACAAAATGGTTTTGGTGTAATGCCTCACCACTGACCTGTTCGATCTCGTCAAAGGTAGAGCGCTGAAAGTTGTAAGTAGGCAGCGTCCCCAGACGATTGAACACAGCGACGTTGGCTAACGTGCCCAGCGTCCGATATTTCTCAGTGGCCGGCCCCAGACTGCGCTGCGTCAAGTTGGTACCGATGGCATGCAAGGCCTTGGCGTCAAAGACTGGTACAGGCCGCGTTCCTCGCACAGCTATAGCCTTCAGGTTCTTCGAACCCATGACCGCCCCAGGGCCGGTACGCGCTGCCTGTCGGCCACCGTCGTTCGTAATGCTAGCGTAGCGCACCAGGCGCTCGCCTGCCGGGCCTATGCACGCCACACGCGTACGATGCCCAAGGTGCGCTTTGATCTCATGCTCTGTCGCGGTTGTGCTCAAACCTAGATAAGGTGTCGCGTCTAGAAACTCCACGACATCGTCATTGATAACTAACAGACACGGAAAGGGGCTCCTGCCGGTAAGAATCAGGGCATCACAGCCAGTCTTCTTAAGCTCTGTTGCCATGAAACTGGACGACAGCGAGTCGCCAATGCAGCCAGTCAGCGGCGACTTGGTCAGGACGGCGAATTTGCTCGACGTGGTGAGACGTGTCCCCACCAGTGGGCTACCCACAAAGATCAGCGGGTTGGCAGGATCAAAGGGCTCAACGCCGGGTGGACAGGACGTATACAGCAGGTAGGTACCGAGGCCAATACCCCCGATAAAGCGGTGGAGGGCCTGCTCCTCTAAAGGTTCCCACACCCTCTGTTGAGTGCTCAGATCGATGCGCAGCACCTGGCCATGATATCCAAATATTGTGCCCTACCCTCCTGCCTGACTGGAGAACAATAGCAGGGTATCCCCCTGCTGGAGATGCACGCCTGTATCAGTCACAAAGACCCGGCCATTGAGGTTGAGCGCATAGCTCTCAAGCAAACCGGTCCCGTCAGTCGTAATGGCCAGACCTCGTAAGGCTGGACAAGCTCGCACGAGCGCATGCGCCATATCAGCCAGCGTGGCGTCACACGGCAGGTCGAGAGCCAGGAAGGAACGGCCACACACGAGCCGCGCCATACTGAACAGCTCAACCTGGACGTTCACAGTCCCGGAAGGCATGTTGCAGGGCAGAGTCATGTCCATTCCCTTCTGCCTACACGCCGCCTTGCCATCCAGCGTTTGTCCGGATGGAGTGTGTTTCACTCCAAGATTACGAAGCGCGACGAATGTATATCGCGATGACCTGCCGCACCCACCGGGCACGACGTTGTTCATCAGGAATCACCAGGCGGAGCGGTCCCTCGGCAGCCGGCAAAGGCTGTTCGTCTCGACGGTCTGCCAGGAGCACTATCCGATCGGTGAACGCCGCGTCAAGTTCGGGCAGGGCAAAGACCACCCGGTGCCTGTCCAATGCTTCGACTACTACGTACAGTGCCAGACGATCACCACAGAGCTGTTCGCCCAGGGGCACACTCGCCAACGCCAGAACGTCTCGCAGCAGCACTCCTGCATACGCAGACACTGTGCCATCACGGTCGCGCACCTGCACCACAGTACGCGGGCGTTGCGCCAATGCCGCGCCACTCAGTGCGAGCGGACGTACGCTCTCTCCCTCAATACGCAACAGGGTCTCTTCTCCCTGCGGGAACGAGAAACGAGGCGCGCCACAGACGATGGCGTAACACAGCACAGCGGTCATAGACAAACCCACAGAAGTGGAGCGCATCAACAGCCCCTCCCTCTCGTGTTCTTATATGCATAAAGTTGTAAAAATATGTGAAATTTTTTAGTAAATTACAATATTGCACTCAGAACATATAAAAGGCACAATCGAGCCCCCGAAGAAGTACACCGTGCCATAGACTGCGGCCGGCATATGCAGCTGCAAGGCGAGGAGTAGTCACGCCGTGGATGATGTCCGTGCGGCTTTCTTCACAGCCCTTGGCCTCCTTATTGGCCTCGATCGTGACCTGGTAGCCATTGTCCGTCTGTCTCTGACCGTGAGCCTGTCGGCAGTGGGTCTCGCCACGTTGCTGGGCTTGCCGCTGGGCGCGGCGGTAGCGGTGTGGCAGTTTCCGGGACGGACCCTGGTGCGTATCTTACTCAATGCGCTGATGGGATTGCCCCCTGTTGTGGTAGGACTCGTGGTCTATCTACTGCTGTCGCGGGCCGGGCCGCTGGGCGCCCTGGGTCTCCTCTTCACGCCAACAGCCATGGTGACCGCTCAGTGTCTCCTCGTCACCCCCATTATTGCGGCGTTCACACGGCAGATCGTGGCTGATTTGCATGAGGAATATGCAGAGCAACTCCACTCACTCGGCGTTGGACCATGGCATGTACTCTGGACGTTATTGTGGGATGGGCGCTTTAGCCTGCTCACGGGCCTTCTGGCTGGCTTCGGTCGTGCCAGCGCCGAAGTGGGGGCCGTCATTATTGTTGGGGGGAATATGCATCGGGTGACGCGGGTGGTGACCACCACAATTGCGCTCGAAACGAGTAAGGGAAACCTCCCCCTGGCTCTGGCCCTGGGCATGATTCTCATGCTCCTGGTGCTTGCCGTGAACGCCACAGCTATGGTCATACAAGACACGGCCAGGCGTCTGTATGGATGAAGGCGATAGGACTGCTTTCTGTCAACCCTGAGGGACATGCCATGATGCCGGCGGTGCTTTTACCCCTCGTGGTGCACGATCTCTGTTATGAGATCGGAGGAAAACGTCTGCTTGAGGGCATCTCCTTCCGCACCGATGTGGGACCGCGGACTGTAGTGTTGGGACCAAACGGTGCGGGCAAGAGTTTGTTGCTGCGCCTCTGCCATGGCCTCCTGCAACCCTCTGCCGGCACCATCGCCTGGGCTTGGGCTACTCCCGAAGTGGCACGCCGTTGCCAGGCCATGGTGTTTCAGCATCCGGTGCTCCTGCGCCGCTCCACGGCTGCGAACATTACCTATGTGCTGCGCCTGCAAGGCGTACCACGTCGACAGCGCCGGGCCATGATGATGGAAGCGCTGGAACAGGCCGGGTTATTGCCCCTTGCGACGCAAGCGGCACGCGCCCTGTCAGGTGGAGAGCAGCAACGCCTCGCCCTGGCACGGGCCTGGGCCCTCAAGCCCCAGGTATTGTTCCTCGATGAGCCAACTGCCAGCCTTGACCCGGCGGCAACCCAGGCCGTAGAAACGTTACTCGATCATATTCACCGCGCCGGCACGAAGATTATCATGACGACCCACGACCTGGGGCAGGCCCGTCGTCTGGCGGATGAGGTTCTGTTTCTGCACCATGGCCGGCTGGTTGAATACGCGCCAGCGCCGGCGTTCTTCAGCCATCCTCAGAGTAAGGAAGCCGCCGCATTTCTTGAAGGAAAGTTACTCTGGTGACGTAGAGATAACCCACAGGAGGGAGCGATTCATGCTGCACCGCAAAATTTTCTTGCCACTGAGTATTGTTGTGGCTTGCCTGGTGGCCGATACCTTATCGGCGATAGCGGCCGACCGGTTCATTACCGTGGCATCGACCACCTCCACTGAAAACTCCGGGCTCTTCCGCCATCTGCTACCGCTGTTTCAGCAGGATACTGGCATTGAGGTACGCGTAGTAGCCGTTGGCACGGGTCAGGCCCTTGAACTGGCGCAGCGTGGAGACGCAGATGTATTATTCGTCCATCATAAGCCGTCCGAAGAAAAGTTCGTGGCCGAAGGCTTCGGGGTAGCGCGATTTGACGTGATGTATAACGATTTTGTGGTGGTCGGTCCCCGCACAGATCCTGCTGGTGTAAAAGGTATGACGGACGTTGCTGCAGCCCTGGCACAGGTGGCAGCCAAGCAAGCCATTTTTGTCTCACGAGGGGATGACAGTGGCACACACAAGCTAGAACTCAGCCTCTGGAAGGCTGCTGGGGTCAACGTCGCAGCAGTGAGTGGTACCTGGTACCGTGAGGCGGGATCTGGTATGGGGACAACGCTGAACACCGCCAGTGGTCTGGAGGCCTACTCCCTTACCGACCGGGGCACCTGGATCAGCTTCAAAAACCGGGGTAATCTGGTCGTCCTGGTCGAGGGAGATAGCCGCTTGTTGAACCAGTACGGTGTTATGCTTGTGAACCCCAAAAAGTACCCGCATGTGAAAACGACAGATGGCCAGAGGTTTATTGACTGGCTGCTCTCTGACCAAGGCCAGCAGGCCATCGCCGCATTTCGTATTGAGGGCGAACAGGCGTTTTTCCCAAACGCTCGGAAAACTGGTTCATAGTCGAATGGCGCTTCCTGGCGTATAAAGGATTGCTGGATAAAGACAGAGACAGGAGCCAGCGAGGCCCCCCTCGTCTTTCATAGAGGGGCACGCTCCTAGCCTCAAGCGCCCAGGGGTCCTGCCAGGGGCGCGCCAGACGCTGGCAGCCTGGCGCAGGCCAGGGAGTCAGCCGGCCCCGACGCCCCGTGAGGGCGTGCTCCCGATTGGGCTGCGCGCCATCGCTCGGCCTCGCGGGGGGACCCGGCCGGACCGCTACGCGCCGCGGGGGGGCCAGCGCCGCCCGCAGCCGTCTCCCCTCATGCGTGTGCCACGGCAGCAAGCCCGTGAGCGATTGGCGAGAGCAGCATGAGTCCCAGGAAGCGCCATTCGGGTCATAGTCGTTTCTGCTCAGGGGCTGTTATACGTCACATGGCCAAGGCCTGTGATGTCATAGCCCCCGAACTCAGCAGCTTTCTCCGCAAACCGCGTGGTCCGAGTAAAGGCCAGGAGCCGCTGAAACGGTGGCTCAAAATACTCCCTGCGGCAAATGACAAGATCGTAGCGCTCTCGGTAGAGGGGCACGAAATCCACCCGGCATTGACGCGCCACAGCAGCGATGCCAAAGCCAGCATCGGCTTTCCCATCGCGGACAGCCAGAGCGAGTTCGGTCTCACTCCGCACTGGCGGGCCAATAAAGTGGAGGGCGGTAGGGTCAAGATGCTGCTTCCGCAAGAGATGCTCGAACAAGAGACGACTGCCGGCGCCTTCCTGGCGTGCGACCAGACGTACAGCACCATTTTGCACGTCCGCCAGGTTGTGAATGTTGTGCGGGTTGCCAGCGGCCACGATCAGGCCCTGTTCGCGCCAGGTCCATTCAATAAGCACCATGTCGAGGTCAGCCAGAGTGCGTCTGGCAATGGGCCAGTTATAATCAGCCATGTCTGGGTCAAGGACGTGCAGACCGCAGCACAATACAGTCGCCTTGGCAAAGCGTTGCAAGCCGTCAAGGCTGCCATTGAACATCGTGGCAAGCTCACACTCTGATTCTCGCACGCACCACTCAAGCAGTGGATCGTGGCTGCCGCCCACGATGGGCGGACGGTCAAGGGCGGCGTTGCGATTGCTGCTGCCTTCGCTGTTCTGTACCACCCACAGGTCAATGAGCACCTTGGGGAAGAGCCACTTCCCGGCCACGCGGCTACAGGGAATCCGACGCGTACTGATGAGCTCGTAGACTTTGCGTTCTCTAATCCGCAGGTAGGTCGCCACTTCTCTGGTGGTCATCAGTTCTGGCTGGATCATGACGCTTTCCGTCACTAGGGCAGTTCGGCAATAACCTCACCCATAGTCGAGACCTCATAGCCCCCGAGCGCTTCGACTTGCTGCTGAAAGGTCTGGCTTCGTATCAGCGCTAGGAGCGGTTGGAGCAACTCGCTGTCGTAAAATTCTCTGGGTATGACAAGGTCATACTGTTCGTTCCGGAGCGGGACGAAGTCCATCCCCAGCGCCCGCGCTGCTGACAGCACCCCAAGTCCGACATCGACCCGTCCTCCCGCCACTGCAGCGGCCACGGCCAGGTGCGTGAATTCCTCGCGTTCATAGCCAGTGATGCGGGCCGACGCGATGCCCTGTTGGCTGAGCAGATAGTCTAGCAAAACCCTGGTGCCCGAACCCCGCTGGCGGTTGACGAACGTCATCCCATCACGCGTGAGATCGGCAAGAGTCGTGATCGCTTTGGGATTGCCAGGCGGTACGATGAAGCCCTGGATGCGGTGCACCAGATTGAGCACGACAAGCGCTCGCCCGGGCACGTAGCGGCGTATGAAGGCGAGGTTGTACTCCCCGGTCGCTTCGTCCAGGAGATGCGAGCCTGCCAGATGCGTCTCTCCTCGATGCAACGCCAGGAGTCCACCGAGGCTACCGACATTGGAGGACGCCAGAGTCAGATTGGGATGGCCACGGCGCAGCTCAGACGCCAGGAGGTCCAGGGTGAGGTCATGACTGCCAATGGCGACGATGGTACCTTCGAGGCTCTCAGGTGAGCGCAACAGCTCAACCATCGCCTCCTGACCAGCATCGAGGCCCTCGGAAAAGCGTGGAATAATCACCAGGCCATCAGCGCGCACGAGCGACATAATGACTCCGGCACCGCGCTGGATAGGCGTCGCCACCATCTTCGTCCCCACGCGCCCCAACCGGACGCGCAGGTATTCGTCCTCGCCTGTCGGCGACAGCACCTTCCGGCTGATGCGCGCCGTGATCTTGGGGCGCGTGGACGGCGGTAGCCCCAGCTTGTGCTCGATGAGCGGTTTGATGAAGAGTTCACATGTCAGCGCGGCTGAGACAGGATAGCCCGGAATGCCGACTACGGGCTTCTGGCGTACGACACCCAGCACGACAGGGTGCCCGGGCCGCACGGCGACCCCGTGGACCACGAGTTGCCCCAGGTCGGCCACAGCTCTGGCAGTGTAGTCTTCGGAACCGGCCGAGGAACCGGCATTGACCACCACGATGTCCGACGCTGTCACTGCTGCCAGGATGGTCTGCTTGAGGCGTTCATAGTCATCAGGGATGGCGGGCCAGCGTGTCGCTGTGCCACCCCATTCCGTAATCATGGCGCCAAGCATAAGGGAGTTGAACTCGACGATGTCGCCCGGTTTAGGCTCGGTACCAATGGGGACGAGTTCTGTCCCAGTGGGAATAACGGCAACGTGCGGTGCCTTACGCACTGCCACTGTGGTGAGTCCGGCAGCCGCACAGGCGGCGAGATCCTGTGGCCTGAGAAGATGACTTCCCGGCAGCACCAGCTCGGTCGCCACGATGTCTTCTCCCAAAGGACGCACATGCTGATAGGGAGCGACCGGCGCCTGGATCTCGATGGTAGACGCATCGACTTCGTGGATAACCTCGATCATGATGACCGCGTCGAAGCCTGGCGGCATGGGGTTTCCGGTATCGACCCACACGGCTTGCTCGCCCACGGTGAGGCGCAGAGGAGACGTCTCCGTGGCCCCAATCGTCTCACGTGCTCGCACCGCCGCACCATCCATTGCCGCCGCGTCGTAATGGGGCGAGGAGCGCGCGGCCCAGACCGGCGACGCGGTGACGCGCCCATGGGTCTGGTCCAACGCCAGCGTTTCCGCCTCTGCTGGCGTGAGCGCTCCCGCCTCTGCCAGGGCATCGTGGAATTTTTGCAGAGCCTCGGAGAGTGGAATATCACTCAGATAGTACTGTCGTGTATGTGTATGTGTATGCATGATCGCCGCCCTAATCATACAACTTCACTGGTACCTCGGCCCCGGCGTACAACCCTCCCTGGTCCAACGGCACCACCACCACACCATCGGCCCGGATCAGGGTATAGATAAGGTTCGACTTCCCGAAGACAGGCTCAGCGTGTAGCGCGCCATCACCGTGCACCAGGCGCACCTGCACGTGATCCTCACGCCCTGTCACGGATGGGATGTTCTTGGTGAGGCGTGCTAGTACGGTCCTGGGTTGCGGCACCTGGGTACAGCCAGCCAGCGCGTACAGGGTAGGACGCACCAGGAGACGGAACACAATCATCGCCGACACCGGGTTACCCGGCAACCCAAAGGCCGGCTTATCCTCGATCAACGCCATAATCGTGGGTTTGCCAGGGCGATGCGCAATGCCATGCACCAGGACTCCTGGCGGGCCAAGGCTATCCAAGACCTGTACCGTCATATCCCGGCTGCTCACTGAACTCCCGGCGGAGAAGATGAGCATGTCGGCCTGTGACAGCCCCTCTACAGCCATCTGGCGCTGCGCCTCATAGTCGTCCTGCACCACCCCCATAGAGACAGGCACGCCGCCCGCCTGTTCCACCAGGGCTGCGATAGTATACGTGTTGATGTCACGGATCTGTCCAGGGGCTGGCGTGGTATTGGGTGCAACGATTTCATCGCCCGTCGATACGATAGCCACGCGCGGTCGATAACGCACCTTGATCTGGGTGATGCCGAGCGCCAGCAGACCACCGATATCCTGGGGTCTGAGCAGACACCCGGCTGGGACGATGACCTCGCCAAGGCGCACGTCCTCACCCACCTGTATGACATTCTCTCCAGGCGCCACAGGACGCAAAACTTCGATCGAGGTGGCGTCGATCTCTTGCGTATTTTCGACCATGACCACAGCGTCAGCATGGTTGGCGAGCATACCACCCGTATAGGCCACAGCTGCCTGGCCGGTGGCCAGGGTGATGTCCGGAGCCTGTCCCATGCGCACCTCGCCCACGACCTCCAGGTAGGCCGGCAGACTCTCCGACGCGCCGAAGGTATCGCAGGCACGCACAGCATACCCGTCCATAGTTGAGCGTGGAAACGCCGGCAGATGCTCCGGGGCGAGCACTGCTTCAGCAGTCACGCGGTCCAGGGCCTGGTGTGTTGGGACGATTGCGGTTTCCACGCGCCTCTGCAGGCGTTCGAGTAAGATTCGTAGAGCGACATCTGGCGCGAAGACATTGAAGAATTCCGGCATAGCACACGTGCTCCTCAGGAGCGTTGCGCAGTCTCCAGGTGGACAACTGAGATACGACTTTACAGGATGCTATTGTAGAGGCTGTGCGGCATTGCCGTCAATCGGCGTGAGGCGGGTGAAAGATGTCGACTGCACCTACAATCACATAGTCGTGCGTGACGGCAAAGGCCGCAGGGACCGGGTGACAATGCTGCCCCAGCAGGTCAAAGCGCCCTTGCAGCGGCATCTCCACGATGTCCAACAACTTCATGTGCAGGATGTGCAGACGGGCGCTGGGCACG
>Ga0111538_10007529_pt1 | contig 14670 bp, 12 predicted proteins | sample SoiMethybrSBSTD1_FD_79669 | JGI IMG/M metagenome (GOLD analysis project Ga0111538, IMG submission 79669) | Bulk soil microbial communities from a Populus tree surrounding site in Tennessee, USA - Soil MetaG P. TD hybrid SBSTD1 (version 2)... | ecosystem: Environmental > Terrestrial > Soil >... | reverse complement strand
CACGCGGATGTCCGGGCGCTGACGCACGAGGTCGGCAGGCAACGTCATGGGGACGTCGCTCGGCAGCGTGAGGTCCGAAAGCTCCACGATCGGCAGCGTCGCGTCCCCGGGCGCAACGCCGACGTAGATCGCGAGCGCGTGTCTCGCTTGCGCGAGGTCCCGCTCGAGCGGCGGCAAAGTCGCTCGTGTCTGTGCAACGAGCGCTCGCTGGTTCGCCACTTCCACCGAAGCCACCGACCCCAACCGAAGCCGCTCCTCGGCAATCGTGAGCTGGCGGGACTGAGCGTCGAGGATGTTCTGCGTCGACGCGATCTGGGCGCGGAGCTTCGCCTGCCGGATGACCGTCGTCACGGTGTTCGCAGTGAGAGCGAGGCGGGCAGCAAGGAGCTCGTAGCGCCACACCTCGACGTCGGCGGCGAGCGCCTCGAGCTCGCGGCGTGCACCGCCGAAGACGTCGACCGTGTAGGACACATCGATCCCAATGTGGTACAGCGTGAATGGATCGACTGCCGGCGCTGACGGGATCCCCAGTGCCGCGGGGTCGACTTTCTTGCGCGAGATGCCGGCGCTCGCGTCCAGACTCGGCCAGAGCGTCGCATTCGTGCGTGCGCCGAGCGCTTCCTGCGCCTGCACGAGCCGTGCCCGTGCCTGCGCCAAGGTCGGGCTCGCCGCGAGTGCCATCCGCACGAGCTGGTCGAGCTTCGGCGACGCGTAGAGCTTCCACCAGTCGGTGGGGATGTCCCGCGAAGCGACGAACCGCTGCGCGACCCCTTCCGCTGCTGCAGTCGCCTCGGGCTGCGTCCCCATTGTGTAGCTCGCTGCTGTCGGCGGATCGGGCGCGCGAAAATCGGGCCCCATCCTGCACGCGGCGAGCGCGAGCGGAAGAGCCGTAGCGAGGATGCGCCGCGGCGAAACTTTCCTTGCGAGGTCCATGAGGATGCCTGTCAGTCGAGCGTGCGTCGGTAGAACTTGATCGCGACGGCCATCACGACCACCGTGAAGACGAGCATTGGCCAGATCGACGGCCAGAGGTCGGCCCACTGATTCCCTTTGAGCAGGATGCCGCGAATCAATCGATTGAAATGCGTGAGCGGCAGCACGCTGCCGACGACCTGCGCCCAGTGCGGCATGCCGCGGAACGGGAACATGAACCCCGACAGCAGAATGTTGGGCAGGAAGTAGAAGAACGTGAGCTGCATTGCTTGGAGTTGATTGGCTGCGAGCGACGAAACCGTGATGCCGACCGTCAAATTCGCCGCGATGAAAAGGAGGGATGACAGGTAAAGCACTCCCACGCTGCCGACGAACGGCACGTCGAAAATGAAGCGCGCGGCCAGGAGGATGATCGACGCCTGGATCAGCCCGATCGCGATATACGGGACGATTTTGCCCGTCATCACCTCGAGCGGTTTGAGCGGCATGGCGAGCATGTTCTCCATCGTGCCGCGCTCGCGCTCGCGCGTGATCGCGAGGCCGGTCATCATTACCATCGTCATCGTCAGGATCACGCCCATGAGTCCCGGTACAATGTTGTACTGCGTGATCGCTTCGGGATTGTAGAGGCGGTGCACGCGTACGTCGAAAGGTGGGCTCCCTGGGGCGAGTCGAGCGAGCGGTCCGACGAGCTCGCGCTTGGCCACCTGCTGCAAGATCGGCGTCAGGGCCGCGAGCGCGGCCCCTGTCGCGGTCGGATCGGACGCGTCGGCCTCGAGGAGCAGCGAAGGGCGCTCGCCGCGTAGGAGTTTGCTCGTGAAATCCGCCGGGATCGAGAGAACGAACTGCGCCTCGCCGCGCGCGAGCGCATTGCGTCCCGCCTCTTCGTCCTCAAGCTCGCCGACGATCTCGAAGTACTCGGACGTCGACATCGCCGCCACGAAAGACCGCGTGAACTCGGAGGCATCCGCCGCGATCAGCATCGTCGGCATGTTCTTGGGATCGGTGTTGATCGCATAGCCGAACAGCGTGAGCTGGAGCGTCGGGACGCCGATGATCATCGCGAACGTGACGCGGTCGCGGCGGAGCTGCAAGAACTCTTTCGTGACCATGCTCCACCAGCGCGAGAGCGAAAAGCCTCGCGACGCGCGGATAGGGGCGTCTCCCGTCGCTTCGTTCAACGTCCCACCTCGTTCGCGTAGTTGTCAGTCGCAGCTTGCATCAAGTGAATGAAGACATCTTCCAGTCCGGTTTCGACGCGCGTGTGGCGCAGTTCCGTGCTGGCGGAGATTTCCCGCAGCGTCGTCTCCAGCAGGGTCGCGTTACGGCCGGTGACGTGGAGAGAGCTGCCAAAAAACGTCGCCTGATCGACGCCCGGCGCTCCGCGCAATCGATCGCCGAGCTCGGCTACGCCGGGCCCCGTGACCGCGTACGTGGCGAGGTGCTGGCTCGCGACGACTTCCTCCGCGGTGCCCTGCGCGAGCAGCCGCCCGTACGCTATGTAGGCGAGCTTGTGGCAACGCTCGGCCTCATCCATGTAGTGCGTGCTGACGAGGACCGAGATGCCTTCCCCGGCGAGGCGGTGAAGCTCTTCCCAGAACTCGCGGCGTGCATTCGGATCGACTCCCGCAGTGGGCTCATCGAGCAGCAGCAGCCGCGGCTTGTGCAGCATGCACGCGGCGAGCGCGAGTCGCTGCTTCCATCCGCCCGAAAGCGCCCCCGTGAGCTGCTTCGCGCGGCTCGCGAGGCCGAGGCCTTCGAGTGCACGGTCGATCGTCGCCCGCCGGTTCGGCATATCGTAGACCCGCGCGACGAACTCGAGGTTCTCGCGGATCGTGAGGTCTTCCCAGAACGAGAACCTCTGCGTCATGTACCCGACGTTGCGCTTGATGTCGTCGCTCTCGGTCAGGATGTCGTAGCCGAGGCAGGTGCCGCTGCCGGAATCGGGTGTGAGCAAGCCGCACATCATACGGATCGACGTCGTCTTGCCACTGCCGTTGGGCCCCAGGAACCCCAGGATCTCGCCGCGCGCGACCGTCAGCGAAAGGTCGATGACGACGTGCTTTCTGCCAAAGCTCTTGTTGAGCCCGCGCACAGCGATGACGTCGGGCGGAGCGCCGTGGCTCATTGCAGCGTGACGCTTACCGGCTGGCCGGGCCGCAGCTTCACCGCATCCGTCGGCCCGGGGCGCGCTTCGATCATGAACACCAGCTTCGAGCGCGTCTCGTTGCTGAAGATCACTGGAGGGGTGTATTCTGCGTCGGCCGCGACGTAGGTGACCGTCACCGGCACGTCGGCCGTGCAGCCATCGCAATGCACGATCGCCGCACGACCCGGCGCGATGGCGCCGACGAGCGATTCGGGCACGAAGAAACGCACTTTGACGTTCTGCGGCGGCAGTAACCGCACGACGGGGCTGCCCGCGGTGACCCACTCGCCTTCCCGGTAAAGTGTGTCGTAGACGCTACCGCCGACCGTCGCGGCAATTGACTTGTGGTCGAGGTTCCACTGCGCCTGCTCCAGCGCTGCGCGCGCGGCGGCCACCTGCGCGAGCTGCGCTCGCACCTGGTCCGTGCGTCCGGGCAGGTCGCCGACCGTGAGCTCGTTCTCGAGCTGTCGTACACGCGACGCGTCGGCCAACTGAGCCGCCCTCGAGTCGTCGAGCTGCTGGCGGGGGATGCCGCCGATCTTGAACTGCGCCTCGTCGCGCTCCAGGCGCACGGCCGATTTCTGCGATTCGGCCTGAGCCTCTGCGAGCTTGGATCGCGTCACATCCTGCTCCTGCGGCCGCTTGCCGATGCGAAGGTCGGCGAGCTGCGCTTCGGCGGCGTTGAGCTGCTCCAGCGCTTCACGCTGCGCCGCCGACTCGCTTTCGGCTTCGAGCGCGAAAAGCGGCGCTCCCGACGCGACTTTGTCTCCGCGCTTCACGCCGAGGCGGTCGAGCCTCCCCGCGATCGGGGCTGCGACGTTGACGAACTCGCCCTCGACGTACCCCTGGTGCCCCAAGGAGGAGCCTTTGCTGCAGGCTGCGAGCGTCGCTGCGATCGCGAAGGAAGCGGCCGTCATTTTCCAGAATCGCGCGGCGTCGAGCGGCGCCTCGATGGTGGGCACTCTCGGCATAGCGCGGCAAATTAACGTGAGGGCGAAGGTTCGTTCAAGGGCACGTCTCCGCCGTGCAGCCCAACTTGGCCTACTTGCGAGAAGGCGGGTGGTCAAGGATGTGCCCGATGTCGATGATGTACATTTGCCTCCCCAGGCCTTCGTACGTGGAGTCGATGCAGACGATTCTTCCGTCCCGGCTGAACCGAGGATGCAGATCCACGCGGTATTCTCCCGTGAAATTGGGCACGTCCTCCGCGGTCGACTTCAGTCGTGCCAGCGGCACGAACAGTTTCGTCGGCCGGTGGAACAAGAAGAGGTGCTGTTGGCCGGAGATCACGTACGTGTCCGAGATGATCCAATCGCTACCTGGAGCAGGAAGGAAGCTGTCGTGGCCGTCGAAATTCGAGGCCCAGAGGAGCTCTTTGGATTTCCCCGTCCCGTCGTCCTGGAACAGGAAATAGCCGCCCATGGGAGTGTCGCCGCCGGGCGGGGCGTGACGGCCATAGTCCACGATGTGACGGTCGTCCTTCCACGCGTGGTGGCTCGGATTGTGATAGAGATAGCGGACGTCCGATCCATCCGGGTTCAAGGAGTACGCTTCGAAGATGTTGTTGGTGTGATCCTTGATGAACGTGACAAGGCGTGTGCCGGACGGATTCCATCCCTCGCGGAAAAAGTAGAGGAAGCCCGAAGCGGGGCGCCCCTTGGGATACGCGATGGTCGCCATCTGATCCAAGCTGAGGATCATCTCGGCCTTTCCGGTGTCCATGCTCATTTTCCAGATGCCCGTCTTGCTGGGGGCGAGCTCGTGCTCGAAGGCATCCGCGATGCCGACGTATTCGGTCCCCTTGAATGGGTTCATGCGCTCGAAGTCATGGGTGAGCGCCGTGGACCCATCGGGTGACAGGTCATAAATGGGCCGCGGCAAAGTCCGGCGCGCGCTCGTGCGGAAGTCATAGGTGCGGCAAACGAAGTGCTTGCCGTCGTCGGATCGGTCGTTCCAGACGATCTCATCCGATCGCGGGCGCCACTGGAGCCGATTGCCTTGCTGCCAGTTCCACGCGGTGGTCTCTCCGATTTTGGTCCACCGGAAGCCGTCTTTGAGGTCGATGTAGCCGACGTCGCCGCGGTCATCCGCTCGCACGTCGCGGCTCTGACAGTAGACTCGCAAACCGAGCAGGTAACGGCCCGTCGTGTCGAACTGGAGCACTTGGTAGAAGAAAAACCCGGTGTACATCCGGCGCTCGGGCGTTCCGGGATCGGAGACGCGCGTGATGGCGGGGAATTTCAGGTCGCGCGCTTCGAGGACCTGTTCGAAGCTCGTGAGCGTGGAGTAGGGCAGGCTCTCTTCCGCAGAGGCTGGCCCAGCGCGCAGCGCCACCAGCATCAAGATGGCCGTCAGAATCCTGTTCATGATTGCCTCTCATCGTTGCGTGCGTAGCGCCGCGCAGTCCCTCTCTGCGCTCGACGTGAGGTGGCATTCTACTCGGAGGTTAGTCGAGTGGAGAAGCGAAGTGAGAAGTCCTCCCGCGGCGACTTCTTCGATTTGACCGCCAAGCCGGCCATCCCTGTGTCCGGCGGGACACGGTGCTTGAAGCGCCCCGATGGACGCGCCAGAATTTACGCCGGTAGGATGCCTTGGCCAAGGAAGTGACTGACTGGGAGGATTGCGTGAAACGTCTTAGCGTGCTCATTGCGGTACTGGTGCTGGGTAAACTCGGGCTCGCGGCCGACGCGCCCCTTGCGTGGCCTCAGTTTCACGGACCTGGCGGCTCGGGGATCGCGCCCGCTCAAAAACCGCCGGTCGAGCTCGGTCCCGACAAGAACGTGAAGTGGAAAGTCCCCGTCCCCGGCGGCCTGTCCTCCCCGATCGTCGCGGCGGACATGCTCGTGATCACCGCATTCGACCACGGAAAGCTGTACACCATCGCGTACCGCCGGGCGGATGGGAGCGAGGCGTGGCGCGCCGAGGCGCAAACGAAACAGATCGAGCCTTATTACAAGGCCGAAGGGAGCCCAGCCGCTTCCACTCCGGCGACGGATGGAGAGCGGATCGTCTCGTACTTCGGCTCTTGCGGGCTGACCTGTTATGACCTGCGCGGGAAGCCCCTCTGGCAGTTCGAAGTTCCGTCTGCGGTCGTGGCAGGGAATTTCGGCAGCGGGACATCCCCAATTCTCGTGGACGGCACGGTGATTCTCGTCCGCGACGAGACGAAAGAGCCGAAAATCATCGCGCTGGACGCTGCGACGGGAAAAGTGAAATGGGACAAAAAGCGGCAGTCTTTCACTTCGTACTGCTCCCCAGTCGTCTGGGACGCTCCCGGCGGGAAACAGGTCGTGTCCGCAGGACATGCGCGAATGTCCGGCTACGACTTGAAGACTGGCGATGAAGTCTGGTCGGTGACCGGCATGCCATCCGGGTGCTGCACATCTCCGGTCACTGCGGACGGCGTGCTCTATTTTGCAGGTTGGTCGCCTGGCGGCCCAGACGACAAGGATTTTCAAGTACCTTCTTTCGATTCGCAGCTGAAAGAGTTCGACAGCAATCACGACGGCGCCCTGTCCCGCGAAGAGGCCGAAAAGGGCCTTCAAGGATTCTTCGACAGCCAGGACTCGAACGGCGACGGCAAAGTCACGCGGGATGAGTACGAGAGAATGCTCAAGTTCATGGCCGAGGGAAAGAGCAGCGCCTTCGCGCTGAAAGCCGGCGGCCAGGGCGACGTGACCACCTCGCACGTGCTCTGGAAAAAAACGAAAGGCCTTCCTTACATCTCCTCGGCCATCGTCTACGAGGGGCAGCTCGTCATGGTGAAGGATGGCGGGATCGTCACGGCGTACGATGCCAAGACGGGCAAGGACATCTACATGGAGCGCGTAGCGGCTCCAGGTCAGTATTACGCCTCGCTCGTTGGGGCGAACGGCCGCATCTACATCACGGCGCTGGACGGATCCGTGACGGTGCTCCAAGCCGGCGCCGAGAAGCCCGTGGTGCTCGCCGCGAATCCCAAGCTCGGCGAGAAAACCGCCGCCACGCCGGCGATCGCCGACGATACGCTTTACATCCGGACCGAGAAGCACCTCTACGCATTCAGCGAGAGGAAATAGCCCGCGCAAGAGGTCGTCGGCGGCGTCGGGCCGGGCTTTCGAAAGGCGCAGAAGGTTACTTCAGCGCCTTCATGTCGATGTCGCTCAGCTCGCGGCCAGGGTCTCGGCCCGTAATCCTATGCGCGTGGAGAGATGGGTCAAGCGTCGGAGCGGCGAAATCGCGCACCGAATCCGCCTGGACGGAGAATGTTGATGACCTGACCTCCTCGGTCCACGAACATGTTGCGCTATCCATGACATCGAAAAACATTGCTCGTCGTTGGTGCCTGCGACGTTCCATGTCTCTGCTCGCGGATGCGTGCGTGCTGCTGCCGTGGCTTGCGGCGCAAGCTGGCGCGGACAAGGGGCCTCTCATTGCCTACGTCGGGACGTACAGCTCTCCCCTCCGCAATGTTCGGCCGACGCAGGTGGACTTGCCTCCGGGGAACGGAAAGGGGATTCACGTTTTTCGAGTCGAACGGAGCACCGGAGCCTTGACTCCCGCCAGCGTGGAAGAGTCGGGAACCAGCCCGAGCTGTCTCGCGGTCAATGTCAGCGGGACTCGTCTCTACTCCGGCAACGAGACGGACAGGATGGGAGAGGACAACTCGGGCTCGGTCAGCGCCTATGAGGTGCTTCGACCGGACGGCACGCTCCGACGGCTGAACACGGTGGCCTCGGGAGGCGCGGGGCCGGCTCACCTGAGCCTCCATCCGTCCGGGCGGTACGTCCTCGTGGCCAACTATTTCGGCGGCTCCGTGGCAGTGATTCCCATCCTGGCCGACGGCCGCCTGGGCCCGGCGACCGATGTCAAAAAAGATGCCGGGACGGTGGGCGCGACGAAAGCGACGAATGCCCCTCCGGGAAGCTTCGCCATCAGCGGCCACGACCAGCCCCACGCGCACATGATTCGGGCCGACGCGTCGGGGCGCTTCGTGTTGCACGTCGACCTGGGGCTGGACCGGATTTTCGTTTGGCGGTTCGATGCAGACTCGGGAACGCTCTCACCAAGCGACCCGCCATCCATCGCGCTCCCGGCGGGGGACGGTCCTCGCCATTTCGATTTCCACCCCAACGGGCGCTGGCTGTACTCCTTGCAGGAGGAAGCCTCGAACATTGTGCTGTTCGACTACGACTCGATGGGCGGACGTCTGACCTCCCGGCAGATGCTCTCTAGTCTCCCTCCTGGCTTCGCGGGCAGCAGCTTCGCGTCGGAGATTCTCGTGGCCGGAGACGGGAAGTTCGTTTACGCCGGCAACCGCTTGCACGATAGCATCGGGATCTTCGCGGTGGGGGAGACGGGAGAATTGGCCTTCCGCGGTGAGGAGTGGACGCGCGGCGACTATCCCCGAAGCTTCAGCACCGACCCCAGCGGCAGCTTTCTCTACTGCTGCAATCAACGCGCCGACCATGTTGCGGTCTTCCGGAGAGACCCGGTCTCCGGGGGGCTCACCTTCACCGGGCAGTTCACGCCGGTCGGAAACCCGTCGATCGTTGTGTTCATCGATCTCGGGAATAGCGGTTAGGCGCAATCGCTCGAGATTCGGCTCGTATCCACACGCCGCCGCGAGGTAGCAGAGTCGTGAGCGCTCGGGGTCGGATACGGCGTTGCTTAGCGCTCCGCCAGCAGTAGCCGCGCGCAGCGCAAGCCACGATGAGCTTAGCGAGCACCATGGCGAGCCCATGGCCCGTGCAGAAGCGACTTCCGCCGCCGAACGGAAAGTACGCGAAGCGATGCCGGGACACGGAGCGCTCCGGCGTCCACCGGTCAGGATCGAATGTCTCTGGGTTATCCCAGTAGCTCGGATGGCGGTGGACCACATACTGGCTCAAGAGGAGGGGTGCGCCTGCCGGCACCGCAAAACCATCCAGCACGTCGTCGGCGTGCGCCGTGCGGACGATCACCCAGGCCGGCGGAAAGAGGCGCAGCGACTCTTTGAGGACCCGCTCCGTTACGTCGAGCTGGTCGAGATCTTCGAGCGTCGGCTCGCGATCGCCGAGCACGCCAGCGGCTTCCGCCGCAACGCGTGTCGACCACTCGGGGTGCTCAGCGAGCAGATGGAAAGTCCAGGCCAGTGCATTCGCCGGAGTGTCATGTCCGGCCACAAAAAAGGTCACGAGCTCGTCGCGGATCTGACGATCGCTCATGGCATCGCCGCTCGGTGCGTCCCGCGCATCGATGAGCTGATCGAGCAGATCCTCACCCGAGCGCCGCTCCGCGCGTCGCTCACGAATCCGACGTTCGACGATCGCGTCCAGAGCCGCGAGCGACTGGCGTATCCTCCGGTTCCGTGGCGTGGGCAGCTTCGAGAGGAGCGGAAACAGCGTCCAGGCGCTACGGTTGATCTCCTCATTGGCATCCTGGACTGCTTGGCCGATGGCGGCGATCTCGGAAGCGGCGACGTTGGCCCCCAGGAGCAGGCGGCAGACCTGATGGAGAGTGAGCCGGCGCATCTCTTCCGCGACGTCGAAAGCCTCGCCGCGCTCGGCTTTGTCGGCCCAAGCGCCGAGCGTCTCGCGCGTCAGGGCATGGAGCGCCGGCAGATAGCTCGAAAGTTTCTGCGGGCGGAGCATGGGTTGGATGCACCGCTGCTGCCGCGCCCACAGCTCGCCTTCACTCGTGGCGAGGCCCTGCCCGAGGACGCGCTCCGCTGCCGCGAGCCCCTTCCCTTTCCAGAAATTCTTCGGGTTCCCTTGGAAAACATACCCGATCGCGTCCGGGCTCGAGATGAGGTAGAGCGTGAACTTCCCAATCCCGATGCGCGCCACGCCGCCGCACTCGAGGGCGACCTCGAGAAAGAACCGGAGGGGGTCACGCCAAATCCGTGGCAGGACTCCGACCACCGGCCACCCGCGAGGACCCGGCGGATCGCCAAGCCGCGCTTCACCGGCCGCGTCGCTACGTCGAAGTAGCCGCTCGCCGATTTGCGATTCGCCTTCCGGGTCACGGGGTGGGGGAGCGGACGATCCGGCATGAAGCTCGAGGGGACGGTCACGCAGCGCCATGGCAGTTCGTGTTCTCGGCGCGTCTCACTCGCCGGCCGCGACGGTCGCGCTGGGGGCGGGCAAGTAGCCACGTAGCAGTTGTTCGACCGCCGGCCGCACGACGCGCGCCGCGTCATTCCGGCCGTGAGTTTGCCGCAGAACCAGTGCGCCTTCAATCAGCGCGGTGAAGCAGTCGGCAACCGTCTCGGCGGCTTGCTCCGTAACGGCGCCAGCTGCCCGGGCCAGGTCGCGGAAGCGATCGCGGGTGCGTCGCTTGTAGGCCGCGGCGGCCTTGTGCACCGGATCCTGCGGGTTCGGGAACTCCGCCGCTGTGTTGATGAACATGCAACCCCCGAAATCCGGATCGTTGAACCAGATGTCCATCACGTCGAGCATGCCCAGAAACTGCCGTGCGGGATCGTCGCCGGCGATTTGCCGCACGGCGCGCTGCCACGCTTGCGACTCCCACTCATCCCGCCGCTCCACGGCGGCGACCATCAGGTCCGTCTTGCTCTCGAAATGCTTGTAGAAAGTCGTCTTCGTGACGCCCGCCACATCGATGACCTGATCGATGCCGACGGCGCCAAAACCGTGCCGGTAGAAGAGCTCCACGGCCTTCGCAACGAGACGTTCCCGCCCCGTCTTGGGCGGATCGGGAAGTCCGAAAAGCTCCGTGACTGATTTTGGCGGCACGTGAGTCATGCTGATTTCCGCTTCGAGGGGGGGTTACCTGGAGTGCACCCCGGGGGTGCACCACGAGTGTACTGTGCGAGACCGATGAGCTCGATAGACTTTCATTCGACCGGCGCGCGACGAGCGACGTGCCCGACGCGATCGGCCGGCGAGAAGCAGAGCTCAAGGAGAATTGCCATGTACGACATGAAGAATCTCGAGAAATTCGGAATGCTGAGAGAGCTTGCGCCGGAGGGGTTCAAAGGGTTCGTCGAGTTTGACGCGGCGGCCTTTCGAGGCGGAGCGATTCCCCTCAAGTACAAGGAGCTGATGGCCGTGGCCGTGGCGCTCACGACGCAGTGCCCCTACTGCATCGCGATCCACGCCGAGAAAGCCAAGAAGGCTGGGGCCACCGAGCAGGAACTGGCCGAGACGACGATCGTCACGGCGGCGCTGCGGGCCGGCGGAGCGATGACGCACGGCACCCATACTCTGAAATGATGGCGCGCCGGCTGGGATCTGGCTTCGCGGCGATTTGGAGCGCGCAGCTGCAGCCGACTCACTCGCTGCTCGGCTGCGGCTTCAAAACGCGCACGCGGTGATTCCGCGTGTCGCTGAAAAGGAGCTGCCCGCCTTCGATCTCGAGGACGCCGTGCGGCTGGGAGATCGGCGCTTTCAGCGCGGGAACGCCATCCCCCGTGTACTGATCCTGCTTCGGTCCAACGCCTGCGATCGTACGGATCGTTCGGTGTACGGTGTCCACGGCACGGATCACGTTGTTCTCGCCCTCGGGAATGCAGAGGACGCCAGTCGAAGTCATCCACATGCCGCGCGGCCCGTCGAAAGTCGCTTTCAGCGGGTCGCCGCCGTCCCCGGTATGTCCCTGCTGTCCTGTCCCGGCGACGCGGAAAATCCGTCCGCTCGAAAACTCGACTCGCCACACGGAATGACCCGACGGCGACGCGATCCAGAGCTGGCCCTCGCGGAGCGCCAGCCCCTGAGGCGTGATGAACGGCTGCTCGCTGGCCATCGCCCCCTCGGCGGGAGTCCCGCGCTCCCCATTGCCGACGAACGACGTGATGCGGCTCGTCTTCGCGTCGATTTTTCTCACGCGATGGTTATCCAAATCGGAAACATAGATGTTGTCGTCGGCGTCTACGATGAAGCTGTGCGGGTCGCGGAACTGAGCTTGGGAGGCAGGACCGCCGTCCCCGCCGTAGCCCGCCGTGCCGTTTCCGGCGACGGTGGAGATTCGGCCAGTTGGCGCGTCCACCCGCCGGAGCAGGTGATTCTGCATTTCAAGGATGAGCATGTTGCCGTGCGAGTCGAATCGCACTTCGTACGGCTCGTTGAGGCTCGCGGCCGTCGCCGGCCCGCCGTCGCCCGAGTACCCCTTGCGGCCGTTTCCCGCCACGGAAGTGAGCCGGCGCGTTTTCGGGTCAAGGCGCAGGACTCGGTGAAAGCCGATGCAGGTGATGTAGACGGCCCCGTCGCGACCCGTCGCAAGGCCGAAAGGAAGATCGACGGGCACTTCGGAAGCGATCCCACCTCCTTCGGGCAAATCGCCCTCTCGTCCATTGCCGGCGATCGTCTGGATTGTGTAGGTCGGCTCGGCCGCAGGCACGGCTTGCAAGGTAGCCACGCCTAAACTCACGACGACGACAAGATGGCGCCGAAACCGGGGTGGGGTTTTGAAACAACCTCGCAGGTCGCTCATCGTTCTACTCCCTCCGTCTTGGAAACCTTGCCGAAAGGCAACAGTTCGTGCTCGGGGCCGCTGCCTGCCGGAGACCCGATGGATCCGTCGCCGCAGACCGTGAAAGCGCGCGCCATCGCGCTATCATCCGTCCGAGTCCAGCGTGCTCATTAACCGTAGAGCACGCTGGGAGCCCAGCAACTCAACGGCAGGCTGCTTCGCGATTCCGAGCGAGGACACCGTTGGTCATCCACCTCAACTTGAGGAGGCATTATGCCAACCACTCTCGTCCAACCCTACCTCTTCTTCGGTGGCCGGTGTGAGGAGGCTCTGAAGTTCTACCAAAAAGCGGTCGGCGCAGAGACCGAGATGCTGATGCGCCACAAAGAAAGCCCCGAGCCACCGCCGCCTGGGACCGTGCCGCCTGGCTTCGAGAACAAAGTGCTGCACGCGACATTTCGCGTCGGCGGCACCACGATCATGGCATCCGACGGCTGCGGAGAGGGGGGCACCTTTGAGGGCTTCTCGCTCGCGCTTTCCGTGCCGACGGAGGCGGACGCGAACCGCGCTTTTGCCGCCTTGGCCGAAGGGGGAGAGGTCCGAATGCCCCTTGCCAAGACGTTCTGGTCTCCGCGCTTCGGCATGCTGACCGACCGATTCGGCATCGGCTGGATGGTGTCCGTACCCGGAAACACGAAGTAGCGGTCGCTGGATAGCTCAGGAGCGCCTGCGTCCGGCTGGATCGGGCGCTCTCTTTTTCAGTAACGCAGCGCGGGAAGTAAGTCCCAGCTATCTGTCAGTTTTTGCTAAAAAGCAAAAACAGCTCGAGCGTTGTTAGACTACTGACAATTTTTGTCGCTGCGCCCCGTGGGGTCTCGGGCGTGGATTCGAACGCCGCCTCATAGGTTTTACGTCGGCTCCTCGCCTTCTCCCCGCCTTCTCCAGGCCAGGACCGAGCCGCGTTGTTTGCTCGCGCGCGAGCCATCGATTGACTTTAGATCGCGCGGGCACGCCTCGAAGATTTGTGGCCGGCTGCTGGCGAGTCATTTGCTGACCTCCCAGGCACGGCCGGGCACGGGCAGCTCGCGTGCCAACTTGCCGGGGCTTTTGTAACCGGGTCTCCAATGTACTCGTTGGGCTCAGCGACGCCCGCTCGAGGGTTTTATGCATAGCCATCTTTTGCACTGCTTGCGACGGACCAACTTGATTTTGCCTTGTTTGATTGTCTTGGCGAGCTTGGCCGGTTGTCGGTCCGCCCCGCCGCCCGCGCCGCCGCTCACTCAGAGCACCCGCGAGCTCCTGGCAAACATTGCGCAGAACATGAGCTCGAAGGTGCCATTCGCCGGAGAGTCTTGCGTCGTGGCGCAACTCTCGAAATATCGACACGACAGCTCCATCGAGCGATTCGACCAGCGGCTGCGGCTAGCCCAGGCTCTCGTGCGAGTGGGTCGTCCGGCCGACGCCGTGGAGCTTTATGATGAGCTCCTCGATCAGACTGCCTCAGCCAAGCTGTCTCCCAGCGAGGTGATCGACCGCGTGGAGTTCCCGCGAGCTGTGGCCTACTTGCGGCTTGGCGAATCAGAGAACTGCATCGCTCGGCACGGCGCCGATTCGTGCCTTTTCCCGATCCGGGCAACGGCAAGGCACTGTGTGCCGCGGGGCTCCCGCGGCGCGATCGCCGCTTTCGAGAAAATCCTTGAGCGTCGACCCGACGATCTCGTCGTGCGGTGGCTTCTCAACATCGCCTACATGACGGTCGGCCGGAAGGCCGAGGACATCCGGCCCGAGTGGCGGCTCCGCCAAGACACGGCAGTGGGCTCGGCGCCGGATGATTTTCCTCCCTTCCTCGAAGTCGCGGGGATGGCCGGAGTCGCCGTGCGAGGAGTGGCTGGCGGCTGCATCGTCGACGACTTCGACAACGACGGGTATCTCGACATCATGGCGTCGGCGCTCTATCCGATCGATGCTCCCGAGGGGCAGCTCCGCCTCTTTCATAACCGGAGAGACGGAACTTTTGCCGATGTGACGCAGACCGCCGGCCTCGAAGGCATTCGCGGCGGGCTGAACATCCTGCAGGCGGATTACGACAACAACGGATGCGTCGACGTCCTGATCCTCCGCGGCGCCTGGCAGATGGAGCAAGGCCAGTGGCCGAATACTCTCCTGCGCAACGAGGGCGACGGCACGTTCACCGACGT
>Ga0111538_10007528_pt1 | contig 14670 bp, 9 predicted proteins | sample SoiMethybrSBSTD1_FD_79669 | JGI IMG/M metagenome (GOLD analysis project Ga0111538, IMG submission 79669) | Bulk soil microbial communities from a Populus tree surrounding site in Tennessee, USA - Soil MetaG P. TD hybrid SBSTD1 (version 2)... | ecosystem: Environmental > Terrestrial > Soil > Tree... | reverse complement strand
GTACAACGGGACGGTGGGCGGCTCGAATCCCCTCGGGGAGCGGAGAGTCTGGACGGGCGGCGCGATCGGACCCATGCGGCAGGTTCTCGTGACGCTGGAAGAGTTCGCGGGGAAGCTGGCCCAGATCCGCTTCCGCATCGGGTGCGACGGCAGCTTCGGCGGCGACGGCTGGTACGTCGACGACGTCCGCATCTGCAAGTCGGTCCGGGAGCGCGGCGCGCTTTCGTTCGATCGGTTCGCGTACCCCTGCCGCAGCGACGTGGTGGTCGAAGTCAGCGACACCGGGCTTCTGGCGGATCCCCTCACCGTGAGAGTGACGAGCACGAGCGAGCGCGCGGGGGAGGCGATCCAGCTGATCGAGACGCCCGCGGGCTCGCGGCGGTTCCTGGCGTCGTTGCCGATCTCAACGATCGATGGACCCGGAGTGCTTCGCGTCGCTTCCGGCGACACGATCCAGGCGGTCTACTCCGATGCGGACGACGGCTCGGGCCACGCAGCCCAGCTCACCGCCAGCGCAGTCATCGACTGCGAGCCGCCGCGGATCTCGGACGTGAGCATTTCGGACGCGACAGAGAGCAGCGCACAAGTCTCCTGGCGCACGGACTCGGCGACGACGGGCACCGTCGAGGTCGGAACGACCTGCGGCGCGGTGGCGCAATCGGTGGAGTCGGGGTTTCCGGCAATGGAGCACCGCGTGCGCATTCTCGGCCTCGAGCCGGGCACTTTGTACTACGCGCGCATCCGCGCCGCCGACGCTGCCGGCAATTCGACCGTCGATGACGCCGCTGGCGCCTGCTTCCCGTTCCGCACCAGCGTGGCGTTCTGCACTTTCGAAGATGACCTCGAGCCGAAACCCCAGGATGGCTGGAGGTTCGACCCATCGATCTGGAGCGCTGCGACTACGCCACTGGCTCACAGCCGGACTCACGCATGGTCGCTCCGCACGTCGCCAGGTCCCATGAATGCGACCCTCGTCCTGCCGGCGCTCCGACCGGAAACCAGCACGAGGCTCGAGTTCTGGCACAACTTGGAGACGCCGGAGGGCGAAAGCGGCGGCGTCCTCGAGGTGTCGCGGGACGGTGGCGCCACGTGGTCCGACCTCGGAAACAAGATCACGGACGGCGGGGGCTACACTGGCCCGATTCTGGTCGATCTGGAGGGCCAAGAGCTGGTGGAAGGGTGGACAGGAGGCGTCGCGGGACCGCTCACGCGCGTGTCTCTGTCGCTCGATGACTTCGCCGGCGAACGGATCCTCGTCCGTTTCCGCTTCATCTCTTCAGGCCTCCTCGAGCTGCCGAAGCGATGGCTGATCGACGACGTTCGCGTCTGCGGGCTCTCGGGCGAGACCGGGCGCATCGGTTTCTCCCGCCCGGCTTACCCTTGCGAGGCTTCGGTCATCGTGACCGTTTCGGACGCCAGCCTCACGGGCCGCGGCTCGGTCGACGTGGACGTCACGAGCACTCACCAGACACTTCCCGAGCGCCTCACGCTCATCGAGCGGTCGGCAGGATCTTTCCGCGGCAATATCGCGCTTTACGACTCAGCCGTCCCCGGCCTGCTCTACGCAGAGAGCGGCGACTCCATCCGCGCCGTCTACCGCGACGAGCGGAACGCGGATGGGGCCGCGTCCACCGCCGAGGCGTTCTCGAAAGTCGACTGCGACCCGCCGCGGCTCGACGGGGTCCAGCTGGAAGGCGCCGGTGGACGAGCCGTGCGCGTTTCCTGGCGCGCCGACGAGCCCGTGGAGGGCAGCCTCGCCTTCGGCGATAGCTGCGGGCGCACGAGCCGGATCCTTCCGGCGTCGCCATTCGGCACGCGGCCCAGCGCGCTCCTCACGAACCTCGACACGAACGAGCAGGTCTTCTTCAAGGTGTCGGCCGTCGATGACGCCGGCAACAGCGCCGTGGAGGACGCTGGCGGCCGGTGCTACACGTTCCAGATCGATTCGACCTGCGGGTTCCGCGACACGCTCGAGCCGCCGGCAGCGGGATGGACGCACGCCGCAGCGCAAGGACAGGATCGTTGGAGCGTGGCCGTGCTGGGCGCCGCCCACAGCCCCACCCACGCCTGGTTTGGCCCCGATTCCGCCCAACCGCTCGACGCCTGGCTCGTCACGCCCCCGTTCGACGTGGAGGGGAGCTCCGAGCTGCAGTTCTGGCACACGTTCGCGCTCGAATCCGGGCTCGATGGCGCCGTTCTCGAGATCTCGACGGACGGCCAGAAAAGCTGGACCGACATCGGCGGACTCGCGACCGAGGGGAGCTACAACGGGTTCATCTTCGGCGCCGGAGACTTCCGCCAAGCTTGGACCGGCGGCGACATCGGCGCGATGACGCGCGTGTCCGTGCCGCTCGGCGAGTTCGCCGGGACGGGCCGGCAGGTCCGATTCCGGATCGTCTGCGATCAGGGGTTCAATGTGCGCGGGTGGTTCATCGACGACGTCGCGGTGTGCACGTCGGCGCTGGGTGGCGTGGCGGCGAGCTTCGCGCGCGGCAATTGCGCCGCCGACGCAAAAATCGACATCGCCGACGCGATCTTCCTGCTGGGCCACCTCTTCCTGGGTGGGCGCGAGCCCGCATGCTCCCAGGCCTGTGATGCGAACGCCGACGGCGCTCTGAACTTGACCGACGCGGTGTTCCTGCTCCACCACCTCTTCATCGGCGGAGCGGCGCCCGAGCCGCCCGAGCGATGCGGCGCCGTGCTCAGTTCGAGCGTCCTCGACTGCGCTGCAGACGCGTGCGTCAGTCGCTGACGCGAAGCGGGAAGCGTCAAAACCGCCGCAACGTCGCTTCGGCCTCGAGGAGCACGATCGCCTGCTCGAGCTCTTCGGGGTGATAGCCGAACGGCCCTCGGCCGCCCTGGTAGGCGACCCTCCCATCTGCTTCCACGAGGTAGAGGCGGTCCGGAAAGGCCCCGAAAGCCTGCTCAGCGTCGTTCGTGATGCGATCCACGAGGCAAGGCACGGTCATTTTCAAGACGTTCGAGCAGACGCCCGCGGCTGAGCATCGCTCCGCGTCGCTCTTCGGCTGCGCGATGGCCACCCCCGCGCGATCGTTCGACTCCATGCGCCAGCCGTCGGTCGGATGCGCCTCGCGGATGTACACCACGTAGAAGTCGACTCGCTCGGCGTGGCGCGCCCGGACTTTCTCGATGGCCCCAAACTGGGACCGGAAGGGCCCTCACGTGAAGCTGCCGAACGCGATGACGAACGGCCGGCCTTTGCGGAGCTTCGAGAGCGGAACCGCGGCGCCGCCGTCGAGGTGCGTCAAGGACACTTCGGGGATGACCTCGCCGGCGCGAGGCCCTTCCGTGAGCGAGCCCATTTGCCCCGTGAAGAGCAGATGCAGCATCTGGAGCGGCGTGGGCATGTCGCTGTCGTCATTCTCGCGGCTTTTTTCGCGGCTGCGGGCCTCCGAAGGATCGCGCAGCGCGCGCTCGACGTCTCCCGGGGTCAGAAAGCCGAGCTCCTCGGGATCGGCGCTCCGAAAAAAGCGCTCGAGGTCCTCCATCGTGACCCGGCCGTCGTGATCTCGGTCGAACGCGCGGAACATTGCGCGGCCTACCGATGGCTCCTGGGAAGCGGGCGCGTCGAAGTCCGCCGGAGTGACGACTCCGTCGCCATTCGCGTCCAGCATTTCGAAACGGCGCTCGTCGAGGGGGAGTTCCGCCGCAGTCACCACCGCATCGCCGTCCGCGTCGTACCGGTTGGCGAGCCAGGCCCAGTCCCTAGTTTTGCTGCCAGAAGGCCACCACCCCTGGCTCGGATCGAACAGGTCGCCTTTCAGGATGGCGAGAGCCATCTTGAACCATTCGGGCCGACGGAGGATCCACGCTCGATCGATCGTCTCTCCGATGCGACGAGCACGCTCGAGCGAAGGGTCCGGCGCAGGCGGTGCATCGGCGCCCGCCGGAGCGATCCAACTCAGGATGAGAAGCAGCCAGGCGGTCATGATGAGCTACGTCACTAATGTACCATCGGCCCAGGCGGCCTCGAGTATCCTGATTCGGCATGGGTACATCGCGATTTCTTGAGGTGCGAACGCATTGGCTACGAACCCTCCGGGCTCTCTGCTTCGTTCTGGCGGCGTCCTCGGCGCACGGGCTTCCGGCCTCCGGCGAGAAAGAGCCTGCCGCGCGCCCGACGCCGGAGGAAAGAGGATCCTCGAAAGTCGAGCGGACTCGACCGCCCAGCTTTCCGCACCGCATCGTTGCGGCCTGCGACTTCGAGGGGCAGACGCCGGACTACGGGTGGTTCGGCGCCGTCGAGAAGACCGATCTGCCCGTCTACCCTGGGAATGCGAATGCTCTGCGCGGCGAGCCGGCGAAAGACGTCTTCGCTCACCTCGCCGGCGTCAATCCCGTGCCCGGGCCGCGCCTCGGGAAACAGAACGGACTCTATTTCCGCTACAAGCTGGACGGGACGCAGACGGCGCAGGTCCAGCACTTCAATTTGACGAAAGAAGACAACCACCACGTCGTGGTTTCCGGCCTGGCGGAAGGCAAATGGTCCGAGCTGGCCCTCGATTTCACGGCGCGCTCGCGCCGCAACGACGGCAGCCCCGGCGCGATGGAAGAAGGCGACCGGATGGACGATTTCAAAGTGCTCCTCGGCAAAACGAACGACGGGAAGCGCTATGGGCTCCTCATCGATGACTTCGTCCTCTTCGCCAACGACCCCGCCCTGCCGCCAGACTCCGAGCCGTTCCCGAACCGGGTGATCTTTCTGGCCGCTTTCGACACCGGCGAGAAAGAGAAATACTGGCCAGGGGATTTTGAGATCGTCGAGAAAGAAGCACCGCCCGGCGCGTTCTGGCGCGTGGCCCGCGCGGTCGACCGGAAGGAAGGAGGCGGAAAGTGGATCCGTCTCGGGGTCGAGCCGCCCCGCCCCGTCGGCGCCCGCAGCCGGCTCCGTTTCCGCTATCACTCGAGCGGAGCCAAATCGCTTACGGTCCAGGTTTTCAACGCCACGGTCCAGGACAACCATCACGTGCGGCTCACCGACCTCGAGCAAGGCGCCTGGCGCTCGGCCCGCGTCGACCTGACGAAAGATTCGAAACGGAACGACGGCAGCTCCGTGCCGCTCGCGGCAGGTGACCGCGTGGACGACATCTTCTTCTTCGTCGAGCCGCTGGGCGGCGGACCGACCTCCTTCTTCGTCGACGAGGTGGTCCTCTACGACGGGCGCGATTCCACCTAGAGACCGCCTCGGTGCCACGCTGCCCGGGCCCGACTCCGCCGCGGACTGCGGTGAGGGCTGCCGGGGGCCGCTCGCCCCCACGAAAGGGCGAACCCCGCGCAGGGAAATACCAATCCTCGCTGCCCTCACCGCGCGGGGCAGGAAGTCGGCGGGTTCAAGTCCTCGCGGGCAAGAAGTACCATGGCGCTTCCCTCGAGGAGAAAAGCCCGCAATGCGACGATACGTTCTCACTTCACTGCATCTTCTTGCGCTGCTCGGCCTGCCATCGCCGAGCTCGGCGGAGACGATCGCGTTCACCGGCGCGCGCATCCTGCCCGTAGCTCGAGAGCCCATCGCTTCCGGAGTGCTCGTCGTGCGGGAAGGCCAGATCGTCGCCGTCGGCCCCGCGGATTCTACGGCCGTGCCGCCCGACGCCCGCCGCGTCGACGTCGCCGGGAAGACGATCATTCCCGGCCTCGTCGACACGCACAGCCACGTGGGGGGAATCGGCGGAGCGGACGACTCGGGCCCGATCCAGCCGGACGTCCGCATCCTGGACTCGATCAACGTGCGGAATCCGGGGTTCCGGCGGGCAGTCGCCGGCGGCCTCACGACGCTGAACATCATGCCAGGCTCCGGTCATCTCCTCGGAGGGCGCACGATCTACGTCAAGCTCCGCGGCGGCACTTCGATCGAAGACCTCTACATTCGCGACGTCGATGGAAAGCCTGCGGGCGGCGTCAAGATGGCGAATGGCACCAACTCGAGAGCGGCGCCGCCTTTTCCGGGCACGCGGGGCAAGTCGGCCGCGCTCATGCGAGCGGCTTTCATCAAGGCGCAAGAGTACCGCGACAAAATCGCCCGAGCCGCCGGCGATCCTGAAAAAATGCCGCCGCGCGACCTGGGCCTCGAGACTCTGGTCGAGATCCTCGAGCGCAAACGCGTTGTCCATCACCATACGCACCGCCACGACGACATCTTGACGGTGCTGCGGCTGGCGAAAGAGTTCAACTTCCGCGTGGTCCTCCACCACGTGAGCGACGGGTGGAAAGTCGCGAACGAAATCGCTGCGGCGGGAGCGCCCTGCTCGGTCATCGTGATCGACAGCCCTGGGGGAAAGCTCGAAGCCGTCGACCTCGACTTCAAGACCAGCGCGGTCCTCGAGAAAGCGGGGGTCCTCACGGCCATCCACACCGACGATTGGATCACCGACTCGCGCCTCTTCCTGCGTTCCGGAGCTCTGGCAGTCCGCGCGGGCATGTCCCGCGACGGGGCTTTGAAAGCCCTCACGATCTCGGGAGCGAAGATGCTCGACCTCGATGCCCGCGTCGGCTCGCTCGAGCCGGGGAAGGATGCGGACTTCGTCGTGTTGAGCGGCGATCCTTTCAGCGTCTACACGCAGGTGCTCGAGACGTGGGTCGAGGGGAAGAAAGTATTCGACCGCAGCGACCCAAAGGACCATCTCTACGCCGTGGGAGGGTTCGGCGCGGGGCTGGAGGGCGAGCCCGACCGGGGCTGCTGCGATCGGGAGGACGACGAGCGATGACTCCTACCCGGCCGATGGTGCGGCTCTGGATCGCGGCTCTCGCGGCTCTGCTCGCCCCCGCGGCGTTGCGAGCTCAGGTCGCAGTGAAAGCCAAGACCGTCCACACGGCCGCAGGCGCCCCGATCGAAGACGGCATGGTCATCTTCCGCGACGGAAAGATCGCGGCCGTCGGCAAAGCGTCGGACCTAAAAGTTCCGGAAGGCTTTGCCGTCCTCGAAGCGGCCGTCGTCACGCCGGGGCTCATCGATGCCCACTGCGTCGTCGGGCTCGCCGGTTACTACAACCAGGTGCACGACCAGGACCAGATCGAGCGGTCCTCTCCCCTCCAGCCTGAGCTTCGGGCCATCGACGCTTACAACCCGCGCGAGCGTCTCGTCGAGTGGCTGCGCGGATTCGGGATCACCGCCATCCACACGGGGCACGCCCCCGGGGAGCTCATCTCCGGCCAGACCGCCGTCGTAAAAACGGCGGGAGATACGGTGGAGGCCGCGCTCGTCTCGCAGCCGGCGGCGATCGCCGCGACGCTCGGGGAAAGCGCCAAGAAGTCCGACGCGAAGAGTCCCGGAACGCGCGGCAAGATGATGGCTCTGCTGCGAGCGCGGCTCATCGCGGCGCAAGAGTACTCGCGGAAATCCGCCGGGCCGCCCGACAAGCGCCCCGACCGGGACTTGGGCCTCGAGGCGTTGGCGCGCCTCCTCACGGGCGAAGTTCCGCTCCTGGTCACGGCGCAGCGCGCCCAGGATATCTCGAACGCGCTCCGGATCGCCGACGAGTTTCACCTCAAGCTCATTCTCGACGGCGCAGCCGAAGCCGACGTCGTCCTCCCCGCCATCAAGGCCTCGGGCTTCCCCGTGATCCTGCATGCCTCGATGGCGCGAAAAACCGGGGAGCTCGAGAGCGGAAGCTTCGAGACTGCCGCGAAGCTGCGCAAGGCTGACGTCCGGTTCGCCCTACAGAGCGGCTACGAGAGCTACGTGCCGAAGACGCGCGTGGTTCTTTTCGAGGCCGCAATTGCCGCGTCGAATGGGTTGTCGTTCGAGCAGGCCCTAGCCGCCGTGACGATCGACGCCGCCCGGATTCTTCGGGTCGACGGGCGCATCGGTTCGCTCGAGATCGGCAAAGACGGCGACGCGGCGCTCTACGACGGCGATCCGTTCGAGTACACGACGCACTGCATCGGGGTGGTCATCGACGGCAAAGTCGTGAGCACCGCCGTACGGTAGCTCCGGCCCGCCCGTGGCTGCAGGGCTGAGCTCCTGAGGGTGGTTTCGCGGCACGCCGGCCGATTATCCTACTCAGCGTAGGAAAGCACGCTTGGAGGAAACACCATGACACGCCGCGCCGAGACGGAATATCGCTACGAGAAGCTCACCTGGCCCGAGATTAACGACGCCATCGAGATGGGGAAAGTCTGCGTCGTACCCTGCGGCGCCGTGGAGCAACACGGCCCCCACTTGCCTCTCGACGTCGACATCGTCTGCCCGACGGGGATCGCGCGAGGCACAGGGCAGGCAGTCCCCGACAAGATGCTCGTCCTCCCCACCGTCTGCTACGGCTACACGGGGCACGTGATGGACTTCCCGGGCACGATCAACAACGACTTCGAGCATTTCATGCACCACGTGCTCGACATCACGAAGTCGCTGGCCTATCACGGCTTCAAAAAGATCGTGCTCTTGAACGGCCACGGCTCGAACATGCCGAACCTCGATCTCGTGGCGAGGCGGACGAATCTCGAGACCGACGCGGAGTGCGTGCTCGCGGCCTGGTGGAACCTCCTGACCGTGGACAAGGAGTTTCTGCCCCGCTGGCGACAGAGCAAGTTCCCCGGCGGCTGCGCGCACGCTTGCGAGCTCGAGACTTCGCTCTACCTGTATCTCGACGGCGACGGCGTGCGGAAGGACAAGATCAAGAACGGCACCATCCGCTTCAACGAGGAAGAGAGCCCTTTCAACTGGGTCGACCTCTTCGCAGCCGGGCCGGCGACCGTGATCTCCTGGACGTCGAGCTACTCCGAGACTGGGGTCCTCGGCGAGCCGGAGCTCGCGACGGCCGAGAAAGGGCGAGAGGCTTACGAGGAAGCCGTGCGCCAGCTCACGCGCTTCGTGACCTGGTTCAAAGATCGGCCGCCGGACAAGCGCTGTGACCGGCATCGAAGCCCACCGACGATGCCGATCCCCTGGGGCCAGCGCCCGCTGCGCTGAGCACGCCCTGCGCCATCGGTGCAACCGCCGCCAACGGTGCAAGCGGCGCCGTGCCTGCCGCACGGACAGGCGGGTGCATAGTCCATTCTTTGGACTGTGCATCCCTGCCCAAATCCACCCGACGCTCGACGATTTGCCGGTAATCCGTTCCCATCTTACTTTCTGGAGAGTGAGGGTCCGGCCACTGCTCAGGGTGGGCCGGCCTGCGTACGCTACCGCGCTTTGGGGCCGGGCGAGTCGCGTGCTGAGAAGTGAGAGGCTAGGAGCCTGCAAGCCGCACGCACGGCGAAGCCGGGGCTCCGGGGAGGAGCCATTTTGCGGAGGACTTGCATCGGCGCGGCCTGGGTGGCTGCGGCGCTTCTTGGCGCTGCTGGCTGCAGTGGCTGCAGTGGCGGTGGAGGAGGCGGCGGGGGCGGGTCCAGCCCGTCCCAGGGCGTTTACCGGGGGATCGTCGTGGACGAGGACGGCAACCCCGTCGCTCGCGCGTTGGTGTCGATCAACGGCATCGGGGCCGCCCATGCGACGCGGGACGACGGCACGTTCACGGTCTCGGACGATGAGCTTCGCTCCGCGGAGCTTGTCCGCCTCGCCGGCGCTTCCACCGCAGCCGCCAACGTTCTCGAGATCGCCGTCCTTGCGCCGGGGTTCACGCCTTACGTCGCCACGTTCGACGTGCAGGAAGGCGCGCTCGTCAACGTGGACCTGGTGCACGAAGGCCTCGAGCCCGCGCTCATGCTCTCCGGACCGGAGGACGGCAAGCTCTACGTCATCCCGCAAGGATGTGGAACCGCGGAAGTCGACGTGAGCGGCTTCGCCAGCCTCGGGATCAAGGAAAACTTCCGCCTCGACGTGGCCGTTGTGATCGATCGTTCGGGCAGCACTTCGGCACCGGCCATGGACGTCGATGGAGACGGAGTCGTGGATTCGGTGCTCGACGCCGAGGTGGCCGCGGTCCGTTGTTTCATCGAGGGCCTCGACCCCGCGACGACTCGCGTGGCTCTCTTTCAATTCAATGACATCGCCGGATCCGTCGCGGAGTTTACGAGCGATCTCGAGGCCGTTCAAACCTCACTGGCCGCCGTGGGACCCTCCGGCGGAGGCACGAACTTCGAAGCCGCGTTCCTCGCGGCCGAGGACGCGTTCGTCGCGCTCGAGCAGAGCGACGCAATCACGTTCGTGCCGGCGGAGGAGTCCGACACCGGCCTGCCTCGGCCTTCCAAGGCAGTGGTGTTCATCTCGGACGGCATTGTGACGTCGCACGGCGTTCCGCGCGACTTCATGGACTCCAACATCACGCAGAGCTCGGCGGATCGCGCTGCGGCGATCCAGGCGGCGGGAAGCCTGGGCGCCGCCTCGGGGGCTCAGCTCTTTGCCTATTCGATCATCCCGGCGGACGATGCGAATCGGAAACGGACCACTCTCCCTCACTGCGTCAGCGCATGCGGAGGCGGCAAGTACGAAAACATCGAGGATCCCACGCAGCTCGCTTCGGCGATCTGCGGGAAGCCGCTGTCCTCGCTCCTCTCTGTCGAGATCGAGAACCTGAGTCTCGGAGGGCCCCCCGTCGCGGCCAAGCTGCGCGCCGACGGCTCCTTCGCCGAGCCGGTCGCAGTCGGCGCAGGGTCTCCTGAGGATGCCAACGCAGATGGCTCTTTCGACAACGTGATCCAGGTCACGTTGACCGCCTTCTCCGGCCCGGAGTTGGTCACTCTGACGAAGAGCGTGACCGTGCGCGTCTTCGACGCAGTGACTTACGACCTCCTCAACCACAACGAGATCGAGACGGCTCAGGCAGCAGCTCTCCCGGTCAGTCAAATCGCGAGCCTGATAGCTCCGACGGGCAGCACGATCGCCGATCCGCACTTGCGTGACTTCCTCGTGGGGGCCGACGCCGGTGAATTCGAGGACGCCGTGGAGCTTTTCGGAGTCCAGACCTTCACTGCCCTGGACTCCACGAACCCGAGTGTCACGGTGGCCGTCGACTTCGTATCCAAGTACGCGTGCTACAAGTCGGACGTCGGCTACTTCGTCATCGATCCTTCCCACTCGCCCCACAACGCCGCGGCGGCCCTGAGCGGCGCGGTGACGCTTTTCAACACGGGGAGCTTCGCAGCGGATTCCTGCCAGTTCGAGTCGATCGCCGCGGGCTCAGCGCAGTTCCAGTTCACGGTGCCTTCCGGTACGGTCCTGGGCTTCTTCCTCCTGCCGGACGGAACTCTCGCGAGCTACAAGAAGAGCAAAAAGGCGACGATCGATCCGATTTTCACCTTGAACGCGTTGAACCCGGGCAACTTCGACCAGGCGATGAGCTTCAAGAGCGAGCTCGGCCGCACGCCGCCGGGCGCGAGCGGGACTGTGGTCACGCCGGGTCCCACACTGATCTTCGCGTTCGAGGACCTCGCGACGGCCTCGCGAACCTCGGACCAGGATCTCAATGACGTCATCATCACCGTGCGCGCGGTGGGCCTCGCGGATCTCGAGGAGACGGCCTGCACCCCCTGAGAGACCATTTCCCCTTGGCTGGGCGCCGCGCCGCCGAATAGGCTGCCGGACCGATGGACGGGCCGACTTACGACGGCGTGGTCTTGGGAGCCGGGCACAACGCGCTCGTGCTGCAGGCCTACCTCTGCCGTGCCGGGCTGCGCGTCCTCGCGATCGAGCGCGCCACCGCGCCGGGAGGCGGCCTCGCCACCGTCGAGAACCCCCGCCATCCCGGATTCCTTCACAACCCGCATTCATTTTTCCACCGCGGCGCGACAGACATGCCCTGGTTCCGCGACCTCGAGCTCGGCGTCCGATACGTCGAGCCCGAATTGAACGCCGCGATGCTCCTCCGCGACGGAAGAGCGCTGGAGTGGTGGACCGACCTGGACCGCACGGTGGCTTCTTTTGCCGAGTTCTCTCGGACCGATGCCGCCGTGCTCCGGCGATGGGCCCTCGAGTTCCAGCCGATCGTGGAGCAGATCCTGGCGCCCGAGGCGCGTTCGCCCCCGCTCGAGCCGGGCAGGCGGCGCCTCCTGCTCGAGCGGTCCGCGCTGGGGCGCCGCCTGCTCGAGGTCTCCGCGATGTCGCCGCTCGAGTTCGTGCAGAAGGAATTCGAGTGCGACGCCGTGCGAGCGGGGCTCCTCTTTTTCAACGGTCTGCGCGAGGTCGACCTGCGGCTGCGAGGCTTTGGCCATTCGATCCCATCGCTCCTGGCCGCGCCGCGCAAGGCGCAGATGTGCGTCGGCGGATCCGCAGCGCTCGCCAACGCGCTCGTGGCGGACGTCCAGGCCCACGGCGGGCAAGTCCGCTGCGGCGTCGAGCTCCGCTCGATCCTCGTCGAAAACGGGCGTGCGTCGGGGGTCGAGCTTTCGACGGGAGAGCGCGTCCACGCGCGCGGCTTCGTCGCCTCGGGGTTGAATCCCCAGCAGACGTTCGTCGATTTGCTCCCGGCCGAGCACGTCCCGCCGTCTCTCCGAAAACAGGCTGCCGGGTTCGAGTACAACGTCATCGCACCCCTTTTCGCCGTGCAGGCCGCGCTGCGGGAGCCGCCGCATTACCGGGCAGCCGCCGCACGGCCGGAGCTCGATCGGGCCTTCCTCGTGATCATCGGCCTCGAAGGCCTCGACCAGTTCGAGGGGATGGTGCGGGCTCATGAAGCCGGTGCGCCTCCGCCCCACGTGGCGTGGGGTGCGTGCCCCACGCTATTCGACTCGACCCAGGCACCGCCGGGCTGCCATACCGCGTTCCTCTGGCACAAAGCTCCTTACGCGCTGCACGGCGACCCGCTGCGCTGGGACGCCGAGAAGGAGGCCTACGGCCGCTCGCTGCTCGGCACGTGGTCCGAATACGCCCCGAACCTCGATCGCAGCGCCGTCATCGATGTTTTCTACCAGTCGCCGCTCGACACCGAGCGGAGCCTACCGAACATGCGCGGCGGCGACCTCCTGGTCGGCGCGTTCACGAACGGACAGGTCGGCTACAACCGTCCTTTCCCCGGCGCCGGCGCCTATCGTGCACCGATCCCCGGGCTCTACCTCTGCGGGGGCTCGACGCACCCCGGCGGCAATGTCACGGGCCTCTGCGGATACAACGCGGCCTCGGTCATCGCCGCGGACGCCGGCCTCGTGCCCTGGTGGAGCGCTCCGCGCCTCGAGGACGTGCTCCCGACCGCCTGATCGCTCGATGCGCGATCCTTCGAGACCGGGAGGCTTTTCCCCGCTCCGGCCCTCCCGTATAACGCAGGCCGTGAGCGCCGATACGCCTGCCGAGCCTGCGCACGACGACGCTGGAACTTCGCTCCGCCTGCGGCCGCTCGAGGCGCGCGACATCCCGTTCGCGATGTCGCTCAAAGATGCGGAACGCTGGAACCAGACGGACGCCGACTGGAGCGAGTTCCTCTCCCTGCGCCCCGACGGATGTTTCCTCGCCGAGTGGGACGGCGAGCCTGCCGGCACCGTGACGACCATCGTCCACGGCGGCGCGGTGGGCTGGATCGGAATGCTCCTCGTCCAGCCGAGTTTCCGGCGGCGCGGCGTCGCGACCGCGCTCCTCCGCCGCGCGATGGAAAGCCTCGAGGGCTGCTCCGTGCTGCTCGACGCGACCCCCGCAGGACGCGAGGTTTATCTCCAGCTCGGGTTCCGCGACGAGGCGAGGCTCGAGCGCCGAGTCCGCCCGGCGACATCCTCAGTCCGCCCAGCCGTCGCAGAATCACTGGGGCCGGCGCTCGCGGGCCATCGCGTGCGGCCCGGGACGCCCGCCGACCTCGACCTAGTCGAGCCGCTCGATGCGGCCGCCTTCGGCGCCTGCCGGCGCCCCCTCCTCGAGTCCTGGCTCCGCCGCGCTCCTCGCCTCGCGTTCGTCGCCGAAGCCGCAGGGGGGCTCTCCGGGTACGTCCTCGGCCGGCACGGGTCCCGCGGCGATCACGTCGGCCCCCTGGCCGCAGTCTCGAGAGAAGCGGCGTACGCGCTCCTCGACCGAGCCGCTCGAGCGGCGGCCGGCCGTCCAGTGCTTCTCGATGTTTTCACCGAAGACGCTGCCTGGTGCGGCCACGTGGAGTCGGAAGGCTTCATCGTCGAGCGACCATTCATCCGCATGCGCCGCGGGGACGGTCCGAGCGCGCCGCGCGCGGCCTGCTGGAAGCTCTACGCTTCGGCCGGGCCCGAGGTGGGATGAGCCGTCACGGAGAGCCGCCGCGCCGCAGCTCCTCGAGCTCCTCGAGGTTGCGGGGCCAATCGGCGCGAAGCAGCCGCGAGAGCGCCCGGTCCGCAAGGAGCTTGCCGCCGGTCTGGCACTTCGGGCAGTAGTTGCACTCGTTTTCCGCGTACCGGATGCGCTGCACGGGGCTGCCGCACGCAGGGCAGGGCTCGCGGTAGCGGCCATGGACAGCCATGCCGGGCCGGAAAGCGGTCACTTTGCGGGGGAACTCGTCACCGGCCTCATCCGCCAGCCTCTTCGCCCACGAACGCAGTGTGCTCTGTGTTGCCGCGTAGAGGCGCTCCACCTCCTCGGGCGAAAGCTGCAGCGTTCTCTGGAGCGGAGAGAGGCGCGCGGTCCAGAGGATCTCGTCCGAATACGCGTTGCCGATTCCCGCGAATAGAGAGGGATCGCAGAGGGCGCGCTTCAGCGTGCGGTTCTCGCGACCTATGGCGGCGGCGAAGCGGGCGAGGTCGGCGTCGAGGACCTCGATGCCGCCGCGGTCGAGCGCTGCGAGGGCCTCTTTCCCGCGGACGGCGTGGAGCGATGCGCGATGCCGTGTTCCT
>Ga0111538_10007527_pt1 | contig 14671 bp, 14 predicted proteins | sample SoiMethybrSBSTD1_FD_79669 | JGI IMG/M metagenome (GOLD analysis project Ga0111538, IMG submission 79669) | Bulk soil microbial communities from a Populus tree surrounding site in Tennessee, USA - Soil MetaG P. TD hybrid SBSTD1 (version 2)... | ecosystem: Environmental > Terrestrial > Soil >... | reverse complement strand
CACGGTCTCGAACCCATCGAGGTGGACTGGTTGAGTGATCTGAACGTTCATGTTCCGACCCTTTGCGCCCTTCGCACGCTTTCACCGCCAGCGCTTCGTGCGCTTCCAGCGCTTCTTGCCGCGTACGGCCGTCTCCTTCTGGCCGAGATAGAACTCGCGCACGTCCTCGTTCTCCACGAGCTTGGCACACTCGCCTTCCAGAACGATGCGCCCGACCTCCAGCACGTAGCCATAGTGCGCGGTCTTCAGCGCCATGTTGGCGTTCTGCTCCACCAGGAGCATCGTCACCTTCTGCTCCTCGTTGAGGCGGCGGATAATGGAGAATATCTCCTTTACCAGGATTGGGGAGAGCCCGAGCGAGGGCTCGTCGAGCAGCATGAGCTTGGGGCGCGCCATCAGGGCGCGGCCGATGGCCAGCATCTGCTGCTGCCCGCCCGAGAGGTAGCCCGCCTGGGAGGATTGGCGCTCGCGCAGCACGGGGAAGTAGCTGTAGACGACGTCGAGGTCGCGCTCGATGCCGGCGCGGTCGCGACGCGTGTAGGCGCCCATCATCAGGTTGCCCTTCACGGTCATGAAGGGGAAGATCTCGCGGCCCTCGGGAACGTGGGCGATCCCCATGCGCGCGACGCGATCGGGCTCGCGTCCGTTGATGCTACCGCCCGCGAACGCGATGGTGCCCTTCTGTGGCTCGAGCGCCCCGCAGATGGACTTGAGCACGGTGGTCTTGCCGGCGCCGTTGGCCCCGAGGATGGTGACGATCCGGCCCTCGCTGACGTCGAAGCTGACCCCGCGGATCGCCGTGATGGGGCCATAGAAGGTCTCCAGATTGCGCACCGAGAGCAGCGGCTCACTCATGCCCACCACTCCTTCGCCCGCCCCCTCTCGCCTCGGGGCGAGGACATGAGGCCATGGCTTGCGGTCGCGCGCATGTCGCTACCGACGAGCAAGACCGCGATGGCGCGACCATAAGTCATTCGGCCGAACTGGCGAAGGGGGAGCGGAGCGGGCTCGCATGAAGGCCCTCTTATCCGCCCCTTCGGGGCACCCCAAGGGGCGAAGGGACCTTGCGGCCGGCTCTGGAGCATGAGACCGCTCATTCCCCGTCGCTCCCCAGGTAGGCCTCGATCACCGCCTTGTCGCCCTGCACCTCGGCGGGTGTCCCGAGCGCCAGCATGCGGCCGTTGTTGAGGGCCAGCACGCGGTCGGACACGGCCGAGACCAGCGACATGTCGTGCTCGATCATGATCACGGTGATGCCGAGGTCGTTCTTGATGTCCTCGATCCAGTAGGCCACCTCCTCCGTCTCTTCGGTGTTGAGGCCGGAGGCCGGCTCGTCGAGCAGTAGCAGCTTGGGCTCGGCGCATAGCGCGCGCGCCAGTTCGACGACCTTGCGCACGCCGTAGGGCAGGCCGGAGATGCGCTGCTCGCGGTAGTTGGCAAGGTCGAGGAAATCGATGATCTTCTCTACGGCCTCGCGGTGGTGCAGCTCCTCGCGCCGCACGCCACGTGTGAACAGCAGCTCGGCCAGGACGTTGGGGCGCGAGCGGCAATGCCGGCCGATCAGCAGGTTGTCGAGCACGGTCGCATGCTCGAACAGCTCGATGTTCTGGAAGGTGCGGGCAATGCCGCGTCCGGCAATGGTGTGTGCGGGCACGCGCGTGATGTCCTGGCCCTGAAACAGCAACCGCCCGCTGGTCGGCTCGTAGATGCGGCTGATCAGGTTGAAGATCGTGCTCTTGCCGGCGCCGTTGGGGCCGACAATGGCGAAGATCTCGCCCGTGCCGACACTGAACGTCACGCCGTCGACAGCGCGGATGCCGCCGAAGGACACTGACAGATCTTGCGCCTCGAACAGACTTTGGCCCGTCGCGTTCGCGGCCGTAGCCGGCGCTTCATGGTCACGAGCTTCGGAGTCCTTGGCTTCGACCGCGCTCACCGGACGCGCTCCGTCTTGAGGTAGGACCGCTGACGCTTGAAGGTGGAGCGTCGGTAGAGCGGGAAGGTGTCGAAAAATGCTTTGACCTTCAGCCAGCGCCCGTAAATGCCAAGGGGCTCGAACAGCACGCTCAGGATCATGACGAGGCCGAACAGGCCCGGCTCCAGCCCCGGCGTTCTGGCAATGGCCACGGGCAGGTAGTCGCGCATGAGAGCGATGGCCTGCGGCAGCCCGCCGACGAAGATGGCGCCGTAGATGGCCCCGTGGATGGAGCCGAGCCCCCCGACCACGACCATCAGCAGAAGCTGGATCGACAGCAGGATGTTGAAGGCATCCGGCGAGATAAACTTGAGCTTGTGGCCGAGCAGCGCGCCGGCAAGCCCGCTGATGCCGGCCGACAGCGCGAAGGCGATGGTCTTGGTGCGCACCACGTTGACGCCGAGGCTCTGCGCGGAAATCTCGGAATCGCGGATCGCCACCATGGCTCGCCCCGTGGGCGAGCGCGTGAGGTTGACGGCGGCGAGCACCGTGAGGATGAGTACGGCGAGGCAAAGGTAATAGAACTCCCAGGCCTTCGTCAGCGGATGACCGAGGAGAACGGGAGCCGGCACAGGCATGCCCTGAAAGCCGCGCGTCACGCTCTCCCAGCGAATAATGACCTGCTCGACGATCTGGGAGAAGGCGAGCGTCGCGATGGCCAGATAGATGCCGGTCATGCGGTTGGCCGGCAAGGCCACCGCGACCCCGGCGACCATGGCCAGGATGCCGCCGGCAGCGAACGCGATCGGAAAGGGCACGCCCTTGGAGATCAGGTAGGTGTCGGTGTAGGCACCAATCGCCATGAAGGCGCCATGGCCGAGGCTGGCGAGGCCGGTGTAGCCGATCAGCAGCATCAGCCCGACGCCGGCGATGGCGAGGATGAAAATCTGCGACAATTCACCGACGTAGAACTCCGCCAGCAGCAGCGGCGCGAGGATCAGCGAAACGACGAGCAGGCCATACCAGAAGCTGGTGCCGCTGTGCTTGATGAGGCGGATGTCGTCGAGATAGGAGGTCTTGAAGAGAATGCGCACCGCTGGCCCCGCCCTAGACCTTCTTCCGCTGCATGGTTGTGAACAGCCCCTGGGGGCGCACCATCAGCACTATGAGCATGATGAGGTACGCAACGATCTCCTTGAAGCCCGGCGGGAGGTAGCGGCCGGCCAGCGTCTCGGAGATGCCGACGATGAGGCCGCCGAGCACGGTACCGATCAGGCTGCCGAAGCCGCCGACCACGGCCGCGGCGAAGGCCTTGATGCCGAGGAAGCCGATCGACGGGTCGATCAGGGACACGGGCGACAGCAGCACGCCCGCGATGGTGGCGACGATGGCCGAGAGCGCCCAGATCAGTGAGTTTATGCGCTTGACCGGGATGCCCATGTAGTAGGCGGCAAGCTGGTTTTGCGAGGCGGCCTGCATGGCATTGCCGATCCGCGTGTAGTTGAAGAAGAAGTAGAGCAGCACGGCAAGGAGGACCGTGCCGACGATCATGGAGATGCTCTCGAGCGGCAGGATGACGCCGCCGGCATTGATGATGCGATTGGTGAAGGGTGTCTCGAAGCTTTGCGGCTCGTGGCCCCAGATGAAGCCGGCGGCGGCGCGGAACAGGAAGCCGAGGCTGATGGTGAGGATGACCACCGCGAACTGGGGCTGGCCGATGATGCGGCGCAGCACGACGGCGTCTAGCAGGTAGCCGAATACGGCCATGCAAAGCGCCGCCACCAGGAAGCCCAGCCAGTAGTTGAGCCCCATGGTGCCGATGAAGGTGAGCGCCACGCAGGCGCCCAGCATCATCAGGTCGCCCTGGGCGAAGTTCACCATCTCGGTGGCCTTGTAGATCAGCACGAAGCCGAGCGCGACCAGGCCGTAGACGCAGCCCTGCGCAACGCCGCCGACGATGAGTTGGAGGAGCTCCACCTTGCCGTTTCCCTATCTCGCGCGCGGTGCGCAAGTTGTCTTGGTCCATCCCGCTTCGTTGCGGCGGGCAGGAGGTAGAGGCTTTAGACCGGAAGGTGAAAAAATGCCAGCCGAGACTCGCTGGCAGGCAGCGCGCCGCACGCCTATTGTGGTGAGAATGTTATCTGGATGGGAAACGGGGGCTTCGAGACGCGTGCCGTATCAGTCGACATTTAGACCGGGATCATTCGTCGGCCAGGTGGTCATTGTAACAGGCGGCGGCAGCGGCATCGGGCGCTGCACGGCCCACGAGCTGGCAAGCCTCGGCGCCAAGGTGGCCTTGGTCGGCCGCAACTCCGAGAAGCTGGCCCGCGTGGCGGCAGAGATTGATGGCGACGTGGAGCCCGGCCGGGCCAGCGGGCACGTATGCGACATCCGCGTGGAGGAGCAGGTCGTTGCCACCATCGCCGATATCCTGAAGGCGCACGGCCGCATCGACGGCCTGGTCAACAATGCCGGCGGACAGTTCACGGCACCGCTCGAGGCCATGTCGCAAAAGGGCTGGGAGACGGTGGTGCGCACCAACCTGACCGGCGGCTTCCTGATGGCGCGCGAGTGCTACAAGCAGTGGATGCAGGGGCGCGGCGGGGCGATCGTCAACGTCGTCGCCGACATGTGGCTCGGCATGCCGGCCATGGGCCATTCCGGCGCGGCGCGGGCTGGCATGGTCAACTTCACCGAGACCGCCGCCAACGAGTGGTCGGTCTCCAACGTCCGCATCAATGCCGTCGCGCCAGGCTGGATCGCCTCGTCCGGCATGGATACCTACCCCCCCGAGATGGGCGCGCGCATCCGCAACATGAGCAGGATGGCGCCACTGGGCCGGCTCGGCTCCGAGAGCGAGGTGTCGTCGGCGATCGTGTTTCTGCTGTCGGAGGGCGCGGCCTACATCTCCGGTGCCACGCTGCGTGTCGACGGTGCCGTGCCCCACACCAAGATCAGTCGCCCGCTGCCGCTCAGCACCAAGCCGGCGCCCCAGTACGACGGCTTCCATCGCGCGTCGCAACCCAAGGTGCTGCAGGAGGAGCGATGACGAGGCTGTCATCCCGGAACTGCGCGTCAGCGCAATATCCAGGACCCAGAGCCACAAGGCGAACGCAGAGTTGGCGGCCCTGGGTCCCGGCTCTGCGCGTCATGCCGAAGGCATGCTTCCAGCATGACGCGCTGCGGCCGGGATGACAGCCATGGCCGTCATTCGGTCCCGCATTGATCCCAACTCCGAGGCCTTCCAGGCCAACCGCCGGGACATGCTGGCACTCGTCGAGCAGTTTCGCGCGCTCGAGCAGCGGGTGCGCGAGACGTCGAACGCCAAGCTGCCCATGTTCCAGAAGCGCGGACAACTCACCCCGCGCCAGCGCATCGCCCACCTTATCGACCGGGGCTCGCCGTTCCTGGAGATTTCCACGCTCGCGGGCCTCAACATGCACGATGACGACGGGGCGGAGAACATCCAGGGCGGCGGGGTGATCGCCGGCATCGGCACCGTGTCGGGCGTGCGCTCGGTGATCACGGCCAGCGATTCCGGCATCAAGGGCGGCACCACGGCACCCATGGGCCTGCGCAAGAACCTGCGCGTGCAGGAGATCGTGCTCGCCAACAAGCTGCCTTACATCTCGCTGGTGGAGTCGGGGGGCGCCAATCTCAACTAGCCGAGATCTTCGTCGACGGAGGCCGCACGTTTGCCAACATGGCGCGCATGTCGGCGCAGGGCATTCCGCACGTTGCGGTGGTGCACGGCTCCTCCACCGCCGGAGGCGCCTATCATCCGGGCCTGTCGGACTACGTCGTGGTCGTGAAGAAGCGGTCCAAGATTTTCCTCGCCGGCCCACCGCTGCTTAAAGCGGCGACCGGCGAGATTGCCAGTGACGAGGAGCTGGGCGGGGCGGAGATGCATGCAACGGCGTCCGGTGTCGCCGAGTATCTGGCCGAGGACGATGCGGACGCCCTCAACATCGCGCGCCGGATCATGGCGGCGCTGCCCTGGAACGAGCGCCTGCCACCGCTGGCACGAAAGCCCGTGAAGGAGCCGCGCTACAGCACCGACGAGCTTTGCGGCGTCGTCCCCGTCGACTATCGCAAGCCCTACGATGTGCGCGAGGTGATCGCGCGCCTCGTGGACGATTCCGATTTTCTCGACTTCAAGCCGCTCTACGGCGCACAGACGGTGTGCGGCCAGGCGGTGATCGACGGCGAGGCGATCGGCATCATCGGCAACAACGGACCGATCGACGCCGAAGGCTCCGTGAAGGCCGCGCAGTTCATCCAGCTCTGCGACCAAGCCGACACGCCCATCGTTTTCCTGCAGAACACCACCGGCTACATGGTGGGCCGCGAGGCGGAGCGCGCCGGCATCGTCAAGCACGGCTCCAAGATGATCCAGGCCGTCGCCAACGCGCGGGTGCCCAAGCTCACCCTGCACATCGGCGCGAGCTTCGGGGCCGGCAACTACGGCATGTGCGGCCGCGCCTACGATCCCCGGTTCATCTTTGCCTGGCCCAACAACCGCATTGCCGTGATGGGGCCGGAGCAGGCGGCAGGCGTGCTCGCCATCGTCACCGAGGAGAAGCTCAGGCGCGACGGCAAGCCGGTCGATCACAAGAAGCTGGAGGGCATGAAGGCGGGCGTCGTCGGGCGGATGGAGAAGGAGAGCACTGCGCTGTTCGCCACCGCACGGCTGTGGGACGATGGCCTGATCGATCCGCGCGACAGCCGCCGTGTGCTCGGCCTGTGTCTGTCGGTCTGCCGCGAGGCTGAGCTGCGCCCCCTGAAGCCCAACACCTTCGGTGTCGCGCGCATGTAGAGGCTGAGGCCCATGCTGTTCATGGTCATCGAGCGCTTCCGCGACCACGACATGGTGCCGATCTACCGGCACCTGCGCGACAAAGGGCGCAAGCTGCCCGACGGCCTCGAATACATCGACAGCTGGATCGAGCCCAACTTCTCCCGCTGCTTCCAGCTCATGCGCTGCGACGACGCGCGGTTGCTGCAGGAGTGGGTGCTGCAATGGCGGGGGCTCGGCGCCACGTTCGAGATCGTCCCGGTCGTTCCGAGCAAGGAGACGCGGGAGGTGGTGGCGCCCTATCTCGATCAACCGAAGTCCCAATCAGAATGAAGACGTACAGGGAGGAAGCGGCATGGAGTTCACCCAGGAGCACGAGGGCATTCGCCGCAACGTGAAGAAATTCATCGATGCGGAGATCAACCCGCACGTGGACGCATGGGAGGAGGCCGGCATCTTCCCCGCCCACGATGTCTTCAAGAAGATGGGGGACCAGGGCTACCTCGGCATCAACAAGCCGGCCAAATATGGCGGCATGGGGCTCGACTATTCCTATCAGCTCGTATTCCTCGAGACGCTTGGCCACATCCGCTGCGGTGGCGTGCCGATGGCGATCGGCGTGCAGACCGACATGGCGACGCCGGCGCTGTCGCGCTTCGGCTCGGAGGAGCTGTGCAAGGAGTTCCTCGTGCCTTCGATCGCGGGCGACTACGTCGCCTGCCTCGGCGTATCGGAGGTCGGCGCCGGCTCGGATGTCGCCTCCATCAAGACCACGGCCCGCAAGGACGGCGGCGACTACGTCATCAACGGCGGCAAGATGTGGACGACGAGCGGCACCCAGGCCGACTGGATGTGCCTGCTTGCCAACACCTCCGATGGTCCGGTGCACAAGAACAAGTCGCTCATCTGCCTGCCGATGAAGACCAAGGGTGTCACGATCGCGCGCAAGCTCGACAAGATGGGCATGCGCGCCTCCGATACCGCGCAGATATTCTTCGAGGACGTGCGCGTGCCGCAGCGCTACCTGATCGGCAAGGAAGGCGAAGGCTTCACCTACCAGATGCTGCAGTTCCAGGAGGAGCGGCTGTATGCGGCCGCGGCCGGGCTCGTCGCCAAGGAGCGCATGATCGAGGACACGATCGAGTACACCGGGCAGCGCAAGGCCTTCGGCCAATCGATCCTGGACAATCAGGTGGTGCACTTCCGCCTGGCCGAGCTCAAGACCGAGGTGGAGATGCTGCGTGCCCTCACGTATCGGGCGGCGGAGCTGATGCTGAAGGGCGAGGATGTGACGATGCTCGCCTCCATGGCGAAACTGAAGAGCGGCCGGCTGTCGCGCGAGATATCCGACGCCTGCCTGCAATACTGGGGCGGCATGGGCTTCATGAACGAGAGCTCGATCTCGCGCGCCTACCGCGACACCCGGCTCGGCTCCATCGGCGGCGGCGCCGACGAGATCATGCTGTCGATCATCTGCAAGCACATGGGCATATTGCCGGGCAAGCGGAACCGGTGAGTTCTGTCATCCCGGAATTCGCGAAGCGAATAGCCGGGACCCAGGCCCATAGGACCGGCGGCATTCGTTGCCCTGGATCCCGGCTCTCGGGCTGTCGCCCTCGGCCGGGATGGCATAAGGAGCACAAACCATGCCGTATGAGACGCTGATCGTGGCTCGTGACGGGCCGGTGATGAAGGTCACGCTCAACCGCCCCGAGGCGCGCAATGCGCTGTCGCCGACCATGGTGCGCGAGCTGAGCGAAGTGCTCACCCAGGCGCACGATGACGCGAGCGTCCGCGCCGTGGTGCTGGCGGGCGCCGGTGGCACCTTCTGCGCCGGCGGCGACCTCAAGGGCATGGAGGGACGGGCGGCTGCGAACGAGGACAGCGTGGGCGCGGCGGCCTCCAACCGCCGCTTTGGTGCGTTGCTTGAGCTGGCCGATACGCTGCCCAAGGCGGTGATCGCGCTCATCGAGGGCGCGGCGATGGGCGGCGGCGTCGGGCTCGTCGCCATTTCCGATTGGGCCATCGCCGACAAGGAGGTAAGGATCGGCACGCCGGAGGTGACCGTGGGGCTGGTGCCGGCGCAGATCGCCCCGTTCGTGGCGACGCGCATCGGATATGCGCATGCGAGACGTATGGCAAGCTTCGGCCTGCGGCTCGATGCGGAGGAAGCCCTGCGCATCGGCCTCGTCCACGAGCTTGCCGACGGGCACGACGACCTTCGCGCCAAGGGTGCGGTAGCCGTCAACCAGGTGCTGCGCTGTGCGCCCGAGGCGGTCGCGGCGACGAAGAAGCTGGTGCGGTCCTCACTGCGCGAACCGCTCGGCCTCACGCTCGATTCGGCCTCGCACACGTTTGCCGCGGCGCTCGCCGGCGAGGCGCGGGAGGGCATCCGCGCCTTCGTCGAAAAGCGCAAGCCGGCGTGGGCCGCGAAGGTGGAGAGGTTGTGATGAGGGGATGTCATCCCGGAATTGCGCGTCAGCGGAATATCCGGGACCCAGAGTCGCGAGACGAGCGAGGAATTCGAGGCCCTCGGTCCCGGCTCTCCGCGTCATGCCGAAGGCATGCTTCCAGCATGACGCGCTCCGGCCGGGATGACAATCATGCCTGAGTTTCGCACCATCCTTGTCGCCAACCGCGGCGAGATCGCTTGCCGGATCATGCGCACGGCGAAGGCGATGGGCTACCGCACGGCCGCCGTCTACTCGCAAGCCGATGCGGAGGCGCTGCACGTGCGGACGGCCGACGTCGCCGCATGCATCGGACCGCCCGAGGCGCAGGCGAGCTATCTCGACACGGAGGCAATCCTGGGCGCGGCACGACGGCTCGACGCCGACGCCGTGCATCCCGGCTACGGCTTCCTGTCGGAGGATGCCGGGTTTGCCCGAGCCTGCCAGGAGGCGGGCCTCGTTTTCATAGGCCCGAGCGCCGACGCCATTGCCGCTATGGGCAACAAGGCCGAAGCCAAGCGGCGCATGGTGCGTGCCGGCGTACCCTGCGTGCCGGGCTACCACGGAGCGGATCAGTCGGACGCGACACTGGCACGCGAGGCCGACCGCATCGGGTTTCCCGTCATGGTCAAGGCTGCAGCGGGCGGCGGCGGTCGCGGCATGCGGCTCGTCGCTGCCAGGACGGACCTTGCAGCGGCGCTGGCGACAGCACGGGCCGAGGCCGCCGGTGCATTCGGCTCCAGCGAGCTGATCCTGGAGAAGGCCGTGGCGAATGCCCGGCACGTGGAGATCCAGGTCCTCGGCGACGTGCACGGCCAGTGCATTCACCTGGGCGAGCGCGACTGCTCCGTGCAGCGCCGGCACCAGAAGGTTCTGGAGGAGGCGCCGTCGCCGGCGGTCGATGCGGAGCTGCGCTCCCGCATGGGCATCGCCGCCGTCGCCGCGGCGCGTGCCATCGGCTACAGCAACGCCGGCACCGTGGAGTTCCTGCTGGCCCCGGACGGCGCCTTCTACTTCCTGGAGATGAACACGCGGCTGCAGGTCGAGCACCCGGTCACGGAGTTGGTGACGGGCCTGGATCTCGTCGCGCTGCAGCTGCGCATCGCCGCCGGCGAGCCTTTGCCGATCGGGCAGAACGACTCGCCGCTCTTCGGCCACGCCATCGAGGCGCGCCTCTACGCCGAGGCCCCCCACGAGGCCTTCCTGCCGCAGGCGGGCCGGCTCGAGGCCTGGCGTGCCCCGTCCGGGCCGGGCGTGCGCGTGGATCACGGCCTCGATGCGAGCCAGCCGATCAGCCCGTTCTACGATCCGATGCTGGCAAAGATCATTGCCACCGGCGCCACGCGCGAGGAGGCGCGGCGACGCCTCGTGCAGGCGCTGGAGAACACGATCGCGCTCGGGCCCATGACCAACCGGGCATTCCTGATCGATGCGCTGAGCCATCCCGAATTCGTGGCGGGCAAGGCGACGACCGAGTTCATCCCCAAGCACTTCGGCAAGGTGGCGGCACCGGAGGTCGACTCCGGCGTGCTGGCGTTGGCCGCGGTGCTCTGGTTCGAGGCCGGCGCGCGGCAGCATGGCCATGATCCCGCGCGCAGCTGGTCGTCGAGCGGTGCACTCGCCTGGCCCTTGAAGCTGGAAGTCGGAGGCGCGCCACTGACACGGTCGGTCACCGTGCTCGGTCCAGGGCACTATCGCGTCGACGACGATGCGGGTGCGCTCGAGATCAGGATCGCCGACGATGGCGGCGGCAGTGTCCGGGCCAGCATCGAAGGCCGTGAGGAAAAGGCATTCCACATTTTCGCGGGCGAAACCCTCCATCTCAAATGCGGAGCGCTGGATCTTGCCGTCCGCGAGACGCTGTATGCGCCGGTCGCCGCCGACCGAGCCACCGGGGCATCGGACGCCGAGTTGCGTGCACCCATGAACGGCAAGGTCGCGGCCGTGCTGGTGGTCGAGGGCGAGGCCGTGAGAAAGGGTCAGCGCCTCGTCGTGGTCGAGGCCATGAAGATGCAGCACGAAATGACGGCACAGGCGAGCGGCCGCGTGGTGCGGCTGGCAGTCAAGGCCGGCGACCAGGTCGCAAACCGACAGCTGCTGGTGGAGCTGGCACCGTCCGAGTGATGAGCCAGGCGGCGGCAGCTCCGTCCCGTCAGCGGGTCAGCACGATGAAATCGGTGCCGTAGGCGCGCATCTCGCGGTTGTTGCCGTGGTCGGAGACGATGAGCGAGGTGCCGGGCGTGAGGCTCTGCGAGATGCGGTCGATGGCCTCTTGCGGCAGGTCGATGCGGTCGAGCGCTTGTGCCGCGGTCGACGCCGGCCCGAGGCCGCCCGGGATCATCGGCTCCGGCTCGCTGCGGGCCGCGCGCGATACCTTGCGAGCGACGGCGGGACCGTCCTTCGATTCCGGCACGGTGACCGCAAGCCAGCGCATCGCGTCGCCGCCATCGATGAACTCCGTCGCCGTGTAGACGTGCGTGCCGAGCGGGCGTTCGGGATCGCGAATGGTAACCGGCGCCTCGTAGATCTGGCGGAAACCGTGGCGAATGAGCACCTTGCCCTCGGCCTTGCTGATCATGACCGAGATGGGGAGCGCGCGCAGGACCCCCGCCCGCCATGCCGTTATCTTGCCCACCTTGACGTTGGCTGCCGCCTCGGTCAGGGCCGTGGCGCTTGCAACGGCGACACCCTTGGCCGCCGTCAGATCGAGCTCCTCGACCGGCGGCGGTGGCTTGCGCACGAACAGGCGCGCGTGCGCAATCTCCTCGGGCTTCGTGTCCTCGGGCGCGATGATGACGCGGATGCCGAGCTGCGTCAGGTTGAACAGCTTGATGGAGAAGGCGTGCGGCACGCGGATGCAGCCGTGCGACGCTGGCCGGCCCGTCGTGACGCCCGAGTGCAGGGCGACGCCCGACATCGTCAGGCGCTGCATGTTGGGCATCGGCGCGCCGCGGTAGATGTTGGAGTAGTGCGTCTTCTCCTTGTCGATCACGGCGAACACGCCGGCGGGCGTCGGGAAGCCGCCGGTGCCGGTCGAGACGATGGAGGTCTCGAGCAGGCCCTGCTTGTCGTAGACCCAGAGCCGCTGGCTGCCGAGGGAGACGACAATCTGCAGCGGACCCTCGGGCTTGCGGGCCGGCGCGCTGGCCTCTTCCACGCGCTCGCGTACGGGCCGTCTGCGCGCATCGGCCGGCGCCGCCAGGGTCACGATCAGCAGGGCCGACAGCAAGGCTTTGACGGCCGGAACAATCAGGCGTCTGACATGGCCGGCCGAGGCGTGCTCGATCAACGCATCGGCCGGAGATTCCGGCAGGCTCGGCATCGCAATTTCCCTCGCAGCGGTGCGCCCCGAATCCGAGAGTGTAACCCCGCGGGCACGGTCGCATGATCATCGCTCGCTGCCAAGCGTGCACTGACGCGTTCGCGGGCATCCGATGCGCCGGGGCAACGGAAATCCGGGCGCTTACGCCTTGCGTCGGCGCCAGCGACGCCACCAGTCGATGCCGGTGCCGAGGATCCCTTTCGGCATGTAGATGATGAAGAGGACGAGCAGGAGGCCGTAGATGGCCTGGTCGAGGGCGAGGGCCGAGCTGCCGAGAATGCTCTTCAGCGTCGCCGAGCCCTGGATCGCGACGCGCAACCCCTCCGCGAGGACCTGGGTGAAGACGGCGCCGACCGTCGGCCCGAGCAGCGTCCACATACCGCCGGCGATCACGGCGAATACCATATTGAGCGAGATACCGAGGCCCGCGATCGTGTCGGGGCTGATATACATCTGGTATTGTCCGTAGATCGCGCCGCCCAGCGCACACAGCGCGGACGACAGCGCCGTGATCTTCAGCTTCTCGCGCGTCACGTCGATGCCGACGCTGGCCGCCGCGTCCTCATCCTGGCTCGCGGCATCGAGGGCATAGCGATCCATGCTGCGGTCGACCCTGAGCCAGACGTAGAGGCCGAACAGCCAAAGCGCGAAAGCGATGTAGAAGGCGAGTACGCGATCGGGCTCGAATTGTATGGCAAAGAGCGAGATGCCGTTGCCGTGGCGGGAGGGCTGGGTGCCGAGCGAGCCGCCGGTGTAGTCGCGCAGGCCCACGATGCACAGGCGCACGAACTCGGTGAGTGCCAGAGTCAGGAGGGCAAAGTAGTGGCCGGTGATGCGTAGTCGAAAGCAGGGATAGCCGACGAGGACGCCGACGACCGCCGCGATGACGACGGAGATGGGTATGCCGAGCCAGGGCGTGAGCCCGGCCTGGTTCCAAAGCAGCACCGTCACGTAGGCGCCAATGCCGGTGAAGGCGCCATGCCCGAGCGAGGTGAGGCCGAAGCGGCCCATCAGGGACCAGCCCGTATAGATGAACGACCAGAGCAGGATCTGGATCAGCAGGTGCAGGTAGTACTTCTCGGAGGCCGGGGACAGGATGTGCACGAACAAGGGCAGTGCAGCCACGGCAAGGAGGCCGACGACAGCAGCCGGCGAGACGCGCAGCGCGCTCATGACTTGCCCCCGAACAGCCCCTGCGGCCGGATGAAGATGGCCACCATGAAGAACAGGAACGCCACCGCGTAGCCCCATTCCGTGTGGAAGCAGCTCGAGCCCACCGCAATGAACTGGCTGATGATGAAGGCGGCGACGAAGCCGCCGATCATGTTGCCGAGGCCGCCCAGCACGCAGATCATGAAGATCAGCGGCCCGAACTGGAGGCCGATCTGCGGGTAGATGTCGTACTGCAAGACCATCAGCGTGGCGGCGACGCCGGCCAATCCGCCGCCGAGCGCAGAGGTGACGAGGTAGAGCTTGCGGCTGTCGACGCCCATCAAGGGCATGATCTGCCGGTCCTGGGCGATGGCACGGATGGCGGTGCCCAGATAGGTGCGCCTGAGGAACAGCCACAGCGCCAGCATGCCCCCCAGCGCCACGAGAAACGTGATGATGCGGGCCCACGAGAAGCTCATGTCGGCGACCGTCGTCGAGCCGAGCCGCATGCCGAGGTTGCGAAACTCGATGCCGAACAACATGGTCGCCGACGCCTGCAGCAGGAACAGAACGCCGCCGGTGACCAGTAGCTGGTTGATTGGCGGCGTCTCGAGCACGGGTCGAATGACGAGATAGTGCAGGATGACGCCGGCGACGGCCGTGATGATGATGCCGATGGCGGCCGCCAGCAGAAACGGCATGCCGCCCTTGTAGGCGAAGTCGATGCCGTACATACCGATCATGACGATCTCGGCGTAGCAGATCCACACCACGTCGATGACGCCGAAGATGAGGTTGAGGCCGAGCGCCAGCAGTGCGAGCAGTCCCGCCAGCAGCAGGCCGTTGATCAGCGCCTCGAGAAAGAAGATGTCCAGCTGGCAATCCATCTAAGTCTCCGAGGGGACTCCCCTCCCCCGTGCGGGGAGGGGTCGGGGGTGGGGGTGCCAAAGATGCGGCGCGGGATTCCGCCCCACCCCTAGCCCCTCCCCTTGAAGGGGAGGGGGATCCCGCCACACGCGCCTAACGCTAACCACCGT
>Ga0111538_10007526_pt1 | contig 14671 bp, 11 predicted proteins | sample SoiMethybrSBSTD1_FD_79669 | JGI IMG/M metagenome (GOLD analysis project Ga0111538, IMG submission 79669) | Bulk soil microbial communities from a Populus tree surrounding site in Tennessee, USA - Soil MetaG P. TD hybrid SBSTD1 (version 2)... | ecosystem: Environmental > Terrestrial > Soil >... | reverse complement strand
TCTACGTGCTGCCCGCGACGGGCGGCACGCCGAAGAAGATCACGCCGCTCACGCCGTCGTACCTGCACGGCTGGTCGCCCGACGGCAAGACGCTCGTCTACACGGGCGGCCGGAACGGCGAGTTCGACATCTACGCGCGCGCCTCGGACGGCAGCGGCGAGGAGACGAACCTCACGAGGTGGAAGGGGCTCGACGACGGCCCCGAGTACACGCCCGACGGCCGCTACGTCTACTTCAACTCGGTGCGGAACGGGCCGATGCAGATCTTCCGGATGAAGCCCGACGGCAGCGAGCAGGCGACGGTGACCAACGACGAGCTCAACAACTGGTTCGCGCACTTCTCGCCGGACGGGAAGCGCTTCGCGTTCATCAGCTACGGCAAGGACGTCGCTCCCGCGGAGCACCCCTACTACAAGCAGTGCTACCTGCGTCTGCGGGCGACCGAGCGCGGGCCGGCGCGCGTGATCGCCTACGTCTACGGCGGGCAGGGCACGATCAACGTGCCCTCGTGGTCGCCCGACGGCAAGAAGCTGGCCTTCGTCAGCAACAACGACCTGAACTGACGCGCTAGGGCTTGCGCGCGGCGTCGAGCGCGCCGGCCACGCGGTCGACGTCGTAGACCGCGCCCGCCCAGATGCCGCCGCTCGCTTCCTGGAGCGCGGCCCAGAGCCGGGTGTCGGCCGGCAGGTCCGCGCGCGGCGCGAGGCCGGGGTGCGGAGGACGCGCGTCGAGGAGCGCCTGGGCGGCCGTCGCGTCGAGCGGGCCCTCGGCGGTGCCGACGAAATTCACGCGCCCGACGTGGGAGGCGCGGTCGATCTCGATCTCGATCACGTCGCCGTCGCGCAGGCGGCCGATCGGCCCGCCCGCGAGCGCCTCCGGGCTGACGTGCCCGATGCAGGCGCCGGTCGAGACGCCCGAGAAGCGCGCGTCGGTCACGACGGCCACCTGCTTGCCCCACGGCAGGAACTTGAGCGCCGAGGTGACCTGGTAGGTCTCCTCCATGCCGGTGCCGCGCGGTCCGAGGCCGGCGAGCACGAGCACGTCGCCCGGCTGTAGCTTCGGCTGCGCCTGGCCCTTGATCGCGGCGATCGCCGCCGCCTCGGAGGTGAAGACGCGCGCCGGCCCGCGCAGCCGATAGACGTCGTTCACGACGACCGAGGGATCGATCGCCGTCGCCTTCACGAGCGAGCCGCCGGGCGCCAGGTTGCCGAGCGGGAAGACGGTCGTGGCGCCGGCGAGGCCATTGCGGCGGGCGGTGTCGGCGTCCATCACGACGGCGTCGGGATCGGTGCCTTCGGCCCGCAGCCGCTCGCGCAGCGCGCGCCGCCTTTCGCTCGCCTCCCACCAGTCGAGGTTCTGGTCGAGCGTCTCGCCCGTCGCCGTTTGCACCGAGCGGTTGAGCAAACCCATGCGCCGGAGGTGCAGCAGCACCTCGGGCACGCCGCCGGCGAGGAAGACGCGCACGGTCGGGTGATTGCGCGGGCCGTTCGGCAGCGCGTCGACGAGGCGCGGCGCCGCGCGGTTCACGCGCTGCCAGTCGGCGACCGTGGGAACGCGCAAGCCGGCGGCGTGCGCGACGGCGGGCAGGTGCAGCACGAGGTTGGTCGAGCCGCCGAAAGCGGCGTGCGCGAGCATCGCGTTCTCGACGGCGTCGCTCGTGAGGACGCGCGCGAGCGGAATCCCGCGCGCGGCGAGCCGCAGGAGCGCCAGCGCCGAGCGGCGCGCCATGTCGAGCCAGATCGGCTCGCCCGAAGGGGCGAGGGCGCTGTGCGGGAGCGCCATGCCGAGCGCCTCGGCCACGACCTGCGCCGTCGCGGCGGTGCCGAGGAACTGGCAGCCGCCGCCGGGCGAGCCGCACGCGCGGCAGGCGAGCGCCGCCGCGTCCTCGAGGCTCACGAGGCCGTGCGCGAAGCGCGCGCCGAGCGTCTGCACGGCGCCCGCGTCCTCGGCGTCGTCCGAGGGCAGCGTGACGCCGCCCGGCACGATCACGCCCGGCAGGTCGGAGCAGCCGGCGAGCGCGAGCATCGTCGCCGGCAGCCCCTTGTCACAGGTGGCGATGCCGAGCACGCCCGCCCGCCGCGGGAGCGAGCGGATCTGGCGCCGCATCACGATGGCGGCGTCGTTGCGGTAGGGCAGGCTGTCCATCATCCCCGGCGTGCCCTGTGTGCGGCCGTCGCAGGGATCGGTGCAGGACGCGGCGAAGGGGAGTCCCTTCGCCTCGCGGATCGCTTCCGCGGCGGCGCGCACCAGCAGGCCCACTTCCCAGTGGCCCGTGTGGTAGCCGAGCGCGATCGGCCGTCCGTCCTCGCCGCGCAGGCCGCCCTGGGTGCTGAGGATCAGGAACGGGGTCCGCGCGGCCTCGCGCGGGTCCCAGCCCATGCCGGCGTTCTGCGTCAGGCCGAAGAGGTCGCCGCTCGGCGCGCGCAGCAGCGTGTCGGGCTCGATCGGCAGGCTGCCCGCCGGGCCTTTGGCGTGGGAGCGGACCGGGCCCGGATCCCCGCCGTCCAGGACCTCGGAGAGCTCGGGCTCTCGATTGGAGAGGCTCACGCTCCTGAGGCTACTCCGTCCGGACTGAGTCCGCTCCACTCACCGAGCGGGGTTCGCCGCAAAGACCAGGAAGTACTGGTAGGGCAGGAACGTGTGCTCGGCGGCGAGCGCGAAGCCGGCGCTTTGCATCTGCTTCACGAGGTCGTCGCGCGCGATCTTCATCGCGAGCGGCGGCCCGATCGGCAGCTCGCGCTTCTGGAAGTCGATCTGCACGACCTGCCCGCCGGGCTTGAGCATCCTCTTCATGAGCGCGAGGTACTTCCCCTGGTCCTCGACGTGGTGCCAGGTGTCCACGATCACGAAACGGTCGACGGAGGCGTCGGGCAGCAGCGGATCGTCGGGCTCGGCGAGCACGCTCACGACGTTGCGGATGCCGGCGTCGCGCACGCGCCGGTTCACGTGGCGGACCATGTCCGGGCTGATGTCGACGGCGTAGACGCGGCCGGTATCACCCACGGCGCGCGCGAAGCGCAGCGTGAAGTAGCCCGAGCCCGACCCGATGTCCGCGATCACCTCGCCGGGCTTGAGCGCCAGCGCCTTCAGCACCTCGTCCGGCTTCTGGTAGTCGTCGCGCTTCGGATCCTCGAGCGAGGCGATGTACGCGACCGGATCGTCGTGCCGGTGCCGCATCGCAGGCGCCGTCGCCGCCGCCTGCGGGAATGCCGGGGCAGCCGCGCCGAGAAGCACCGCGAGGGCGACGCTCGTCATGGCCTGGGCCGGGACGCGACCGCGCGAACGCCTTCGAGCAGCCGCTCGACCTCGTCGGCGCTCGTGTAGCAGGCGCAGCCGGCGCGAACGATGCCGTCCTGCGCCTGGCCGAGCCGCTCCACCACCGTCGCCGCGTAGAAGTCGCCGTGCGAGACGAACACGGCGCGCTCGGCGAGCGCGCGCGCCACGGATTCGGACGGCACGCCGCGGACGGTGAAGGACACGGTCGGCGTTCGCGGCGAGCCGGGCGCGGGGCCGTAGACCGTGACGCCGTCGATGCCGCGGAGGCCGTTCCAGAGCCGCTCGACGAGCTCCTGGCCTCGCGCGTGGAGCGCCGCGAAGGCGGCCTCGAGCCGCGCGCGCCGGTCGCTGCCGGACCCGAGCGCGGCGAGGAAGTCGACCGCCGCCGCCGCGCCGACGATTCCTTCGTGGTTCTGCGTGCCGGTCTCGAGGTTCTCGGGCGAGGTCGACGGCGCCGGCTCGAGCCGCGGCAGGTCGAGAGCGTCCACCAGCTCCTGGCGTCCCCACAGCACGCCGACGTGCGGCCCGTAGAACTTGTAGGCGGAGCAGGCCAGGAAGTCCGCTCCGAGCCGCTGCACGTCGACGAGCGCGTGCGGCGCGTAGTGGACTGCGTCCACGAAGACGAGCGCGCCCGCTGCGTGGGCGATGTCCGCGGCCGAGCGCACGTCGTTGATCGTGCCGAGCGCGTTCGATGCGGCGCCGATCGCGACGAGCCGGGTCCGCGGAGAGATCGCCGCGCGGAGCGCGTCCATCTCGAGCTGGCCGGTCTCGCGCCGGAACGGGACGGCCCGCACCCCCAGCCCCCGGTCCCTGGCCAGCTGGCGCCAGGTGTCGGAGTTGGCGTGGTGGTCGAGCTCCGTGACCACGACCTCGTCGCCCGCGGCCCAGCGGCGGCCGAGCGCGCGCCCGAGGTGGAGCGTCAGCGTCGTCATGTTCGCGCCGAACGCGATCTCGGACGGCCGGCCGCCGAGGAAGTCGGCGAGCGCGACCCGCGCGGCCTCGAGCGCCGCGTCGGTCTCCGCGCTCGTCGGGTACGCCCAGTGCGTGTTCGCGTTGTGGTGGAGCAGGTAGTCGCTCACTGCGTCGGCGACCGAGCGAGGGACCTGCGTGCCGCCGGGGCCGTCGAAGTACGCGACCGGCCGTCCGTTGTGCAGCCTCTCGAGGGCCGGGAAACGGGCGCGGATGGACTCCAGGCTGGCGGCGGCGGGGGTCGTCATCGCAGTCGTCATCGGGATAGGTTCCTGAGGGCGCAGCATATCCCATTCAAGACGCGCCCCCGTGGGCGCAGAATATTCGCCGAAGGCCAGAAAGTGACACAACCAACGCAGCTTCCGGGCGTCTGATCTTTCGGATGGACGACGCGACGGCCGTGGCCCAGGCCAGAGCCGGCGACAGCGAAGCCTTTCGCCTGCTCGTCGAACGCCACAGCCGCGCCTTGTTCAAGCTGGCCTATCGAATGACTGGGAACGAGCACGACGCCGAAGACGTGGTCCAGGAGGCCTTCCTGAAGGCCTACCGGAGCCTCGACCGCTTCGAGGAGCGGTCGCAGGTGAGCAGCTGGCTCTACCGGATCGCGTCGAACTGCGCCTTCGACGTGCTGCGGCGGCGCCAGCGGCGCGACAACCCGACCGACAGCCTGGACGTCGAGGACGCTCCCGAGCTTGCGGCCGCGACGCCCGGGCCGCACCGCCTCGCGCTCGGAGGCGACGTCCGGCGCAGCCTGGAAGCGGCGCTCGAGACGATGAGCGCGCGCGAGCGGGCGGCCTTCGTGCTGCGCCACTTCGAGGGGCGGTCGGTGAAAGAGATCGAGCTGGCTCTCGGCCTCGACACGACGGCGGTCAAGCAGAGCGTGTGTCGTGCGGTGAGAAAGGCGCGCCAGGTGCTCCGCCCCCTGGCGGGAACGGTGTCATGAGCCACGTGAGCGAAGACGACCTGGTGCTGCTGCACTACCGCGAGGACGCCGGCGAGGACGCCGGGGCGCACGTGGCGAGCTGCGAGGAATGCGCCGCGCGGCTGCGAGCGCTGGCCGAGACGCTGTCGCTCGCGACCGCGCCCGACGCGCCCGAGCGCGGCGACGACTACGGCGCCCAGGTCTGGGCGCGGCTGCGGCCGCAGCTCGGCCTGCCGGAGCCGGGGCTGGAATCGCCGAAGGTGGTGCCGTTCCGGCGGCCGCTCTGGCCGCGGGCGGCGGCTTTCGCCGCGCTCGCGGCGGCTCTCGTGCTCGCCTTCCTGCTGGGCCGCCGTTTCCCGGCGGAACCGCAGCCGCTCTCGGCCGAGGTCCGCGAGCGCGTGCTGCTGGTCGCGGTGGGCGAGCACCTGGAGCGCTCGCAGATGGTGCTGATCGAGCTCGCGAACGCGCCCGCCGGCGAGGTGATGAACGTCTCCGCGCAGCGCACCGTCGCCGACGAGCTCGTGTCGTCGGGCCGTCTCTATCGCGAGGCCGCCGTCCGCTCGGGCGACCCCGCGCTCGCGGCCGTGCTCGAGGAGCTCGAGCGCGTGCTCGTGGAGGTCGCCGCAGGGCCGGAAGCGCTCCAGCCCGCGGACCTCGAGAAGCTGCAGCAGCGCATCGAATCAAGGGGGCTCTTGTTCAAGGTTCGTGTCGTCGGCACGCAGGTCCGCGAGCGGGAGACGGAACGCCTGCCGCGGCCGCTGACGACGTCCTAGGAAAGGAAACATCATGTCAATCGCCATCCTGCTCGCCCTCGCGCTCGGGCAAAGCCCCGGGTCGAGCTATGCCCTCGCGCTGCCGCCCGAGGCGCCGAACAGCTTCGCGCTGGAGAGCTCCGGGGACGAGAATGCCCGCGAGGACGAGCGCAAGGCCCGGGAAGACGAGCGCAAGGGGCGCGAGGACGAGCTCTACGACGAAGGCACCGCGGCGCTCGACGAGGGCGCCTGGGAGCGCGCGGTCTCGAATTTCCGCCAGGTGTCGGAGATGAAGGGCCGCCGCGCGGACGCCGGGCTCTACTGGATGGCCTACGCGAAGGGCAAGCAGGGCCAGAGCGCCGAGGCGCTCGCGACGATCCAGGACCTGCGCCGCAGCTACCCGCAGAGCCGCTGGCTCAAGGAGGCGGGGGCGCTCGAAGTGGAGATCCGCCAGCGCTCGGGCCAGCCGACGCGTCCGGAGAACGTGGCCGACGAGGATCTGAAGCTGATGGCGCTCAACGGGCTCATGAACAGCGATCCCGAGCAGGCGGTCCCGCTGCTCGAGAAGTTCCTGCAGGGCAACTCCTCGCGCAAGCTGCAGGAGCGGGCGCTCTTCGTGCTGTGCCAGAGCGGCTCGCCCAAGGCGCGCGAGATCGTGACGCGCATCGCGCGCGGCGAGTCGCAGCCCGACCTGCAGCGCAAGGCGATCCAGAGCCTCGGCGTCTTCGGCAGCCACGAGAGCCGCCAGGTGCTGGCCGACGTCTACGCGTCGGCGAGCGACCCGAGCGTGAAGAAGTCGGTGCTGCAGGCCTTCATGGTTTCCGGCGAGAAGGACCGGCTGCTGGCCGCCGCGCGCGGCGAGAAGGACCCCGACGTGAGGCGCCAGGCCGTTCGGTTGCTGGGCGCGATGGGCGCGCGCACCGAGCTGCTGGCGATGTACCAGTCGGAGACCGACCCCGAGGCCAAGAAGACGGTGCTCCAGTCGCTGGGTGTCGCGGGAGACTCGGAGCGCCTCGTCGAGATCGCGCGCGGCGACAAGGACCCCGAGATGCGGATCGCGGCGCTGAAGCTGCTCGGCCCCTTCGGCGGGTCTTCGAAGGGCCCGGCGATCGTCGAGATCTACAAGGCGGGCGACGCGCGCACCAAGGAAGCGGCGCTGAGCGCGCTCTTCGTCTCGGGCAACGCGCAGGCGATCATCGACATCGCGCGCGGCGAGAAGGATCCAGAGCTCAAGAAAAAGGCCGTCTCGCACCTCGCCAACATGGGCTCCAAGGAAGGCACGGCGTACCTGCTCGAGATCCTGAACAAGTAGGGAGGCCTCCATGCGACCGCTGCTCGCCGCCGTCTTCGCCCTCGGTCTCGGAGCCGACCTGTCGGCGGCTCCGCCGCCGCGCGTCACGAACGCCCGCGTCGAGACGCGCTCCGCCGCCTCCGGCCTCTTACCCCTCGTCAAAGCCGAGCTCGCCGCGCGCAGCGGGCCGTTCTGGCTCGGCTGGTCGGTTCCCGCCACGGAGCGCAGCTCGTCCTGCTGCTGGTCGGGGGACGACCGAGGCGGGACCAGCTGCCGCGGCTGCAGCCTCGAGGGCGAGCGGCGGTTCGAGGTCCAGGGCGGGAGCGACGAGGCGGTGACGCTCGAAGGCAGCGACCGCATCCGGGTGCTGCAGAGGGCCGAGGGCGGCCGGGTGGGGAAGATCCGGATGTTCTCGGAGGACTGCCCGGTCGACGCGGCCGGCATGGCGCTCGTGTGGGTCGAGGACGTGCGGCCGGCCGACAGCGTCGCGTTGCTGGCGAGCTACGTCGGCCAGCCGCGCGACGAAGGACGCTCCAGCAAGCGTCTCGACGACGGCGCGGTCGCGGCGATCGCGTCGCACGCGGACCCGAGCGCGGACGCGGCGCTCGAGCGCTTCGTGGCGCCCGAGCAGCCGCTCGAGCTGCGCAAGCAGGCCGCCTTCTGGATGGGCAACGCGCGCGGCGCGCGCGGCTACGAGGCGCTGCGCCGCCTGGTGAAGGACGACGCCGACCGGCGCTTGCGCGAGCACGCGGTCTTCGCGCTCACGCAGAGCCGCGAGCCGAAGGCCGTCGACGCGATCATCGAGGTCGCCCACCGCGACGCGGACGCTCAGGTTCGCGGCCAGGCGCTCTTCTGGCTCGCGCAGAGCGCCACCCGCCGCGCGCCCGCGGCGATCCAGGCCGCGATCGACGACGACCCCGAGGTCGAGGTGAAGAAGAAGGCCGTCTTCGCGCTCAGCCAGCTGCCGAAGGACGAGGGCGTGCCGCTCCTGATCAAGGTCGCGCAGACGCACCGCAGCTACGAGGTGCGCAAGCAGGCGATGTTCTGGCTCGGCCAGAGCCAGGACGCGCGGGCGCTCGCGTTCTTCGAGGACGTGCTGAAGCGCTAGGCGCTCAGTCCTTGTCGGCCGTCTTCAGCATCGACTTCGCCTTGCCGCGGACGTAGCCGTAGGTCGGCGACAGCGCGTTCCAGTCGGCCGCCTGGCCGCTCGCCTGCTTGGCGGCGAGCAGGTCGCCCTTGCCCTGGTCCGCGAGCGCCTGCAGGTAGAGCACGCGAGGGTCCTGCTGGTTCGCCTCGCGGAAGGCGGCGGCCGCCGTCTTGTAGTCCTTCTCGGCGAGCGCGATGCGCCCCGCGAGCTCGCGGCTCTGGCGCAGCTCGAACGGGATCTTCGGGGCGGCGACGGCCGTCGCGTACGCGGCGGCTTTCGTCTTCGCCGTGGCCAGGTCGTTCTTGCCGAGCGCCAGGCGCGCCTCGTCGAACAGGGCCTGCCGCTTCGCGCCGTCCTTCACCTGCGCGGCTACGTCGGCCTTCGCGATCGTCGCGTCGCGCTCCTTGAAGCGGGCGGCGGCGTCGTCCACGCGGCCGGCCTCGAGCAGGATGTTGCCCGCCTGGGCGTACGTCCCGGCGAGCGCGACCTGGTCGTTGCCGGCCTTGTCGATCGCCGCCATCTTGTCGACCTCGGCGACGGCCGCGTCCGTGTTGCCCTCGTGGACGTAGGACATCGCCGTCCAGAAGTGCGCGCCGAGCTTCTCGCCGTCGTTGCGCGCGATCTGCAGCAGCTTGGCGTAGGTCTTGCGCGCTTCCGCCGGCTGGCCCATGAAGACGCGGTTGTTGCCGATGCCGATGTAGGACGCGACGAAGTTCGGGTCGATCGAGAGCGCCTTCTCGTAGCTCTTGATCGACTCCTCGAAGCGGCCGGTCTTCATCTGCAGCTCGGCATACGAGTCGTAGGGGTTCGGGTCGCCCGGGATGAGCTCGATGTACTTCTTGAAGGCCTGCTCGGCCTTGTCGTACTTGCCGAGGAAGCGGTACGCGTAGCCCATCTGGTTGTAGGGCTGCGAGAAGCTCGCGTCGAGCGTCGTCGCCTTCTCGTAGGAGGCGATGGCCGCGTCGTAGTCCTGGCGTCCGAAATGGAAGGCGCCCATCAGGTTCTGGGCGCGCGCGTCGTCGGGACAGGCTGCCGTCAGCTTCGTGAGGCAATCCTTCTGTCGCGCGGGCTCGCCCTTCGCGCCGGCGTCGAGGGCGCAGACCACGAGCTTTTCGGGCTCGGAGGCCTTCGCCGACAGCGAGACCGCCCGGCTCACGCCGTCGAAGAACTCCTTGGCCGTGCCCGACGAGTTCGCGAGGCCGACCGCGGCCAGCGTGAAGGCCGGGTCCTTGGCGAGCGCCTGCTCGAAGAGCGGGCGCGCGTCGGTGGCGCGCAGCTTCTCCTGGAGATCGCGGCCCTTGAGATAGAGCTGCTTCGCCTCGGCCGAGGACGTCGTGATCGGGATCTGGCCGGCGCTCGCGGCGGCGGCCACGACGGAGAGCGCGCAGGCCGTTCCGAGAACGGAGGTACGGTATTTCATTTTCGCCTCCAGGATTCGCTGCCTGGAGGCTACGCCACGCTCGCCGAAAGCGGCATGAGCGCCCGCTGAGACGTGCGTGAGATCGCAGCACGCCTCGCGCTCATTCGGAGTCACGCGCGCTGAGCGCGCCGACGCGCCGTGTCTCGCGCCGAAGAGGATAGACTCTGCCCGGAGCCCATGGACCACATCCGCAACTTCTGCATCATCGCCCACATCGACCACGGCAAGTCGACGCTGGCAGACCGCCTGATCCAGCGCTGTGGCGCGGTCGAAGACCGCGAGTTCCGCGACCAGATCCTCGACTCGATGGACCTCGAACGCGAGCGCGGGATCACGATCAAGGCGAACACCGTCACGCTGCCGTACACCGCGAAGGACGGCAAGACCTACGAGCTCAACCTGATCGACACGCCGGGGCACGTCGACTTCTCCCACGAGGTTCGGCGGTCGCTGATGAGCTGCGAAGGCGCCCTGCTGGTGGTCGACGCCTCGCAGGGCGTCGAGGCGCAGACGCTCGCGAACCTGTACCTCGCGGTGGAGCTGGGTCTCACCGTCGTGCCCGTGATCAACAAGATCGACCTGCCCTCCGCCGACGTGGACCGCGTGATGGAGGAGATCGACCGCGACCTCGGGCTCGACGCGTTCGCCTCGATCAAGGTCTCGGCCAAGCAGGGCACCGGCATCGACGACCTGCTGGAGGCGATCGTCACGGAGCTGCCTGCGCCCAAGGGCGACCCGCAGGCGCCGGTCCGGGCGCTGCTCTTCGACGCCCAGTACGACGCCTATCGCGGCGCGGTGCTGCTGGTGCGGTTCTTCGACGGCACGCTCGCGGCCGGGACGCGCGTGCGCCTGATGCACTCGGACGCCGAGCACAAGGTCGAGGAAGTCGGCAACCAGCGCTTGAAGCGCGTGCCGGTGCCGAAGCTGTCGGCCGGAGAAGTGGGCTACGTGCTCGCGGGCATGAAGAGCCTCGCCGGGCTGGCGATCGGCGACACGCTGACGGAGGCCGAGCGGCCGGCAGCGGAGCCCGTCCCCGGCTATCGCGAGGCGAAGCCCGTCGTGTTCTCGTCGATCTACCCGATGGCCACCGACGACTACGAGGACCTGACGAAGGCGATGGAGAAGCTGAAGCTCAACGACGCGGCGCTCATCTACGAGAAGGACAGCTCGGCCGCGCTCGGCTTCGGCTTCCGCTGCGGCTTCCTCGGGCTGCTCCACCTCGACGTCGTCCAGGAGCGGCTCGAGCGCGAGTACGACCTGTCGCTGATCCTGTCGGCGCCGTCGGTGCGCTACCGCATCGTCCTCAACGACGACAAGGAAGTCTGGATCGACAACCCGTCCTTCTATCCCGACCCGTCGCAGATCAAGGAAGCCTACGAGCCGTACATCAAGGCGACCATCATGACGCCCGAGCGCTACCTCGGGGTCGTGATGGAGCTGTGCCGCGAGCGGCGCGGCGTCGAGACGAGCTACAACTACCTCGCCGCGGGCCGCATGGAGGTCGTGAGCCAGCTGCCGCTCGCCGAGGTGCTGTTCGACTTCTATGACCGCCTGAAGTCGATCACCCAGGGCTACGGGTCGTTCGACTACGAGCTCTTGGACTACCGCCTGGGCGACATGGTGAAGGTGGACATACTCGTGAACGGCGAGAAGGTCGACGCGCTATCGCAGCTCGTCCACCGCGAGTTCGCGCGGCCGCGCGCGCTGCGCTACTGCGAGCGGCTGGCCAAGAAGATCCCGCGCCAGCAGTTCAAGATCGCGATCCAGGGCGCGATCGGCGGCCAGATCATCGCCCGCACCACCATCAACCCCTTCCGCAAGGACGTGACCGCGAAGTGCTACGGCGGCGACATCAGCCGCAAGCGCAAGCTGCTCGAGAAGCAGAAGGAAGGCAAGCGGAAGATGAAGATGGTGGGCGCGGTCGAGATCCCGCAGGCCGCCTTCGTGGCCGTGCTGCGCACGGAGGACGACGAGGACGAGGAATAGCGAGCCGATGCCGGACGCGCCTTCCGCCGCTCCCGGGCTCTACCTCCACGTCCCCTTCTGCTCGTCGATCTGCCCGTACTGCGACTTCTCGGTGATGCACGCGGCGTCACCGGCGCGACAGTCGTTCGTCGCTCGGCTCGTCGCGGAGGTGGCGCTCGCCGCGCCCACGTGGCGCGATCCGCGGCCGTTCGACACCGTGTACTTCGGCGGCGGGACGCCGTCGCAGCTCCGGCCCGACGAACTCGTGCGCGTGCTGGACGCGTGCCGCGCGCAGCTCGCGCTGGCGGCGCCCTCGCCGTGGATCTTCCTCGAGGCCAACCCCGAGGACGTGACGAAAGACGCCTGCGCCGAGTGGCGAAGGCTGGGCGTGCGTACGCTGTCGCTCGGCGTCCAGTCCTTCTCGGACGAGACGCTGCGCTTCCTCGGCCGGCGTCACAGCGCACGCGAGGGGAGCGAGGCGGTCGAGACCGCGCTCGCTGCAGGCTTCGACACCGTGTCGATCGACCTCATCTTCGGCCAGCGGGGGCAGACGACGGAGGACTGGCGGCGCGATCTCGCCGCGGCGGTCGCCCTGGAGCCGCAGCACCTCTCGTGCTACCAGCTCACGATCCACCCGCGCACGCGGTTCGGCGTACAGGCGAAGCACGGCCAGCTCTCGGAGCTGCCGGAAGAGGACCAGGCCGCGCTCTTCGAGCTGACGCACCGCTTCCTGTCGGATGCCGGCTGGCCGGCCTACGAGGTCTCCAACTTTGCGCGCGGCCCGGCCCACCAGTCGCGCCACAACCGCAAGTACTGGGACCACACGCCGTACCTCGGCCTCGGCCCGTCGGCCCACTCGCTCGCGGCGGCGGACGCTCACTCCCCGGCCCGCCGCTGGTGGAACGAGCGCGGCACGCCGCGCTGGGACAAGCGCCTCGCGGCGGGAGAGCGGCCGATCGAGGCGCAGGAGCTGCTGGCTGCGAAGGACCTCGCGGAAGAAACGCTGCTGCTCGGACTGCGCACCACGGCCGGGATCGACCTCGACGGCTTTCGAGCGCGCTACGGCGCCGACCTGCTGGCCGCGAATCGCACGCTCGTCGCTCGCCTCGTGGACGAGGGGCGCGTCGACGTCCGCACCGGCCCCGAGGGTGGCCGGCGGCTGGTGCCGACGCTGTCGGGCCTGGCAGTCGCCGACGGCCTGGCCGCGGCGTTCGACGTCTCGCTGCCGAATTGAGAGGGGCCGGAGCTCAGGCCCGGGGAACGTCGCGGGGCCCGGCGAGAGCGGCCGACGCGGCGATGCCGCACTGGCCGGCCCAGTAGAGCACCAGGATCGGGAGGTGAACGCCCTCGATCGGCTGCAGGAAGCGGTCGAAGGCGAGCAGCGTGTCGCTCGCGCCGAACGCGATCGCGCCCGCCAGCCCGAGCCAGGCGGCTCGAGCCGGCACGGCGGGGCTGCCGACGCGCGCGCAGGCGCGCCAGAGCATCAGCGTGATGACGCCGATGTACACGGCCACGGGAACCGCCATCTCGCCGAGGCCCGGACGCAGCAGGCTGAAGGCACCCGCGGTCCAGGCGGCGAACGGCACGAGGCGCGCGAGGCGCAGCCGCCGCTCGTCCGAGACGAACGCGGCCAGGTATGCGACGTGCGCGAAAAGGAACGCGACCAGGCCGGGCAGGAAGCGGCCCGCCTCGAGCAGCCCGTCGCCGAGCGCCGAGAGCACGAGCCCCGCCGCGACGAGCCGGCCGAGCAGGCCCCGGTTGCGGGCCGCGACCCACACGGCGAGCACGAGGGCGGGAACCGGTTTGAGAGCGAGGCGAGCCGCTCCCGTCCCGAAGCCGCCGAGATAGAGGACGACTGCGGCCGTGAAGATCCCGGCCAGCACCGCCTCGAGCCTCGGATCTCCCGCTCCGGCCAGCCTTCTCATCTCGACCGAAGAGTCTAAGCCGGCGGGTTACCATCGGCACGCCCGGCGGATGCCTGCTCCTCTTCCCATCGACCCGCACGTCGCGCGCATCGCCGAGACGCTCCGGAGCGCCCGCGCCCTCGTGCTCACGGCGCCGCCGGGCTCGGGGAAGACGACGCGCGTGCCGCCCGCGCTCGTTCCGGACGGGCCCGTGTTCCTGCTCCAGCCGCGTCGCGTGGCCGCGCGCTCGATCGCGCGGCGGATCGCGGAGGAGAACCGGTGGACGCTCGGGGCCGAGGTCGGCTTCCAGGTCCGCTTCGAGCGGCGCTTCTCGAAGGACACGCGGCTGCTCGTGGCCACCGAGGGCGTGCTCACGCGGCGGCTGCAGTCCGACCCGCTGCTCTCGGGCTTCCGGACGATCGTGCTCGACGAGTTCCACGAGCGCAGCCTCCACGCCGACCTGGCGCTGGCGTTCGCGCGCCAGACGTGGCGGGCGCGGCCGGAGCTTCGCGTCGTCGTGATGTCGGCGACGCTCGAAGCCGCTCCCGTCTCGCGCTTCCTCGACGACTGTCCGGTGATCGAGATCGACGCGCGGCCGCACCCGGTCGAGGTGCGCTACGAGCCGCGCGCGTCGGTCGCCGAGGCGGTTCGGGCGGCGCTTTCGCGTCCCGGCGGGCACGTGCTGTGCTTTCTGGCCGGCGCGCCCGAGATCCGCCGCGCGCAGTCCGAGCTCGGCTCCGTCGCCGGTGCGCTCGTGCTGCCGCTCCACGGCACACTGTCGCCGGAGGAGCAGGACCGGGCGCTGGCGCCGAGCACGCAGCGCAAGGTGATCCTGGCCACGAACGTGGCCGAGACGTCGCTGACGGTCGAAGGCGTGACCGACGTGATCGACGGCGGCCAGCACAAGGTGCTGCGCTACGACCCCGAGCGCGCGCTCGACCGGCTCGAGCTCGAGCGGATCCCTGCCGACGCGGCGGCGCAGCGCGCGGGCCGCGCCGGACGAACCGGGCCGGGGCGCGTGCTGC
>Ga0111538_10007525_pt1 | contig 14671 bp, 13 predicted proteins | sample SoiMethybrSBSTD1_FD_79669 | JGI IMG/M metagenome (GOLD analysis project Ga0111538, IMG submission 79669) | Bulk soil microbial communities from a Populus tree surrounding site in Tennessee, USA - Soil MetaG P. TD hybrid SBSTD1 (version 2)... | ecosystem: Environmental > Terrestrial > Soil >... | reverse complement strand
TTTTGATTCCATGCTTTTTAGATCTTTTTTAACAAAACTAACTCAGGCTGTGACAGCCCTATGTCAGGTGCGGGCTGATCATTTTGAAAGCGTCAAAATATTTTTTTGATAGCGACGCACTTTCCTATTGTAGACATTCAGAATCCCTACTTTATCAACTTATTTGAAGCTGACTCTTGGCGTGGGTGAGCCAATATTATAGATCAAGTAGTTATTGTGTTAACCACAAAGCAACCAAGACTCAAAGCTTCGCAAAGAGATCCATGAGCACTTTGTGTACCGTTGTGTCTTTGAGCCCTCGTGGCAAGTTGTGTCTTACCGATTTAACAAAAATGCGTTAACTCCTCTTGCAAAATGTAATTGTGAGTATTTTGACAAATACGAAACAAATGCTATCTTAATTGACAGATTCGCACCACTTCAACACCTCGCAACCCAAACACCCCACATGAAAGGAACTAACTTAGGTGAATTAGAAGAACTTGTGCTCCTGGTTGTAGGTGTACTTTATGATAATGCCTATGGCGTGTCGATACAAAATGAATTGTTAGAACGCTGTGATCGCGAGGCAACCCTCAGCACAATTCATGTAGCGTTGCATCGACTAGAAGAAAAAGGATATCTCGACTCGCGCATGGACGGCGCTACGAATGAACGAGGCGGACGAAGGAAGCTGCTGTTCCGCGTTACGAAGTCGGGGCAGAAAGCCCTGGCTAAAACTTATGAAATGCGCAATGACCTGTGGCATGCCATTCCAAAGACTGCTTTTAACATTTGATTATGCAACCCTCTTCACAACACAGGCCACCTGAATGGATAAGAAAGCTGCTTCGTACTTTTCTTGACGGAAAGTTGTTAGAGGCCATTCTGGGTGATCTTGAAGAAAAATTTCAGGTCGGACTTCGTTGTAACATTCCCTTGTGGAAAATAAAGTTGTTTTATGTTATCGAATCCGTTGGATTTCTGAGGATGATCAAGTTGCCCGATTCCGTCAGTATACAAACTACTCTCAATATGATCGGCCATACATTCCTTTTCTTCTTACGACTCGTCCGAAAGGACAGAAGCTACTATTTCGTTTCGTTACTGGGTCTTACCTTGAGTTTGACTTCTTTTCTTTTTATCACAATGTTTATTACCGATGAGCTTGCTTATGATAAATTTCATGAAAGAAATGATCGCATCTTTCGCGTAACCACGCACCTCCAGCTCAGCGACGTAGATTATCATGAAGCTACTTCGCAATTCCCAGCTGCAGCCGCCTTTCAATCAGAATTAACGGAAGTGGAGCATGCAGTAAGAATTTTTCCACAAGAAATGGTTTTGGAAGTCGGTGATAAAAAATTTAAGGAGGAGACGATCTTTGTAGATGAACCCTTCTTTGATGTTTTTACTTTTCCCTTGGTTGTGGGAGAACCGGCGAAAGCACTGGCGCAACCTTCATCGATAGTTTTAACGCGGGCTTCAGCAAAGAAATATTTTGGATCCGAGAATCCCATTGGAAAGACAGTGCTTTTAAATAATGAAACCTTTTCTGTCACGGGCGTCGTGGAAAATGTTCCCAGACAATCACATCTCAAGTTCGATGCGATTATACCGCTAGCTTATCAACTGAATGTTTGGAAAAAGGAAACGGGAATTGAAGGAAGAGAAAACAAATGGTATTGGATTGGCGCTTATACCTATCTTTTGTTCAAGACGCCTGAGGATGCGAAAAATGCCTCGGCAAAACTTTCCCTGATTGTTGAAAAGTATTTCCCTGAACGCTACAAGGAGAAAGGTCACTTCCGATTACAGCCATTGACTGACATCCATCTGAAATCAAACTATGATGCGGAGCTTGAGCCCGGCGGCAGCATCTTATATGTCCAGATGTTTTCTATTGTGGCGTTTGTGATCATGATCGTTTCGACCATTAATCTAATCAACCTCTCATATTTCAAGATCAGCAGCAGAATACGTGAAGTCGGAATCCGAAAATTTCTCGGGCAAAATACTGCGCGTATTGTTGCTCAACTTTCATTAGAAAGCCTGCTGATGGGGTTGCTCGCTTTTTTCATCGCTCTTGTTTTATGTCAAATCTTCCTCTCAAACTTCAAAGTATTGGTTCAAAAAGATATTCAATTGTGGAGCTCCCGGAATCTCATTGTCATCTTAATGACCTTGGCATTAATCTCATCAATTTGCTTTCTCGCCATCATTCGGCCAGCAATAAGATTTGCATCCAGGACTTCAGGCTATTTACTGCTTCAGCGGGACCGAGGTTTTAACAAAGCAGGCCTTCGCAATTTGCTCATCGGACTTCAGGTTGGTTTTTCATTTGTACTGCTGGTGTTTTCATTCATCATCGGCAGTCAGATTGATTTTTTCAAGCATGCGGACCTTGGTTTTGACAAAGAGAATATCGTTATCGTAAATCTTAACGACGACGTCTACCAAAGACTAGAGGCATTTAAAAATGAATTGAAGGGAAGTAAACATGTTGTGAACGTTACTGGCGCTGATATTCCCGGTCTTGGCTACAACGCCTGGCGGTTTGTACCAGAAGGCGGCTCATATGAAAAGCCGGTGATGCTGCCGTTTACTTCGACTGACTATAGTTTTCTCCGTACTATGAACATTAATTTATTGATGGGAGAAGATTTCGATCCTAACAATGCCTATGATTCCATTATACCCTTCATTATCAACAAACGCGCCGCCGTCGAGTTAGGCTGGCAGGATGATCCGCTGGGAAGAACAATGGAGGTTTTTGCTCCTGGAACCACAGAAATCATGGCGAAAGGAAAAGTTGTCGGTATGGTGGATGACTACCATTTTGAATCTTTACACAAGCCGGTAAAACCGGTAGTCATCACGATAAGTCCATTCTACTCGGCAGCGCTGATTAAACTTTCCAGCCCCGTCAATGAAAACTCCATTAGCAGCATTGCCGCAACCTGGAAAAAATTCTCCGATCGCCCTTTCGAGTATGAAGTACTGGATGAAAAACTGGACCAGTTGTATTCCAACGAAACACAACTAAGTCATGTTATTTTATTTTTCACTTTCATCGCATTATACCTCACCTGTTATGGATTATTTGCCATGAGTTCGCTTCTTTTTAACAGTAAATTGAAGGAGGTGGCAATTCGCAAAGTATTTGGTGCCGACCAGTTGGCCATTATAAAACAGCTTTATGCGCGTTATGCATTGTTTAACCTGATTGCCATCGTTGTTGGTCTGCCGATCGCGATCTATCTGGGCAATCTTTGGTTACAAACATTTCAATATAAAATAGCCTTGACGTCAGAATTCTTTGTCAAGCCCGCCATCATCATTTTTCTTGGAGGATTGATATCCGTGAGTTACTACCTGACACGAGTAGCGTTTAGTAATCCCGTGAAGTTCCTAAGAAGGGAGTGATACGACCATCTTTTCGAAATTCATCATTCGGTGTTCGATATTAAAATCATGAATATCCAACAAGGAATATCCAACATCCAATAATGATCGGAGCCCGGTAGGCAAGCGTCGTTGGAAATTCATCATTGGATGTTGGGGGTTGGATATTAATTATTTGAAAGTATTGGCCATTGCAGACGTTGCAAAGCCAACAGGAGAACTGGCCACCAACGGTTAGGCCGTACGAAACGTTCCTATGGGAGAAGGTTTTTGCCTCGTTGTGACCTGTAATAATCCAGCGCGGTATAGGAGGCATAAAACTTATAAATATTGCTTACATATTCTACTGTCTCCCGACCGATCTCCCGCGCAGCAATAATTTCAACATTATCAAACCAAAGGTTTGGATTCAGCCCTTTTGCTATAGCCATCCTGCGCAATTGTGCTACCCGGCCAGGGCCAGCGTTGTAGGCAGCCAGCGCCAGCAAATGCTGATTTAGGGTATCCATCCCGGGCTTGCTGAAATATTGATCGATTAAGAAACGCATGTATTTTGAACCTGCATGAACATTATTATCCACGATTCTGACATTTTTGACCCTGAGGGGATGGCCCGCGGCGGTGGAGGGCAAAACCTGCATTATACCCACGGCACCTGCATGACTCACCTTCTTCTGATCTAATTGCGACTCCTGGTATCCCTGTGCAACCAATAGAAGCCAATCGAGTCGATACCGGAGTGCATATTTTCGAAAGGTAGACTGAAGGGCCTTCACCTGTTCGACGGTCCTTTTGTTGTGCATGCGGCGAAGGAGCTTCACATCTTTTACATACCTGTTGTAAAGGATGTTACCCATCAATGTGCCCTTGGCATTTTGTTTAATGAACTTATCCGCGGCGGCTTTCAGTTTCGGGGAGTCCTTTCGGAAAACCCAGCCGTAGGCAACGTTGCTGGCCAACGGAATTTTGTCATACAATACCAAACTATCCAAAACGTTCGACCATAATCGCGCTACATCTTCCACCGTCGCCGAATATGGAATAACACCGGAGTTGACCAATTCCAGAATATCTTCGGTTTCCAGATAGGGATCGACGGGTCTGATGATGATGGGCGGCAGCCCCAGACTTTCAAGCGAATCACTCAGTTTACGGGCCGCGGTTTCGTAACTGCTGCCTATACGCAGATAAAGTTCTTTCCCAGCAAGATCGGCAAGGGTGTTGAGCTTTGGCGACGTCACTCCACTCACAATAATTTCCTTAAGCCCGGTAATACTGGGCACGGAGAAATCAACCAGTTTTTTGCGTTCTTCGGTAATCGTCATACCGGCATAAGCCAGATCGGCATAGCCATCACGTAAAAGTGGTATTACCTGACTTCGATTTACGGGAATAAAAATAATCCGTACTCTGTGAGGTTTGAATTTCAATTGCTTGTTAAGCGATTTTTCAAAGAGGTTCAATGCTTCAAAGGCAATGCCCCTTCGTTCCTTACCATCGATATAATAGTAGAGATGCGTATAGGGGACGAGCGCGCGTATCTTTCTGCGCGTGATCATGCTGTCGAGGTCTCCAAACTGTGGTATTCCTAAGCCCAGGAATTCATTTTCTGGATCGAAAATGAACTTTGTAGTATCTACATCAACACGCGCAGTTGTATCTGAAGTATCGGTTGAGTCTGACGTTGATGGTTGTAGTTTATCTCCTCCCTGACGGCAGGAAACGCTCAGGAAAATAATCAAAATGCTACAAGTCACTATCCTTAAAGTCAGCATCGGGTTGCTGTTACATTAGAATGGATAAGAAATATAGCGAAAGAACGGGTAACTTTTGAAGGTTTCTATTCGTCTAAGGAAGACAGTCATGGTCATCACCTCTTCAAATAAAAAAATATGCTAAGAAATTATTTGAAAACCGCCATCCGTAGTTTGCTTCGTCACCGGTTTTTTTCCGCCATTAATATTTTTGGTCTTGCCGTCGCGATGTCTATCTGCATGGGAATAATCATGCTGGTAGCCGACCAGATGAGCTCCGACCGCTATAACACGAAAAGCGACAGAATTTTTCAGGTGACTACTGTGGGCACCGGTAATCAGGATGGAGACGGGCAGCTGAACTCGGCCTCCACCATGAGACTGAAACAAGAGTTGATGGAACAATATACTGGGGTGGAGAAGATCGTGCGTATAAAAAGAGGATTTGGCAATGGCTGGCTTGAATTTGAAAACCAGAATGTGAACGTTCCCCTGGCAGGTTTCTTTGCCGATCCTGAAATTTTTGAATTTTTTGAATACGAGTTCCAGTATGGCGACCCCGCCACGGCGCTAAAAGATCCTTACACCGTCGTGCTCACACGTAAAGCGGCCAACAAACACTTCAAAGATGAAAATCCATTGGGGCAAACTATCAAGGTTGGTGAATTGGGCACTTATACGGTTACCGGTGTTCTGAAGGAGACCGAAAAAAAATCACATATCGTGTTTGAAGGCCTTGCCAGTATGGCCTCCGTGAAAAGTATAATGAACGAGCGTGACTATAGAAGTGAAATGGACAATTGGACAAACTTCTGGAATGGCTGGACCTACGTTTTGCTGGAGGAAGGAAAATCCAGCGACGATATTCAACGTCATCTCGATAAGATTTATCAACAGCATATTGGCTCAATCACACGTCCAGACGTTCATAAAATGAAATTTGGTTTGCTGCCATTGCTGGATATTACACCTGGCGCCATGTTAAACAATTCTATTGGACCGATACTGCCGTGGTTATTTGTCTATTTTTTGGGTGGCCTGGCATTGGTGATTCTCCTTACGTCGTGCTTTAATTTTACCAACCTTTCTATCGCGCGGTCCCTTACACGCGCACGGGAAATTGGTGTACGCAAAGTTACCGGTGCGATGCGCTGGCAAATTTTCACACAATTCATCACGGAGTCTGTGCTGATAGCTTTTATTGCATTGATCATTGCGCTTGGATTGATGTACATTATAAAACCCATGATGCTTCAACTAAGCTTTGCGAGACTTTTCCGCTGGGATTTGCAGGCTAATTATATAGTCTACGGACTCTTTGGGCTTTTTGCCGCTACGGTTGGCATTCTTGCAGGGTTATTTCCAGCGGTGGTGTTGTCGGGATTTCAACCTGTAAAAGTTCTCAAAAATCTTCACAACATGAAACTTTTTTCAAGAATGGCCTTGCGAAAAGTATTGCTTGTTTCACAGTTCACCCTTTCACTTATTTTTATTCTTTCGTTGATCGTGATTTATAATCAACTGACCCTTTTTGTCAACCAGGACCACGGGTTCAACGTGCGCAACAATATACTAGTCCGACTCAATAACACATCGCACCAGGCGCTGAAGACAGAGCTGTCGAAGTACAATAACATTACATCTGTGTCAGCAGCTTCCCACGTACCGGCGGCGGGCACTTCATACGGCCGTGGCTTTAAAAGAAACCTGGATGAACCTGATTGGACTAACCTTGGTTTTTTTCTAGTAGACGAAAATTACCTGGAGAATATGAATGTAAAGTTATTGGCGGGCAGTTTTTTCAACGAGGCAAATGGAGGATCAAATAAGAATTTTCTTATTATCAATCAACAAGCCGTCAAGAAATTGCAATTCAAGTCCGATCTGGATGCCATCAATCAGGAAGTCATTTTTCAACCGGACTCTTCGCGGAAAATCATTATTGGTGTCGTGAAGGATTATAATCACCAGGATTTATTTCAGGCCATTGGACCTGTAGCGCTTATGTACGACCCTGCAGAATTTAACCTTGTGCAGGTAGCATATGCGGGAACGTATGAGAACGCTGTCAAAACGATCGAAAAAGCCTGGTCCGCGGTAAACCCGGGATTAAAAATCGACTACAAAGAAGTTGAATCGGAAATCAATCAGTTCTATGAAATTTTCTTCGGAGACATTGTGAAAGTACTGGGCTTCATCGCCATACTGGCCATTTTGATTTCTTGCCTGGGATTATTGGGCATGGCCACCTATACTACAGAGACGCGTATTAAAGAAATTTCCATTCGAAAAATACTGGGATCAAGCGGAAGTGCATTGGTATTGTTATTATCAAAAGGATTTCTAACGATGCTGGTATTAGCCGTTGCGTTGGGAGTTCCTGCGGCGTACTTCATTAATAATATCTGGTTGAACCTGATTGCTTACCACACTTCGCTTGACTTATCAGCAATAAGCATTGGCGTGTGTATCTTGATTTTGTTTGGCTTGCTTACCATTGGCTCCCAAACTATCCGGGCTACGTTTGTAAAGCCAGTGGAGAATTTGAAGGGCGAATAGGTAATCGATTTAGATATGAAGTTTTGAAACGATCGGTCTATCCTATTTCTCAAGGCATGAAAGATTATTTTGCCGCCATTACCTCTACTTCTAATTTCCATTTCTTTTCAAGAAGCGTACAGCAAACTACGGTTAACGCAGGGCGATTGCTGCCTAAATATTTAATTCTTAGCTGAACATTTGCTTCATCATTCGAAGGATCGGCCAAATATGTTCTTACGGAAACAATGTCTTGATAATCCATTCCGGCTGATTTAAGAATAGTGCCTATATGTTGCCATATGATCTCTCCTTGCTCTTCAAAAGATTCTGGCATGCTCCTCCCGTCTGCAAGGTATCCATTGAGTCCGCTTATTATAAGCAGGCTAGAATTCCCTTTTATCTCTACGGCGTGACTGTAGTTGCGATAGGGAGGGAATAACCCTTCGGGATTATGTTTAATAATTGACATGGTTTATTTGATTACCGACCTAGTTAGATTTCATTTGGATTTACCAAAGTAAAAAAGGTTTTGTACCCAATTATGCATTTTTCTTGCTCAGTCTTCATTAAAGTGCAGGGAAGAAAGATTTTGCGTGTATCCTTCTTTGGTGTCAGCGTTGCGCTTAATTAATGGGTCACGTGAGTGCGTCTCGTCGCGCTTGCGCTTGTTGGTGAAGAACACGCAACAAGGGCGGTAAGTGTAGTACTTTCTCTTGCCCGCCCCACGCCGTTGTTGGTGTTGTGTGGAGGGGAAGCGAGTGGGGACACCAACAATCCCACGCGTGAATGCGAATCTTTAGTTTATCATTTAACATTTAGTCGCCTCCGTCACCACTATGGCCTCCATGATCACCATGACCTCCGTCCGAGTGATGATCGTGTCCATCGTCAGCGCCCCAAATTCCAATTCCACTTTCATAGAATCCACCATTTGATTTCGTTTTCTTAGACTTACTCGATCCTGGTGTCGGCGGAATTGTTGTTTCGAGGATTATTACCCAAAAGAACGGAATTATCCAGATTAAAATATTGTGAAGTAGTAGTTGAGCGTCAGTTAGGTGCGTAACGGACCTATTGAGCTTAATGGCAAAATTCAAAGTGAATATTAAGTAGACAGCGAATACCAGTCCCAGGAAGTAGATCATAATTATTAAAATTATGTGCGCCACGTAAGATAGCAAAAATGAAACTGGATATTGTTTCGCCATTGTTGGTGTTGTGGGTAGGGCAGTGAGGAGGGTCACCAACAACCGCACACATTTGGATAACAGGCGATCACAAAACGTTTGTCTTAATTAATGCGTGACGTTCGTATTTCTTAGCGTGGCTCCGCTTGTTGGTGAAGAACACCCAACACGCGCAGGGTGCGTAGTTCTTACTTCGACGAAGGATCCGCGATTCTTCGCCGTTGCTGACGTTCTGCGAAGGGAAGTTAGTTAAGTCACCAACGACGCATGCCTTCTTTTTTATTCTGACATCCGTTAACTTTAGATAGTTAAAATATTCTATGGACACGTTATATCAACTTGATGTTCGTCAAGATACCCTGACACAGGGGGAAAAAGACTTCCTCGATCAAAAAGGTTACCTGGATCTTGGTCAATTGCTTTCGAGCCTTCAGGTTGAAAAAATCAATGAGAAAATTTATTCGTTGATGAATACGGAAGGTGACAAGGCCGGTTCTGAATTGTTGGACTCGCCCTACATCAGGCATCCAAAGGAAGCTGGCGCAGACCGCCTGGCTGACCTGGTAAACAAAGGTGAAGTATTCGATATTTTTTATACACATCCACGCGTGCTCGCGGGTATAGCCCAAGTATTAGGCCAATCGATAAAACTTTCATCCCTGAACTATCGCGCTGCAAAACCTGGAATGGGTTTACAAAAACTCCATGTCGACTGGCATGAAGCGGTTACTCCAGGCCATTATAAAGTGTGCAATTCCATATGGCTGCTGGATAATTTTTCGAGCGAAAACGGTGCAACGCGCATCGTTCCCGGAACACACCATTCTGGTGTATTACCTCAGGATATTTTGACAAATCCAGAGGCACCTCATCCGGAGGAAGTGATTATCGAAGCACCTGCAGGTTCCGTATTTATTTTTAATTCTCATGCATGGCATGGGGGTACAACAAATCATACAGATAAAAACAGGCGATCAATTCACAGTTATTTTTGCAGATCGGATCAGCCGCAGCAAGTTGACCAGTCACGCTACATTAAAAATGAAACATTGAATCGATTGTCGCCTGCGGCTGTGAGAATTCTCGGGCTTGCTCCTAACGTAACCACGGAGGCTCCGAGGCACGAAGACCGCGCAGAGAAATAATTTCTTAGCGAAACGTTGCGATCGTTGCGCCGCTGCAGTGAAATGCATTTTAGTACTTCATACAATTTTACTTGTGGCCTTGCTTTCAAAGCCGGTAGTTTGATTTGGTACGGATTCATTTGCCATTGCACTTGGCGGATGTTCCTTGAACATGCCCTCTAAAATGTTTTTCTCAACCCCACTGACAAACCATTTGTCAAAATGGTAATGGGCCGCGGTTCGTCAAAGTTAAAATAGTTATAACTGTAGGACGCTGTCAAGTAAAGTTTCGAGGACAATTTATAATCATACTCCACCTTAACCGAAAATAAATTTCCCTTACCTAACCATGTGGTGTTAGTTAAAGTTTTCCCGTTGATCTCAAAATCCGGACGATAAACAAATCCAAAAACAGGAAGTCCTGCTTGTATCCGTATACTGCTTTTTTTATTTATTCGATATAGAATATTCCCACTTAATGTTAGAAAGGCACCGCCGGATAAATAACTGATCGGACCTTCTACATCTGGAAGGTAATTCGTATTGCTGAACAATGAATGTACCCCAAAACCCAATGATGGTCTGAATTTTTCATCAGGTTTTTTAGCGCTGAGGTTAAATAAATAGTCGTAATAAAAAAGATACAATTGGTTATCCGCGTCAGGTGAGACAACAGATTTTATTTGTCCGCCTGAATACGAAAAATCAACGATGTGCTGTCCCTTTCTCCTTGCTCTCGTATACATAAAATTGAGCAGCAGATTAGTGCCCTTGTACGTATAAGGCGATTGAAACTCATCTTTATTAGACAGGTTATTAAGACCAATGCTTAACGATATCGCCGAATACTTTAAACTATCCTGACCATGAGCAACGCTTGACAATGCCAAGGCCACCACAAAAATTATGAAACAAATCCTGACGCTCATTTTATTGCAGCTAAAACATAATTATTTACGATACCAAAGTTTTGAAGGCCTACGCTCGTATTTTGATTTCCACCGGTAAATACAATCACCAATTCTTTAGATGGTATAATGAATATTTGCTGTCCCCCATTACCATCCGCAAAATAAGATTCAGGATCGCCTGTAAATGACTGTTTCCACCAGAGATAACCATAGCCATCAAATGGGCCCGGTAGCTTCACATTATTGCGCATGCATAGTTGTACCCATTCCGCTGATACAATCTGGTCGCCATTCTGCATACCATTGTTGAGCATCAAGAGGCCAATCTTTGCCATATCTCTGGGTCTGAGAAAAAACAACCCTCCGCCTGAAGCTTTTCCATCGGGCATGATGTGCCACTTGTACTTCGTTATATTCAAAGGTTTAAAAAGGTACTTGTCGGCGAATTCTTGAAGCGATAGTCCGCTCGCGTTTTCAATCACACGGCCTAATGTAACCGGACATCCAGTGCAATAGCTCCCATTCGACCCGGGATCATAAACTATAGGTAGGTCAAGCGTAAACTTTACCCAGTCATTGCTTTGTTTCATTTGACTTTCGGTCTGTTTATACCAATCGTCACAGTCCAGTCCAGACGTCATATTCAAAAGGTGTTCGATGGTGAGTACATTTTTACGAGGATCCGGGTTTTTAAAATCCTCGTATTCCGGAAGCAGTGGTACAATCGGAGTATACACGCTGTTAATAAACCCCTTGTCTATAGCAATTCCAACCAAAATTGACGTGATACTTTTGCCAGCCGAATATATATTATGCAATACGTCACTTGAATGGCCATGAAAGTAATTTTCATAAACCAGTTTATTATTTCTTAGAATCAAAAGGCCATCGATCCGTTTATACTCCTCTCTTATGATCAAGTTGGTCATTTGAGTAATCAAAGCTTCATCTATTCCCTCCGCTTCCAAGGATGATACTAAAAATTCATTTTGCCCCGAATTCGGAACGCTGTACGTATAATTTGGACTTGGATCGTTGAATTTTTCACAACTCACCATAAAGCAAAAGGCAAGCGAAAGAACACAAAACAATTTTCTACGCATTGAGAGAATAAAGTGCTACTAACCGGGAGCATTAAAGAGATGAAATGAATTCAGTAAAAGTTCTATCGCAATGGCCTACATTCTTAAAAGATAGCGAATGAGAGAAGAAAAAGCGCAACCCCTAACACCGACATTACTGATAAAGCTAAATACCCAATGAACGCATACCGTCGGAATTTTATTCGCTCCGCATCCTCATGTTTTTTGATAATCGATAATTCAATTATCCACCCAAAAGTATAGACGACATTAAAGGCAAGTCCCATTAAAAGGTAAATCAGCGGTATTGATATGTAGCATATATAAAAACTCAACAGTCCAGCAAAATACATGATCAGATTGTAAAGTATCCTTCGGATTTCCCACCATAGTATTATCTGAAACCAGTTTCTATTTAGGGATGATGTAAGCATCTAATGTGTCTTTTATTCAGCGCAAACGCGTCGATGGTATGGTGTCGTGCGGGATTACGAAGTGATTTCCCGTCGGTTTACACCGAATTTTTTACGAGGAACAAACGCTGTATACTCTTTAAACCCGGACCATGTCCTGGCAACTGGCCATTTTCATGTTACAATTCTTTTTTTTTATCATTCTATCTTTCTGGTCTATTGTATCGAATCTCCATCCAATCACCAGGACGAGCAAGGGGATTAAATCCAACCTTTTGATATACTCCATGAGCATCTTTTGTTATCAATAACCACTGATAAACCTCTTTTATGTCAGGATGACTCAATATAAATCTAATCATTGCTTGTCCAATTCCGTGTTTTCGATAATTATTATCTACGATCACGTCGAGTATATATCCAAATCGAGTTTTGTCAGATATTACTCTAGAGAATCCAATTTGTTTATTATCGTTTGTGTATGCTCCAACCAACAATGCAGAATTTTGAGCGCCTTGAACTATTTCTTTTTTTTTAATCCCAATACACCAAAAAGCGTCCTTTAACATATCGGTTATTTTATCGAAATCCATTTCGTCATAGCCTGCCTTTATCGAATATTCTATTTTGCTACCCATTGTCATTATGTTGTTTTTTTTTGATTTTGAACGGTTCCCGATAGCTCGCCTTTAATTCAGCCTAAACCGCCCCCGGTGACTTCCAAATTTGTCTTTACCAATTCCGAAGTACGAGCCCCAAAAAGTTTCGTTCATCGCGTTATTCAGCTTGGTTAAAGAGGTGTTCTTATCAGCTTCCAGGCCCAACCAAAAATTGTCGCAGCAAAAAAAGGATAAGCGTAGAAGGGCAGCGGTTTTGTTAATGCATTAATAGAACTGCCTGAAAATATTTGAATTGATACAACGGCAAACAACGCCGCGGCAATGAATCCGGTACTACGCACAAATATTGGGAACACTTTTTGAAAACTGATTAATACCAGGGACGTTGCCCAGAGACCGGCACCTGCACCAAAAGATGTTACGTTAGCGTCAAGATTTACTCCCGAGGATGAAAGTATTAAGGCCTCTCCTATAGTAAATATTAAGAAACCAGCAGCAGTAGCGTCATAACCTTTTCGTAAGAAATAAACAGCAAGCAACGCACCCGCAATAATAAGTCCTATGCCATCCAGACTCCACGCAAGACTTCGAAGTGATGCGGAAGGCAGAAATGAACCGACCATGCCAAGAAGGCCTCCGATTAAGAGTCCTGTTGATGCTGTTACCTTTATTAGTTTTTCATTCATAAAACAATCAAGTATCAATGGCAAATTGTTGGTGTTTACTCGGACGTAGGCATTTAGCTTGTCTTTAGATCAGCGCTAACCGTCCAGTGAATTCCAAATTTGTCCGTAACAACTCCAAAGTACGCACCCCAAAAAGTTTCGTTCATCGGCATTTTTACTTGCCCTCCAACACAAAGCCCATTAAAAATTTTATCAGCGCTCCCTTTGTTATCCGTGTTGATAGAGAGGGAAATGTTATTGCCAACGGTGAGTGCTTCTCCAAATGTTTCTGGGCTGTCGCAACCCATCAGAATCGTCTCTTTACTAATCGGCAGCGAAATGTGCATTATTTTTTTATCGTCAGTTGGAAAATTCTGCCTATCAGCTGCTGGCATGTCTTGATATCTTCCTACATACTGAAAATCGCTTCCAAAAACTTCTTTGTAGAAATTGAATGCCTCTTCACAATTACCATTGAAAGAGAGATATGGATTTACGGTTGTCATGGTTTGTTAATTATTCGAATATTTAAAAAAAAAACGAATACAAATCATTGGTCGATCCGCAGGTGACGTGTGTAGGTCTTGACGCGCCTGCGCTTGTTGGTGAAGAACACGCAACAAGGGCGGTATGCGTGGTTATCAAAATCGAGACAAACTCAGTCCAGGTCTATTTCACCAGGACTCAAGGCTTCCACGGCATTTCCTCCACGCCCAATTCCTGGCTCATTTTACGGCTCAGCACAAAAAGATAATCAGATAGTCTGTTGAGGTACTTCAAAACCAGTAAATCTATTTTTTCATGATCGTGCAACGCTGTGCTTAGGCGCTCGGCACGCCGGCAGACGGTCCTTGCAACATGGCAAAAGGAAACGGAAGAATGTCCCCCCGGCAAAATAAAAAAACGAAGGGGCTGAAGCTCCGTTTCCATCGCATCAATTTGTTTTTCAAGAAATAGAATGTGATCTTCTGATAAAGAAGGGATCTTAAC
>Ga0111538_10007523_pt1 | contig 14674 bp, 14 predicted proteins | sample SoiMethybrSBSTD1_FD_79669 | JGI IMG/M metagenome (GOLD analysis project Ga0111538, IMG submission 79669) | Bulk soil microbial communities from a Populus tree surrounding site in Tennessee, USA - Soil MetaG P. TD hybrid SBSTD1 (version 2)... | ecosystem: Environmental > Terrestrial > Soil >... | reverse complement strand
GGGGCGCGACCACCTCGCGATCCACGACCACATCGTGGATGTCTGGTTCGAGTCGGGCGTATCGCACGCGGCGGTGCTCGGGCGCGACCCGCGCCTCCCGTGGCCCGCCGACCTCTACCTCGAGGGGCACGATCAGTACCGCGGGTGGTTCCACTCGTCGCTGCTCGTCTCCGTCGGCGACCGCGGGCGCGCGCCGTACCGGGGCGTGGTCACGCACGGCTTCACGCTCGACGGCCAGGGCCGGAAGATGTCGAAGTCGCTCGGGAACGTCATCGCGCCGAACGAGATCGTCGAGCGACGCGGGGCGGAGATCCTGCGCCTCTGGGTCGCGATGATCGACTTCCTCGAGGACATGCGCCTGTCGAACGAGATCCTCGACCGGAACGCGGAGACGTACCGGAAGATCCGCAACACGCTCCGGTACCTGCTCGGGAACCTCGACGGGTTCGATCCGGCCGTGGACGCGGTACCGCTTCCCGAGCTGGTCGAGATCGACCGCTGGGCGGTGCACCAGCTCGAGGCGGTGCGGAAGCGGATCGTCGAGGCGTACGAGGGGCACCAGTACCACCTCGTCTACCACGCGCTCAACCACTTCTGCACGGTGACGCTCTCGTCGTTCTACTTGGACGTGCTCAAGGACCGGCTCTACACGTCGCCGCGCGGATCGAAGGCGCGGCGCTCGGCGCAGACGGTCCTCTGGAGGCTCGCGGCCGACCTTGCGCGCCTGATGGCGCCGGTCCTCTGCTTCACCTCCGAAGAGGTGTGGCAGGAGCTGGAGGCGCTTTCGGGGCGGGCGCGCTGGGGCACGTCCACGATCCACGCGCAGGTGTTCCCGGAGCCGCTGTCGCTTCCCGCGGATCCGGAGCTGCTCGCGCGATGGGAGCGGCTCGCCGCCGTCCGCGAGGACGTGATGAAGGCGCTCGAGGAGGCGCGCGCGGCGAAGAAGATCGGGAGCTCGCTCGAGGCGCGCGTCGATCTGTGGATCGAGGACCCGGACCTGAAGGGCTTCCTCCGTTCCTTCGGGGATGAGCTCCGCTTCATCTTCATCACGAGCCAGGTCGATCTCGACCCGGCGGAGCGGGAACCGGCCGACCTCCTGACCGGCTGGAGCGGACCGTCCTTCGCCGTCAACGTCCGCCCCGCGTCGGGCACGAAGTGCCAGCGCTGCTGGAGCTACACCGAGGACGTGGGGAGCGACCCCTCGGTCCCCGGCGCCTGCGCGCGGTGCGCGGCGGCGGTCCACGAGATCCTCGCGAAGCCCTGATGCATCCGATCCTGATCGATTTCGGCTGGCACAACCTGCCGTACTTCGGCTCGACGCACCTGTTCCTGCCGACATACGGGGTGCTGTTCGCGACCGGGGCGCTCCTCGCGTGGGTCTGGTTCGTCAAGCGGGCGCGCGCGCTCGGCCTTCCTCAAGACCCCGTGTTCAACCTCGCGTTCTACACGCTGCTCGCCGGTCTTCTCGGCGCGAAGCTCGCGCTCATCCTCGTCGATCTCCCCTACTACCTCGCGCACCCCGCCGACATGCTCGGCACGATCCGGAGCGCGGGGGTGCTCATGGCGGGGATCGCCGGGGGCGCGATCGCGTTCGTCCTCTACGCGCGCTCCCAGAAGCTCCCGATCCGCGAGCTCGGGGACGCGATCGCGGCGCCCCTCGCGCTCGCACAGGGGATCGGGCGGCTCGGCTGCTTCGCCGCCGGATGCTGCTGGGGGGTGGAGACCTCGGGCTGGTGCGCGGTCCGCTTCGAGGACGACGCCGCGCACGCGCAGACGGGCGTCCCGCTCGACGTGCCGCTCGTCCCCGTCCAGCTCTTCCAGGCGGCGTTCGACCTGGCGCTGTGCCTGATCCTCACCTGGATGTGGCGCCGCCGGCCGCGCCCCGCCGGAACGGTCTTCTGGACGTACCTGATCCTCTACGGGATCGGCCGCGGGTCGCTCGAGCTCCTGCGGGGCGACTCCGTGCGCGGCCTCTGGTGGAACGGATCGGTCTCGACGTCGCAGGTCTTCAGCGCGCTCGCCGTCATCATCGGGGCCGTCTTCCTCGTCGTCGAGCGCCGCCGGCAGCCCGCGCGCGCATGACCCGGCCGCCCCTGCGCCTCGACGTCCCCGAGGAGGCGGCGGGAGCGCGGCTCGACGCCTTCCTCGCGGCGCGGGAGAGCGAGCTCACCCGCTCGGGGTGGAAGCGCGCGATCGAGGAGGGGCTCGTCCGCGTGGGCGGACGCGTCGTCTCGAAGCCCGGCTGGCCGCTCAAGGCGGGCGCGTCGGTCGAGGCGATCCTCCCCGATCCCGCGCCCTCGGGCCTGACCGGCGAGGAGATTCCCCTCTCGATCGTCCACGAGGACGACGACGTCATCGTCATCGACAAGCCGGCGGGTCTCGTCGTGCACCCCGGTCACGGGAACACGCGCGGCACGCTCGTCCACGCGCTGCTCGGGCGAGGTACACCGCTCGCCGCGGCCGGGGGCGAGCTGCGCCCGGGGATCGTGCACCGGCTGGACAAGGACACCTCGGGGCTCCTCGTCGTCGCAAAGACCGACCGCGCGCACCGCGTGCTCGCCGCCGCCTTCGCCGCGCGCGAGGTGAGCAAGACCTACGTGGCGCTCGTCGCGAGGACGGTGCGGCCGGCGTCCGGGCGGATCGACGCCGCGATCGGACGCAGCCCCCGCGACCGCAGGAAGATGGCGGTGCGCGTCCCGCGCGCCCGCGCCGCCACGACGATCTACCGGACGCTCGAGGCCCTCCCGGGACACACGCTCCTCGAGATCGACCTCGTGACGGGCCGCACGCACCAGATCCGCGTCCACCTCGCCTCGAAGGGAAACCCGGTCATCGGCGACGACCGCTACGGCAAGCGCATGCCCGCGCGCACGGCCTCTTTTCCCCGTCTCGCCCTCCACGCGGCCCGCCTTTCGTTCTCACACCCCGTGACCGGCGAGACGCTGCGGCTCTCCTCGCCGCTCCCGCCGGATTTCGAGGCGCTCCTCGCGCGCCTGAGGAAGGCGTGAAGCTCCGCGTGACGATCGTGGGGGCGGGCGCGCTCGCGCGGGCCCTCGTCGAGGCGCTCCCGCCCGCCCGCGTGGTCCTGACGATCGTGGCGCGGCGGCCTGCCGCGGCGCGGCGCCTGGCGAAGCTGTCGAGGGGTGCTTCGGCGCAGGATCGCGGCGAGGCCTTGCGGAGCGCGCAGGTCGTGCTGCTCGCGGTGGACGATCGCGCGATCCCCGCGGTCGCGCGCGAGCTCGCGCCCCTGAGGCGCTCGTGGCGCGGCGTCGTCGTCCTGCACGCGGCCGGCGGGGTCCCGGTCTCGGCGTTGGCACCGCTCGCGCGCCTCGGTGCTTCGACGGGCGTGCTCCACCCGATCCTTCCGCTGCACCGCTCGGGGCAGGCGCGCCTGGCGGGGGCGCCGGCGCGGATCGCCGGCTCGCCGAAGGCGAAGGCGGCCGCGAAGCGCCTCGCGGCTTGGACCGGCCTCTCTCCGCTCCCAAGGCGCCGGGCCGAGCGAGCCACCGACGTGGACCTCCACCACGCGGCGGCCGCGCTGTGCACCGGCGACGTGCTGGCGCTCCTGACGCTCGCCGAGGACGCGCTGTACGCCAGCGGCGTGCCGAGACCCGCCGCGCGCCGCGCGGCGCTCTCCGCCGCGGCGGCGACGCTCGATCGCATCGGGCGCTCGGGGCCCGGGGCCACCCTGTCGGGCCCGGTGGTGCGGGGGGATCTCCCCCGCCTGCTCCGGCACCTCGGCGCGCTCGCGGCCGTGCACCCCCAGGCGGCCTTAGCGCATCGCGCGCTCACGCTCCGGCTCGCCGATCTCGCCGTCGAGGCGGGGGTCCTCACGCGTCCCGCGGCGGCCAAGCTCGCGCGTGGCCTCGGGCGTTCGAGCACGGTATAGTCCCGTGGCCATGAAGATGCCGTTCGCGTTGCTCCTCGCGGCCGCCCTCACCGGCGGGGCCGTCCTCGCCGAGATCCCGCAGCCCCAAGGCCAGCGCACCGGTGTCCGCGGGGGCGAGATCACGACGTCGGGCACCTTCGACGGGACCTGGATCTACGCGAACCGCGACGCGCACTTCGCGCTGTGGATCCGCACGAAGGACGGGAAGCCCCAGGTGCGGCTCCAGTACCAGAGCCTGGCGGGACCCGAAGCGTTCGAGACCGACTGGGCGGGACGGGCGACCTACTACATGGCGGGCAAGCCGGCCTCGTTCGCGCTCACCCTCGCCTCGGCGGAACCCGACGCGATCGCCGGCCACTGGGACTGGGAGCTGTCGACCGGCAGCTCCGCGCGGCACGAGACGGCCGGCGTCACCCTCCAGCGGACCGGATACGGCCGGACGCTCCAGATGGACTTCAAGGACTACCAGAGGACGATCAGCTCGGGCCCCAAGGGGAACCTCCTCAAGGCACCGATGACCTGGACGTGGATCAAGGTCTCCAAGCGCGAGCTCCTCTGGGACGAGCTCCCCTGGTAGCCTCCCGTCTCCTGCCAGCACTCCTCCTCGCCGCGGTCGTCCCCGCCGCGCGCGCCTCGGAGCCCATTCCGATCCGTATGGTGAAGATCGGCGGCGCGCCCGCCGACCCGCGTGCGCTCGCGCACGTGGACTTCGCGCGCTCGGTCGGCTTCAACGCCGTCTGGGTCTACGGCCATCAAGCCGGGACGTGGGTCGCGGGGCGCGTTCGCCTCGACGGCGATTTCAAGCGGTTCGCCGCGCGCAGCCACGACCGCGGGATGCGCCTCTTCGTCTCGCTCAACCCGCCGGCGGAGTCGAAGGGCCGCTTCGTGTTCTCGAGTGCCACGGACGAGGACCGGCTCGTCCGGTTCGCCTCGATGCTCCACGAGCGGGCGGGCGTCTCCGATCTCGTGCTCTCGTTCGACGACCAGCCGACCGCCCTCGAGAATCTGTCCGACATCGACCGCTACGGGCGCAGCGCCGCCCCGGCGCACCTCGATCTCGTCAAGCGCGTCGCGGCGCGCCTGCCGGCCGGGATGAGCCTGTGGCTGTGCGCCGCCGCGTACTGCGACGCGCACCTCGGGGACGGGACCGGCCCTTACGCCAAGCCGTTCCTCGAAGGCGTCGTGTCGCTTTCGCCCTCGATCGGGATCGTGTGGACCGGGCCCCAGGTCGTGTCGGTGTCGATCACCCGCGCGCAGATCGACGCCGCGCGCGCGCGCCTGGGCGGCCGTCCGATGCTCCTCTACGACAACTTCCCGATGAACGACGAAACACCTCCGAACGCGTTCGCGCTCGCGCTCGTCCCCCTGTCGGGACGGGACCCGGGGATCGCCGAGAGCCTCGCCGGCTACCTCGCGTGCCCGATGCCTCAGCTCGGCGCCTCGCGCTTCACGCTCGCCACGATCGCCGACTTCCTCCGCGACCCGGGACGCTACGAGCCGAAGGTCGCGCGCGAGCGGGCGCTGACGCGCCTTCTGGGACCGAAAGCCCCCGAGGCGACGCGGTTCGCGCTCGACACGCAGCAGATCGAGTGGGGAAGCTGGCCCCGCGACCCGGCGACACCGGCCGCCACCGCGGGCCGCCTGCACGATCCGGCGTTCGTCGCATCGTTCACCTGGACCGCGGAGCGCTACCCCGGGCGCATCGCGGCGCTCGAGACGCTCGACGACGCCGCGATGCGCGAGGACATCCTGCGCGCGATGCGCCGGCGCCTCGCGATCGCGCGCGCGCTTCCGCTCGCCGTCGAGTACCTCGCTCGCAAGGACGCGGGGCGCGCGGACTCCGCCGAGCTCCTCGAGCGTCTCCGAGCCGAGCGCGCGTCGTGGTCGTCCCATCGCGAGGCCGCCGTCGCCCTCGAGACCTTCCTCGGCGCCGCGGGGATCCCGCTCGCGCCCGCGAGGCCCTCATGAACTTCCAAGCCCGCTCGTACCGCATGACCATCCTGGCGCTGGCGAGCCTGATGCTCTTCGGCAGCTACTTCGCGTACGACAGCGTGGGCGCGATCGAGCGCTGGCTGATCGAGCAGCTCGGGGCCGACCCGGCGGCGATCGGGCAGATGTACACGTGGTACAGCGTCGCGGCGGTCTTCGCGGTCCTGGCCGGAGGGATCCTCATCGACCGGATGGGCACCCGCAAGGCGAGCCTCCTGTTCTCGGTCCTCGTCACGGCAGGAGCGGCGATCGTGGCGTGGGCGCCCTCCGTCAACTGGATGTACTTCGGACGCCTCGTCTTCGGCATCGGGTCCGAGCCCCTGGTGGTCGCGCAGTCGGCGATCCTCGCGCGCTGGTTCCGCGGCAAGGAGCTGGCACTGGCGTTCGGCGTCGCGCTCACCGTGAGCCGTCTCGGCACGCTGTTCACGTTCAACACCGAAGCGCTGGTCGCGTCGCGCTACGGGTGGAGGCAGGCGCTCTGGCTCGCGGTCGCGCTGTGCGCGGCGAGCGTCGTCGCGAACCTTCTCTACAACGCCCTCGACAAGAAGGCCGAGCGGCCGCTCGGGCTCAAGGAGGAGGCGGCCGGCGACCGGATCGAGTGGGCGAAGATCGGCGGCTTCTCCAAGTCCTTCTGGTACGTGACGCTCCTGTGCGTGACGTTCTACTCGGCCATCTTCCCTTTCACCGCGCTCTCCACCAACTTCTTCCGCGAGAAGTGGAATCTCCCCTCGGCGAGCGCCGAGGGGCTCGGCTTCTTCCAGGGCGTCTTCTACAACCTGACCCACATGTTCAGCACCGCGCAGGGCACCACGTCGATCGTCATCACCGCCTCGATGTTCTTCGCGCCCTTCGCGGGACGCCTGGTGGACCGCATCGGGCGGCGCGCGACGCTCATGATCGTGGGATCGCTCCTCATGATCCCGGCGCACTTGGCGCTGGGGTACACGATGCTGACGCCCGTGGCTCCGATGATCGTGCTCGGTGCCGCCTTCGTCCTCGTCCCCGCCGCGATGTGGCCCTCGGTCCCCCTCGTCGTGGACAAGGAGCGGGTGGGGACGGCGTTCGGGCTCATGACCGCCATCCAGAACATCGGGCTCGCCGCGTTTCCCTACGCGAACGGCGCGCTTCACGACGCGACGGGCTCCTACACCGCGAGCCAGACGATGTTCGCGGCGCTCGGCGTCTGCGGCCTCGTCTTCGCGCTGCTGCTCCTCGCGGCGGACCGCAAGGCCGGGAACGTCCTGGAGAGCCCGACGCCGAAGTCCGCCTAGGAGGCCGCCTCGGCGGTCGCTTGCGCCTCCTCGGACGCGGGGAGGAGCGCACGGAAGCGCGCGCCGCCTCCGGGCGCCTCGTCCACCCAGATCGTGCCGCCGTGCGCCTCGATGGCGAGGCGGCAGAACGTCAAGCCCAGGCCGCGGTTCGCACCCGGGACCGTCTTCCGGCTCTCCAGGCGCTGGTACTTCTCGAAGATCCGCTCGCGGAACGCCTCGGGGACCCCCGGCCCGTCGTCCGCGACCGTGATCTCGACCCCCTCGTCACAGCTCACCACGTTGACCAGGATCTTCCCGCCCGGCGGCGAGTGCTCCAAGGCGTTTCCGAGGAGGTTGTCGAGCACGCGCCGCAGGATCGCCGGGTCGCCGCGCACCTCGTTGCGATCGGCCCCGGCGTCCACCGCGATGGTGACGCCGCGCGGTGCCGCGGCCCCTTCCATCTCCTGGCACGCCTTCCGCGCGAGCCCGGCGGCGTCCACCGTTTCCGGGTGGAGGAGGAACTTCCCCTCCTCGAGGGTCGCGACGTCGAGCAGGTTGAGGATCATCTGGTGCATGCGCCACGCCGCCGCCTTCGAGCGCCGCACGAGGTTGAGCACCGGCTCCTCCACGCGCCGCTCCATCAGCTCGAGGTTCCCGAGCACCGCGGCGAGCGGGTTCTTCAGGTCGTGGACGAGCGTCTGCGAGAGCGTCTCCTTGAGCGCCTCCAGCTCCTCGAGCTGGGCGTTGCGGATCGCGAGCGTCGCGCGGGCCTCCTCGATCTCGGCGAGCAGGCGCCTCGCGCGGAGGAGCGACCGCACCTTCGCCATGAACTCCTCGCGGCGCACCGGCTTCGACACGTAGTCGTCGGCGCCGGTGTCGAGCCCCTCGACCCGGTGCGGCGTCCCGTCCAGCGCGGTCACGAGGACGACCTGCGAGAGGCGGGTTCGCGGGTCGGATTTCAGTTTGCGGCAGACCTCGAGCCCCGAGAGGTCCGGCATCATGACGTCGAGCAGCACGAGGTCGGGGGCGCGCTCCGCGGCCTCCGCCAGGGCGGAGCGGCCGTCCTGCGCGAGGCGCACCTTGTAGCCGGCGCCGGAGAGGTACTCCTCGAGCAGCTTGCGGTTGCGCGGGTCGTCGTCCACGACGAGGACGTCGGGCGTGTGTGGGGTCGCGCTCATGCGGCGCCCTCCAGGAACGTTCGGACCTGTTGGGGGAAACGGGACAGGCGGATCGGCTTCGCGATGTATCCGGCGCACCCCGCCGCCAGCGCGCGCTCCTCGTCCACGCCGGCCGCGTGGGCGGACAGCGCCACGACGGGGATCGCGCTCGTGCGGGGGTCGGCCTTCAGACGACGGGTCGCCTCCATCCCGTCGAGACCGGGAAGCTGGAGGTCCATGAGGATGAGCTGCGGCCGCTCCCGGCGGGCGATCTCGATCCCCTCCTCGCCGGTGTCCGCCTCGAGCACGCGGTAGCCGCGCGAGCGCAGCACGTTGCGCGCGAGCTTGCGGTTGACGGCGTTGTCCTCGACGACGAGCACCGTGCCGCCGAACGGCGAGGTCGCCGGGCCGTCCGCGGCCTCGACGATCTCCACGGCCGGAGCGCTCACCGCCGCCCCCACGCGGCACGACGGGAAGACGCACACGAAGCGCGACCCGCGTCCGGGGCTCGAGGTGACCGACACGGTGCCGTTGTGGAGGGACATCATCCGGCGCACCAGCGCGAGGCCGAGCCCGGTTCCCTCGTACTTGCGCGCGTACGAGCCGTCCACCTGGTAGAACTCGTGGAAGATCTTCTCCTGGTCGTCCTCGGGGATCCCGATCCCGGTGTCCGAGACGGTGATCGCGAGATCGTCCCCCTCGAAGGCCGCCGCGGCGTCCACGCGGCCCCCGTTCGGGGTGAACTTCACCGCATTGCTGAGGAGGTTCACGAGCACCTGCCGGACGAGGCGCGGGTCCACGTGGGCGCGCCCGCCGGACGGGCCGGACACCTCGAGCGTGATCCCCTTCTTCGCCCCCTGCGGACGCAGCATCGCCGCGGACTCCCCCACGAGCTCCGCCACGTCCACGTGCTCGCGGTTCACGTCGAGCTTGCCGGCCTCGATCTTCGACAGGTCGAGGATGTCGTTGATGAGCGCCAGGAGGTGCTCGCCCGAGTCGCGGATGTCCGAGAGGAACTCGCGCTGGCGCGGCGACAGATCGCCGAACCCCGGATCGGTGAGCAGCTCCGAGAAGCCGATGACCGAGTTGAGCGGCGTCCGCAGCTCGTGCGACACGTTCGCCAGGAACGCGCTCTTCGCCTTGGACGCCTCGGTGAGCGCGCGGTTGGCGTCGGAGAGCATGCGGTTGGCGCCCTCGATCCCCTCGAGCGCCGAGGCGAGCTCGCGTGTCCGCTCCTCGACCTTGCGCTCGAGCGCCGCGTTCAACGCCTCGACCTCCTGGACCCGGCGCTCGTGCTCCTGGATCGCCTCGCGGTGCGCGCGATAGAAGGCGAGGAGGAGCGAGCACGGCGGGATGCCGAGCGCCAGCACCCACGGTCCCCACGCGTGGAGCGCCCCCAGCATGCAGACCGCGAGGGTCAGACCGGTGAAGTAGGACACCGCGGTCCACTCGAACGATTCCCGCCACACGACGAGGAACGGCGTCCTCTGCTGGAAGGTGATCGCGAGCGTGACGAGCCCGGTGTTGACGAGGAAGTAGGCCGCGGTCGCCGCCGCGAGCGGCGCGAACGAGCTCCACAGCGAGCCGCCCACCTGCCCGCCCGCCGCGAGGTACGACCACGCCGCCACAGCCGAGGCGAGGACGACCGAGCCCAAGTTGAACGCGGTGCGCTGAAGCGACAGCTTCCGGCCGGGGCGGAAGATCACGCCCGTGAGCCCGACGACCCCCACGACCATCGCCTCGAGCGGCCCGAGGGTCGCCACGGCGAGGAGGACGGACGGGGGGGGCGCGGTTAGCTCGGTCTTGAAGCGCGGGAACCGCACGGGCCTCGCGCCCGCGAGCGCGGCCAGAGCGGCGAGAAGCACGAAGACCTTCTTGTCGTCCCCGTGGTCGTAGGCGATGCCGATCGCGATCGCCGCGAGCGCGCAGAAATCCACGATCACGACGTAGGGCGTGAGCCACCGCGACGCGCCGTTTATGGCGGGACGAGCGGACGTCAAGCGCGCCAACCCCCTGCACCCCGACACGCGTGCCCTCGAAAAGAACGCAAGATCGGTTCCTTTCCCGGAAGGCCGACAAGCGTGAGAGACCCGGCCGGAAGGGTCCGGCGGCCGCCCCTCGTTGTCACCCGGGGGCGCGGGCGGCGACACGGGCTGTCATAATCCCCGCATGCCCGTACCCATCGACCTCGCCTACGAAGGGGACCTCCACTGCACGCTCACGCACGGGCCGTCGGGGACCGAGATCACGACGGATGCGCCGCGCGACAATCGCGGGAAGGGGGCCGCGTTCTCGCCCACCGACCTCGTCGGCGCGGCGCTCGGGTCGTGCATGCTCACCACGATGGGGATCGTCGCGCGCGACCGCGGATGGAACATCGACGGCGCGACGGCCCACGTCGAGAAGGACATGGGCTCGACCCCGCGCCGCCACATCGCGAAGCTGACGATGATGGTCACGATGCCGAAGGCGCTCGACGCGGACGCGAGAGGGATGCTCGAGGAGACGGCGCGCACCTGCCCCGTCGCCTCCTCGCTCGGCGACAAGATCGAGGTGGATCTCAGCTTCCGCTACGCCTAGAACGTTTTCAGATACTCGAGGATCTGATCGCGCACGCGGCGGAAACCCTCGAGCCCCTCGGGGTCCTCGAACTCGCGATGCTCCCTCGACACGGCCTGCGGGAAGACGGGACAGCCTTCCTTCGCGGCGTCACAGAGCGTGATCACGCGATCGAACTGCTGCGCGGAGAGCTCGACCACCGACTTCGAGCGCTGGCCGGAGATGTCGATCCCGATCTCCCGCATCACCTCGACGGCCTCGGGCCGCACGCGTCCGGTGCGCGTGCCGGCGCTCGCGACGTCGTACCGATCCCCCGCCATGTGACGCAGCAGGCCCTCGGCCATCTGGCTCCGCGCGGAGTTCGCGGTGCAGAGGAACAGGACGCGTTGCTTCGCCATGTCACGAGCAACAGTTCGGGCCGCAGCATGCCGCCGTGGGCTTGACCGCGCGAACGAAAGCGCTCATGAACGCGCCGCCCATCCTCTCGGCCATCGCCTCGATCTCGGGGCCGCGGCCCGCGAGGAAGCCGCGAACGTCCTCGACGCCGTAGACCCGCGTGGGCTCGACGCCGACCGTCTCGAACCCGGCGGCGCGGAGCTTCCCGACGTAGTCGTCCTCGTGCAGCGCGCCCGCGATGCACCCCGCCCACAGCTCCATGCTCCGCTTCACGACCTCGGGGACCTCACCGCGCACCACGATGTCCGAAACCGCGAACCGGCCGCCGGGGCGAAGCACACGAAATGCCTCTCTCAGAACGCGGTCCTTGTCGCCGGAGAGGTTGATGACGCAGTTCGACACGATGACGTCCACGGAGGCATCCGGCAGCGGGATGCTCTCGATCTCGCCTTTGAGGAACTGCACGTTCGTCAGGCCGCTCTTGCGCTTGTTCTCCTCGGCGAGCGCCAGCATCTCGTCGGTCATGTCCAGCCCGTAGGCTTTCCCGGTCGGCCCGACGCGACGCGCCGACAGCAGCACGTCGATGCCTCCCCCCGATCCGAGGTCCAGGACGGTCTCGCCGGCCCGAAGCTCCGCGAGCGCCGTCGGGTTTCCGCAACCCAGCGACGCGTTCACCGCATCCTCGGGAAGCCCGTCCGTCTCGCGACCGTCGTAGAGATCGCCGGAGATCGGATCGCGACAGGGATCGGAGGCCGGCCCGCAACAGGTGCTCTCGCCGGCGGCGACGCGTCGTGCCGCGCGGCCATACCGTTCCTTGACGACGTCTTGGATGTTCTCGCTCGCCATGATCCGTCCTCCTACTTGGAGATCGAGACGATCTTCTTGGGCTCGACCGCCCGGTTGCGCGTGCAGCACTCGGCATAGAGAAAGGAGAGCAAGTCCTGAAGCGCCTTCGTGTTCGCCCTGTAACGGATGAACGTGCCCTCCCGCTCCGTCGTCACGAGATCGTCGTTCTTCAACTTCTCGAGATGGTGGGACAGGGTCGAGCCTGATATTCCCGTTTCCGCCTGGATCTCCCCCACGACGAGGCCGTCCGGATGGGCGGAGAGCAGCAGGCGCACGATCCGGAGCCGGGGCTCGGCGCCCAGAGCGGCGAAGACGTCGGCGTAACGGGCCGTGTCGGCGCTGGCCATGACGGTATTTCTACAACCATCGAAGTATCGTGTCAAGCCCCGCCCTCCGCGGTTCGAGGCTAGGATGAAGAGATGCCCGACAAAGCCTGCCCGCACATCGCCGCGGTCGAGACGATCAAGCATCCGCACCAGCGCGTCTGCGAGGACTGCGTCCCGATCGGCGGACGGTGGGTTCACCTGCGGACCTGCCAGGAGTGCGGCGGCACGCGGTGCTGCGACAACTCGCCGAACAAGCACGCGACCAAGCACGCGCACGCCAGCGGCCACCCGGTGATCGCCTCCGCCGAGCCCGGGGAGCGGTGGGTGTACTGCTACCCCGACGACGCCTTCGCGGAGTACTGACGGATGGATCGCGAAGCGCTCGCCGACCGGTACCGGCGCCTGAGGCGGCGCACGCGGGAGCTGTTCGACATCGTGCGCCCCGAGGCGTACACGGCGCGTCCAATCTCGCTCCGCCACCCGGTCGTCTTCTACGAGGGGCACCTCCCCGCCTTCGCCGTCAACACGCTCCTCAAGCGGGGCCTGGGGCGGCCCGGCGTGGACGACGGGCTCGAGCGCCTCTTCGAGCGCGGCATCGATCCCGAGGACGAGGCGGCCGCCAACCTTCGCGCGCGCGCCGCGTGGCCGGCGCGCGAGGACGTTCGGCGTTTCGCCGAAGCCTGCGACGCGCTCGTGCTCGACGCGATCGCCAAGGCACCGATCGAACAGCCCGGACATCCCCTGCTCCACGAGGCGCAAGCGGTGCACGCGATCCTGGAGCACGAGGCGATGCACCAGGAGACGATGCTCTACATGTGGCATCAGCTCCCGTACGATCAGAAGCGCGCTCCGGAGCGCGGCCGCGAAGAGACATCCGCCGGTTCGCCACCCGTAGAGGCCGTCACCGTCCCGCGCGGTCGCGCGACGATCGGCGCGCGCCCCGGCGAGATCCCCTTCGGCTGGGACAACGAGTTCCCGGCGGTCACGGTGGACGTCCCCGCCTTCGAGATCGACGTCCATGACGTCACGAACGAGCGGTTCCTGGAGTTCGTCGAAGCGGGCGGCTACCGCCGGCCGGAGTACTGGACGCCGGGGTCGTTCGCGTGGATCCGCGACGAGGAGATCGAGCACCCGCGCTTCTGGGGACGGCGCGACGGAGCGTGGACGTGGCGCGGGATGTTCGAGGAGATCGACCTGCCGCCGTCGTGGCCGGCTTACGTCACCCACGCGGAGGCGGAGGCGTACGCACGCTGGAAGGGCCGGCGCCTGCCGAGCGAGGCCGAGTATCACCGCGCGGCGTTCGGCGACGCCTCGGGGACCGAGCGGCGATTCCCCTGGGGGGACGCCGCCCCCGACGCCTCGCGCGGGACCTTCGACTTCGCCTCCTGGAACCCCGTGCCGGCGGGACGGCGTCCCGCGGGTGCTTCCGCCTGGGGCGTGCACGACCTCGTCGGGAACGGTTGGGAGTGGACGTCGTCCACCTTCGGACCGCTCCCCGGCTTCCGTCCCCTCCCCTCGTACCCCGAGTACTCCGCGGACTTCTTCGACGGCCGGCATTTCGTGATGAAGGGCGCCTCACCGGCGACCGACGCCTCGCTGCTGCGCCGCAGCTTCCGGAATTGGTTCCGGCCACGCTATCCGTACGTCTACGCCGCCTTCCGGTGTGCGAGGAGCCGGCCGTGAAGGCGGCGGCCCGGCACCTCGCCGATGCGGACGAGCGGGACGCCCTCGCGCGGGACGTCCGCCGCTACCTCCAGGAGCGCCCGAGACAGCTCCCCTCGCGATTCCTCTACGACGCGCTCGGCTCGGCGCTGTTCGACGCGATCTGCCACCTTCCGTGGTACCGGATCACGCGCGCCGAGATGGAGCTGCTCCGCCGACACGGGCCTGCGATCGGCCGGGCGCTGGGACCTCGCGGCCGCGTGGTCGAGCTCGGCTGCGGCAACGGCGAGAAGCTCGCGACGCTCCTGACGCACGTCGATCTCCCCCGGGTCCACGCGCACTTGGTCGACCTCTCGGAGACGGCGCTCGCGCACGCCGTGCAGGCACTGGCGGCGATCGAGGCACCGATCCGCGTGACCACGCATCGCGCCACCTACGAGGACGGGCTCGCCGCCCTGCCCGCCTCGGACGCGCCGCCGAGCAGGGCCTCCTTGGCCGAGTCGAATTCGGCGTCGCTGAGCGAGCCCTCACCGTGGAGCCAGTGCAATCGTTCGATGCCCGCAAGATCGACCGTCGGAACGGGCGCTGACGCCGTCGAGG
>Ga0111538_10007521_pt1 | contig 14675 bp, 14 predicted proteins | sample SoiMethybrSBSTD1_FD_79669 | JGI IMG/M metagenome (GOLD analysis project Ga0111538, IMG submission 79669) | Bulk soil microbial communities from a Populus tree surrounding site in Tennessee, USA - Soil MetaG P. TD hybrid SBSTD1 (version 2)... | ecosystem: Environmental > Terrestrial > Soil >... | reverse complement strand
ATTGAAAACATCAAAACCAGGTTTGTTATACCGAGCAGCTAAATACTTTTGTCCGATGGCAAAACCGACGCCATTTGCGAACCCTTGTCCCAATGGACCGGTCGTCACTTCAATACCTTTTAACAGACCGTATTCTGGATGGCCGGGGGTCTTGCTATGCAATTGACGAAAGCTTTTCAGATCGTCCATGCTAATGTCATAACCGGCTAAATAGAGATAAATATATTGCAGCATACATCCGTGGCCCGCTGATAGGATGAAGCGGTCACGGTTGATCCAATCCGGATTTTGAGCGTTGTAATTCATAGCTTCCGACCAAAGGACGTGCGCCATTGGGGCTGCACCCATAGGCATACCGGGATGTCCTGAATTTGCTTTTTGAACGGCATCCGCGGCCAATACGCGTACCGTGTTAATGGCGGTTTGTGCCAAACTCTCTTTTTGTTGCATGTCTATTTGATTTTTGAAATATTAATTTGATCTATTGTGTATCGCGAACTAAACAGCATAAAACATTTCCCGCTGCCAAACCTTTGCGCCACCTTTTATGCCATCCAAATTCGACACGAGTGTTATACTATCCTCAATTTTAAAACTGATTTTTTTGGAATTGCCACCGCCGATGTATAAATGATCGTAGTTGAAAACCGTTTTTAGAATCCCGATTACCTTTTCCAACCGCTTATTCCACTTTTCCAATCCAACTTCCACCAATGCCCTGTCGCCAATGTAGTCATCGTACGTCCGGCTCTTCGATACAGGGTGATGCGCCACCTCCAGGTGCGGCAATAAGCTACCATCCAGAAAAAGTGCTGATCCGAAACCGGTTCCCAGTGTAATAACCATCTCAAGTCCTTCGCCACGTACCACACCCAACCCCTGCATATCGGCGTCGTTCAAAACACGAACAGGTTTTTTCATTACATCGGATAATAACTTGCTGAAATGAATCCCTTCCCACTTGGGTGTACCTAAGTTTGGAGCAGTGTGGACGATGCCCAGTCGTGTATAGCCCGGAAATCCTACAGAAACGCGATGATACTCTTGGAAATTTTTGGTAAGCTCAAGGATGGCTTCTATAACGTTGCCGGGGTCAGGGTCACCAGGAGTAGCAATTTTCTGAAAGTCCATCAGCATATTGCCTTCGGGATCTAAGATCGTTGCTTTAATACGAGAACCGCCAATGTCGATAGAGAGAATTTTTTCGTCTATGCTAAGACTTTGCATGGTGGAACAGTTTGGCCAAAATAAAAACCTGCCAAAGATAATAGAAATACTGTTTTATGGTAAGTTTTATTCGTCATTGCCTAAACTCCTGGCCACCTGAATACTACCATACATTTCCCTTTCTGCACACTCATTGCCAGACTGTAAGTGGAAGGTTTACGTCTTTAACTTCTGCCAGAAGTGTATGAGCAAAATCGAGTTTTTTAATAACATTCGGTGACACAACAAAGGGATAAAAATCCGGCTGACCCATACTTCGGTTCAAACTATTACTAGCGATCGTCAGTGGAATCCATAAATCTATCAAACGTTGAAAATTCTTAACCTTAAAAGGATCGAGCCCATATTCTGCCACCAGCATTTCCACCCTGCTCACCGCTACCGGATTTATCCGCAGCCCAAAAGAATAGGCGGTTTCCAAAGTATCCATAACATGTAGGTAATGAGCCCATGTCTCCGCCCAGTCTTCCCAGGGGTGCGCTGTTGCGTAAGCGCTGACAAAATCGTTCTGCCAGTTGATCGGCGTTCCGTTTTTGTAATAGGTTTGAAGAGCATTATTGTAATTCATTTCTTCGTTGCCGAACACAGAGCGAAATTTGGAAATCCGGTTTCCCTCATTCTTGATAAGCAAGTCCCAATAGTAATGACCAACTTCGTGACGAAAATGTCCTAACAATGTTCGATAAGGTTCACCCAATTTTTCACGGGCACTAGTTCTCTTTACATCGTCAGCTTCAGCAATGTTAATGGTAATCAACCCCTCCGCATGACCCATGATTACTTTTTCTTGATTCTCATTTTCCGCTAAAAAATCAAAGGCAAGGCCCTCTACTGAATCACCCGTTTTTTCCGGAATGGGAAGTCCCAGTCTTAGCAAAGTATAGATCAATCGATGTTTCGCAATTTCCAATTTCTGCCAGGCTGCGAGGTGCTCCGAATTGCTGAGATCGGGAATTGTCTTGTTCAACTGGCACGCCCTGCAAAATACTTTTTCACTGTCAGCTTCTACGAGCCAATTGCATACTCCGTGCTGAGCATTTGCACAGAATCGGTATCGCTGCTCGTTCTGTAAAAAATCAACAAAGGTATTTTCTCCCGTTTTTTCGAGTGTCAGAAGTTCCACAGTCTCTGGCCAAAAGCCCAATGTATGACCGCATCGCTCACAGTAGGTATTTTCAAAATAAAGGAGCTGACCGCAATACTGGCATTTGAAAAGTTTCATGGATTTTTATTCACGTATGAACTCTCATAACAGTCAGGCATTTGGAATGTTATCGGGTTCAGACGCGTGAAGTTAAAAACTTTATGCCGACGCCAAATTGAAAATAGCGCCATTTAGATTTTCATGAATTTTAATTTGACAGGCCAGCCTGCTCTGCGTCGTAGCACGCGGAAGTTGATCTAACATATCCAACTCGACATCCGTTGGCGAGGGTAAATTTTCGCTTCCTTGCGCCACCTCAACCTGGCAAGTAGCGCACAATGCCATACCTCCGCAGGTTGCCAAAATAGGGTATTCGGAAGCCTTGAGAACCTCCATTAAATTAAGGTTTATTCCTTCCGGCACTTCGACGGTGCGCACATTTCCGGAACTATCAACAACATCAAAAATTATCATAACAAATTTAAAAAGCGTTCACTCCATTTACTGTGGTGTATTTGAAACTGAGTTTCTGATTCGGATGGACTTGCTTAAAGGCACTTTGCGCCATAAGTGCCGCCTCGTGAAAACCGCAGAGTATGAGTTTCAATTTTCCAGGATAAGTATTGATATCACCAATGGCATAGATACCTGGTACGTTAGTGGAATAGTCAAATGTATTTACTTCAATAGCGCTTTTATCAATATTTAATCCCCATTCACCAATTGGCCCAAGCTTCGGACTCAATCCAAATAATGGTATCATGTAGTCAGCATCCACCCTGTTCACAACACCTTGCTTGTTAATGATGTCAACAGATTTCAAAACACCGTTTCCTTCCAAGGCATGCAGATTAGAATTCAGCAGCAGATTAAGCCGGCCCGCCTTCGCCAGATGAAAAACTTTTTCGGTTGAGTCCGGTGCTCCTCGAAACGATTCATTTCGGTGTACCAGCGTAACTTGTTCGGCAATTTCTGTAAGATGGATTGCCCAATCCAACGCAGAATCTCCCCCACCCGCGATGACCAATTTTTTGCTGCGGAATTTTTCAGGATCCTTTACGATGTAATCAACACCCTTTCCTTCAAAATACTCCAGCCGTGCTAACTCCGGCTTCCGTGGCTCAAAACATCCTAGCCCTCCTGCTATCACGACAACCTTGGCTTTAATCTCCATGCGATCTGACGTAGTCAATAAAAAATCTCCGTCCTCGGATTTACCTAATGTCTCAACGCGCTCTCCCAACGAAAATGTCGGCTTAAAGGGCACGATCTGCTGACGAAGATTTTCGACAAGGTCTTCCGCTTTTATTTCCGGGTATCCTGGAATATCATAGATTGGTTTTTTAGGATAGATCTCTGAAAGTTGTCCGCCAATCACTGGTAAAACATCCACCAGGTGACAACGCATCTTGAGCAATCCGGCTTCAAAAACTGAAAATAACCCTACGGGCCCTGCACCGATTACGCAAATGTCTGTCGTTATCATATTGATGTTGTTTAGTCAAAAATAACCAAAAAATATTTACACTAATAATTAGTGCAACAACTATTTTGTTAAAAAATATAGGCTTTTTTGAAACCTATTCCAGATTCACGTAAATAGCGTTTAGAATGCGTTTAAATTGACTAAAATCCCGTTCGCTAAGACCCTCCCACGCCTTCAGGCGAACATCTTTAATCTTTGGCTTCAGCTGTTCAACTTTTGTCCGCCCCTGGGTCGTAAGGCAAACGTTAAACGAGCGTCGGTCATCCGGATGCAGGCGACGTTTTGTTAGACCTTTGTCACAAAGCAAATCAATAATTCGGGTCAACGTGGGAGTATCTTTAAAAATGAGTTCGGCTAACTCTTTTTGATTGAGGTCATCGTGATCATACAGGTGGCGCAGCACGAGCCATTGATCTACGGTAATATTAAAACCTAATTCTTTGAACCTTCGCTGTGCATATTGTTTCACTCTTCGGGCCGTGCGATCCAGCAAAAACGAATACATGCTGTAAGGTTCTTCGTCCATATAAATTAGTTAGTATGACAACAAACTTAGTCATAAAAAGTCGAAGGAATTCATGTTTAAAAAAATGCATCTGTTTCCCGCCTGCTTGACGGGCGCGGGTGTTGTGGGAAGCCCAGGGCACGAGGCCGGCAGGCACTCGAACCAGTCTCTATGCTAGCCAACAATGGACTGAGCTGGCGCGAGTGTTGTGAGATGGCAGGGAGCATGGCTCACTCGTGCCTATTATACGTCAGTCTTTGGACTGACTCCACCAAATTATATCAAAACAACTTTCTAATACAATGTATTCGTAAGTCTGAAGACTTACAAGATTTTAGCTCCGAGTGTCTCCTCGCACAAACCAGCGCTCGACACTCGAATCAGGCACGTCGTGCGTTATTGCCTGCAGGCACTCGAACTCGCATGCACCTAAAACATAAAAGTTAAATGCGCGGATATCCGATCGTTTGTTACGACTTTTCCAGAAAATAATTCCTGCTCGCCGGGGTGGGAATATGAAAACCCAAGAGCAATGTTGCGATAGTAAATTTCCGCGCCAGCATTATACAGGGAAGCCCATCCGCCAGTATCAGGAAAAGGCTCACCAAATTGTTTATTGTCTTTAAAAAATTCACCACTGATTCCAATATTCGGCATGAGGGTTATTGCATTCACTTGAAAAATATAAAACGCCGACAAGCTAGTGCGCAGTGCATCTCCAAACTTGTACTCATCCTTGTTCGTCGTATTTAAGCTATAGCTTAATTCTGTATTGAGTCCGAGATTTTTATGTCGAATGGTATAGATAAGGTTAAAAAGAAAGTCCAAACTCCCGGTTCCCAACTGAAAATTTTGGTTCACAGTGAGTCCATTTTCAAGGGCCTGGAATTCCCCGGTAGGAAGTTTCAACCCCCCACCGACGAGCAGGTTTTGTTTCCAGGAAATATCAAGACTGTCATAAGTATTGATCAGGTTGTAATTCGCACTCACAACGATATCACCCAGGCCCTTTAGCGTAGTGGTACCCAGCCCCTCAATTCTTTCATTAAAATTGAAAGGAACAAAAATGAAAGCCTGTATCTTTTTTGCCGGGTAGAATCGTCCCCACAGCTCTGCGGTTTGAAAAGTTTCATACGAAAAAGCTTCGGCATGCGAATCATCCAATGTTGAAACGTAGGAACTATGTCGGTAACGAATTCCTACAAAATTTTTCCGGAACTGCGGGAGAATTCCGTAGTGATAGCTTCCAACTCCGCACCCACACACGCTGCAGGCCTGTGATACTGACGGGAGGAGTATAAGTAGAATAAATGTTAAGGGTATAAGTTTTTTCATTTTTTCGCAATTCTCTTGTACGATTCCACTTCTATTTTTTCAGTTGTGAACATGATCATACTTAAACATATTCACATAGTTGCCTGACACTGTTTTAGAATAATCGTCGTTCATTACCGCTGGATGCGCTGCGATGGATATAGTTGATGGGTTCTTGAAGAATTCCAACACATCAACGTGGAGATGAACTTCGGGAGCTTTGTTAGTACGCACTTGTGCAACAGCATTCCCCATATCGATGGTTGCCTCGCGGATATTATTCAAACCTGGTGTGTCATATCCTCCATAACCGCCTATGTGGTAATAAAATTTATGATCCTGATCCGCGGGAGCAACGGGTGAAATACCTTCCATCTTTAAAAAAATGTAACCCAAATTCAAGGTCCAATACATGTCATCCATACCATTGGCCGGATCCAGTACGCCTTGTCGTTTGTTGGGTTCCATCGTACTCCTGAGGCTGTCCACGCCAATAGTAAACACGATTTGACTATAGTCACCCGCGGGGATATCTTTCAGTACGACCTCCTGCGATTCTTCATCGTCCTCCATAACTAAGAAATAACACGAGTCCTGAGGAACGACGAATTCTTTGCCGTCCCTTGTTTGGAGTTTGATATTACTGATATAATAATTCAGCTTGGATAGCTGAAAGGGTTCTCCATTAGTATTCGTATAATTTGTGTTTAGCTCAAGATTTTCTTCACCGATGCGGTTGTCAAATTCAATAATAAGTTGGCCTTCACCTTGAGGAAGAGAATCATCATCATTACAGCTTGCTAGCGAAAAAAGAAGGACAATAAAAATTAAGTATAAAAATTTCATCTTGATAGGTTCGTTGGTAAAACTTTGCAGCAAAGGCTTGCTTTGAGTAATACATTAAAATTATAAATGGGTCATGGTCGAAGAATCGGGTGCTTCGATGTGATAAGAAATGCTGAATGTCTTAACAGGGTGGATGAAAAAAAGTCCGCTGAGAATAAAAACTATACAACGGTTGGGGCGCACTTGAATTCTCTATATCCAGAGATTTTCTATCTAAATCAACGTGAAAATCAGTAGCCACAAAAACCGGGGCTTCAACGGAAAGCTTGGTGGTCGTGGGAGCTCGCTTGGGTGTCTCGTCATCGGCCAGGGAAAGATTTCTGTCCAAAAAGCACTGACCATTACACATCGTCATTGGTTTCTCTTTATTCACGCAAAGAACCTCTGCGATATAATCCCGGTTCGCTTGAAAGTATGTGATAATCGTCAGCTTAAATATGCATTGAGCAGACAACAAAAAAATAAATGTTATGGCAGTTAGCCTTTTCATGGACCAAATGTAATTCGTAAACTCGATTTTCGAATGATTATCATAGATAATTCAGCGGTTAATTCGGCTGGTGTTCAAAAAAGAAGCTCGAAGCTGAATATTAGATTAGACAGCGCTCGAAAAGTTACAAGATTCTTTCGTCAGATTACTTAAACATTTTTTGCTCGTCGGTATAATAGGTTTTACCGAGCGCCAACCCTTTTGACCTGGATGTCAGTACCCGTAGGATTTTTTCCCTTTTTCGAATTATGGATGAGCATAGAGGCACTAATGCCCGATTTTAACGCAAAGACGCAAAGGAACGCGGGCTGCAAATTTTAAATTGTGAATCGTTGCTTAAATATACTGGCGCCTTCGCCAGCGTGGAACTTATGGCAACCGGTTCATCAGTTCTAGCATGGCCCTGCCGTTGTGATAGGGGCATTTCCATGGGCCCGATTTATCTTCATCCCTATTAATGACGCCTGACCGGTCCACGCGCCAATACCATTCGCCGTATTCCTTATCGATTAGTTTTGTTTGAATAAATCGCCAGGTTCGAATCGCCGCTTCGAGGTATTTGTCGTTCGCAGACAATTGCCAGGCATTCACAAGTCCGACGAGTGCTTCCGCCTGTGGCCACCAGTGTTTGTCACCGTCGATAAGCCCTTTGTCATTGGCTTCATTCATTAGACCGCCATCTTCATCAAATCCCTGTTGAAGTGTCTCCTCAACCATTGCCAGGCATAGCTTCTTTATTTCACTAATCAGGTTTTCATCTTCTAAAGCCTCCGCAGCTTCGAACAATAGCCAGCTTCCTTCGATATCGTGGCCATAAGAAATCTCATGCGATTTCACATTCCAGTGTTCGTCAAAAAATAAATTGAAATGTTTGGTATTGCTGATGATCTTATCACGAAAAATCAGGATCAGATTTCTAAGTTGCTTGCCAAGGAATGCATCTTTCCAAACACGGTATAAGCTGGTATAAGCCTCCAAAATATGGAGGTGCGTATTCATGGTTTTCTTTTCATTCGCGTCCTTGTCACTTAAGCGAAGGTCCTCCAACAATATCCATTCCCGATCAAATGCCTCGAGGTAGCCATTTTCATTCTGATCAAAGCTATATGTTTCCGTGAGGTGGAAAAGGTCGATGGCATGTTCAAGGCTTTCTTTTTTACCGGATGCTTTAGAATATTCTGCAAACGCATAGATTGCAAACGCCTGCGCATAGACTTGCTTTTTTGTTACCAGTGGGCTTCCTTCAAAATTAACCATCCAGTACACTCCTCGAAATTTCGAATCGATAAAATATCGCGTTATGTACTGATAAGCCCGGTCCGCTACTCTTTTATAAATACTATCTTTCAGCATATACGCGGCATGGGAAAACGTCCACAATATTCGTGTATTTAAAATGATACCTTTATCTGCTTTCAATTCCAAATGATCGTAACCATCTCGCCTGCCGTGAAATCCCCCATACTCGTCGTCAACCATCCGATTCATCCAATAGGGAAGAATATTTGTGAGCAGTTCGCTCCTAAATTCTTCCTTAAGAGCACCGGTGTCAATTTTAGTTGTCGCGAACATCAGCGCAGTTTTAGGTTCTTCAACACCTTAAAATTGTTATTAATCAGTTCATTCCGTGCAGCAACACTTGCAGCAGAACGAAAATTATCTTCGGGCGTATTCAAACAATAGTCAACCAATTTATCGATTGAAGAAGTGGCTACGTGCATCCGCGTATCGGACGACCCATAATATATCAGCACCTCCCCATCCTTTCGTTCAACCCATCCGTTAGAAAAAGTAACATTGGAAACGTCGCCAACGCGCTCTTCATTTTCCGGGGCGATAAAATGGCCACCCGGCCGGCAAATAACTTTAGACGGATCCCGAAGATCGGTCATAAACATATAAAGCACATAACGCAATCCGGCGGCGGTGTTCCGCACACCGTGCGCAAGATGGATCCATCCCTTTTTTGTCTTTATTGGCGTTGGGCCCTGTCCGTTTTTTACTTCCTTGATGGTGTGATACATTTTTGGTTCAATGATCTTTTCTTCGAGCACCACCGCACGTTCCATGCTATCGCACAATCCCCACCCAATCCCGCCACCTTTTCCGGCGTCAATAAAACCATCCTGAGGTCGCGTGTATAAAGCATATTTTCCGTTAATAAATTCCGGGTGAAGAACCACGTTGCGCTGCTGTCCGCCGTTCGTGATCAGATCAGGAAGGCGCTCCCACTTTACTAAATCTTTTGAACGGGCAATTCCACATTGTGCAGAGGCAGCACTTTGATCGAAATCAGGCGCATTCCTGTCCCTGCGCTCGGTACAAAACAATCCATATATCCACCCATCCTCGTGACGTGTCAGGCGCATATCGTATACGTTGGTATCCGGATCTTTAGTCTCTGGCATGGTGATTGGGTAATCCCAGAAGCGAAAATTGTCAATTCCGTTTTTACTTTCTGCAATGGCAAAAAAAGATTTCCGGTCGACACCTTCCACACGCACGACCAACACGACATTTCCTTTCCATTCCATGGCTCCGGAGTTGAAGGCAGCATTAATTCCAATTCGTTCCATTAAAAATGGATTGGTTTCTGGGTTCAGGTCGTAGCGCCAAAATATGGGTGCATGTTTATTGGTAACGACGGGATATTTATAGCGCTGATAGATTCCGTTCGTCTCTTTCAGCGGTTCATTTTTTCTCTTGATGAATCTTTCGTGTTCCTGAAAAAGTGATTTGATTTTTTTCGCGTGACTGGCTGATGTTGACCTTTTATTATTTGGCATAAATAAATTAACTATTGATTTATTGGTTACGAATTTCCAGAACAACTTCCCGAAAGGTTTGAACTTTCGGGAAGATTTTTAAAAGAAAGTTTACAAATTTCGGGAAGTTTGATTCAGTATTAAACTGTTACAACTTTCTCCTCTCCCTTTTTTACCGGTTCCTGATCGACGACATCTTCATATTTTAATCTGTCGTACCAGTTCTTTTTCAGGATTAGCGTCGTTACCAATAAAATTCCAATACTGGTGAGTAACGGAAGTTGCTCCCGAATTATAATATATACAGGAATGACGGTAAGACAGATTTGCCAAATAATGCCCACTGTAACGTTGAACATATCACGTTTGAAGTTTTTATTTCGCTCGAAACTTGGATTCGTCAGCTTGATTTTTTCATAAATGGGTGCCCAAAATCCCCATGGTCGAACGGTTTTGTAAAAATTTATCAGGACAGACTCATCGGCAGGCGGAGCGGCATAAGTCCCGGCCAGGCATCCAATAATAGAAGCCAGAAAAGTGAGCGGAAAATAATAAAGCGGTAGTACCGTTGGAAAAACAAACGGGAAAATCATAGAAGCAATAATGCCAGCCGCCATTCCCCAAAAATATCCATGTCCATTGAACCGCCACCAATGCCACTTCAACACGTTGGCGGCGATGTAACCGCCGTAAAGGGCCGACACGATCCATTGAATGACCGTGTTAATACTCATAACATATAAACCAATCAAGGTACTCAATACCACCACGCCTAAAGAGATGAGATAGCTGTAGTTGATCAGTTGTTTACGTTCCGCATTGGGATTAATGTACTTTAAATAGATGTCATTAATCAGGTATGCTGGCGCCGCGTTGACCGTAGATGCAAAAGTGGAAATAAAAGCCGCTAGTAATCCAGCGAGAAACAAACCCATCAAACCTTGCGGCACAAATTCATTTATTGCTAATGGAAGTATACGTTCAAAGTCCACGTTGTTGCCCGCAAAGTCATCACTCATAAATACGATTGCCAGCACAGTAAACCCAGTTATCATAAAATAACGAGGCAATAGTAGAACCAAGGAGACAAATCCACTCATTTTCGCAGCGTCAGAAGGGCTCTTCGTCGCCAATACTTTTTGCATATCGTAGTTTGGTGCCGGTCCAGCCATACTGGCGAAGATTCCTTTGAATAACATCATCATGAAAAAAACGGAGAAAAGTGAAAATCCATCAGCAGCAATCTTTTCGTTCACTGACGGTAGAATGTTGGTCCAATCGAGTCCCAATTCCCAACCGAAAAATAAACTAGTCCAGCCCTCCGGTACCATACCGACGAGCGCTGCATGATCTACTTTTTCCATGGCGATCACACCAATGATCAAGCATGAAACAGTCATGATTGCAAATTGTAAAACATCTGTCCAGACGATGGACATCATTCCTCCAAGGATGACGTATAAAGTAGCAATGGAAGTCAAAACGATTCCATAAAAATTCGGTACCTGTTCTGGCGAAAGGTCGAACGGAACGTAAGGCGATACGACACTCCAGGGAACAAATGCTTCTATAAATTTTCCTATGCCGATGAATCCGTAACTCAAGAAACCCAGCGCGCTAAAAATGGCGAACAACACTACGATCACGTGCGACATGCTTGATCCTTTACCAGGACCGAACCGTGTTTTGATCCATTCTGCTCCAGTCAGTACGTTAGATCGGCGAAGCCAAGCCGACAGGTACATCATCAAAAATATCTGATTGAATACAGGCCATAGCCAGGGAATCCAGGCGCTTTTTAGACCATACACAAACATCAACGTCACCATCCACATGGTTCCGGAAATGTCAAACATTCCGGAAGCGTTCGAAAGACCAAGCATACCATGGTAATGTATTACCACCAAGAAAATAAGTTTTGATATTTTTGGACGCCTGCTTTTTCATGACAAACCCAATAATTACGGTCGCCAACAGGTAAACAAGAATGATAGAAATGTCAAGTATACTTAAGGTCATCGGGTAAGCGGTTTATTAGTTTGATACATGCTTTGAATATCCTTCTCAAAGAGTGTATAGGGGTCATTGTAAAATTTGATAAAATCAGAAGTTGAAGGATGTCCGGGATAAGGCGCATAATGATGTTTCACATTAGCATTTCGCCATACCATAAAGTAAGCAAGCTTTATATCCGGGTTTGCTTTTAATGGATTCAGAATCACCTGGGTGAACCATTCCGTATTAGTAACACCCTCCTGCCCTGTTTCCGTCATAGCAGCTATTTTGTTTTTTTCAATCGCGAGATTTGAAATGGTGCGGAGAATTTTCACCAGGTCAGCATTTTGTTCTTCTCGTGATTTTTGATTCCATTGAACGCCGACATCCATGTAATTGTCGAGCCCGATGATATCTACATAGTCATCGCCAGGATATCCATAAAAGTACGAAGCTTTTGCATCGTCCAGGTTGATGCGACTGCGATCTGGAGAGAAAGCATAAATCAGGTGATGAAGCTTCTTTTCATTTTTCAAATAATCTACTGTGAACTTCCACAGTTGAATATACTCCTGCTCCGTGCAATTTCCTTTTCCCCACCAGAACCAATTACCGTTATGCTCGTGGAAAGGACGAAAGATGATTGGGATCTTTATACTTCCTTCTTTACAATTGTTGAGGAAGTCGGTTAATATATCAAGTTCTTTTTTATAGGCCGCGTGTAGGGAACCTCCAGGAAGGATATGTTTAACCGCTTTGGCAGTATCCCATGCATTTTTTTTATTGGCGGGATTATCGAGGTGCCAGGAAATGGTATTGATACCTCCACGTTTGTAAGTCTCCTTGATCCATCCGGGCATCTTTTTAAAGTCGACCGTGTCGATATTAAAATCCAAAAGGCCAAGTTTCGCAAGATCCCATCCATGGACCGCGGGATATGAGCCAATTACATCTTTTACATCCGATTTGCCGGGAATTGCCTTCCATTTCGTGCCGTAAGCATCGTCATCCTGGTGGCCAAAGAGCAATCCTTGCTGCGATATTTTTTTTAGGTTGGTGTAGAGCGCCTGGGTTTCATGCGTAGCCTTTTTATCGATCAACGCTTGGCCGTGAAGTGGCCAGCAAGCTGATAACCCGATAATAGAAAGCAAACCAAGACATAGCTTTAGCGATCTGTTCATAGGGGCCTGGTGGTTTAGAAACTCTAACGGGTTGCTAAATTGCAAAAAAGATTCTGTACAGAATTTTAAAAAATGATCGAATTAGGTCACTAAAACAATCGAATGAGGGGTGAATTTGTTAACCGGGAAGCTTTTCGATTCAGCCCGAGCTCCAACAAACGATGACTTATTGCCTGCAACCCGAAAAAATTCTTCCGTCCGCACAGCTGTAAGTCTATTCCACCCTTACCGTAAACGTCAGATCCAAATCTGTTTCACCAAGAGCTGACTCCGACGTGGCCGATTTCAAATCTGGTTGATGTTTTAACATTATTCTAAAATCTCCTGAGGAATCAACACCAGCGGTCCAAAAGGTTTCCAACCCTATCGGTAAGCCATTGACATCCTCATCATCATAATTAACAACATCGGTTCGGCTGTCTATATTTCCATTCCCTGCGGGATCACCAAATACATCATTTGTCCATGAAAAAAAGAAAATATGTTCATCGCCTTCTTCTTCAATCTCCTCAGTGACGTCGTATTGTGGATCTGAAGGGTTGACCAGCCCATTGGCCAACGTCAAAGACAAGGAATAACTTTTCGTTGCTTCCAATCTGATATCGCCATCCACCTGAACATCTTGTACGCCTTCTCCATCAGGATCGGTGGCGGTCACTACAACCGGATCTCCAACCGTTGGCGCAAAAGTCAACGTAACTTTTGTAATCAGCTCAGGAACATCCTCCCGGACAGGATCTTCGACTTCACAACCAAAAACCAATAAAAGTGCTACTAACGCTATAACTATTGGCAGACGCATCATATGATCAATTAAAAAATACATTTTACAGAAATAATAAAATTCCTTCCAAGGTCATCCGCGTAGTAACGGAAACGATTGGTGTACTCCCGGTACGTTGTATTCAGAAGATTTTCGGATCCAAGGCGGAAATCGTATTGCGTTTTCTCGCCCTTAACAGATATACCAGCCGCGACATTCCACAGAAAATATCCGGGGGGCGCTTCCATGAAATCAAAATTTGAGTCGTCGTTTTCAAATGGGTCTTTGCCCTGCTCTCGCGCGTCGTTAATTTCTCCTACCGTCACAACCCTCGGTGCGCGGTTCTGGCGACTCACATATTTTGTTTTGGACTCGGCAAAAAAGTTTTTTAATCCGCCGAAGGTTGGCCGCTCGTACCGGATCGCTACTTCATACCAGTTCGAGGGAATAAATACCAAATAGTCATTATTGCTCACATCGGATGCGCGAAGCAATGAAACCTTTGGCGTAATTTTTAAAAATGGATGAGCCCGCCATACACCCGAAAGATCAGCACCTAGAAACAACGCGTCGGTTTGTGTGTATCGGAAATAAGCATAGGTTCCTCTAACAGTCTGCGAAATTCCCATCGGGCGCAAATAGATATAATTGAAAATGTAATTGGCATAAGGTGCAATTTCAATTGTAAAACGATTCCATCGATGCTGATACGTGCTGACAACTTTAACAGCCTGCTCCGTCTTGAAAGAAACGTCATCGATATCCAGTACTTCATTAGTAGAATCATTCAGCAGAAAACCATACTCGTTTGCGGCGGCGCTTTGATGTGTCCCGACACTATATAGCTCAGCTACGTGGGGTGGTCGCCATGCACTACTGATATTCAAATTAAGCGTTCCATTTTCCTTTATGCCAACGGTAGCCCCGGCCGTCGCGCTAACATTATTAAATTCTAAAGT
>Ga0111538_10007520_pt1 | contig 14676 bp, 14 predicted proteins | sample SoiMethybrSBSTD1_FD_79669 | JGI IMG/M metagenome (GOLD analysis project Ga0111538, IMG submission 79669) | Bulk soil microbial communities from a Populus tree surrounding site in Tennessee, USA - Soil MetaG P. TD hybrid SBSTD1 (version 2)... | ecosystem: Environmental > Terrestrial > Soil >... | reverse complement strand
GCCTCCGAACAGGGCCCCCCAGTAGATCGACGTCAGCAGGATGATCGCCGAGGTGGGCGGCATAGTGAAGGTCAGCGGCAAGAGGATGGCCACGCCGTTGGCGCCACCCAGCCCTGGGAGGACTCCGATGATGGTGCCGAGCATGATGCCGAGCACGGCCACGAACAGGTTGAACGGCGTGACCGCGACGGAGAAGCCGAGGACGAGGTTCTCGAAACCCATGGTTCAGTAGCCGAGCCACGCCTCGAGCGGGCCCTTGGGCATCGGGACCAGAAACCACTCCTCGAACACCAGGAAGGTGACGACCGACAGGCCGACGGCCATGGCGATCGTGGCCGGCCAGCGGTGGCGGCCGATCCAGCGCATGTAGAAGGCCACGTAGATGGCGGAGGCCACGTAGAGGCCGGTCACCTGCATGACGACGACCATGGCGGTGGCCGGCCCCAGCACGGACAGGACCGGCCGTAGCGCCGCCCGGGACACGAACACGCGGGTCACCGACCGCCGCAACGCCTGCACGAAGATCAGCGCAGAGGTGGCCGTCATCAGCACCGCGAGCCAGAAGGGAAAGAACCCGCTCCGGGGGCCGTCGGTGCCCCAGCCGATCCCCAGGCGGAGTGAGTCGAAGATCACGACGCCGCCCAGCAGCATCAGGACGGCCGCGGTGACGAGGTCGGCCGTCCTCATTTACTTCTTGAGCAGCCCACCCTTGGTCATGAGCTCCCGATGCGTCTGCTCGTTCTCGGTGACCCACTTCACGTAGTCGGGACCGGAGGCGAAGGCGCCCTTGAGCGCGCCCTTCTGTAGGTAGTCTTGGAATTCGGGCGAGTCGTACACCCTTTTCAAGAATGCGACATACCAGTCGACCACGTCCTTCGGCATGTCGGGCGCGCCGAAGATCCCGCGCAGCATCAGGTATTGCAGATCCACCCCCAGCGCTTCCTTCACGGTGGGGATGGCCTTCCAGTCGGCCTCCGTGATCCGCGTGCTGTCGAACACCGCCAGCGGCCGGACCCGCCCGGCCTTCCAGTGGCTCACGCACTCGATCGGATTGTTCACCGTCGAGTCCACGTGCTTGCCGACCAGGTTCACGCAGACCTCGCCGCCACCCTTGAACGGCACGTAGGTGAACTTGCCGCCGAGGGCCTGCTCGAGCTGAATCGTGATGATCTGGTCTTCCTGCGCGGAGCCCGTGCCGCCCATGGTGCACACGCCGCCCTGCCGATCCTTGCACCCGCTGGCCTTGACCGCGTCGAGGTACTCCTTGGCCGTCTTGTACGGCGCCTCGGCGTTCACCCACAGGATGAACTCGTCGAGCGCCAGCCGGGCGATCGGGGTCAGGTCCTTCCAGCTGAACGGCACGCCGGTGTGCAGCGGGGTGGTGAACAGGTTCGAGAGCGTGATGATGAGGGTGTGGACGTCGCCCTTCTTGCCCTTGACGTGCAGGAAGCCCTCCGCCCCCGCCCCTCCCGCCTTGTTGACGACGATCAGCGGCCGCGGGGAGAGCTTGTGCTTCTCGGCGATTCCCGCGATGAGGCGAGCCATCTGGTCCGCGCCACCGCCGGTACCGGCCGGAATGACGAACTCGATCGGCTTGGTCGGCTCCCAGGCATGACCCAGCGACACGCCCCCGAGCATCACGACCAGCGAAGTCAGAGCGGACACGAGACGTACGTGTCTCATCGTTGAGCCCTCCTCACCTGCGAATGGCCGTTAAACCACGGGGGGCCGGGCGGTGTTCCCCACCCGGCCCCCCCGTGCGCACTACAGCCGGTCGGCTCGGCGGCCCTACTTGTCGTCGACAGCGGCCCGGGACGCGTCCACCCGGCGGAACGGCACGACACCGGGCACTTCCCACTTGTCCCATGTCTCGTCGACCTTGGCCTGGAAGTAGGCCAGGTCCTCCTCGGTGAAGTGGGCGAAGCGGCCTTGCTTGAGGAGGTACTCCCGGACCGGCTTGCGCGGCCGGCCATCGACGATCGCCTTGGTCTTGCCGTAGTACCGCAGCTGGCCGTCCTCCACCTCGTACAGCGGGAAGATACCGGTCTCGATGGCCAGCTCCCCGAGCTCGTGACTGAGCATCGGATCGTAGTCCCAGCCCTTCGGGCACGGGTCCAGCGAGTGGATGAACGTCGGGCCGCCGATCGTCAGCGCCCGGCGGACCTTGTTCATCATCTCGACGGCGTAGGACGCGCACACGGTGGCCACGTACCGGCACTCCGGGTGGCCGGCCGCCATCATGCCGGCCATGTTCTTCTTCCAGCGCTTGTGGATGATGCGGTGGACCTTGCCGGGCGGGCTGAACGTCGTGTTCGCGCCGTACGGCGTCATCCCGGAGAGCTGGATGTCGGTGTTGGCGTACGACTCGTTGTCGTAGAGCAGGATGAGGCAGTTGTAGTCGCGGTGGGTCAGCGTCGCCGAGATGCCGTTGAGCCCCATGTCGGCGCCGCCGCCGTCGCCGCAGAACGCGATGACGTTGATGGGCTCCGATTTCATCTTGCCCTTCGCCATGAGCGCCTTCAGGCCGGCGGCGGTGCCCAGGGCGGCCGAGCCCGAGGAGCCGAGCTGGGTGTGCATCCACGGCACCACCCACGGGGTCGTGTAGTACGTCGTGTTGGCGACGTACATGCAGCCGGTGGAGCCGAGCACGATCGTACGGGGCCCGGAGGCCTTCACCATGAGCTTCATCACCAGCGCGGACTCGCAGCCCTGGCAGGTCCGGTGGCCGGAGGTGAAGTACTCCTCGATGGTGACCCGCTTGATGCCGCGGAACGGCTCCAGGATCTGAGTCGTGTTGCCGAAGGTCGTTGCGTCAGCCATGGGTCTGGGTCTCCTATTCGCGGACGCCGAGCCAGTGGGTCTTGGCGTCGGACTTGCCGGACTGAGCGGCGGCGAAGCACATGTCGGTCGCCTTGTCGACGTCCGCCAGCGTGACCTCGCGGCCGCCGAGGCCGCAGATGAACGAGAGAAGCGGCGGGCGTTTGTCGGCGTTGTACATGGCGGCGCGGATCTCGTTGGCCACCACGCCCGAGTGGAACGGCGACCCGAACGAGTAGTCGCGGTCGACCACGCCGACGGCCTTGGCCTTCGACAGGACGGCCACCAGCTTCTCGGTCGGGAACGGCCGGAACCAGCGTAGCCGCACCAGTCCCACCTTCTTGCCCTGCTGGCGCATGTTGCGGATGCCCACCTTCATCGGCAGCGAGATCGTCCCCATGCCGACCAGGATGACCTCGGCGTCCTCCGTCATGTACTCCTCGAACCACGGATTCTCGGGACCGCGGCCAAAGACTCGGCGGAAGTCGGCGTAGGCTTCCTCGATCACGCCCACCGCCCGCTTCATCGCCTCGTCGTTCTGGCGACGGATCTCGATGACCCAGTCCTCGTTGGCCTGCGGCGCCACCGTGATCGGGTTGTCGGGGTGCAAGAGCAGCTCGCCGCGGTCGTAGCGCGGCAGGAACCGGTCGACCTTCTCCTTGGGCGGCACCAGGGTCAGCGCCTGGGAGTGCGTCAGGAACGCGCCGTCGGCCGAGATGGCCAGCGGCAGGAGCACGCGCCGGTCCTCGGCCACCCGGTAGGCGATAAGCGTCGTGTCGATCGCTTCCTGCGAGGTGTCGATCCAGCAGAGCATCCAGCCCAGGTCGCGCACGAACAGCGCGTCGTTGTGCTCAACGCCGAAGGCGCCGGGATCGTCCAGCGCGCGGTTGCCGACCAGGCAGACCATCGGAACCCGCAGCGGCGGCGTCACCACCAGGCACTCCATCGCGTAGGCCCAGCCCACGCCGGAGGAGCCGCAGAACACGCGGGCGCCCACGGTGGAGGCGTGCTTGACGATCTCGAACTGGCTGTGCTCGCCCTCGGCCACGATGTACTCGGCCACCAGCTGGCCGTTGGCGATCTTCTTGGCGATGGCCTGGATGACCGTGTCGTACGGGCGGATCGGATAGCCGGTGACGACGTCGATGTCGGCGAGGGTGAGGCCCTCGGCGACGGCTTCGCTGCCCGAGATGAGCAGCTCCTTCTCGTCGGATGCGGCGGGCGCGGCCTTGGTGTCCACTGCCATGCGGGTCTCCCTTACACCGTCTTGTGCTGCGCGTTTTCGCCAGGAATTCCCGCGATGATCTCCACGCCGCCGCTGTCGAGGTCCTGCTTGAGCTCTTCCTCGTACTGGCCGCGGAAGCGGAAGCCGTGCGAGCGCGCGGTCGCCTTCTTGTTGCTGATCTTGTCGATCAGCCACGTCTTGTACACGCCCTTGTCCTTGCGCCACATCTCCCACTGGCTCGCGTTGTCGGAGAAGACCGACTCGTTGACCATCGTGATGCAGTTCTCCACCGGGCACACCGCCTCGCACACGCCGCAGCCGCAGCACGCCTCCATGTTGGCGTCGAAGGTGGCGTCGGGCATCACGTCGAAGCACGAGTCGGGGCACGAGATCCAGCAGAGGTTGCACTTCACGCAGGTGTCGAAGTCGATCACCGGGCGCATGGTGCGCGTCGTGTACTTCTTGAAGTACGGGTTGCGCTCGGGCACGTAGCCCTGCCCGCCCTCCTTCGGCTTGCCGATGGGGATGGCCGGGATGGTGACGCCCTCGCGCATCTCCCACCACTTGGGCATCTCGTAGGAGTACGGGATCTCGGTGTTGCCCTCGGTGATCTTCACGTCGCGCGTCTCGATGCGGTCGAAGGCCTTGCGGGCCGAGGCCACTTTGAGATCGGAGCCCCACTCCGACTCGGAGATGGCCTGGCACACGGCGTCCAGGGTGAGGAAGGCCGGGGCGATCTTGGCCAGCGCACCGAGGATCCGCACCTCGGTGTGATCCTCCTTGTAGACCCACAGCCCGGAGAACGAGGCCTTGGCCCGGATGAGCGACAGCTTGTAGGGCGCGTCCTTCTTGTGAATGTCGCTCAGCAGCTCGTCGAAGGACTGCAGCGACGTCATCAGCACCGTGCCGTTGGGCACCGTGAGGCGGTTGATCGGTTGCAGCCCGTACCACGCCCACGACTCCACACCCTTGCTCAGCGTGTCGTCCACGCAGATGGTGACGTCGACGTGCTTGGGCTCGTAGCGCGCCATGTTCTGCTCGAGCTCTTCCTTGCTATCGGCGACGATCGCGAAGTCCTTGGCCGGGATGCCGTTGCGCTGCGGGCTGTCGCCGTAGCGGCCGAAGGCAATGCCCCAGCGCCCGGACTTGCGGGCCGAGAGCACGATGCCGCGCGCGATGCGGGCGGCAAGATTTTTCTGAAAGATGCCGCGGTAGACGACCTCGCAGATCAGGGCTGCCATACTCTCGCTCCTCCGTGGGCCGGGCTTCCTTCAAGGGCTAGCGGTCCGGTGGTCCGACCAAGAAAGATAGTGCGCCCTCCCTGGACCCTGTCAAGCCCCAATCTTCCGTGAGCGTCAGATTTCTGGGGATCCGCCGGCGATCGCGGGGTTGGAGCGCAGCGTCCACTCCACGGCGTCGGCGGCCTGGCGGTCGCCCGGACGGTCGCGCGCACGCAGCGCTTCGACGATACGGCGCCGGGCTTCGGGCGGACGGTTCTGAGCCAGCTTGAACTTCACGCGGGTGCGCTCCACCGTCAGCCGTACCGCCGCCAGCTGCTCCAGCGCCGCCCGGTACAGCGGATCCGTGGGCGCGACCGCGCGGAACCCGCCCTCCGGCTGGTAGCGCGCCAGCAGCCGGATCTGCTGCTCGGCGACAGCCGCGGGGTCCTTGATGACGCTGGCTCGACACTCGAAGATGACCGTGCGGTGATAGGCGGTTGCCGAGCCTGCGTACTCCTGGCTCACCCAGTACGAGGGAATCACGCCGAGCACCTCGTCGACCTCGAAGACGCAGCGGGGGCGGGCCTCGAGATCGGTCACAAGCTCGTCGGCGCGTACCAGGTGCAGATCGAACGAGCCGGGCTCGTGGACGAAGGGATAGAGCCCGAGGTGCGGGGTTCCGTCGGCCCCGACGGTGACGAGCCGGCCCAGCGCCTGGGTGTCGACGAAGCGGGTGACCTCCGCGGCGGGAACGTCGGCATAGTAGTCGTGGAAGATCACGACCCGCGGGCCTCCCGCACCATGCGGACGAAGTAGGCGTGCACCGTGTCGTCGTCGGTGAGCTCGGGGTGGAAGGTGGCCACCAGCACCGAGCCCTGACGGGCCATCACCGCCTCACCGTCATGACGGGCCAGCGTCTCGACGCCCGCGCCCACGCGACGGATGCGTGGGGCGCGGATGAACACCATTTCGACCGGCACCGTCCGTCCGTCGAGCGTCGCGGTGCCGTGCGTCTCGAACGACTCCCGCTGGCGGCCGTAGGCGTTGCGCTCCACGCCCACGTCGATGAAGCCCAGCGAGAACTGCGCGGGGTTTTCGACCTCACGCGCCGTGAGGATCAACCCCGCGCAGGTCCCGAAGATCGGCTTGCCGCCACCGTGGAACTTCTCCAGCGCCGGCACGAAGCCCCAGAGGTCCATCAGCTTGAGCAGCGTGGTGCTCTCACCCCCCGGGATGATGAGACCGTCGATCCCCTCGAGCTGCTCGGGCTTGCGGATCTCCACCGCCTCGACGGCACCTTGGCGCGCGAGCGCCGCCGCGTGGCGGGCGAAGTCGCCCTGCAGAGCGAGGACGCCGATCTTCATTCCCCGGGGCTCCGGTTACCAGCCGCGCGTCTGCATCAGGTCCTTCTCGGCCAACTTCCCGATCTCGAGCCCGACCATGGCCTCGCCCAAATCCTCGCTGACCCGCACCAGCACGTCGGGATCCTTGAAGTGCGTGGTGGCCTGCACGATCGCCTTGGCCCGCTTGGCCGGATCGGCCGACTTGAAGATGCCGGAGCCGACGAACACGGCCTCCGCACCGAGCTGCATCATGAGGGCGGCGTCGGCCGGCGTGGCAATGCCGCCCGCCGAGAAATTCGGCACCGGCAGCTTCCCACTCCGCGCGATCCAGCGGATGAGCTCGTAGGGCGCGCCGAGGTTCTTGGCCTCCGTCATCAATTCCTCGGGGCCGAGCGTGGTGAGCCGGCGCACGCCGGACACCACCGAGCGCATGTGGCGGACGGCTTCGACGATGTTCCCGGAGCCGGCCTCACCCTTGGTGCGGATCATCGCCGCACCCTCGCCGATGCGCCGCAGCGCCTCGCCGAGATCCCGGCACCCGCACACGAACGGGATGCGGAACGCGAACTTGTCGATGTGGTAGTGCTCGTCGGCCGGCGTGAGGACCTCGGACTCGTCGATGTAGTCCACGCCGAGCGCTTCCAGGATCTGCGCCTCGACGAAGTGGCCGATCCGGGCCTTGGCCATCACGGGGATGGTCACGGCCTTCTGGATCTCCTGGATCTTCTTCACCGGCGACATGCGCGCGACCCCGCCGTCACGCCGGATGTCCGAGGGCACGCGCTCCAGCGCCATCACCGAGGCCGCGCCGGCGTCCTCGGCGATCTTCGCCTGCTCGGCGTTGGTGACGTCCATGATGACGCCGCCCTTGAGCATCTCGGCCAGGCCAATGTGCTTGCGATCGGCGAGTCTCAGTCCGTTCAGCTCTTCCATGGCTTCCCCCTTGGGATCAGACAGCGAGATCAGACAACGGGAACCAGCTCGTGATCCGTGCGTCGCGGCCGCGGCTGCCGCCGGGCCGCCTTGATGGCCTCGGCCAGCCGCTTGACGCCTTCGTCGATACGTCCACCCGAGACCGATGAGAAGGCCAGGCGCAGCGTGCGCTCCCCTGCCCCATCGAGGAAGAACGCCGGCCCAGGCGAGAAGGCCACGCCGCGCTCGATCGCCATTGGCAGCAGCGCCGTGGCTTCGAGTCCGGCGGGCAGCGTGAGCAGCAGCGAGAAGCCGCCCTGCGGCTCGGTCCAGGTGACGTCGTCCGGCATCCGACGCCGGAGCGACGCCAGCAGCAGCGAGCGCCGCCGGCCGTATTCCGTCGCCACGCGGCTGATGTGACGGTCGAGCAGCCGACCATCACAGAACCGGTGTACAGCCGCCTGCAGCAACGCGCTGCTGTGCAGATCGGCCAACTGCTTGGCGTCTTGAAGACGCTCGACGATCGCCGGGGGCGCGACCAGCCAGCCCAGCCGCAGTCCCGGAAACAGGATCTTGGAGAACGTGCCGATGTAGATGACCACGCCGGAGCGATCGGCGGCCTTCAGCGGCGTGCCCGGCCGCGCCCCGTAGTACAGGCTGCCGTCGAAGCCGTCCTCGATGATGGGCACCTGATAGCGGGCGGCGGTGGCCAGCAAGCGACGTCCGACCTCGGGCTCCATGGAGAGTCCGCTCGGATTGTGACCGCTCGGCTGGCAGTAGAACATCTTGGGCGCCTGCCGCTCGCACAGCCGCTCGAACACATCGGGCCGCGGCCCGCTGGCGTCCCACTCCACCGGCAGGAGCCGCGCGCCGAACGAGCGGAAGGCCTGCATGGCGCGCGCGTAGGTCGGCTGCTCGATCGCCACCACGTCGCCCGGATCGACCAGCGTGCGGGCGATGAGATCGAAGCCCTGCTGCGAGCCGTTGACGATCAGGATCTCCTCCGGCCGGGCCTCCACGCCGAAGCGCAGCAGGTAGCCGGCCAGATACCGCCGCAGCGGCGTGTAGCCGCCGACCGAGGAGTACTGCAGGAGGCTCTCGCCCTCCTCGCGAATGACCTGGTTGAGCACGCGGCGGAAGGCGTCGGTCGGGAACAGCGCACTGTCGGGCATGCCGCCGGCGAAGGAGATGACCGTGCTGTGCGTGCCGTTGCCGCCGCCGAAGGCCCGCAGCCGCTCCTCGTCGGCCGAGATGATGCGCGCGCTGCGCGACAGCAGCGAGGCCCAGTCCAGGCGCTCCGGCACGGTCACCGGGCGGCTGGCGGCGCGTGAGGCCCGCGTCTCGTTCACGAACGTGCCCTGCCCCACGTGCGCGCGGGCCAGCCCCGAGGCCACCAGCTCCTCGTAGGCCAGGGCCACCGTGGCCCGGTTGACGCCGAGCGTGTGGGCCAGCTCGCGCGTGGCCGGCAGCTTCACGCCGGGGGCCAGCAGGCCATCGGCGATGAGGCGCTCCAGGTGGGTCTGGATCTGCCGAGTCAGCGGCACCGGCTTGTCGCGCTCGAGCGGAATGTTCACCATGCTCCTCAGGGGGCCATTTTGATGCAAAACCAGCCTCGGTCAAGAGCCAATTGGCCTGGTCGATGGGCTCGGCCAATTGGCCGGCTTGGCCGGGACGAGCGTCCGCCCCGTATACTCTCGCTGGGTCCCGGCGCGGCTGGCCGCGACCCGGGAGGTGACGGCCATGGCCGCCGGTGAGGCACCGATCAAGCAGGCGGTGAGCTGGCTCGACGATCAGCTGCGCGACAATCCTCGCGCCGATCGAATGCGCCTGGTCGACGAGGCCGCGCGCCGCTTCGATCTCTCGCCCCTGGACGCGGAGTTTCTGTTGCGCCACCTGGCCGGACGCCGCGAGGGCGCGTGAGCGAGGACCACACGCGGCGCGTGCAGGAGCAGTTCGGGGGCAGTGCCGCCGCCTACGTGACCAGCGCCGCTCACGCCGGCGGCGAGGATCTGGACCGGCTGATCGCCTGGGGACGGGCGGCGGCGCCCCGGCGGGTCCTCGATCTCGCGGCCGGCGGAGGCCACACCACACTGGCCTTCGCCGGCCTCGCGCGCCAGGTCACCGCGTTCGACCTCACCGAGACGATGCTGCGGGCCGCGCGCGGTCTGCTGATCGATCGGGCTGCCGCCAACGTGACGTTCGTGGCCGGTGACGTCGCGGCCCTGCCGTTCCGCGACGGCTCGTTCGACCTGGTGACCTGTCGCCTGGCCGCCCACCACTTCGCCGACCTGGCGCCCGCGGTGCGCGAGGTCCAGCGCGTGCTCCGCTCCGGCGGATCGTTCCTGGTGGAGGACATCCTGGGCCACGACGACGCCGAACTGGCGGCGTTCATCACGGAAGTCGAGCGCCGGCGCGACCCGTCGCACATCCGCGCGTACCGCACCGTGGAGTGGAAGGCCATGCTGCGGGGCGCGGGGCTGACCGTGATGGACAGCGCGGTGCTGTCGAAGGCACGTCCGTGGGATGACTGGATCCGTCGGATGCGGATGACCGATGACGCGCGGGGAGCGCTCGAGACCTTCGTTCGCGCCGCCTCCGAGCGCTGTCGCACCGCATTCGCGTTCCAGATCGGCGATCGAGTGGAGTCGTTCTCCGATCGCCTGCTCTTGCTCCGCGCCGAACGAGACTAGCGAGATCGGGGCGCCGAAGGCCCCATCAAGAGGGCTGGCGGAGTCTCACCAATGTCGCGCCGCGGCCGCCGCGGTCTTCTGGAGCGTCGGCGAAGTGCGCGACCAGCGGGTGGCGGGCGAGCAGCGACTGCACGATCGAGCGCTGCACACCAATCCCCCGTCCGTGGATCAGCCGGACCTCGATAAAGCCCCGCGCGTGGGCCTGGGCGAGATATTCCTCGACGACGGAGGGGATGTCCGCAGGGCGGAACGAGTGGAGATCGAATGCGTCCTCGATCGGGATGCTGACCGGATCATCGGGATCGTCCGGCGGCTCGATGGCGAGGCTACAGGCGGGGGCCGGCGGCGAGGTGCTGCGACCAGTGCTGAAAACTCGAGAGATCCTCCCCCGAGAGCTTGCACTGTCAGAACGTCGCAGCGCGCTCGAAGAACGGAACGTCCACCGTGCCCACGTTCTCCGCCCGTGCGGTCTCGGCGACCTTCTGCGTGACCATCTGCCGCACGAACGGAATCGGGATGCGGCCCAGGCGGTGCAGGACCTCGTCGGTGCAGCGGATCCGCGTGCCCGGCAGCATCGGCCCTTCGTTGATCGCTTCGTCCGGCTCGTGCTCACAGGTCTCGGGGACGAGCTGCTGCAGCCGCAGCGAGACGTAGTCGGTGACCCAGGCCTGGATGCCGGCCTTGGCATCCGTCAGCCCGGTCGCCGCGCGGTCGAGCTTGCCGTCGAGGCTTCCGAGCAGTGTCTCCAGCCGGGCCAGTCGCGCCTCCAGCGCCTCGAGGCGTCCGCTCACATCGTGATCATTCATCGGCGGTCATCCTAGCACGGGACGTCGGGTGTGAAAGTCGGTGAGGCGCTGCCACGCGTCCGCCGCGCGCAGCACCGTGGCCTCGTCGAACGGCCGACCGACGAACTGCATGCCGACCGGAAGGCCGCCCGCGGTGAACCCGCACGGGACCGAGCACGACGGGTGGCCGGAGAGATTGAACGGGCGATTGAACCGGATGAGCGCCGCACGGACGTCCGACGGTCCATCGCCCAGCTCGACCTGCCGCGCGTCGACGGGCGGCGCGGCGATGGGTGTGCTGGGTGCCAGCAGCACGTCGCGGCGGGCCAGCGCGCCGTCCACCGCGTCGCGCACGAGCGCCCGGACCTGCTGGCCCCGGACGTAGTGCACGCCGGTCACGTAAGCGCCGGCGCGCAGCCGGCGGGCCACGTCGGGATCGAACTCCCCCGCCCGCGTGCGCAGACGCTCGGCGTGATAGGCCAGCGCCTCCGACCCCACGATGGCCAGCGAGGCGCCGGCGACGTGCTGCATGTGGTCGAGGTTTACGTCGTCCACCACGGCGCCGGCGCCGGCCAGCGCCCGCGCGGCGGTCTCCACCGTCGCGCGCACCTCCGGCGCGGCCCCGTCCAGGAAGAAGCCCCGGAGCAGGCCCACGCGGAGCCCCTTGATATCGCCGGTCAGCGCGACGCTGTAGTCGGGCACCGGCAGGACGCTCGTGCTGGCGTCCGCGGCGTCATAGCCCGCCATCGCGCGCAGCATCAGCGCGCAGTCGGCGGCCGAACGCGTCATCGGGCCGGCGTGATCCATCGACCAGGCGAGCGGGAGCACGCCGGCACGGCTCACCCGTCCATAGGTCGGCTTGAGGCCGGTGATCCCGCAGAGAGACGACGGGATGCGGATCGAGCCGCCCGTGTCCGAGCCCAGCGCCCCGGACGCCAGCCCCGCCGCGACGGCGACACCGGAGCCGGAGGACGAGCCGCCGGCCATGCGGTGGACCGCACGATCCCACGGGTTGCGAGCGTGTCCGTAGTGCGGGTTGAGGCCCTCGGGACCGTAGGCGAACTCGACCATGTTCAGCTTGCCCAGGGAGATCGCGCCGGCCTGGGCCAGCCGCTGCACGACGGTCGCATCCGCAGCGGGCACCCGATCCCCCAAGATGCGTGAGCCGCCGGTAGTCCGGATGCCGGCCGTATCGTAGAGGTCCTTCAACGCGTAGGGAACGCCGTGCAGGGGGCCGACCGGCCCTCCGGCCATCAGCTGCGCCTCGGCCGCGCGCGCGGCCGTCAGGGCGGCGTCGTCACACACCGTGATGTACGACCGCAGCTCGCCGTCGAGCGCGGCGATCCTCTCCAGATGGGCGCGGACCACTTCGACGGGGGAAATCGCCTTGGTGGCGATCATCCGCGCGAGATCGGTCATCGAGGTCCAGAATAGATCGCCCACCTCACACCGTCCGATAGTGCGTGGCGGGTTCCATATCGGCGACCGGTGCGTCCTCCAAAGAATGCAGCACCCGCGCGCCCGCCATCACCAGGGGCCGGATCTCCAGCAGCTCGGCATCGCTCCAGGTGAAGCCCGCCAGCTGCGCGCCGCGGCGCAGGATCTCGAGATCGGTCGCCTCGTCATTCATGGCGGGCAGGATACCGGCTGGCCGGGGGCCCGAGCAAGTCGCTCACGCTCGGCCGCACATCTTTGGCATCCTAGACGCGTGATGCGGCGTCGGGTGCTCATTGTGATCGTGGCGGTACTGGTGCTCCTCGGCGCCCTGGTGGCGGCCGGACTCAACTGGTATCTGCCCGCCATTCTCCACCGGACGGCGATCTGGCGCCTGCAGGCGGCGACCGGGCGCACGGTCACCATCGAGGCGCTGGACATCAGCCTCGCCACCGGCGAGTTCAGCCTCCGCGGGTTCCGGGTCGCGGATCGCGAACCCGGGCCGCCGCTGGCGGAGTTCGAGCGGCTCGAGGGGCGGTTTCACCGTCGCTCGCTGCTCCGTGGCCACGTCTGGATCGAACGCCTGGCGCTCACCGGCGGTCATGCGCGGATCGTCCGGCTCGGACCCAACCGCTACAACATCTCCGACCTTCTCGACCGGCCGTCGTCCTCCGGCGGGCTCTACGTCAGCGTGGATCATGTCACGATCACCGGAGGCTGGGTCGAGCTGGAGGACCGGGTGCTCAAACCCGCCCGGACGTGGCGCTCGGCGGACATCCGGCTCGATGCGCGGAACCTCACGACGCTGGCACGCACGGGCACGGCCATCGGCTTCACGACGTTCGCGGGCGCTCTGGTGAACCTGCGCCTCGAGGAGGTGCAGCTGGGGCCCGTGCACCTGCGCGCCCTGCTCAACGTGCGCGATCTGGACCTGGCGCTGGCCGCCGTCTATCTGCCGGGGGACGCCCCGCTGAAGATCGAGCGGGGCGTGCTCGACGCGGCCTTCACCATCACCCACGACGCCAAGGACGGCACCACCATCGACGGCGACGGCGTGGTCCAGAACGTCGTCTTGCGCCGGCCGGACGTGCCGGGCGACGCCGTCACGGCGCCCGCGCTGCGCTTCATGGTGCGCGAGCTCCATCAGCGCCCGGACACCATCGTGCTCCGCTACGCGAGCCTCGGGGGCGACCTGACCGTGCTGGATCCGACCACCACGACGCCGCGGAAGCTCGTCTTCTCGGACTTCACCGCCACGGCCAGCGGGCTCGAGACCCAGAAGGGGCGCGCGCAGCTCGCGATCCACGCGAAGGTCCCCGGTGGCGGTGAGGTCGACATCGGAGGGACCGCGACCTTGTCCCCGCGCCGCGCCGATCTGCGGGTGAAGGCTCGCAGCATCGAGCTGGCGACGCTCGGGCGCTACCTGCCGCTACAGGCACGCCTGGACGGCGTCGCCACCGCCGACGTCAAGGTCGCCGCCACGCAAACCGGCACCCAGCTCGGCCTCACGCTGGCCGGCGACGCGACACTCGAGCGCGTCACGGTCGCCGACGAGGCCCGGACGCTCGTCTCCGCCGCTCGCGCCGGCGTGACCGGAATCGACTACACGTGGCCGGCGACGGTCCGCATCGCCGAGCTGACGGTCAGCCGGCCCACCGCGATCGTCGAACGGAACGCTTCGGGCGAGATCAATCTCACCACGCTCTTGCAGCCGCGTGTCGCGCCGCCGGATGCGACGGACCCGGCCTCGTCCGCACCCACGCCGGGCTCGTCGGCTCCGGTCCCGATGCCGCCGGCCGCGCCGGCCCCGGCGTCGTCACCGCCGCTCGCGGTCGACATCCAGGTCGCGCGCCTGCGAATCGACGACGGCCGCGCCACGCTCACCGATGCCGCGAGTGGCGGTCGCGCCGAGGTCACGCGCATCGGGCTCACCGCGGGTGATCTCGCCTGGCCGTTGCGTGGCTCGATGCCCGTGGAGCTCTCGGCCGCGGTCGCCGGCGGCGAAGTCACCGTGCGCGGCACGGTCGATGGCGCTCAGCGCCGGATGGAGGCCGCCCTCAGGGTGCGCAGCGCGGATCTGGCCACGCTGCAGCCGTGGCTGCCGATCGTCGGTCAGCTGCGTGGATCCGCCGACGCGGACGTCACGACCACGGTGGCGTTCGAGCCCTTCGCGGTCACGCTGCGCGGCACCCTGGGCGCCGCCAAGCTGGCGTTCCTCGACCGCGACCGTCCGCTCATCACGGTCGAGCG
>Ga0111538_10007519_pt1 | contig 14676 bp, 13 predicted proteins | sample SoiMethybrSBSTD1_FD_79669 | JGI IMG/M metagenome (GOLD analysis project Ga0111538, IMG submission 79669) | Bulk soil microbial communities from a Populus tree surrounding site in Tennessee, USA - Soil MetaG P. TD hybrid SBSTD1 (version 2)... | ecosystem: Environmental > Terrestrial > Soil >... | reverse complement strand
CTCAAGGGAAGTGAGGGCGACGCGCTCAAGGAAGCGTACGAAGAGGTCGAGGACGAGGAGGACGAGCACCTGTATCACACCCAGGGATGGACGCGCGAGCTCTGGATCCAATCGCTGGGCCTGCCGGCCCAGCTCCCGCCGCCCGAAGAGAAGAAAGACGTGAAGACCGCGATCGGAGCCGCTCGCGCCAAGCAGGCACGCAAACCGACGTCGAGAAAGAAGGAAGTCCAGAATGGCTAAGCCGCCCCGTAACGGCCGCACCCGTGCCAACGCCAAGAGCAGCGACCTCGCCCGGTTCGTCGAGGACGGGACCGGAGAGACGCTCACCAGCAACCAGGGCATCCGCATCCAGAACAACCAGGACACGCTCAAGGCCGGGGAGCGCGGGCCATCGTTGCTCGAGGACTTCCACTTCCGCGAGAAGATCACCCACTTCGACCACGAGCGCATTCCCGAGCGCGTCGTGCACGCGCGTGGCTCCGCCGCGCACGGGTACTTCCAGGTCTACGAGAGCCTCGCCAAGTACACGCGCGCGGCGTTCCTGCAGGATCCGGCGGTGCGCACGCCGGTGTTCGTGCGCTTCTCGACCGTGGCCGGGTCGCGTGGCTCCAGCGACCTCGCCCGCGACGTGCGCGGCTTCGCCGTGAAGTTCTACACGGAAGAGGGGATCTTCGACCTGGTAGGGAACAACATCCCCGTCTTCTTCATCCAGGACGCGATGAAGTTTCCGGACCTCGTCCATGCCGTGAAGCCGGAGCAGGACAACGAGATGCCGCAGGCCGCCTCCGCCCACGACACCTTCTGGGACTTCATCTCCCTCATGCCCGAATCCATGCACATGATCATGTGGGTCATGTCGGACCGGGCCCTCCCGCGCAGCTTCCGGATGATGGAAGGCTTCGGGATCCACACATTCCGGCTGGTGAACGACAAGGGCAGGTCCCGCTTCGTCAAGTTCCACTGGAAGCCCGTCCTCGGCGTCCACTCCGTGGCCTGGGACGAAGCCCAGAAGATCTCGGGGAAGGATCCCGACTTCCATCGGCGCGACCTCTGGGAGGCCATCGAGTCGGGCCACGGCCCGGAGTGGGAGCTCGGGCTTCAGATCGTCGAGGAAGAGAAGGAGCACGACTTCGACTTCGACCTGCTCGATCCTACCAAGATCATCCCGGAAGAGCTCGTGCCCGTCCGCCGGGTCGGCCGGCTCACGCTCGACCGCAACCCGGAGAACTTCTTCGCGGAGACGGAGCAGGTCGCCTTCCATCCCGGGCACGTCGTGCCCGGGATCGACTTCAGCAACGACCCGCTGCTCCAGGGACGCCTCTTCTCCTACACGGATACGCAGCTCACGCGGCTCGGCGGCCCCAACTTCCACGAGATTCCCATCAACCGTCCGGTCTCGCCCGTCCACAACCAACAGCGCGACGGCCTCATGCGCCAGACGATCAACAAGGGGAAGGCCAACTACGAACCCAACACGACGGGCGGCGGGTGCCCGATGCAGGCCGCACGCGCGGCCGGCGGGCTCGTCAGCTTCCCGGAGTCCATGCAGGGCATGAAGGTGCGCGGCCGCTCGGAGAAGTTCCACGATCACTTCAGCCAGGCCAAGCTGTTCTTCGACAGCCAGTCCGCTCCCGAGCAGGACCACATCGTCGAGGCGTTGCGTTTCGAGCTGGGCAAGGTCGAGCGTCCCGCCATCCGGGAGCGGATGATCGGGATGCTCAACCGCGTGGACGCCGCGCTGGCGGCGCGGGTGGCCGAAGGTCTCGGCCTGCCATCCAATCCGAAGATCGAGCTGCCGCTGAATCGCAGCGTCCCCGCGGGCGAGGACCCCAAGAGCCGCCAGCCCGGCCCGATCAAGAACGCGGTCGACCGGTCCGAGGCGCTCAGCATGGCGCACACGGTCAAGGACACGATCGCGACGCGCAACGTCGCGATCCTCGCCTCCGACGGCGTGGACGAGCCGTCCTTGACGCGGATGGTCAAGGCTCTCACGGCGGCCGGGGCGCTCGGGAAGATCGTGGCGCCGCGCCTCGGCTACCTGAAGGCTTCGGGGGGTGGCGAGTTCCTCATCGACTTCAGCCTGCTCACGGCGTCTTCAGTTCTCTTCGACGCCGTCTACGTTCCCGGTGGCGAGGCCAGCGTGCGCGCCCTGGCCGCGGAGCGTGATGCCGTGGAGTTCGTGACCGAGGCCTATCGCCACTGCAAGGCGATCGCGGCCACGGGCGAAGGGGCACAGCTCATCGCCGCCTGTCCCGGCATACCGGCCGGGGACGACGAAGACGCCGATCCCGCGCTCGTGGTGGGCGACAACGGCCGCACGGCCAGCGTCGTCAAGCGGTTCATCGAAGCGATCGCCCAGCACCGCAACTGGACGCGGCCGGGCAAGAACCGGCTGGTGCCTTCACCGGCCGGCGAGCTGCGGGGCGAGCCGGTGCCCGTCTAGAACAAAGGGCCGGCCGCGGAGAATGCGGCCGGCCCCGTTTCGCCAGGCGCCAGTGCAATGCCCGGGGCAATCGCTCTACCTCGGACGAAGTCGAAGTGGTAGGCTCGCGTCTCATGCCCCGTGTTCTCGTCGCCGAGGACTCGAAGGACGACCGCGAACTCTTCGAGACGTTTCTTCAACTCGACGGTTTTACCGCAGCCACGGTGACGACGACCGACGCGCTCGTTGCGGCCGCCCGTTCGCCCTCCCCGCCGGACGTCATCCTGCTCGACCTGATCCTGGATCGACTCAACGGCCTCGAAGTCGTCGAGACCCTTCGTTCGGATCCCCGGACGGCGACGATTCCGGTCGTGGCCATCACCGCCGCCACTCCGCCCTACGTCGAAGAGATCGCGCTGAAGGTGGGCTGCAACGCCTTTCTGACGAAGCCATGCGCGCCGGAGAGGGTCATCGAAGCGCTCCGGGCGACCCTCGGCGAAACACCGCGGAGCACTTGAGCGCGGTCCGTTCCTCTCAGTTCGCGCGCAGCGTCCGGACCGGATCCACGCTGGTGGCATGGCGGGCGGGCAGGTAGCAGGCCAGAGCCGATGCGGCGATCAGGAGGACGGCTGCCCCGAGCAACGACACCGGATCGAGCGGATCCACGGCGAAAAGAAGCCCGCGGAGCCAGCGAGCCGCCGCGACGGCCGCGGTCAGTCCGATGGCCGCGCCGATGACGGCCAGGCCTACGCCTTCGCCCAGGACGAGCCCGCGCACGTTCGCCGGGGTCGCGCCCAGCGCGAGGCGGATCCCGATCTCCGTATTTCGCTGCCGGACGGAGGCGGCCATCACCGCGTAGAGTCCGATGCCGGCCAACGCAAGGGACGCGGTCGCGAACAGGGCGATCAGCAGCGCGTTGAAGCGCGGCCGGGCCAGGGGCACGGCCAGGAGCTGGCGGAAGGGCGAGACGGACATGACGCGCACGCCCGGGTCCACGGCGCGCACGGACTGGCGGACGAGGTCCGCGACGGACGCCAGCGGGAGCGCCGTGCGTACCACGATCGACTCCGCGGAGACGATGAACTGCGGCGCGGGCAGGTAGAGGGACGGCCGCGCCACCGCCAACTCCCGATAGCGGATCGGCTTGACGATCCCCACCACCGTCCGCCACGGGTCCTGAGACTCCGGCCCCGCGATCTTCAGCCGCTTGCCGATCGGGTCCGCGCCCGGCCAGATGCGGGCGGCGACGTCGTCGGTCAGGATCGCGACCAGGGGAGCGCCCAGGCGGTCTCCGTCCTCGAAAGCGCGTCCGCGCAGGATGGGGACTCCGAGCGTTGCGAAATGGTTCGGATGGACGGCTTCGAAGTTGAGGGAGGGATTCGCGCGCACCTGCTCCAGGGTCTGGCCCTCGGCCGTGTAGGTCGTGGCGTCCCATCCCATTCCTCCGAACGGCGGCGCATTGACGGGTGTGGCGGTTTCGATGCCGGGCACGCCGGAGGCGCGGGCGACGATCGCGTCGAGGAGCTGCAGGCGGCGCGGGGCGTGCTCGTCCTCCTCGAACGGCGGAAGGGAGAGCGAGACCAGGAACAGCCGGTCCGTGGTCAGCCCCGTCTCCACCGTCTGCAGGCGCAAAAGGCTGCGCGTCAGCAGCCCCGCCGCGGCCACGACCGTCACGGCCAGCGCGACCTGCGTGACGATGAGGACGCGCCGTCCCCGCCTTGCCCCACGCGCACCGAGCTGCCGGCCCGTCCGCAGCTCGGCCGCGAGGTCCGTGCGCGTCCCGTAGAAGGCGGGGGCCAGGGCGGCCAGCGCCGCGGACACGAAAGCCACGGCGATCGTGAACAGCACGACGCGGGCGTCGATCCGCACGGAATCGACGCGGGGCAGCCCGCCCGGGATGAAGGCCACGAGCGCGGGCAGGACGGCCTTCGTGACCGCGAGCCCGGTCAGGCCGGCGGCGACGGCCAGGAGGAGGCTCTCGGCCAGGAACTGCGAGGCCATCCGCGTGCGCGTGGCGCCGAGAGCGGCGCGGATGGCGAGCTCCGCCCGGCGGCCTTCGCCGCGCAGGAGGAGGAGGTTCGCGACGTTCGCGCTGGCGATCAGGAGAACGAGGCCGACGGCGGCGAACAGGACGAGCATCGCGGGCCTTACGTCCCCGACCACCACGTCTTCGTAGGAACGCACGACGGGATGCAGGCCGTGCGGCATGCTCAGGCTCGCATCGGCCTCCAGCCGCGGGACGAGCGCCTCCAGCTCGAGCAGCGCCTGGGCCCGCGTGACGCCCGGACGCATCCGGGCCACGAGGTCGTTTTCGGCCCGCACCGCCGCGCGGAAGGTCGGATTCGATTGCATGGAGGCCGTCGCTTCCACGGTCATCCAGGCCTCGACGCCTTTCGGGTACTCGAAGTCGGGCGGCATCACGCCCACGATCCGGAAGGGCGCGCCTACGGTTACGCGCCGCCCGAGCACGTCCCGCGCGCCGCCGTAGCGGCGCTGCCAGAGGGCGTGCGTGATGACGAGGACCTTCTCCGCGCCCGCCACGTCGTCCGCGGGCTCGAGGGCCCGGCCCAGGATGGGCGCGACACCGAGCGTCGCGAAGAAGGTTCCGGTGACGGAGCAGTTGGCGATGTAGCTGGCCTCGCCGTTCTCGACCGCGACGCCCGGATAGGCGCCGGTGTAGCTGACGCCGCCCACTCGTTCGAGGAGCCGGCTCTCCCGGCCGATCGTCTCGATCTCGGCGGCCTGGAAGGGCCAATGGTCGAACCCGCCCGAGGGATAGGCCTTCCAGCCGATGATCAGCCGTTCCTGATCCCGCACCGGCATCGGGCGCAAGAGCACGCCCTGGATCAGCGCGAACATGACCGTCGTGCCCGCAATGCCGAGGGCCATGGTCAGGATCGCCGCGGCGCTGAACGCGCGAGCGCGCCGGAGACTCCGCGCGGCCAGACGCAGGTCGTCGAGAAAGCGGCCCACCGTCATTCCAGGAGCTCCCGCAACCGCGCGTAGCCTTCACGGCTCACGGGCACGCGCGTGCCGTCGGCCAGGAGGGCCACGTGGTCGTTCTTCCCGTAGGGCTCGAGGGCGCGAATGCGGTCCAGGCGGACGAGGTAGGAGCGATGGACGCGGACGAAGACGGAAGGGTCCAGGGTCGCCTCGAGGCCGCCGAGGGTCTGGGTCTTGAGGAGCGTCTTGCCCTCCGTACGCAAGGCCACATAGTCATCCTGGGCCTGGGCGTAGTCCAGCCGGTCGATCGGGATGACGTGGATGTGCGCGCCGTCCTTCACCACGACGCGCTGCGCGTATTGGCCGGGCGGACGGGCGGCGTGGGCGAGCACTGCGGGCTCGGGCCGGCCGCCGACCCGCGCCCGCGCGCGAGAGAGGGCCTCGCGCAGACGCTCGGCGCGATAGGGCTTGAGCACGTAGTCGACGGCATGCACTTCGAACGCACGCAGGGCGTGGCTGTCGTAGGCGGTGACGAAGACGACCGCGACCTTCGGGTCGAGCAGCTCCAGCACCTCGAAGCCGTCGAGCTTCGGCATCTCGATGTCGAGGAACACCACCTCCGGCTCGAGCTCGGCCGCCGCCTTCACCGCTTCGAGTCCCGTCGCCGCCTCACCCACGATCTCGACGTCGGGCTCCGCCGACAACATCTCGCGGAGGAGGGCCCGCGCCGGGGCCTCGTCGTCCACGAGCAGCACGCGGATCATTCGACCGCCTCCGCCGGCATCGAGATCGCCACTCGGAAGCTCTCCTCGCCGCGCTCGGCCTCGACGCGCGCGCGGTCGCCGTACCCTGCGAGCAGGCGCCGGCGCACGTTGGCCAGCCCCACTCCCACGCCGGGCCGCGGAGGCGCGTCCGGATCGAACGGGTTCTCCACGCTGATGCGCATGCGCTGACCGTCCGTGCGGGCCTCGATGCGCAATACGCCGCCGTCGGGGCGGGTGGCGATGCCGTGCCGGATCGCGTTTTCGACGAGGGGCTGCAGGAGGAGGGGAGGCAGCCGGCACGCGCGCGCGGCATCATCCACGCCCTCCTCGACGGAGAGGCGCGTGCCCAGCCGCATCGCCTCGATGGCGAGATAGGCCCGTGCCACCGCCAGCTCCTCCTCCAGCGTGACTTCGGCCTTCTCGCCGAGGGCGAGCGTCTTGCGGAAGAACTCGGCGAGCAGGATGCACATCTCGCGGGCCCGCATGGGATCCATCGTCACGAGCGCGCTGATCGAGTTCAGGCTGTTGAAGAGGAAGTGCGGATGGACCTGCGCGCGCAGGGCGCGCAGCTCCGACTCCCGGGCGAGGATGGAGAGCTCCATCGAGTGCTGCTCGGCGCGGCGGGTGGCATCGACGCCGAGGAGGACGTAGTGGAAGCTCACGGCGAGAAGATAGACGAGCGCGCCCGCGGCCAGGACGCCCGCGGACCGGGCCTGGTACGCGGTCTCGACGCCGCCGGGCGGGCGCGTCGCGTCCACGAAGCGGGCGAGCGCTCCTCCGAGGTACGCCGCCATCATGCCCGTCAGGACTGCAGCCCCGAGGTGCGTCACGAGGAGCCGGGTGGCGGAGGTCTCGTAGACGGGCAGCGACCGGCAGACGTACCAGACGGGAAGGAGGAGCAGGGTCCCGGCAAAGGACAGGGGGAAAGCGATCACGGCCGCCGCCGCGGGGGGCAGGGCGTTGCGGCCCTGCACGAGCAGCCCGAATCCGGCCAGGCCGAGAGGCGCTGCCGCCGCCACGTACATGGCCAGCCGGCGGCGATCGACCAGGACGGGGTGCACCCTCAGGACCCGATGATCACCGCGCCCATGATGGCGTGCCCGCGCAGCACCAGGCGCGGCCCATCCGGCGCCGGGGTCACCGGGGAGTCGACCTTGTTCTCGAACGCGCCCATGAATGCCACCACTCGCGCGTCCACCGTCCAGGTGGGCGGCACCTTGATCTCGATGCCGCCCCAGAAGGCGACGACATCGAGGTAGGCGGTGCCGGTCAGGTTCGCCTTGCGAAGGTCGATCTCCACGCCGCCGATGACCGCGGTGACGTTCCCCCCGCGGAAGTCGAGGGCGCGGTGCCCCCGCTTGTTGAGGCCGATGAGCACCATCTCGGAGAGATACGGCGAGTCCGTGACCTTGAGAGCGTCCGGTTGCGGGCCGTCCACGCCCTGCCAGAGCAGGAACGTGCCGAACAAGACCATGAGGAGGGGCCAGGCCGACCGTACGGACAGCACGCTCGTGAACAGGAAGAGCCCGCCGAGCATGAGGAAGGCCACGCCGGCGGCGCGCTGGCCGTCCTCCCGCGGCTGCCGCACCTTGACGGCGCCGACGCCGACGAGAACGAGCGGCCACCAGCGGCCCAGGCCGTCCGTGCGCAGGACTCCCGCGCTGTCGAGGGCCAGGACCAGACCCACGATGATGAGCACGAGGCCGAGCGAGGTGCGGTTGCGCATCGTCCCCGGCGACGAGGCTTCTCTCACAACGCGTCCCCGGAGGATCCCGTTCCGCTCTCTTCGCCGCGCCGTTGCGACTGGAGGAGGATCACGACCCCGACCAGGATGAGGACTACGGCCGCGGTCTGCCGGACGCCCCAGGGCACGATGCCGAGGTTCTGGAGCTGGACGAAGGTGCCCATGGTGGTGAGGACGAGGCCGAACACCTGGTTCGCGTCGTTGCGCGGGACGAGGAGGAGGGGCAGCCCGCTGGCCACGAGGAGGAGCGGCCAGAACCGGAACCAGAGCGCGAAGATGACCTGATCCTCCACGGACGACGCGGTGGCGCGCTTGCCCTGCGAGATCAGCTGCCCGTCCGAGTCGAAGACCTGCAGCTCGTAGAGCGAGATGCCGTACGGCGTGGCCCGATGGAGGCCGAGCACGCGCACGTAGCGAGCGGTCTGGTTGACCTCCTGCTCCTCCACCCCGCCGCTGCCTTCTTTGACCCGGCGCACCGTGTTCCAGAGGAGGCCGTCGTTGGAGACCTGCAGCTCGTAGTCTTTGGCGTAGGCTCCCTCCCAGCTCAGGCGGACCTTGCTCAAGGGGACGGAGGCGTCGAGGTCCACCATCAGCCACTGCTTGTCGCGGAAGGCCGAACCCCAGCGCGTCTTCTCGTCGCCGTCCACGGCGTTCTCCGCCGCCAGCTCGTTCCGCGGCTCCCCGAGGTTGATCCGTCCCATGTCGTGCAGGGTGAAGAGTACGCCCATCACGAGGAAGAGGGTGCCCCAGACCATCTTGGCCACCCGCTCCTGCCGTCGGGCCCGGACGCCCGGCCCCTTGCCATCCCTCATGTCCACCTCTCGAAGACAAGGTACGGGCCGGCCCTCCGGGCGTGCACGTTCAAATCGGTGACTGGTGGATCCCGGCCGGTGTGTGGGGGAGCCCCCACCCCGCCGACGCCCGTCCACTGTCGGCCGAAACGGGCGAGCCATCCGATTCGGTCGCGCGTAGTTTGAGTTAGAGGTAAAAGACGATGAGCGAGCCGCTCCTCTCTCCCGGTGACCAGCTCGGCCCGTACCGCATCGACTCCGCCCTCGGGGCGGGAGGCATGGGCGAGGTCTATCGCGCCCTCGACACCCGGCTCGGCCGCGCGGTGGCGGTGAAGGTCTTGTCCGCCCACCGCGCGAACGATCCCGACCGGCTGAAGCGATTCGAGCAGGAGGCGCGCGTCGTGGCCGCCCTCAGCCACGCCAACGTGCTTGCGTTGCACGACGTGGGCTCGCAGGGCGGGATCGACTACGCCGTGTTCGAGCTGCTGGAGGGCCAGACCCTGCGCCAGCGCCTGGAGAGCGGTCCTCTCCCCGTCTCCAAGGCGGTCGAATACGGCGTGCAGATCTGCCAGGGGCTCGACGCGATCCATGCGCGCGGGATCGTGCACCGGGACCTGAAGCCCGACAACGTCTTCCTGACGCGCAGCGGCCAGATCAAGATCCTGGACTTCGGGCTGGCCAAGCTGGGCCCGCGAGGTATGGGAATCCTCGAGGGCGCGTGCGAGGCACGCACGGCGACGGAGCCGGGGCTGCTGGTCGGCACCTGCGGCTACATGGCCCCGGAGCAGGCGCGCGGCCGTCCGGCCGATCCGCGCTCCGACATCTTCTCCGTTGGCGCCGTCCTCTACGAGATGCTCAGCGGCCGCCGGGCTTTCGCGGGCCCGACGCCCGCGGACACCCTGGCCGCCTTGCTCACCCAGGACCCGCCCGAGATCTCCGCGATCTCGCGCACCGTGCCCCGCTCGCTCGAGCGCGTGGTACGCCAGTGCCTGGAGCGGAACCCGGAGGAGCGCTTCCAGTCCGTGCGCGACGTGGCCTTCGGGCTCCAGGCCGTCTCCGCGTCGGAGGACGCGCCCGCGGCGTCCCCGTCCCGCCGTTCCGGTAGCGAGATCCTCCCGCTCGCCCTCCTGGCCCTGGCCGGCGGCGTGGCCCTCTTCGCGGGCACGCGGGGCCGCAACGTCACCGGCATCGCTCGCGGATCCTCTCGGTGATCTCGAACGTGGTCGGCGGGTTCTCGCCCAGCCCGAGGGTGTGAAGCATCTCGTGGATCACCATGGCTTCGGCCAGGGACCCGCTCTGGAACTCGACCCGCGACAGACGGCTGTTGATGCGGCCGGCGCCGTCCGGGCACACGAAAACGCGCGGCAGGCCCGGGGTGACCGCCATCATCACGGCCAGGTTCCGGCACACGGGCAGCGGCGTCCCGTCCACGAAGGCGAGGTCGAGCAGGTAGCGGGAGGGGCTGACGCCGAGAGGTTGCAGGTTGGAATCGAGCGTGCGTCCGCCGCGGTCCTTGAAGTCGGTGAGGACCTTGCCGCACTCGGGCTCGTCGAGACGGGCCGCGGCTCGCGCGCGCACGCGCTCCACGACGGCGCGGTCGAAAGGGTTGAGGGGCCGGTCGTATCGAACGGGTTCGCGTCCGGCCTCGAGCGAGCCCCCCAGCGGCAGGGAGGCGGCGACGAGCAGGGACAGGGCGGCATATGAGCGAAGAGCGGACATCGGCGACTCCTTTCTTTGCGGAGCCGCCTGGCCAGGCGCGCTGCGTTACGTTGCGATGGTGAATATGCGCGCGCGGGCGCGCGAAGTCCTCGGGGAATCCCGACCTTCTTCCCAGGATTCCGGAGGCCGCTGATGCGTGTGTCCTTCGAGGGGTTCGTGCTCGACACGTCGATGCGCCAGCTCTCGCGGAATGGCGCGCGCGTGCACCTGGAGCCCAAGGCCCTCGAGCTGCTCGAGCTGCTGGTGGCGCGCCGCCCCGCGGCCGTCTCCAAGGCCGAGATCCAGGAGCGGCTGTGGCCGGACACGTTCGTCTCGGAATCCAGCCTCACCGGGCTCGTGGCCCAGGTGCGCAAGGCGCTCGACGACGACCGCCGGCAGGAGCGATTCCTGCGCACGGTGCACGGGTTCGGCTACGCGTTCATCGGCGAGGTCACGCTTGGGGGCGCGGCGGCGACGGCGCGCCTCGTGTGGGAGGACGCCGTGTTCGAGCTCCGGCCCGGAGAGCACGTGCTCGGCCGGTCCGAGGAGGCCCAGGTGCGCCTGGACGCGCCCGGAGTCTCGCGCCGTCACGCGCGCATCGTCGTGACCAGCGAAGAGGCGACGATCGAGGACCTCGCGAGCAAGAACGGCACGTTCGTGGGGGAGCGGCGCCTCGAGGGACCGTCGGCTCTTCAGGACGGGGACCGCGTGCGCCTCGGCAGCCAGCTCCTCGTGTTCCGCCGCGCCGGCGCGGCCGCGCCCACCTGGACGGAGAGTCCGTCGCCTCAGCGGAGTTCCTGACACTTCAGCTCCGGGCAAACGGTCGAGGCTAGCCGCACGTGAAGGGGCGGCAGGCGGAAACAGCCGGCGCCTGGCGCGTGCTGCTCTGAGCGCATCTCGGTCGCGGGTCGTGCGACTGGGAGTGGCCGCCACCGGCGTCTCGAGGAGACGAGCCCACTGCAGACCGACCAAAAGCGCGGAAGTCCCATGTGCGCCCATCCGACAGTTGCCAATGCCGAGCCATGCGGTATCGTCCTCTCCTACGCTGGTAGGCCCTCTCACCTGCACCCACCGGTCTGGAGGCTTTCAGCATCTGGCCACGTAACGGCCGATAGAGTTGAGGATGAAAATAGAGCAGGAACTCCGCGATGTGCTGGAGACTCTCGCGAGACCATATCAACTTCAGGAGGAGTTCTCCGGAACACCAATCGAGCGACTGAAACGGCTGACCGATGGTCTCATTGAAAAACAAGCCAAAGAATCATGGAAACGATGGCGATTGGTAACCACTGCGGTGTCGCTGTTGGTACCGTTGTTGAGCGGTGGGATCGGTCTACTATTTGCTTATAGCGGCCTAGCTTCGCTGACTCCAGCAGCAAAGGCAGCATTCTGGATCAGCTTCGCTCTCTGGGGCTGGCTGATACTTGTAATTGCCAAATTAATGCCGCCCGATCTTGACGCCTTAGATCGGGAGCTAAAGCGCATCAATCTCACGCGCCTCGTTGAGCGGCTCGCGGCGGAGATTGCCCTATTCGGACTACTCCTGAATGAACGAGAACGGCTCGATGACAAGGCCTTCGTAGTCCGAGTCTCCAGCATGGTGCCGCCAATTCGCGAGCTGTCGCAAGCGGCTCAGGCTGTGATCACAGTATGCGCCAACCCTGCCAGGCTGATCACAGACTCACGTGAAAGCAATATCGAGATCGCCGCTCTTCTTGTGCCGCCGGCCGCTCGCGGTCGACTGCAGGGTGTGCTGGAGCAGATCGTGGCAGTCTCCAAGTACATGTTTGTTGGGCACCGCTTCATGGCAAAGCTCTATCTTCGGGTGATCCTGAGCGATTCTGCATCTCAAGAACATGAGATATTGGTTTCGTTTTCCCGCTTTCCGTTGAAGGACGGGGAAGGATACGGGACGTCGTGGGTGCGCGCGCACGGTCGGCAGGCGATCGTATGGCAGGCACTCGAGCAAGGAACGTTCGTTGTTCAGTCTGCCACGAACTTCAACAAGGACTACGAGTCCGTTCTAGCCGTACCGCTGCCGCGACGCATCGGGGTACTAGCCATAACCGCCACAGGCCCGGGAGCCTTCGACAGCGTTTCAGTTCCCGCGTACAAGGCGTTTGCGCTGGCGACAGATCGCTTGATACGTGACGCCCTGGCAACTGAATGACGCCCTCGATGGGAGTGCTACGGTACCTGCGAGCGTGGCACGAGACCAAATGGACGTGACGTCTCGTTACGACCGGATTGCGATCCGGTGGCACGATCCAGAAGGTCCCAGCGCTCCCCGCAAGATCGTGGAGGATTATCAACGTCTAGGATTTGCCCTGGTCCGACTTCGTCGGGGCAGAAACTGGAGCGAGAAGCGAGCCGCGTGGCTAGCCGAGCGGCTGGGCCTCGGTTCGCCTTTTGTGCCGATCCAGTATGCGCAGAGACGCTCTTCCTTTGGGCTACTTGGATTCAACTGCATTCGATTTCGCTCAGGAGGGCGACATCAGGGATTTGAGTCTCGTGGAGCGCAAGCCCTTCACTGCGATGGCACACTCGAGCGGATTGGTGCGGTTCCGACTTCCGTCCTGTTGTGCCGCTCACCAGGGCAGCGAGGTGGCCGGACGCTTGTGTTCGATGCAGCTGGCGCTTGGGCCTCACTCTCTAAGATGGACCCATCGGCCGCGCTCGCCTTGCTAGACCCGAGGAGTCTAACTCGGCGAGACGTGGGAGGAACGGGTAGAGCTGTACGTGGCCCTGCCATCGCAGTTGTCGGCCAGAGAGTTCTTTCGCGGTTCTCGGTCGACAATACGTCAGATTGGAGTTCCGGCCTGGCTCGAGTTCCGAATCTCTCGCGAGGCCGGGAGGCGATGCTGCAACTTGCTCGGGACGGCTCGCCGCACTATTTGGAAGTGAGGCTGGGGGCGGGGGATGGAATCATTCTGGCCAATGACCGCGTTGCTCACGGCCGCAGCTCGTATTCGGACTCCAGTCAGCGACGTCGAGTGATGCTTCGAGGCCTATTCCGCGCGCGACCCAAGTGCGGTTGAGCGCAAGCCAAGCAGCCGATGTATTTCGTGCCTCGCAAGAGCTGTCACATTCTCTAAGGCCCAGCGGCCAAAGGAGCCTGACTAGGCCGAAGAAGATGCCTGTCCCAGGCCAGCCAGACGTACGGCGGGCAGGTCGCCATTCGGGCGTGCCCAGAGTGTATCGCCAAGGCGCGCCAGTAGGCGTCGCTGTCTCGAAAAATCCCGAATAGACATGGGCGCGCGCGGCGTACCTGACCTAACACAACGAGAACTGGCGGCTGTCAGAGGGATCCTGGACCGGATCGCAGGACTCGCCCTCTTCCTGAAGCAAAGTCCGCCCAAAGAGTTGGACGCCAGCGTCCTGTACGCCTACCTGGCCCGCATGAAGGAGATTCAGGGCAACACAGACAATGGCGTTTCGCTTGTCGCGTGCCTCATGGCGAAGGAGTACCTCAACCGGGACCTGGACATGATTCCATTTGATGCCGCCGCGAAACCCCAGGGAGCGCCGGGGCTAGATATTGACGAGCGCACGACGGCAGGTGCGCGCGTTGTGGCGGAAATCAAGACGACGGTGCCCTACGGCACGAACGATCTGGGTGCCGCGCAGAAGAACAGCTTCGAGAGAGACTTTGCAAAGCTGAATGCGGCGCTCGGGAGTAATCGGTACTTCTTCGTGACCGAGCGGAGGACGTTTGACCTTGTTCGTGCGAAGTATGCCCGGAAGATTCCAGGTGTGAAGGTAGTGCTACTGCCGTCTGGTGAATCGTTTGTGGCGTGAAGAGTCCTGGTGTTGTTTTGAAGGAGCCAGCCGGCAGCACAGTATCGATCTTCCCGGGCGCTTGTTCGGGTGCAAGGGGCTGGCCTCGGGCGAGCGTATTCGGGGCAACGACGGGTAGGTCAGGCAATCTGAAACGTGCGAGAAATGGGGCCGGACTCCCATCCCGAATCTGCGCGGCATGGGGGTCGTCGCATCGGTCTGTCCTTGGACATGGCACCAAGCTTGCTGAAAACCAGAGGCGGGCGTTGGGTAGTCGGCTCGCCCGGCCGAGGTCGTACCGAGCTGAGGACACTCGGGTCCTCATCGGGAGACGTTGTTTCGCCTGATAGGGGTTGTCCCATTGAGATACGAACACCTTTGCGTGGTCGCCGCTTTCGCCGTGCTCACCGCCGTCGGTTGCGCCTCGACGCCCGACGGCGCCATCTCCACCAGCGCCTCGTCCGTGAGTGCGCCGGCCGCGCTGGACGGACCGACGTGGCGGCTCACGTCGATCGATGGCCACCCCGCCCTCGCCGG
>Ga0111538_10007517_pt1 | contig 14681 bp, 10 predicted proteins | sample SoiMethybrSBSTD1_FD_79669 | JGI IMG/M metagenome (GOLD analysis project Ga0111538, IMG submission 79669) | Bulk soil microbial communities from a Populus tree surrounding site in Tennessee, USA - Soil MetaG P. TD hybrid SBSTD1 (version 2)... | ecosystem: Environmental > Terrestrial > Soil >... | reverse complement strand
TTTTGGCACCCCGGAGCGGACGTGTCCCTCTTCGTCCGCATCCTGAGACAATAGCGCGAAAGCTTTCAGTTTGCACGTGAATTTGAAGAAACCTTCAGGAAGCAAGCAACATTTTGTTGGGACCGGCTGATCCGCAGCACATTTTTTCCGCTCGCGTCACGAGGGCGATCGTGCGCGTTCCCACCGAAAATGGCGACTTCGCCAGGCGGGCAACCCGGCCCCTGAGCCGCTCAGCCGAAGAGCCGCAGCTGCTTCTCGTCCTGGCCCTTGGTCTCCCGGGCCAGCTGCTCGATGCGGTCGAAGGGCACCTGCTCCGCGCTGATCAGCGAGCGCTGCGCGCGCATCGGCCGGACCAGCCCCTCCTGGACCAGATGGAACTCGCCGACCGTCTGTCCCGGCAGCACAGCGGCAGGATCGAGGCCGGACTCGCTCTGGAAGGCCGCGCGCAGCTTGCGCAAGGCCGTGTCCTCGCGCACCCGGCCGATGAACCATGACGTGATCTGGTCGCGCGATTTGTAGTCGAGGTCGCCGGGCGACTGGGTCGCCAGCATGATGCCGAGGCCGGCCGAGCGGGCACGCTTCAAGAGACTCTGCAACGGCTCGGCGGTCGCCGGCTTGGCATTGGCGGGAATGTAGAGGTCCGCCTCGTCGAACATGACGACAGCCTGCAGCTCGTCGTTGGGGTTGCGCTGGCAGAAACGCAGCGCCTCGGACAGGAACTGCGAGACCCAGAACAGGATGTTCTCGTTGTCGCCGAGGAAGCCGGTGTAGATGATGGACAGACGCGTGCGACCGTCGCGCCGGCCGTAGCGACCGCTACCCAACAGGGACTCCATGCGCAGGGGCTCGCCGCCGGCCTCGAAGAGGGCGGAGTTGCGATGCCGCAGACTGTCGAGTTGCGCCACCAGGTCCCGCCGGATTCTACCGGAGGGGTCCATGCGCTGGGTGAGGTCGGTGAGCTCGGGATCCTCCTCCTCGAGCAGATTGATCAGGTCGGCGAGGGTCACCTCCTTGCTGAAGCGCCCCCCCAGGATGCGCAGCGCCACCGAGAGGGTGCCCGACTGCTTCTGATGGGTCGCGGAGTTTTTGAGGTGCAGCATGTCGCCGAGCGCCGCCGCGGACATGTTGGCCAGCAGCTGCTGCTCCTGCTCGGGCAACTCGTTGATGCCGTTGGGCAGCAGGGTAATGGAGATTGGGCGTCCCGATGCACGTCCCGGCGTATAGACCGCGACGTCGATGGAATCGGCGAGCTTCTCGCGATCGCCGCGCCGCTCGCTGTATTCGCCTTCGAGGGCGCGCCATACATCCGGGTTGGCGTAGGAGCACAGATCGCCCTTGCGGTCGATCAGCACGGCGGGCGTACCCTTCAGCAGCAGCTGCTCGATGATACACAGCGCCAGCGTCGTCTTGCCCGAGCCGGAGCCGCCGAGCACTGCTGTGTGGCGCTTCAACACGCCCTTGTTGAGGGTGATGCTTTTGCTGGAGCGCAGGGCGGCTCCGGCGAGGATGCTGCCGGCACCCCCGCCGACCTCGTCGAGAAGAACGGACAGCGGCAGCTCCTGCTCCTCCGCGGCGTCGTCCGTGGCGGCAGCAGCCTGCGGCGCTGCGGCCGCGAGAGCCGGAGGAGGCGTCGCCGGCGCGGCCAGCAGATCGAGCCGCAGAATCTGCACCAGGGAAGGAATTGCGGTCAGGAGCTTTGCGCTTTCAAACCAATCGCCGAAACCCGGATCGTGGCGGTGCTGGGTGTGAAACTCGCGTACCATCATCATGCGTTCCCAGTCGCTGATGGGCACGAGGATGGAGCGGCCGCCGCTCTCACGGAACTTGCGGAAGGCCTGGGCCGTCTGGTTCTTCTTGTTGGGAGGAAAGTCGCTCGCCCGCAGCATGAAGCAGTTCTTGCCCATCATGACCGGCAGCAGCCGATCGAGCTGACGCTTGAAGCCGCCACCCTGCGTCGGCCGGTTGCACAGGAACACGCGCGACTCGGCAGAGAAGCCGCGCTCATGCCGCAGCGTGAGATCGACGGCCGGAAGCTCCTCGGAGAGCTCCAGGCGCCGCGCGTTGAGCTGGACCGCGCGGCCCCACTCCTCGCGGGCAAGACTCAGCGCGCCCGTGAGGACGTCGAGCAGTCCCTGGTCGTCCGGCGGAATCTCGGCCTCCGATTGAGCGGTGAACCGCTCCCAGCGCTCGCGGAAATCGATCGCAGGTGCCTCGTCTCCGTCGTCACCGATCCCGCCGAAGCCGAAACCCAGCGCAGCCGCAATCGATGAGATGAAGCCGGATTTCGCCTCGGGCTCCGCCGGTTCGGCGGCGGCGCCCCCTTGCTGCTCGCGGATGCGCGCCTGGGCCAGCTCGAGGATACGACGCGTGGAAAGGCCGCTGAATTCCTCGAAGAACTGCGGCCCGAAGTAGAGGCTTGGATCGGAGATGGCGGCGCCCTCGCCGTCGACGGCAAGGCGCTTGGCGATGATCTGACGCGCCTCGTCGGCCGTGCGCGTCTCGATCAGCGGCACCGGCCCCGACTTCTCGATTCGATCGATATAGGACTGCGCCAGTACCTCCCGCACCTTGCCGTAGAAGTCCCCGAGGCAGGAGATGAGCACGATCGACGTGGGGACGCGGTTGGCGACCTGGATGAGATCGCGCGCCGCCTTCTGGAAGCGCTCCTGGTAGTCGTCGAAGAAGCGCAGGTCCTCGACTTGGTCGATGCAGAAGACCAGCGCCGAGCCTTCCACGATCCACATCAGGCGCCCGATCGATTCGATCAGCTCGAAAGCCCGGCCTTCCCCCGTGTTGGGATCGAGCGCCGCCACGGCCGCCGCCGACAGCTCGTTGAGCTGCCGCCCATCGAGATACTGGCGCACGCGCTGGTCGATGCGCGGGTCGGAGCGCTGGAGATAAAGCAGCGCCCGCACGATATTGATGTCGAGGCCCTGGTCGGCGAGTTTGGGCGCGGCGACAATCTTGTCGGCGAGCGCCAGCACCATCCGTGCGAGCTGGGGGTCGTCGAGCTTGGCTTCGCGCAGTTTCTCGAGCGATGCCGGATCGAGCACGTTCGTGTCGCCGACGAGGCGATTGGTGAGTCGGGAGAGGCCGCTCTCACCGCCGTTGTCGGGGTCGTAGGGTCTCTCGAGCGACGTGATCAGGCGGCGCAGGTAGTAATCGGCGTAGTTGGCAACGTCGGGCGTCATCTGCGCGTAGCCGAAATACGCCTTGCCGGCACGGTGCGCGGACGTGCGCAGGGCGCGGATCAGGTGGGTCTTGCCGGCCCCGGACTGGCCGTGGAACAGCAGGATGCGAGCCTGGCCGGACGAGGCGCGGCCACCCGTTACAGCGTCGAGCAGCTCCGCGAACTTGCGCCGGGCCGGAGCATGGATTGCTTCCACGTCCACGGGATCGGCGCGCCAGAGGTCATCCTCCCAGGTGATGGAGTGCTCGAAAGCCGCCGACAGACGGTCTGACTGCGGCGCGATGTGAGCCTCGAAGCGCATGAAACCTCGAATTCTACAGGGTGTGGCGGATTGCCGGCACTAGCCGTCGACCCGGACGAAGTGGAATACGGCGTTCTTGTAGACGACAGCTGAATCCTGTAACTCTTTGATGTTACTTTCGTCTTTCAAGTCGGCGTTGGCGAGCGCCAGGCTGCCGGCGCGATGCGCTTCCGCGAGCATGCATTTGAACTCGATCTCGGTCAGGCCCCATTCGGCGCGACGCTCCCGCACCACATGCCACACCCGGCTGATGTAGGCCTTGCGGTTGCCGGGCCAGCCCTCGGCGCAGGTCGACGCGTGCTGGCGCACGTCCTGAGCGAAACCGGCAAGATCGGGGCGTGACGGCTGCGGCGGCGGTGCCGGCGGCGTCTCCACGACGACGCGCGGTCGCATGACGGCAACCTTGGCTGCAGACCGTGGACGCGGCGCCGGTTTCTCCTCGACAACGAGATAGCGCCGCAGGACCGCAAGTCGCAGAGCGTCGGCATCAGCTTGCGCTGCGCCCGCCTGCTCGGTGGCGAGCGCTGCGATGAGGCGCGCATCGGTGCCGAAGTTCCGCGATTTCTTGGCGAGCTGCGCCGCGAGCAGCCGCTCGGCCTTGGCGGAGAGCCCAAGCTTGCCCGAGAGGCCCGCCTTGATCTGGTTGCCGAAGGCGCGCTCGAGTGCCACGGCCGCCAGGGCCGAGCGCAGGCGCGACGGCGTGGCCACGCCCTTGATCTTGAGCCCGAAGGCGCATTGTACGATAGCGGCACGCAGCCCTTCGGGCGTCGCCAGGACAGCGAGCCGCTTCGCCGGCTCGCGTTCCAGTCCCAGCGCCTTGGCGATGAGGCGCACGTGGTGCAGGTGATCCCACGCGCGCGGAAGGTCGCCCTTGAGGCCGAGAAAGACGGCCGCGCGCGCAATTCCTGCGGCGCTGGCCTCGACCAATGGCTTGGCCGTGACGAGGCCGGCGGCCTCAAGGGCGGCAACCTCCCCCTCCAGGAGCGTGCGCCACTGCGAGGCCACTAGACGCGGCCCCGCGATGGGCGCCAGATCGGCGGCGATATTTGCAAGGCTCGAGCCGCGCGCGGCGCCGGCGATCCGGACCAGGATGACGGCACGCAGGCGGTCGGCGTCCGGTGCGCCGACGGCGGCCGGCTTTTCAAGTGCGGCTGACTTCATGGATCTGCGGCCCCCTGCGCCGAATGAGCAGTGTCCGCGCCCTCAAGGCGCTGACCGGCGATGTCGCAGCGACCGCCGGACGCGCGAATCACCGGAGGCTTCGCGCACATTCTGAAGAATTCCGGCCGGGAGGCCAAGGGCTTGGGGAGGTGCTCGACGCGCGGTCGCAGGCGACGGCTGGCGGCTTTCGTGTTGCAGCCGCCCTTGATCCCGCCCCGCCGCTCGCCGGCCAAAACCTCGGTTCGGCCAAACTGGCGTCTCATTTCAGTTGTGGGATCGGCAACGGAATAGAGGGAACTCCGCCCGGCAAAATCGCACCTTGGTTGTGGCCTTCGCTTGGCGCATCGCCGGCTCGGCAAGTCCGGATGATGCGACCCGTGGATGAGGGGCCCGTGGAGAGGCGAATCGCCGGCAACCGTCGCGCAGCCTTAACGGCGGGTTAAAGGATTTGGCGCAATGGTAGGCGTCCCGTGGCGTTTACGGGGGAGGGTGAGTATGTATCGCGTCGTCGTGCCCGCACTCGCTGGCCTGCTGCTTACCGGCTGCAGCATGGCCAATTCATCAGCTTTATCGACGGGCTTTGCCAACTCGGATCAGACAACGAGCGCGCTGCCCTCGACCCGCGGCTTGCGGAGTGACGACGAGGGTGCGCCAGCATCGGCAGGAGCGGCCAAGCGGGTCGCCAATGCCGAGGATCATATCCCCCGTGGTACGTTCGAGAAGGCACCGCAAGGTGCGCTCTCCGACCGCGACTACTCGAGCACGCAACTCGCTCCCGAGAGGGCGCGCGATCTCATCAATGCCTACCGCAAGGAGAAGGGCCTCAAAGCCCTGAAGCTCAGTGCGGCGCTGACCGAGGCCGCCAAGGCGCATTCGCGCGACCTCGCCAAGTGGGATCGTATTTCCCATTATGGCTCCGACGGCTCAAATCCCTGGGACCGCGTCAAGCGCGCCGGCTACAACGCCAAGGTCGCCGCCGAGAACGTCGGCACGGGCCAAGCCAGCCTCGAGGAGGTCATCAAGGGCTGGAAGGCGAGCCCGGGTCACAACAAGAACCTGCTGCTGTCCGACATCGAGCACATGGGCATCGCCCTGGTCCAGGACCCGAAGACCGAGTTCAAGACCTTCTGGACCCTGGTGGTCGGCGCTTCGCTCTGAGGTTCCACCTTCCTGCGTCTCCGATTGGCGCTGGCGCTCCGACGGGAGCCGAAGCTTGGTCACCGGAGCTCACAGTGGTGGCCTCCGGAACCCAGACCGCGTGCGGGGCGCCGGCCTGCAGTGCCTCGGCCGCCCTCTTCGCTTCCCTGCTTGGAGTTTCGTCGCAAGCGACGGCGCCGGGACGCGGGGCTGCCCGGAAAGGCGCCAGACCAGACCACCAGCGAGACGCCTTCTCCGTATGGATGCGCTGGCTCGCTACACCGACGGCCCCACAGGGGGGCGCCGGCCGGGAAACGACGGGTCATCATGGCTGTCGGCGTGACCAGCAGCGCAACTACAGCTGACGAGCATCGGCAGTGCTTTGTCGTCGAGCCCACCGCGCTCGGCGAGCGCGGCCACGGCTACCGCGTCACCTACACTGGCGCGGTCCTCGTTGATGGTAGCCGCAACCCAGAATTCGACGCCTGCCGGGCTCTGCTGGCACGGGGTATACGCGGGAAGCTCGAGGTCTGGCGCAAGGGTGCAACCTTCCCGGCCACGGTCCTGGATATCGAGGCTGGCGCCCGTCTGACCGTTGCCGAGACTGACGCCGCTGGCCCCCGCTTTATGCGATGGCAACCGTTCTCGGCCGATGCCTCACCGGATGCGGTTTTCCGCGTACACGTGGCGGCGTAGGGCGGCCGGTCCGGGTTTGTCCGCACCTTGGCCCTATCCAGACAAAACGGCCGCTGGCGGAGGGTTTCGGGAGTCTATGCAACGCGGGTTTGACCACTCTTGTGTCGGGTTCCGAGGTGAGATTTGGGGCCTTGCCAGCCTGGGCCTTGCGCCTGTTGGGAGGGGTAGAAGCGCAGTACGAACAGGCGCGCGACTGGCATCCCACCACAATTAGGACAATTCCTGATGATGCAGTGACAACGGTGCGGCCAAACAATTGGAGGGGTGCTGGGAGCTTTTTGAAGCGACCAAGCCCCCGCTCGACAATTGGGGAGCAACCGATGCCGCGCCGTTTCCCTCTGGCAGCACTTCTAGTGATTGGCACCCTCGTACCCGCTCACGCCGATCACAAAAGCGATTGCATGGGCCACAAGGATCAGAAGGTCAGGATCAAGGGCTGTTCGGAGATCATAAGCGCCAACCCTGCCGACGCTGCGGCCTACTACAACCGCGCTGCCGCTCACAGCGCGAGCGGCGAGTCTGATCGCGCAATCGCAGACTACACCAAGGCCATTGAGCTCAATCCTGCCTACACGACTGCCTACGAGGGGCGGGCTATGGTTTACGCTGGGAAGGGTGATTACGCTCGCGCTGTTGCCGACGCCACCCGTGCCGCCGAAATGAAGAAAGAGGCAATAGCGAAACCGCCAGCGCCGCAAGCGAAACTCCCAAACAGCAATATGAACGTCAGAGCAACGGGCCCTGCCAATGCTGTCACGTCGCCTTTGCAGTCGAAGTCCCTATCCACGGCATCCAAGCCCGAGGAGCTTCCCTATTGGGCGCTAACAATCGGCGGGCAACTCTAGGGCGCGGTCGGTATTCTGATGCGGCCCCGGCGGTAGCCAGGGCCGCGCACTGCTCAATGTTTGTGTCACCGGACCGAGCGCCCGTTCATGTGCACGAGGCGGCGCGCTGACTGCGCCACCTGATGGATGTCAGCCTGATCAAGAGCCTCGCTCGCCTACAGCCTTCGGGCATGTCTACTAACTGCGCGCGTTGGGCCCCTGCAGGTTCGCGAGTGATCGCGTCAGATTTGACCTTGCTACCGTTTCGCGGCTCTTTCGAAATCGGGGCGTGGCATAGATGAACGGGCGGGACAGGAAGGTGCGCAAGACTTGCGATCTCCCTGCGATCCACGCCTCTTCCGGAACCCAGCCATATTCCAGCCGGACGGCCCGTTCGTAGACGTCGAATTCTTCCGCTGGGCTCCCGAGGATCGCAAGGTCGATATCGAGGAACAGCGCACAATCCCTTGCTGCGGCGACCTCCATCGAGTCAGGGACCAAGTGTTTTGCACTCGCGCGGATCATTGCCGCGATGAACTCTAGCCGCTCCTTCGCAACTGCATCCGCAAGGAGCTGTGTTGCGAGCTTGGCGCTCTCCGCCTCGTTGTTGGGTTCCCTCGTGTCATATACGGCATCGTGAAACCAGATAGCCGCCTCGACCGCCCAACCATCGGTAATTTCACCGGCGTGCTCCTCAGTCTGGGCCAGCATTGCCTCGATATGCCTCAGATCGTGGTAGTACCGATCCGGTCCAGTGTAGATGCCGACCAGTCGCGCACGCACCTCCTCAGACAAGAGCGACATGACCAGGCCCTCGACCATTGAGCTCCGTCGGAGCAACCAGATGGGTGTCAATTAGGCTATGATGCGGCCGGCACGCGGATTGGCCTCAAGCTCACTACACTCCTCGTCGACATCCGCCATCGCACGGAGCTTGCCGCTATCCGCGAAGAGTATTTCGGTCGGCCCAACAACTTCGAATGCTCATTTTCGCCCACCGCCGCCTTCTCGCCGGGACCCCAGAAAAACAAGCTTTGTCACCGCCGTATCCTTCTCAGGCTGCGCAACCGGGCGGCCATGCTCGGACTTCAGCCGCAGACGGACGGCAGCTGGGCGCATAGGCTCCTCGACAGCTATCTCGGCCGTCGGTTCGGTTGCTGGGACGTCAACAATCGGCGCGGCAGCGTCAGTCGTCTTGGACGGCCCAGTAGAGGGCGCAACCAACACGGGTCGGCTGAAGGACCTCTGGACTTGATCCTTGCCGAGATAGATCAGGTACAGAATGACGGCAAGAACGATACCGCCGAGCGTGTTGCCGATCGTGACGCTGGTGATATTGCCAATGAATTCGACGGCCGTGACCTTTGCGCCGCTGAGCAAGCCGATAGTCAGTAGGTAGAAGTTGGCGACGCAGTGTTCAAAGCCCAACGCGACGAACGCGCTGATTGGGAAGGCGATGGCAATCACCTTGCCCTCAACGCTGCGGGCGGCGACGCTCAACCACACCGCTAAACACACAAGCATGTTGCACAGCACACCGCGCAGCAAAGCAGTGGGAGCGTCGAGCTGAGCTTTGGCCTCGGCAATCTTGACTGCCGTCGCCTTGACGCCATTGCCTTCTAGGACGCCGGAGTAGTGAATGGCGAACGCCAGGAGCACGGCACCAGCGGCATTGGCGGGGTAAACGATGGCCCAGTTGCGCAGCATGGCTCTTCCGGCAATCTTGCGCCCAGCGAGGGCGAGAACCATCAGGTTGTTCCCGGTGAACAGTTCACCCCCCGCCAGCACAAGCATGATGAGGCCGAGGCTGAACGAGAGGCCCGCTGCTAGTCGTCCCAGGCCGTAGCCCAGAGTGTTGTCCGTCAGGACCAACGTCGCTAGGGCGCCACCGAAGCTAATGTAAATGCCTCCGACGAGACCTAGCAGGATCAGTCGTCTGACCGATAGTCCGGCCCTCGTTACATTGATCGCCTCAAGGCGCCTGGCGATGTCGCCGGGGGCGAAGGGGTCCAACGACACTGGTTGCTGCGTGGTTTCAGGCTTGGTCATGGCATCCCCCGGCGCATTCCCGCCACATGCTGCTTGCACTTGCCGTCTACATTGTCAGCCAGCACCGCGCCCCACGGACTTGATGTTCGCGTTAAGCTGTTGCGGGCGCGAACCTGCTCAGGATATCAGATGCGAGGTGCAAATCGTAAATCACACTCGGTTGCTACCGCCACATCCCGGCCGCGGGTGACGCGTCGAACTCGACAACCAAGGACGCCAGCATTGCTGTTCGATCGCTGTCTTGTATTCGCGTGATTTCGGCTGCGGCAGGTGGCGGATGTGAGGGCGCGTTGGTGCCAAGTGCTCGTGCGAACTTATCAAACGTGGGTAGACGCAGACGTAGCCGCAATCCGGCAGATATGTTAGCTCTGCTGGCGGGTTGACCAGTTGCGCTGTCCCCGGAGTGTGTACCTGCAAAAGGGAGGAGCCCGGTAAGGACGGCAATGATCTTTCTCATGGCGCTTGGCTCCTGCGTCGCGTTGGCGATGCTTGCCGGATTCGACTTCACGACTTGGTCAAAGGAGTCTAGCGCCGTGGATCGCAGCGTTAGCTGCGCGTTACCGGCGCGTTAGTCGCGTCGTTGGTGCCGTGAATGATGCAGCCAGAGATCGGCGCCACGCTCTGCGCCGAGCGGGCAGCGACGGGACGAGTGCATGGTCATGAGCGACACTGTTCTTTGGCAGGGTCGCGAAGTAGGCCGTCGACTTCGGGCAAATACAGCCACCAAGGCGGTCGGCTATCTATCGTCGAGGTGTCAGATGCTGGAGCGGTTCCTGGCAACTCGGCAGGACAAGGAGAACAAAGATGACCGCCCACCCTCTTTCCGCGGCATTCCCCCAGCTAACGGCCGACCAGCTCAAGAAAATCTCTGACATTGGCGAGGACATCACCATCAAGAAGGGCAGCGTCTTGCTGCTCGAAGGCCACCGCGCCGAAGCGCTCTACATAATCTCGGACGGCGTCGCGGACCTGATCAAACATCTTGCCGAGATCGAAATTGTGGTCGCTGAAATCAAGGCCGGAGAACTAGTTGGAGAAATGTCCCTCTCTGGGGATTTTCCTGCGTCGGCGACTGTAAAAGCAGCTACGGACATGGCGGTGATCAAGATCGACAAGTCTCGGTTGATGATGTTGCTGGAGGAGAACACTGCATTGGGCATGGCCATCTTTCGGTCCATCGCCTCGACGTTGGCGCGGCGCCTGTTGCAAATTACGGAACGCTTTGCGTTTCTCCGAGTCTGATCATCTCTCCGACCTACTGCGGACCGGAAGAAAAGGTCTGCGGTTGGGGAAGACCGAAGCCGATATCCTCGCTCTTGGCCGGCGTGACGAGAGCGCCCCTGTACGCCGTTGTCTCTGGCGGGTTAGCGGGTCGGCGATTTCGAGCCAAGCCGCCCCCTTGTAATGTGCTACGGTTTCATCGTCTGTGTCTTTAGAATAGTTGGGCAAACCATGACAGACCACCGGCGTAGGAGCGTCGACGCGGAACTCAAAGTCGCTCTCGACAATATGCCCGGCGCGCTCATCTACACTGATGAGCACCTCAACATTGTCTTTTGCAACGTGCAATTTAGGCAGATGTACGCGGTGCCGTCCGAGCTCCTCGAGACGGGTCGGCCGTACCCGGCATTCCTGCGCCACCTTGCGGAGAATGGCTACTATGGCAAGGACGATATCGACACGCTGATAGCCAAGCGCGTCCAGAGCCTGCGCAATCCGACCGGTGAGAGCTTTGAAGATCGCACCCCAGATGGACGGTGGTATCGCGTCCTACGCCGGGGGATATCTGATGGCGGCACAGTCACCGTGATGACAGACATCACGGAGCAGAAGCAAGCTGCACAGAAACTTGCCATCGCCCTCGACAATATGCCGGGTGCTCTGGTGTATACTGATGAGCATCTCAACGTCGTGTTCTGCAATCAGCGCTTTAGGGAGGTGTATGCTGCGCCTGCAGAATTGCTCGAGCCGGGCCGTCCGTATTCAAACTTCCTGCGGTTCCTCGCTGAGAGTGGCTACTACGGCGAGGGTGATCTTAACGCGTTAGTTGCACAGCGTGTCGAAAGCCTCCGCAATCCGTCTGGTAGAAGCTTTGAAGACCGCACACCCGAGGGGCGCTGGTTGCGCATCCGTCGAAGCCGCGCGGCTCTCGGCGGCGCCGTAACCGTGATGACGGACATCACCGATCAAAAACATGCGGAGCGCGCGCTGGCCGCCAAAGAGGCTCAGCTCCATGCCGCCCTCGACAATATGCCAGGTGCCCTCGTGTATACCGATGAGCACCTCAATGTCGTGTTCTGCAACGATCGTTTCAAGGACATGTATGGCGTGCCACAGGAGCTGCTCCAGGCGGGCCGCTACTATCCCGACTTTTTGCGATATCTGGCCGTGAATGGATACTACGGTAAAGGTGACATCGAGGGGTTGGTCGCCAGACGTATTGAAAGTTTGCGCAATCCCAGTGGTGAAAGCTTCGAAGACCACTCCCCCGATGGGCGGTGGTTTCGTATTCGCCGCCGCCGCGCAATGGGCGGTGGTTGCGTGACCGTCATGACGGACGTCACGCAGCAGAAGCATGCCGAGCGCGAGTTGTTCGAAGCCAAGCAGCGCGCCGAGGAAGCCAACAAGGTGATCACCGAGAAGAATCGGGAGCTGGAGTTGCTTGCAAGAGAGCTGCGGGACAAAAACCGTCAGGTTGAGGAACAAGCGGCTGAGCTTGCAGAATGGAACTCAACTCTAGAGACCAGGGTTGCCGAGCAGGTATCCCAGATCGGTCGGTACTCTAGACTGACGCGCTTCTTGTCGCCCAAGGTGAGCGACTTGATCATGTCCGGAGACAGCGACGACCCGCTCAAGGCACGACGTTCGGAGGTGACCGTCGTCTATGTTGATCTGCGCGGCTTCACCGGCTTTACGGAAACAGCCGAGCCTGAAGAGGTGATGAGCGTCCTACGCCAGTACCACTCCGAATTGGGTCGCATCATTACCGAGCACGATGGGACGATTGAGCACTTTGCCGGCGACGGCTTGATGGTGCTCTTCAACGCGCCCATGCCGGTCGTGAACCACGAGCTGCGCGCAGTGCATATGGCCATCGCGATGCGTGAAGCGCTGACGATGCTGTCTGCGACTTGGCGCAAGCGCGGCCATTCGTTGGGTTTTGGTGTCGGCATCGCCGGAGGCTATGCCACCATCGGCACGATTGGCTTCGAACAGCGCCTGGACTACGGTGCGATTGGTCCCGCAACCAATCTAGCCGCGCGCCTGTGTGGGGAGGCGAAGGATAGGCAGATTCTCATCGCGCCACGCGTGCTCGCTAAGATCGAGGGGTTGATCGAAGTCGAAGCCCTTGGCGAGTTTGTGCTCAAGGGTTTTCACCGGCCCGTACTTGCCCACAACGTTCTTTCGCTACGCCAAGACGCTGCTCTGCCGGTTTTGACTGCTGTGGACGGCGTCACATCGGTCGCCACTACGTCGGTAGTCAGCACGCCGACACGATGACTTCAACAAACGCTAATGCGGTTCACAAAAAGTTCCGCACGCGTATGTGTTGGTGCAAATGCTCAGGGCCGCTATTGGCACCTATGCGCCCTGGATGGCGTTGCGCCAGTCTGGCAGAAATTGGGGGTTCGTCTGCCAGTGCCAAGCCGATCGTCGCCGCCCTCAGATTGCGGCGAACCGAGGTAATAGTTTGACCGCATTCTCTCGATCGATGGCACGCAAGTCGGCCTCGCTAAACCCGACCTGCGCCAAGCTCCTGACGACATCCAAACTCGGACCCGCGGGTGGGAAGTCGGTGCCGAACAACACCCGCGCGGTCGTGACCAGCTTCAGTAATGAAGCGAGAGCACCCGGATTGGCGGCGCCGGCAACGTCGTAGTGGAAACGCTTGAGTTCGTACATGGCGCCGTTGGGCAAACGCTCCTCGCGCTCTTTCAAGTTGCGAACGCCCCGCTCAATGCGCCCGGCCAGGAAGGGGACAGTTCCGCCGGCGTGTGACCAGATGTACTGGATGTCGGGAAAGCGGGTTGAAGTGCCGCTGAACATGACACCGAGGATGGCGCGCGTGGTGTCGGTTCCGTACTCCATGATACCTGGCGGTACCTCGGGGATGAGGTTTTTGCAGCAGTTGGCTGCGGTCGGATGGACGTGGACCACCGCCTTTCGGCGGTTGAGCTCCGCCATCACCGGAGTAAACACCGCGTTGCCGAGCCAGACATCGCCATAGCTCGTGAAGAGGTGGATACCGTCGGCTTTCAACGTGTCGCAGGCGTACTCGATCTCGCGCAGGGTCGCATCGATGTCCGGCAGCGGCATCGCCGCAAACAAGCCAAAGCGGCCCGGGTTGTCCTGCACCAGCTTTGCGCCGTATTCGTTGCATCCACGTGTAAGGCGCCGCGTTGCCTCCTTGTCGCCGAACCACAGCCCCGGGTTGGTGACAGACACCACGGCGGCAGCGACCCCGGCATTGTCCATGTCCTCGATCGAGCGTGCCGGCGTCCACTCGCTGTTAGCGCGCTGCAGCAATTCACGACCCCTAACCGACGCAATCCATTCGGGCGGCGAGAAATGATGGTGGACATCGATCCGGTGGGGTTTTCCCGACGCCGCAAGTTGCGCAAGTGCCGGCGTGAGCGCGGTGGCAGCTGAGGCTGCAGCCGCACCGCTGAGCAAGTGACGCCGGCTGAGTTCGAACATGGCGTTTTCCCGAGCTCTCCTATGCGAAGTGTAGCACGTTGAACCATGATCCTTCGGTTGGCCGAGCATGCGACTGTACATGGCTTCGGGCATGCTGAGCGCGGAGAGTTGGTTGGGCGGCCAAAGTGCGGCCGAGCAGGCTGCTGAAATAGCGGTATGCATTGCGGTGGTCATTTCTGGCTGGCGGGTTTGGCATCGATGGGTAGGCGCCCACGCATCCACAAGCGCCAAGGCCGCCGGCATGAAGGCAGTGATCCCGTCGAACCGCAGCCGCAAGAGGCGCATCCGCCCTGCGCGGAAGTGCGACAGGAGGGAGCCGGTGCCCGCCCTCATGCAGCGGGGTCGACAACGAGTATCCAGCAATCCCTACGTCCCGGCGTTCCATATCGTGTATACCTTTGCGGTGGCTAGGTGGGTTCATCGCATGGATCGGCGAGACTTCATTGCTTTGGCGGGCGGCGCGATCGCAGGCTGGCCGCAAAGCGTGCGCGCGCAGCACACGAAGAGGTGGCAAATCGGCTTCCTCTACCCAGGACCGAAAGCAGCTGCCAGTCAACGCATCAAGGCCGTCATCACAGGACTTCAGGCAAGCGGCCTGCGGCTGCAAGACCAATTCACCATTGTT
>Ga0111538_10007516_pt1 | contig 14682 bp, 12 predicted proteins | sample SoiMethybrSBSTD1_FD_79669 | JGI IMG/M metagenome (GOLD analysis project Ga0111538, IMG submission 79669) | Bulk soil microbial communities from a Populus tree surrounding site in Tennessee, USA - Soil MetaG P. TD hybrid SBSTD1 (version 2)... | ecosystem: Environmental > Terrestrial > Soil >... | reverse complement strand
TGCCCGCGCAATTGCGCTGAAGCGACCGTGAAGGACATCGGTCTGATCGGCGTCGAGGGCGGCTGGCAGGTTGTCGTCGGCGGCGCAGCGGGGAAGAGCGTGCGCAAGGCCGATCTGCTCACGACGGTCGAGACGACGGAGCTGGCGCTCGAGGCCGCGGAGCTCTTCTTCCAGTACTACCGCGAGAACGCGAACTACCTCGAACGCACCTACGACTTCGTCGAGCGCCTCGGGATCGAGAAAGTGCGGAAAGAGACGGTCTACGCGCAGGACTGGGTCAGGCAGGGTCTGCTCGAGCGGTTGCGCAAGTCGAAGGCGCGGGCGCGCGACGCGTGGCAGGAAGGGATGTCGCCGAAGCATCCGACGCAGTTCATTCCCCTCATCCCATTGGAGACGGTATCCGCATGAGCGATCACGTCTGGATACGAGTGACAACGGCCGTGAACATCCCGGAGCGGGAAGGTCGCGCCGTGCGCATCGGCGCGCGCGACATCGCGATCTTCAACCTCGGCGATCGATTTCTCGCGACCGATAACCAGTGTCCGCACCAGGGCGGTCCGCTGTGCGACGGCATCGTCACGGGCAGCTCCGTCGTGTGTCCGCTGCACGCGTGGAAGGTGAATCTCACGAGCGGATCGGTCGAGCGCCCGGCGACTGCGAAGGATCACTGCGTGGCGACGTATCCGATTCGCGTCGACGAAGGCGTGATCGTTGTTGCGCTGCCCGTTCCGGACGCGAGTAGCGCGCACCTTGCCAGGTCCGCGAAAGGAGAAGGGGCGGCAGCATGAGCAGACAGGGATTCCTGCGGGCGGGACATCTGCCCACATTGATTGCGGCGTTGCTGTACTTCGATGTCAGCTTCATGGTGTGGGTCCTTCTTGGCCCGCTCGCGCCGTTCCTGCGCGACGAACTGCATCTCACGGCGACGCAGCAGGGGCTGCTCACGGCGATTCCGCTGCTTGGTGGATCGCTGTTCCGTCCTGTGCTCGGCATGATTGCCGATCGCATCGGCGGCCGGCGGACTGGTCTGATTGGGCTGACGCTCACGGTCGTGCCGCTCGTGGCCGGATGGCAGTTCGCGCACACGATCGCGCACTTCTATCTGGTCGGGTTCCTGTTCGGCATCGCCGGTGCGAGCTTCGCAGTCGCATTGCCGCTGGCGAGTCGATGGTATCCCGCGGAATATCAGGGTCTTGCGATGGGCATTGCTGGTGCAGGGAATTCCGGCACGCTGCTGGCGACGCTCTTCGCTCCTCGCATTGCGGAGCACTTCGGGTGGTCGATCGCGTTTGCCGCGGCGCTCGTGCCGGTGCTCACCGTTCTCACGATCTTTGCCGTGATGGCCAAAGACAGTCCCAATCGGGCGGCGCCAGTGTCGATGCGCGCGTATGGTGCGCTGCTGCGGGAATCCGACACGCTCTGGTTATCCTTTCTCTACAGCCTCACGTTCGGCGGCTTCGTCGGCCTGTCCAGTTTTCTCACGACGTTCTTCCACGAGCAGTATCAGGTCTCGCGCGTCACGGCCGGCGACTTCACGACCGTCGTCGTGGTCGCGGGAAGTCTGTTGCGACCGTTCGGTGGATGGCTCGCGGACAGGCTCGGCGGCTATCGCCTCCTGGTGTTCCTGCTGGGCGGGTTTGCGATCTGCATCGCGTCAGTCGCCGCGGGTCCGTCGGTTGGCGTCGCGGTGGCCTTGCTCTTCATCGGCATGGGGCTGCTCGGGATGGGCAACGGTGCCGTGTTTCAACTCGTGCCGCAACGTTTCCCGACGCGCATGGGTCTCGTGACGGGCGTCGTCGGCGCCGCTGGCGGGCTGGGCGGATTCTTCCTGCCGACACTGCTCGGTGCCGTTCGCGACATGACCGGCAGCTACAGCACAGGGCTCTTCGCGGTGTCGTCGGCGTTCCTCGTCGGCGTGGCGGTGCTGCTCGAGCTGGGTGCGGTGTGGTCGCGCAGGTGGGCACCGGACGCGATCCGCCAGGCTGGAATCTATTCGTATCGTGGCGTTCTGCGCGATCAGATCGAGCAGGCATGAGATCATGAGAACAACGACTGTGGCAGCGAAGAAAGTCGATCCGGACTACGACGAGGCACCGGGCTCGGAAATCGAGATGCTGCACGAGATCGGCAGTCGCATTGCGGCCGCCGATCCGCTGCACGCCGTCCTCGGGCGCGTGGTGGACTTCGTCACGAGCCTGGTCCAGTCCGACTCGTGCTTCGTTTACGTGCTCGATGACGATGCGCTGGTGATGAGGGCGTCGAAGACTCCGCACCCCGACGTCGTCGATCGGTTGAAGCTGCGCGTCGGTCAGGGGATCACCGGATGGGTGGCGGAGCATCGCCAGCCTGTGGCCGTCAGTCGCCACGCGTTCGAGGATCCGCGGTTCCAGACGTTCAACGAGCTGCCCGAGGATCGCTACGAGGCGTTTCTCTCCGTGCCCGTTCTGTCGCGCGGCAAACTGGTCGGCGTCATCAACCTGCAGAATCGTCAGACGCACGAATACACCCGCCAGGAGATTCAGCTGATCTCGACGATCGGATTTCTCGTCGGCGCCGAGATCGAGATGGCGCGGCTCGAGGTCGAGAACACGCAGCTGAGCGAACGCCTCGAGACGCGCAAGATCCTCGATCGCGCGAAGGGCATCCTGCAGCGCGACCTGGGCATCACCGAGGAAGAGGCCTACCTCACGATCCAGCGCCAGAGCCGTCAGCGCCGCAAGACGAAAAAGGAGATCGCCGAAGCGATCGTCCTCGGCGACGAGCTGCGTCGAGGCAAGGGCGGTTCCTGAGCCTCCGCGTCACAGCGTGGGGTGTCGTCGATGCCAGTCTGTGCTCTCCTGGTAGGCGCGCGCGAGCGCCAGCATCTGCGCTTCTCCGAAGACGCGACCGATGAATGCCAGAGCCGTAGGATGCCCCTGTTCGTCAAACCCGTGCGGCACCTGGACGCACGGCTGCCCGGTGAGATTGGTCACGATCGTGTTGAGGGTGGCTGCCGGATTCGGCGTGTAGTCCGAGTAATCGAATGGCACGACATACACGTCCACGTCGGCCATGACACGTGCCATCTCCTGCATGAGCAGCGTGCGCACGCGATTGGCATCGAGATACGCGGACGCCGGCAGGAAGAACAGCGCGTTCTGTGTGATGACACGGTCCTGACGGACCAGCGACTGCGGCTGCGCGCGAACCGGATCGTCGAGGGCGGCGTTGGCCTCGCCGTAGAGAATCGGCAACGGATCCAGCGTGCTGTGCTCTGGTAGTCGCACTTCCACGAGCGAGATACCGAGTGAGCGGAGGACGTCGAGCGCGGCGGCATCGTTCGCGTTGGGCTGCGGCGACTGCCGCGTGTCGTCGAACGCCGCCTTGAGATAGCCAACCCGCAGCTTGCGGATGTCGACGGCGGCAGGATTCCAGTTGAAGGGCACGTCCTGGACCGACAAGTCATGGCCGTCGGGTCCCTGGAGGGCAGCCAATACGATCGCGCAGTCCTCGACGCTGCGGCACATCGGCCCGACCTTGTCCATGCTCCAACTGAGTGCCATCACGCCGTGCCGGCTGACGCGCCCGAACGTCGGCCGCAGCCCGGTGACACCGCAGATACCCGAGGGTTCGACAATCGACCCGAGAGTTTCGCTTCCGATCGAGAATCCGACGAGCCCCGCGGCCGTCGCAGACGCTGGACCGGCGGACGATCCCTGCGAACCCATCGTGACGTCCCACGGGTTCATCGTCTGACCGCCGAACCAGCGATCGTCGAGAGCCAGTTCGCCGGTGGCGAGCTTGGCGACGAGGACTGCGCCGGCCGCATCGAGCCGTGTGACGACCGTCGCATCGTCGTCGAGCACACGATCTTTGAACGGCGCGGCGCCCCACGTCGTCGGATAGCCCTGTGCCGCGATGATGTCCTTCGCGCCCCAGGGGATGCCGTGCAGCGGGCCGCGATAACGGCCTGCCGCAATCTCGCGGTCGGCGTTACGCGCCTGGTCTCGCGCCCGATCCGTCGTCACAGTCACCGCGCATCGCAGCGTGGGGTTGAACCGCTTCAAGCGCGCCAGATACATCTCGGTCAGCTCGACCGAGGTGACCTGCCGCGTGCGCAGCAACGCCGCGAGAGCGGTGACCGGCCAGAAGGCAATCTCCTCCAGGTCTCGCGGCCGCACGACAGCGCGTGGTCTCGCCGGCCGGAATTCGCGCTTCACGCGGTCGACCGGCATGCCGGGCAGCAGTGGATTGAAATAGAGCGGGGGCGCGAGACCGTTGTCGAGACGAATGCGGCGCAGTGCCTCGTAGCGGGCGAGATGCGCGTTCGCCGCGGTCACCATCGCCGTCAGTTCGGTGTCGGAGAATGGAGCTGCCGTCGCAGCTGCGGCTGCGCGCAGCAGGTCCAATGTGACGCGGCGTGGCTCCTGCGCCTCGAGCTCCTGCCACACCAACGCAGGGAAGAGTGCGGACGAAACGCCGATCCGCGCGCAGGTGGCGAAAAAGGCGCGTCGTTCAGCCTCTCGCGTGATGTTCAGTCTGCCACTCCGGTTTCGGTGGCGCGGATGTTAACACCGATACCGACGCGGAAATTCAATGCATGGCGTGAGAGAGCTACTGTGCCGACGCCGCGGCTTGTCGCCGCCGCGCGCGGATCATCTTCGCATCAGCCGGGTTGAATGCCCAGTCGTCTGCGCGCTCGTGCTGCAACTCCTCGCGGCGCCAGACAGGCCGCATCAGACCGATTATCGAGTGATGAGGTGAGCCGAGGAGCAGATGGCCGATCTCGTGTGCGATCGCTCGCGCGAGCAACGGCGTGACAGGCACGTCGGCGGCTTGCGCCAGCCACTCCACCCGCTCGACGTAGATCGTCGCCAGCACGCCGATGCGGAGGCGTTGATCGATCAGCGAATCGCCAAGCGGTAGCTGACCTCGATAGTCGAACGACGTCGGCGCATGCACGACCCGCAGGGCGAGCTCGTTCGTCGCCAGAGGCTCGCCACACCACGAGACCTGTCCGAACGTCGGACCCGCCTTCGACAGCGCGCGCGTCGGCGTCGAACAGCCGTGCCACTGGACGGCAAGTCCAACCGACGCGAGGAGACTGCCCGCACTCTCCAGCGCGGCCGACAGCTGTTCCGGTGGCAATTGCGTGTTGTCGTAGACACGCACGTGCAGCGGTGACGATCGCGTATCTGCGGTGGCAACTGCAGGTCCCAGCAACAGAAGCGCGACGAGGACGAGAATCCATCGACCCATGACCCGCTCCCACGTGAGCGGCCTGTCGCCGAAGCGTTCGGCGAGGGCGACCCACGGGCTCCAATCTGCGGGCTGCGGTCAGGTACCTCAATGCACGGCGGATGACCCGAGGTGACATGTAGGTGACTTGTGAGTCCCACATTCCGAATGCGGCTTTTCAAGAGGGGGTCGGATGGGGCATTGTGGAGATCTGCAACGAGGGGGCAGGGGGAAGCCGGGAAAGTGGGCAGGGCGACAGCCCTTCCTCCTTTCCCATTTCCCCTTTCTCCCTTATCGGGAAGGACACGACCCATGGAGGTTCTCCCAGGGACACTGACTGCCATCAGGTTTGGCTCGTTCGAGCTCGATGTGCGCTCGCGCGAGCTGCGCAACGGAGGCGCGCGAATTCGCCTGCAGGATCAGCCGTTCGAGATCCTGCGCATGATGCTCGACCGTCCCGGCGACGTAGTGACACGAGAAGAACTGTGTCAGCGGCTGTGGCCCAACGGGACGTTCGTCGACTTCGAACACAGCCTCAACGCCGCGGTCAAACGACTGCGTGCGGCGCTCGGCGACGACGCGGACAACCCGCGATTCGTGGAGACATTGCCGCGGCGTGGATACCGCTTCATCGCCACGCTCGAGGATTCGAATCATTCAGGACCCGATGCGGAGGGACGCGCCAATCTCGTGAGACTGGCCGTCCTCCCGTTTGCGAATCTGAGCGACGACCTCGCGCAGGAGTATTTCAGCGACGGCCTGACCGAGGAGCTGATCCAGCAGCTCGGCCCGTTGTGTCGCGGCCGCATTGCGGTGATCGCCAGACGCTCGTCGATGCTGTTCAAGGGCACCGCGCAGCCGGCGCGCGAGATCGCGCACGTGCTGCGGGCGGAGTATCTGCTCGAGGGAAGCGTCAGGCGTGACGGTCAGCGTGTCCGCATCACCGTCCGATTGATCCAGGGCGCTACGGAAACCGAGTTGTGGTCCGACACCCACGACCGCACCGTTGACGACTGGTTGTCGGTGCAGACCGACGTTGCGGCGCATGTGGCGAAGTCGCTCATGTTGGAGCTGGCACCTCGCCACTCATCGCAGCCGGTCCCCAACCGTAAGGCGCACGAGCTGTACTTGAAGGCTCGTTATCTGTGGGCGTTGCCTGGCGATGAAGGCTTTGACGAGGGCATTCAGTGTCTCGACGAAGCGTTGCGCATCGAGCCGGACTTCACCGCGGCCCACGGGCTGCACGCGCGACTGCAGATCGGTGCCGCGGAGTATTACCGCCGCGTGCCACGTGTCGCGTTCGAAGCGGCGCGCAGCGCCGCGATGCGTGCCATCGCGCAGGACCCCGGCAACGGCGAAGCGCGCGCGGCGCTTGGCGACGTCGTGCGCATGGCCGATTTCGACTGGTCACGCGCAAAGGCGTTGTATCGCGACGTGCTGGCGACCAATCCGAGCACCGAGATGGCACATCGCGGATACGCCGTGCTGCTGTCGCTGCAGGGCAGGCATGAAGATGCGATCCGCGCGGCGGACGTGGCGCGCGAGCTCGATCCGCTCTGCGTGATGTCGACGATGGTCGCCGGCTGGACGCGGTATCTCGCCGGCCGGTTCGATGAAGCGATCGAAGCGTGCCGCCATACGCTCGGCATGGGTCCGACCTACATTCCCGCGGTTCGCCTGCTCGCACTCGTGCGCACCGAAGCCGGCGATTGTCGAACGGCTGCGGAGGAGCTCGAGCGGGCGATCGCACAGGTCGGTCCGCATCCGCACCTGGTCTCGACGCTGGCACACGTGTACGGATCCGCCGGTCGCGAGAGTGACGCGATCGCACAGCTCGTGGCGCTCCGCGATCTGGAGCGCGATCGCTACATCTCGCCCTACCATCTGGCACTGGTGTACGTCGGGATCGAGCGGATCGACGAGGCTTTCGACGCGCTGCAGCGGGCGGTCAGCGACCGCGATCCGCTCGCCTCGCACGCCGTGCTGGAGCCGCGATTCGCGTCGCTGCGGTCCGATCCCCGTTTCACGAGGCTGTTGGATTCGATGAATCTGAAGCGGCGAGCAGCATAGCGCGCACGCTGGCAGGTATCAGGTATCGGGAGTCAGGATTCAGGGCTGGGCCAGCAATCAGGGCCGCGCCAGCAAGGCTTGACTCCTTACCCGCTACAATCGACCCGATGCGCGTGCTGGTGGTCGAGGACGAACAGAAGGTCGCCGAGGCGCTGCGTGACGGGCTGCAGGAAGAGCACTACGAGGTCGTCGTCGAGCGCACTGGCGAAGGCGCCTTCTTTCGCGTCAATACGGAAAATTACGATGTGATCCTGCTCGACCTCACGCTGCCGGGCCGGGACGGGCTCGAGATCCTGCGCGCGCTGCGGCAGCGGGGGCTCAAGACGCCGGTGCTCGTGCTGACGGCTCGCGATGCGCTGCAGGATCGCGTCAAGGGCCTCGACAGCGGTGCGGACGACTACCTCGTGAAGCCGTTCGCGTTCGCGGAGCTGCTCGCCCGCATCCGCGCGCTTGCGCGTCGGGGACGCGTGGCGGAAGCGCCGCGACTGCACGTCGGCGATCTCGACATGGATCTGATTACCCGCAAGGTGACGCGAGACGGCAGAGGCGTGGAGCTGACCGTGCGCGAGTTCGAGCTGCTCGAATACCTGATGCGCCATCATGGCCAGGTCGTGTCGCGCGAGGCGCTCGCGCGCGACGTGTGGAAGGAGACCGCGCGCACCACACCGCTCGACAACGTGATTGACGTGCACATCGCCCGACTGCGTCGCAAGATCGACGCGGAAGGACCCGTGAAGTTGATCCACACCGTGCGCGGCGTCGGCTTCATGCTGCGCGAGGGGGAACCATGACGCGATGGTGGCGATCGCACAGCGTCCGCGTACGCCTGACGTTGTGGTACGTCGCGGCCATGGTCGTCATCCTCGGCGTCTACGCCGCCGTCGTCTTTGCGTTCGTCCAGCGCAGCGCGTCACAGACGCTCGACCAGCAGCTGCGCAGCGATTTCTCCTGGGCGGCGGCGATGGTCGACCAGACACCCGAAGGACGCATCACCTGGTATCGCGAGGAGGACACGTTCGGCAACGAGGAGCTGCCGTGGCTGCAGGTGTGGAGTCCCGACGGGCGGGATCTGCTGTTTTCCAACTTCGAGGCGCAGCGGCGTCCGATCGCGGAAAGCCAGACGCTGGCGGCACATGCGAACAACACGATCGTCGTGGTGCCGATGCAGCCGGTTTCCGTCCGCGTGCTGAGCGTGCACGAGCGCATCGGTCCGCGTCGCGTCATCCTGCAGGTGGCACGCTCCGAGGCCGCGATGCAGCAGGAGATGCTCAACCTCGGGATCGTGCTCGCGTTCGGGCTGCCGCTCGCCGTCGCGCTCGCCGCGCTGGGCGGGTTCACGCTGGCAAGTCGCGCGCTGGCGCCGATCGAGCGGATGACGGAGCACGCGCGGTTGATCACCGCCGAACGCCTGACCGATCGCCTGCCGGTCCACAATCCGGACGATGAGCTCGGACGTCTCGCGGCGGTGTTCAACGAGACGCTTGGGCGCCTGCAGCGATCGTTCGATCAGATGCGGCAGTTCACTGCCGACGTGTCTCACGAATTGCGGACGCCGCTGACCGCGATTCGCAGTGTCGGCGAAGTTGGACTGCGCGGTCATCGCGACGAGGGCGCGTATCGCGGCATCGTCGGCAGCATGCTCGAAGAAGCCGATCGACTGGCCAGCCTCGTCGATCGACTGCTGACGCTGTCACGTGCCGAAACCGGACAGGCCAGGCTGTCGCGTCACTCCGTCGATCTGCGCGAGCTCGCCGAGGATGTCAGCGGCCACCTGTCGGTGCTTGCTGAAGAGAAACGCCAGACGATCGCGATCGAGGGCACTGGAATGGAGGCGCTTGCCGATCGCCTCGTCTTGCGCCAGGCGCTCATCAACCTCGTCGACAACGCGATCAAATACAGTCCGGCCGGCGGACAGGTTCGCATCCGCCTCGGCGAAACGTCGCAGCACGCGACGATCGATGTGATCGATTCGGGAACTGGCGTTCCTGTCGAGTCGCAGGCGCGCATCTTCGATCGCTTCTTCCGCGCGGAAGATGGCGGCAGCACGCATGGCGCGGGCCTCGGACTCTCGATCGCCAAGGGTGCTGTTGAAGCCAACGGCGGGCGGCTGACGCTCGCGGCGACCGGAAGCAGCGGAAGCACGTTCCGGATTACCATGCCTCGCGCCGTGCCCGAGCGTCACCGGGCGGCGGGGTGAAGAGGCGTCAACTCCCAACCTCCTGGCGCTGGAGCCAACCTCCAACTCCCAAGCGTCGCGGGTTTTCAAGGCATTGGGAGTTGGGCGAGCGTGAGACGCTGGGAGTTGGGACGTGAGAGGAACGGAGGAGACGATGCGCGCGATGCGTAACCTCGTGGCAATGCTGGTCGCAGTAGTGTTGTGCGCGGCGAGTGCCTACGCCGAAGTCGTTCGCTTCGACGTGACGTCTCGCACGCCGGTTGCCGGCTATCCGTACGAACGCATTGCCGGACGCGTGACCTACAGCGTCGATCCAAAGGATCCGCGCAACGCGGTCATCGTCGATCTGGACAAGGCGCCGCGCACGTCGGCCGGTCGCGTCGAATTCTCCGGTGACATCGTCGTGCTGATGCCGACGCGCGGCGGCAACGGCGTCACGCTGCTCGACGTCGTCAATCGCGGGTCGATGGTCACGTCTCGCTTGAACAGACCGATGCCGGGCGCGGACAGAGAGGTTGGTGACGGCTTCCTGTTGAAGCGCGGCTTCACGATCGTGGCGGTCGGCTGGGAGTTCGACACGGGGCGCGGCAACGGGCAGATCACCCTCGACGCGCCCGTCGCGACCGACAACGGTCGTCCGATCAGCGGTATCGCCCACGCCACGTTCGTTCCCGACCGGGCGGACCCGACGATGGCGGTTGGCGATCTCGCTGGATATCCGTCGATCGATCCCGCTGGAGCTGATTCCGTGTTGATGGTTCGCGACGCGTTTCAGGCGACTGGCACGGCCATCGCGCGAGACAAGTGGCAGCTCTCGGGCAACACGGTGACGCTGACTGGCGGCTTCGAACCGGGACGGGTCTACGAGCTGTCCTATCGCGCATCGAACCCGCGCGTCGGTGGCGTGGGATTCCTTGCCGTTCGCGATGTCGCCGCGTGGATGAAACATGCGACGACGGCACCTGTCAATACGCAGCGCGTGTATGGAGTCGGCGTGTCGCAGACCGGTCGATTCCTGCGCGACTTCATCTATCACGGGTGCAACACCGACGAGCAGGGTCGACAGGTGTTCGACGCGGTGATGATTCACATTGCCGGTGCGTCGCGCACCGATCTCAATCGCCGATGGGGCACGCCAGTGTCCGTGGGTTCGTTTGCGGCGACGTCGTTCCCGTTTGCCGATGCCGCGCAGCGCGATCCGATCACCGGCGCGAGCGACGGCGAGCTCGATAATCCGCGCGCGCGACAGAATCAGCCCAAAGCGTTCTACACGAACACCGGAGTCGAGTACTGGGGCGGTGCGAGGGCCGCCGCGTTGCTCCATACGTCGGCGGACGGTTCCAAAGACGTCACGCCGCCATCCAACGTGCGCATGTACTTCCTCGCCGGATCGCAGCACGGGCCTGGAGCGTTTCCGCCGCCCGTCGCCAACGGGACGCAGCAGCGGCCGAATCCCACCGATTACTGGTGGTCCATGCGAGCGTTGCTGGTGTCGCTGGACAAGTGGGTGCGCGACGGTGTGGAGCCGCCGGCGAGCATGATCCCGAAGCTTGCGGATGGCACGCTGACCAAGGCATCCGAGGTGGGGTTCCCCGCGATTCCTGGCGTCCATTCGCCACGGACACTGTGGGGCGGGATGCGCGCCGTGAATCCGCTCGTCGCTCGCGACGGTGCGGCGGGCACTGCGCTCCCGTTCCTCGTGCCGCAGGTCGATGCCGATGGCAACGAGCGCGCGGGTGTGCGACTGCCGGAGGTCGCCGTGCCGCTCGCCACGTATACGGGTTGGAACTTCCGCGATGCGAAGACCGGAGGCGTCGATCTGCTGCGTCCGCTGATCGGCTCGTATATTCCGTTCGCGGCCACGCGTGAGCAGCGCGAGCGTGTCCGCGATCCGCGCGCATCGATTGCCGAGCGCTACACCGATCGCGATGCGTATCTTGCCCGCATCAAAGAATCGGCAGCCGGCCTGGTCCGCGGTGGGTATCTGCTCGCCGAGGACGTGCCCGCGATCGAAGCGCGCGCGCTCGATCACTGGCGGCTTGCGACCGCGGCGGCCACGTCGACCGCAGCGCGGTAGATCTCGCCGTAGGCTCGAAGTCAAAAGGCAAAAGTCGGAGGTCGACTTCCGACTTTTGACTTGCGTGGCCAACTCTTAAACCGCAGAGGTTTACATCCATGACGGGTTATTGATCAGCCGACCCTGTCCGCATTCCAATCCGATCCAGTCCCTCCCCCGTAACCCAATCAGGGATTGGACTCGCCACGCTCCCGAGGATGTGGTCCAGCCGACCGTCGACACGATTGCGATGCGAAAACCCGCACATTTCCTCGGGTTCCAACCGCCCATAGCACTTAGGGGTTGGCGATGAGCGCCTCTCACGACCAGCTGGCGACGCTGGCGTCGGCCTACGCGCTGGGCGCGCTCGACCCGGATGAGCGAAGGAGCTTCGAGCGTCACGCGGCGGAGTGCGACATTTGCACTGCGGAGGTGCACGCCTTCTCCGATGTCGTGGCCGCGATGGCGACCTCCGTCCCGCAAATGGCCCCGCCATCCGAGCTGCGCGATCGCGTCGTCGCCGCGGTCCACGAATCGTCGGTGATGCCGGCGGTTGGCTCGACGTCGGTGACGCCGGTCGCGTTTGGCGCGAGAAAATCAAAGATCAGCACTCACAGATCAGAAATGATCTGGCTGCCCTATGCGGCATTGCTCGCGGTGACCGTGGGACTTGGCGGCTACTCGTTGTCGCTGCGAGCGCGGGTCGCCGACCTCGAAGTCCGTCTCGCCGACGCGACGTCGCGCACGCTGCTCGCGACGCGCGCGATGGGCGAAGCGCAGCGCGTCGCGCTGCAGACGCAGTCGACCGTCGATGTGCTGACTGCGCCCGATCTGGCTCGCATCGATCTCGCCGGCCAGCCGACCGCGCCGTCAGCGCAGGCGCGCGCGTTGTGGAGTCGCCGGCGCGGGATGGTCTTCACGGCGTCGAACCTGCCGCAGCTGCCCGCGGGGCGTGTGTATCAGGTCTGGGTCGTGACCGCGGACGCGCGGATCAGCGCGGGCCTGATCATGCCCGACAACTCAGGCAGCACCACGGCCATGTTCGCGACACCGCCTGATATCGCGCAGCCGGTCGCCGTTGCCGTCACGCTCGAACCAGCGGGCGGCGTTCCGCAGCCCACCGGTGCGTTCTACCTGCTCGGGAAAGCGACCTGATTCCTGAAGCCTGATCCCTGGCCCAGCCCTGAATCCTGATACCTGATAGCTGATACCTGACGTCCTGCACGTTATCTCGCAGCCGCTACCGCCATCGCGCGGAACCGCTCACGCAAAGCGGCGAGCCTCTCCTTCGCGTTTGGCATCTTCAGCACCACCTTCTCGAGGCTGGCAAGATACGCTGGATTCCCTGTCTTGCTCCGATAGGCGTCGAGGTATGGTTCGATCTTGGCAAACACAACGAGGTGTTCGCCGTTGGAGTCGGTGAACATGGCCTCGTCGATCGCGCCATGGAGCACGAACGAGCTCGCCATGTCCCAGTAGCTCGTCACCATGCGGAAGTGGGCGCTGTTCGGACCGCCCAGCGCCTGCAACATCTCCTCGACGCTCGCCGGGTTGAAGCTTCGGGCATACCAGTTCCGCGCCTCGCGCATCATCGGCTCGCGGCGCAGTTCATACAGTCGGATCAGGAGCGTGGCGCTCTCGTACGGTGTGCTCACTGCTGTCCTCCCACCATTTGTGATCTTTAGTCTGTGATTTTAGATTGATCGATGATTTTCGCGATGGAGCCGCTGGCGATCGAAAATCGCGCGTCGCATAATTCGTAGATCGATCAACGATCAAAAATCACAGATCACAAATGGAAACGCGTCAGTTGGGAGGTCTTCGCGCCTCCGCCATCGGGCTCGGGTGCATGGGAATGTCTGCCGCCTACGGCGTTCCCGACGATGCCGAGTCGATTCGAACGATTCACCGGGCGATCGACCTCGGCGTCACGTTCATCGATACCGCTGACGTATACGGCGGCGGCAAGAACGAGGAGCTGGTGGGACGTGCGCTGCGCGGCAAACGCGACGGGGTGGTCCTCGCCACCAAGTGTGGCATCGTGCTCAGCGATGGCGTCCCTGCCGACGTCAACGGCACGCCCAAGTACATTCGCACGGCGTGTGACGCGAGCCTCAGGCGCCTCGGTGTCAACGTGATCGACCTGTATTACCTGCACCGCGTCGATCCGAAGACGCCGATCCAGGAGTCAGTAGGCGGCCTCGCCGATCTCGTGCGTGTGGGCAAGGTGCGCTTCATCGGCCTGTCGGAAGCGGCGGCGACGACGTTGAGAAAGGGCCACGCGGTGCACCCGATCGCGGCCGTGCAAAGTGAGTATTCGCTGTGGGTGCGCGATCCGGAGCAGGATGTCCTGCCGACGTGTCGCGAGCTGGGGATTGGCTTCGTGCCGTTCAGCCCGCTGGGTCGAGGCTTTCTCGCTGGCGCGGTCACGACGATCGACGACCTGCCGCAGAACGATCTGCGTCGCAATCTGCCGCGATTTCAGGATGAGCATCTGCAACGAAATCTCGAACTGGTGAAGGCGATCGAAGACGTTGCGCACACGCATCGCTGCACGGCTGCGCAAATCGCGTTGGCGTGGCTGCTCGCCAAGGGGAAAGACATCGTGCCCATCCCGGGAACGAAGCGGCAGGCGTATCTGGAAGAGAACGCCGCGGCGGCAGACGTCTCGCTCAGCGCGGTCGACGTGGCGCGGCTCGACGAGCGGTTTTCGTCGCAGGCTGTTTCCGGCGATCGCTCTTGGCCTTTGATGAAGAAGTGGCTCGACCAGGGCTGACCCGCTTGTCCGCCGTCGCCTTGGCGGCGGCGGAAAGCGCGAGCGCCGTGCCCGACCCTCCAGGAAATTGATCGGCGAGCAGCGCGACCGTCAGCGCGTAGTAGTGCGCACAGTTGTAGCCGAGGATCGCGTCGTAGTTCGGGTAGACGAGGAATGTGCGCTCGCCGACGTCGACCAGTCCCGCGATCACGTCGAGTGCGGGCACGGGCGTTCCGTCCATGTTCGTCACACCCAGGCCGCCCCAGATCGAGATAGGAATCCGCTCGGTCATGTTGCGCCTCGCGTAACACCCCTCGGTACGACGAGGGACGAGGTCACTGATTCGCGCGCGCACCTCTGGAGCGATCTTGACCTCGCGGCCCCAGGTCCAGTCTCCCTCCCACCCGT
>Ga0111538_10007515_pt1 | contig 14683 bp, 9 predicted proteins | sample SoiMethybrSBSTD1_FD_79669 | JGI IMG/M metagenome (GOLD analysis project Ga0111538, IMG submission 79669) | Bulk soil microbial communities from a Populus tree surrounding site in Tennessee, USA - Soil MetaG P. TD hybrid SBSTD1 (version 2)... | ecosystem: Environmental > Terrestrial > Soil > Tree... | reverse complement strand
CAGCGGCCAGGTCAAGTACGAGGAGAGTGCTTCGGCCATCGTCGTGACCTGGGATGGCGTCTGGGACTTTGGCGGCACCACGGCGGCGAGCGCCAACACGTTCCAGATGCAGTTCTATCCGAGCGGCCAGGTCACGTTGGCGTGGGGCACGATGTCGCACCTCGGCAACGGCTACCTCGTCGGCTACTCGCCGGCCGGCAACAGCGCCGATCCCGGCAACACGGATCTGTCCGCGCTCGGCGCGGGCGTCATCACGCTCGCCGCGACGGACGTCCTGCCACTCGGGCTCACCGCGTCGACGCGGCCGATCCTCGGCACGAGCTGGAACCTGACCACCGGCAGCATCCCGCCGACGGGCATCATCGGCCTCGACATCTTCGGCATCGCAGACCCCGGCATCCTCGACCTGTTCTTCCTCGGCATGCCTGGCTGCCAGCTGCGTTCGACGCTCGACGTGATTGCCGGTCCTTGGGTGGTCGGCGGTGCGACGCACAACTACAACTTCGCCGTGCCGGCTGCGCCGCCAAGCCTGATCGGCTTCCAGCTGTTCACGCAGTCGGCCGTGTTCCAGGTGCCGCCCGTGAACGCGTTCGGCGCGATCACGAGCAACGGCATCAAGGGCACGCTCGGCAACAACTGATCGCGGCAGCAAGGTCACAGCAAAGCATGCGTGGCACGGGCGGGCTCCGGTGAGCCCGCCCGTTTCGCTTTCCTGCATTCCGAACAGCGGGGAGCATGTCGCCGCCAGTGCCCGCGCGGCGCGCCGGTTTCACGGTCACGCAGTGAGCCTGCCCGCCGCGAGGCGAGGATTGCACCTCACTTCATCGAGTCGCGAACGGACTGGAGGACCGCGTCGTCGCGGCCGTCGACGCGGATGAGTCCCTCGCGCGGATGCTCGATGTCCATGATCACGAAGAACGTCCCCGCGATGACCGCGGAGTAGATCACGGCGTGCAGACGGTGGCGGCCCTTCATGCCGGCCAGCGTGTAGCCGAGCAACAACCCGCTCACCCACGTGAGCGCGATGATCATGCCGAAGATCGTCATCGGCGGATGCAATTCGTGCACCGCGACGCGCGTCGACGCGATGTCGAACATCGAGTTCAGGGCCGGCAGCAGCAGCATGGCGCAGGACGGGTGCGCCCCGTCGCCAGATCCGGCCCGTGCCTCCTTCCAGATCTCGCCCTGCAGCGCGACCGCGCGATCGTTCGCGGAGCGGCCTGCCGCCGACGACGCAATCTGCGCGTGGGTCTCGAGGCGCGCGTCGAGGTAGCGGCGGAAGCGGTCTCGGAGCGCGGGCTGCGCCTGTTCGGGCAGCAGGTCGAGCCGCAGATACGCGGTGCCGATCGCGTTCGCTTCCTCGACGACGAGCGTGCGGCGCCCGTTGAACCGTTCCGCCGCGCCCGCGAACGTGAATGCAATGAGCAACCCGAGCAGCGCGTAGACGGCGCCATCCACCGTGGTCACGGAAGTGCCTTCCCCTTCGGCCCCCCGCATGCTGCGCCGCGCGTGGCGGAAGCCGACCGAGATCGTGGCCAGGGTGCCGAGAAACATCACGCCGGTCACGAGCAGGTTCCACAGAACGAAGGACATGCGCGCATTGAAACAGACGCCGCGAGCCGGCGCGAACGCGTTCACGCCGACCTCGGTTGCAGCCTCGTGCGCAGCAAGGGCATTGCGACCAACCAGGAGATCGCTGCCGCGCTCGAGAGCGCGGTCATCGAGGGCGAACGAACTGCGGCTGCCAAGGCATCGGCGAAGCAGGATCAGGACGCTGCCAAAGCCAAGGCTGCTGCATTGCGCAAGCTCGAACGCATTCGCCGGAAGCGTTCGGACGAGAGTCAGGCAACACACCTGCGTGACTGGCAGAGTGATGGCGTGTCTGCCATGTGTTCCGCTACCGGGTCGCGAAGCATCGAGCAATTACCCGAGTTGCGATTGAGGCATCGGCTCAGTGTCCTGGGGTCTCCGGCGAACGGACACTCGCCTGTCATTCACCAAAGGACCGCCATGCCCGCTCTGATGTCAGTGACGCGCCACGCCGTGACGCGATCGTTCCTTCTCGCCGGCTTCGCGTGCGCGTTGGTCGGGGCGACAGTGCGAACGCAACAACACCTGATCACCTGGGGGCAGATGGTGACCGACAGCAGGTTGCACGCAGAGTCGTTCGTCGCAGTGGCGGCGGGCAGGGCACACACCGTGGCACGACGCAGCGACGGCAGCGCCGTGGCCTGGGGCGACAACATCGCGGGCCAGTGCAACGTACCGGCCCTGCCGCCGGGACTCACCTATGTCGCGATGGCGGGAGGCGCGGAGCACACCGTGGCGCACCGCAGCGACGGCCGCGTCGTGGCCTGGGGCCGCAACGGCGAAGGCCAGTGCGACGTGCCGACCCTGCCGGCCGGGATCACCTATGTCGCGGTTGACGCAGGTGGCAACCACACCGTGGCGCGCCGCAGCGACGGCAGCGTCATGGCGTGGGGCAGCAACGACTACGGCGAGTGCAACGTGCCGCCGCTGCCACCCGGCCTCACCTATGTCGTGGTGGCGGCGGGTGCCATTCACAGCGCAGCACTCCGCAGCGACGGCAGCGTCGTCGCCTGGGGCGACAACTACTTCGGCCAGTGCAACGTACCAGCGCTGCCGCCGGGTCTCACCTATGTCGAGGTGGCGGCGGGTGCCGCTCACACCGTGGCGCTCCGCAGCGACGGCAGCGTCGTGGCCTGGGGCGACAACCACTACGGCCAGTGCAACGTGCCAACGCAGCCGCCGAGTCTCACCTATCTCGAAGTGAAAGCGGGTGCCAATCACACCCTTGCTCGATGCAGCGACTGCACGATCGTGGCCTGGGGCGACAACTCCGCGGGCCAGTGCAACGTGCCGGCACTGCCGCCTGGACTCTTCTACATCGGAGTGGAGGCAGGCGGCCATCACACCGTGTTGCACCGCAGTGACGGCAGGTTCGTGGCGTGGGGCGACAATTCCGCGGGTCAGTGCAACGTGCCGGCGCCACCGCCGGGGATCACCTACGTCGAGGTGGCGTCAGGCGGCGTCTACTTCTTCACCGTCGCGCGCCGCAGCGACGGCAGCGTCGTCGCGTGGGGCGACAACTACTTCGGCCAGTGCAACGTGCCGGCGTTGCCGCCGGGCATCACCTATCTCGACGTGGACGTGGGCGGCAGTCACTCCGTGGCTCGCTGCAGCGACGGCAGCGTCGTGGCCTGGGGTGACAACAACTACGGCCAGTGCAACGTACCGGCGCTGCCGCCGGGGATCGCCTATGTCGAGGCGGAGGCCGGTGTGTATCACACCGTGGCGCGCTGCAGCGACGGCAACGTCGTGGCGTGGGGTGACAACTACTTCGGCCAGTGCAACGTTCCCGCGCTGCCGCCGGGGCTCACCTATGTCGAGGTAGGGGCGGGCGACCATCACAGCGTCGCACGACGCAGCGATGGCTCCGTCGTGGTCTGGGGCGACAACACCTTCGGCCAGTGCAACGCACCGGCGCTGCCAACCGGCCTCGGTTATGTCCAGGTGGCAGCTGGCATGTATCACAACGTCGCGCGACGCAGTGACGGAAGCGTCGTCGCCTGGGGCCACAACATCGACGGCCAGTGCAACGTGCCGACACTGCCGCCGGGCGTCAGCTACGTCGATGTGAGTGCGGACTGGGTACACAACCTGGCGCGATGCAGTGACGGCAGCGTCGTCGCGTGGGGCGACAACTCCGCCGGCCAATGCACCGTGCCCGTGCTGCGGCCGGGGGTGACCTTCGCGCAGGTCGCGGCGGCCGGATCCACGTCGGCCGGCATCATCCAGTCAGGCGGCGTCTACACGTTCGCGGCCGGCTGCCCCGGCAGCGCCGGCGTGACCCGACTCGACGCCGCGCCGCCGCGCATTGGAACCACGACGCGAATGGCACTTCGCGCGCTGCCGCAGGACGCGGCGTTGCTGGTCTTCGGCTCCAGCAACGTGACCTCCGCCTTCGGTCCGCTGCCGCTCGACCTGGCCAACTTCGGCATGCCGGGCTGCTTGCTCCACGTGTCGCTCGACGTCTCGGCGATCGTTCTCGGCACGGGTGGTTCGGCCGCTTTCGCGCTCACCGTCCCGACTCTGCCAGAGCTGGCGGGAACGATCCTGCACAGCCAGGCGATCGTGTTCGACGCCGCCGCCGGCAACCCCGCGGGTCTCGTGATGTCCGACGCGGTGACGCTCGTCGTCGGCCCGTAGCGGCGAGGAAGAACGCGCTGGCATTCGACGGTGCCGTCGGCCAGACCGTCTTCGCTGCTCCAGTTCCGGAGACGGGTCGCGTCACATCGAGCAGAGACCGGATTCGCTGCTCGATTCGCCAGCGTCGCGATCGAGCAGAGACCCGCGTCCGATTGAAGACTCTGCTCGATGCCCAGGCATCTCCATCGAGCGCAGACTGTGACCTCGATTCCCGACGACGAACAGACCCCCTCCACGCCGGGAGAGGATTCGCATGCTCTCTACTCGCGCGAAAGTGACGCGCCCCGCCGTGGCGCGATCGTTCCTTCTCGTCGTCTCCGCGTGCTCGCTGCTCGGAGCCGCCTTGCCGGCGCAAGGGCACCTGGTCACCTGGGGTGCGATGGTGAACGACAGCCGGTGGAACGCAGAGTCGTTCGCCGAAGTGGCGGCGGGCCGCAGACACACCGTCGCGCGGCGTGGCGACGGCAGCGTGGTGGCCTGGGGCTGCAACGACGGCGGCCCGTGCAACGTACCGGCGCTGCCGCCGGGCCTCACCTACGACGAAGTGGCGGCAGGCAGCTTTCACACCGTGGCGCGACGCAGCGACGGCAGCGTCGTCGCGTGGGGAGTCAACCTCTGGGCTCAGTGCATCGTGCCGGCACTGCCGCCGGGCATCACCTGTGTCGAGGTTGCAGCAGGCTGGAAGCACACTGTGGCGCGCCTCAGCGACGGCAACGTCGTGGTCTGGGGCGACAACGTCTGGGGCCAGTGCCTCGTGCCGGCGTTGCCCGCGGGCCTCACCTACGTCGAGATCGCAGCGGGTGGCAAGCACACCGTGGCGCGACGCAGCGACGGCAGCGTCGTCGCGTGGGGCGACAACCTCTCGGGGCAGTGCAGCGTTCTGCCACTGCCGCCTGGACTCACCTACGTCGAGGTGGCAGCAGGCTTCGAACACACGGTGGCACGCCGCAGCGACGGCAGCGTCGTGACCTGGGGCACCACCTTGCCCGCGTTGGTGGCAGTACCGGCACTGCCGCCACGCCTCACCTATGTCGAAGTGGCGGCAGGCTCGGAACACACCGTCGCGCGCCGCAGCGACGGCAGCGTCGTCGCGTGGGGACAGAACCAACACGGTCAATGCAACGTGCCGGCTCTGCCGCCTGGCCTCACCTACGTCGAGGTGGACGCGGGTGAAGCTCACACCGTCGCACGACGCAGCGACGGCCGCGTCGTCGCATGGGGCCGCAACGATTTCGGCGAATGCAACGCGCCGGCGTTGCCTGTTGGCCAGGGCTACGTCGAAGTGGCTTCAGGCAGCGGCGGCAACGCAGCTCACAGCGTCGCGCGATGCAGCGACGGCAGCGTCGTGGCCTGGGGCGACAACTCCTACGGCCAGTGCAACATCCCCGCGCTGCCGCCGGGTCTCGCTCACGCCGAGGTGGCGGCGGGCCAGGAGTTCACCTTGTTGCGCCGCAGTGACGGCATCGTCGTGGCCTGCGGCCGCAACGCCGAGGGTGAGTGCAACGTACCGGCGCTGCCGGCGGGGCTCGGCTATGTCGAAGTGGCCGCGGGCGCCCATCACGGCGTAGCGCGGCGCAGCGACGGCAGCGTCGTGGCCTGGGGCCGCAACGCCGAGGGCCAGTGCAGCGTGCCGGCGCTGCCGCCGGGCCTCACCTATGTCGAGGTCGCCGCGGGCGAGGCCCACAGCGTGGCGCGACGCAGCGACGGCCGGGTCGTGGCCTGGGGCGACAACTCCTACGGCCAGTGCGACCCACCGGCACCGCTGCCGGGCATCGGCTACGTCCAGATAGCAGCGGGCGGTTGCCCGGGCGGTTCGCACACGGTGGCGCGTTGCAGTGACGGCAGCGTCGTGGCCTGGGGCCGCAACTACGAGGGCCAGTGCAACGTGCCGGCGCTGCCGCCGGGGCTCGCGTATGTCGGCGTGGCGGCGGGCTTCCGGCATTCGCTGGCACGGCGCAGTGACGGCAGCGTCGTGGCCTGGGGGTGGAACGGTTATGGCCAATGCGACGCGCCGGTGCTACCACCCGGCGTGACCTTCGCGCAGATCACGGCCGGCGAATACACGTCGGCTGCCGTCATCCAGTCCGGCAGCTCCCACACGTTCGGGGCCGGCTGTCCCGGAGGCGCCGTCGCTCTGTCCGTCGACGCGCCTGCACGCGTCGGAACCACCACGAGCATCCTGCTGCAACCGCTGCAGCTGAACGCCGCCGCGTTGGTCTTCGGCTCCAGCAACCTGACTTCCGCATTGGGCCCGCTGCCGCTCGACCTGGCCGCCTCCGGCATGCCGGGTTGCTTCCTCCGCGTGTCGCCGGACGTCTCGGTGCCCGTCCTCGGCGCCGGCGGTTCTGGCGTCTTCGTGCTCGCGGTCCCGAGTGTGCCCGCACTCGCCGGGATGATCCTGCACAGCCAGGCGATCGCGCTCGACATCTCTACGGGCAGCCCGGTCGGCCTCGTGATGTCCAACGCGGTGACGATCGTCGTCGGGCCCTGACGATCTGCCCCCACACTACATCATCACTTCGTCGACGAGCTAGTCGATGCGCACCGAAGCACTGCCACCGGCAGCCACGGTGACCTGCCCCTCGCGCGCCGTCATCTCGCCAACTTCGGGCAGACAGCCGACGCGCCACGCGACCGCGCCGGCCGGCACGACGATCGCGCCGAGCGACTTCTTGCCGCGGCAAGCCATGAGCTGCTGCGGCGTGCTCCAGCTCGCGTCGGCGCGCTTCCAGTGCACCAACACGTTGTCGAACGTCGCAGGCCGTTCGCACGTGAGCTCGAGCCGGCCGGCCGCTGCCAACTGCAGCGTCACCATGGCCGTGCCACCGGGTGCCATGTCGACGACGACCTCGCCGGCGACTTCGTCGAGCACGCGCAACACGAACTGACCGGGCCGCACGCCGCTGACTTCGATCTCGCGTTCCGTGGCCGGCGAGAGCAACACCGCGTGATCACCCTGCGGCGGACCGCCGGTGCGGCCGACCACGCGCAGGCGGCCGCTGTCGAACGGCACGATCTCGACGCGCAGCTCGTCCGGCACCTTGGCCAGCAGCGACAGATCGAGCGTGCAGCGTGCGCTGCCCGAAGGGTCGACCAGCAGCTGCTCGCGAACCACGGCCACGCCGGCCGGCACTTCGAGCATCTGCTCGACGCGGCGGCCGTCGCGCATCTCGGCCTGCACCCGATACTGCCCCGCCGGCGTGTCGACGTCGTGGCACAAGCCATCGCGGATCTGCAGCGGCCGCCCCACCATGTGCGCACCGTCCTTCGAGACCGGGAACAGCCAGCAGCCAGCGGGCTCGACCGCCGTTCCGGTGATGCGGTCGCGCAGCGCGATCTCGACGCGCGCGCCACCGCGGTTGCACTGCACGACGACGCGCAGTTCTTCGGGCAATGGTTCGGGGATCGGGGCGACCACTACTGCGAACTCGGCGCCGACGCGACTGCCGGTCACGACGAGCTGGCGCTGCGCGAGCGGAACGCCGGCGAGCTCGAACCGGCCGTCAGCCCGAGTCTCGGTGTTCACGCCGCGCCCGGCCGAGACGAACGCCTGCGCGACCGGCGCACCGTCCTGATCCACGACGATGCCGCGCACGGTGAGTGCCTGGTCGAGCCGGAGCTCGACGGTCCGCTCACGCGAGTAGCTGTTGCAGTCGACGTCTTCGCTGCGGCTCACGAAGCCGGCGGCGGCGGCCTGGACCTGCACCACGCCCTGAGCGACGTCGACGTGTTCGAACCGGAACCGGCCGCTCGCATCGGTCGACGCCTGCGTCGCACCGATCGTCACCGCCGCGTTCGCGATCGGCGCGCCGTCGCGCGTCAACACGACGCCCGCGATGTCGACCTCGACCCCGGCGACGAGTTGCACTTGCAGGTCGCGCACCTCGCCGGCGGCCAGCTCGATCGTCTGGTTCCAGCGGCGATGCCCCGCGAATCCGACCGCCACCGAGACCTGGCCACCGGGGACCTTCGTCCCGAACTGGAAGCCATCGAGACCGATCGGCGGATGCAGCTCGGCGATGCCGCCGCGGTTCGTCGTGAAGCGCAGGAACCGCGGCAGCGGCGCCTGCTCGAGCGGCGACTTGCGCGCGGGATCGTACGGCGAGCTGATCGGTTCGCACGCCGGGTAGGCAACCACGAGCGCGCCCTCGAGCGGCCTGCCGTCGGCACCGACGACGTGCGCGCGCAGCGTCGCCGCGGGCCGCAGCACGATGTCGAAGGCAGTGTCCTCGTGCGCGCGCCGCGACGGCTGCAGCTCGCGCCAGCCGATGGCTTCCTCGGTGTGAACGACGAGCCATTCGCGCCGGTAGCCAGGGCCGAGCCGGCACGGCAGCACGAAGTGGCCGTTGCGGTCGGCCACGGTGAGGAAGGTGTGGTCGCGGAAGGTGTGGTCGCGGAAGAACCGCATCGGCGCGCCATAGGTCGCGCGGTAGCACTCGATGCAGGCCTCGGGCACGGGCGTCGTGCCATCGGCGGCCAAGACGCGACCGCTCAGCGCGCCGCCGCGCGCCATGAGCACGTCGCCGACCGCCGCGTGCTGACTGCTCGCAGCTCGAGCGCGCGCGACGACCTCGTGCAACGGCACGTAGGTCCAGGCGTAGTCGGGGTGTTCCACCGTCAGCTCGACGAGCCCCAGTGCGTGCAGTTCGAAGTCGAGCGTGAACGTGCCATCCGTACCGCTCGAAGTCGAGGGCCTCTCGCTGCGCAAATCGTTCACGACGGCGATACAGGCACCGGCGATTCCCTGGTTCGTCACCTCGTCGACGATGCGGCCCGAGGCCGTCCACTTCGGCCGCGCGGGCTGAGGCTCGGCTCGAGCAGTCTCCGCGACCTCTGCCGTCGAGCGTTCCGTCGCGACCACGTCCTTCGACGGCTGCGGCACTGCCGCGACGGCGGCCACCACCTCGTTCGCGGTCGGCCCGGCCGCGGGTGACGTGCCTTCGGGCGCGGGCCAGAACTGCCACGCCAACATCCCGGCGCACAACACGCCGACACCGAACACGATCTTCGCCTGCATGCTCATCGTCAGAACTCCCGCACCCGCGGCGCCGACGGCGGCGGTCGTCACCGCCCCTGCCGTCGCCACGGCTGCTTGCTGGAATCCCGCGAACCCGAGGATGGGCACCGCCCAGGCCCTGGCGACGCCGTGGCGCCGGTCCAGGTCATGACGCAGCTGCTGCAGGCCGCGTTTGATCCGCGTGCGCACGGTCTCGATCGGCGTCGCGGTCGCTTCGGCGATCTGCTGGTAGCTGCGTTCCTCGAGGAAGCGCAGCAGCACGGTCGTGCGATACGGCTCGTCGAGCCGCAGCACGGCGTCGACGACCTCGCGCTGCATCGAAGCCTTCGCGACGAGCTCCGCGGTCGCGGGCGCCGGATCGCGCGGCCCGTGTGCCTGCTCACGCACGCGCCTCGTCTGTTCCGACTGCGCCCGGCGGCTCGCGAGGCGCCGCGCGATCTGCGCGAGCCAGGCGCGCACGTCGAGCACACCCGCGAGACCACGCCGCCAGGCGACCAGCATGGTCTCCTGGGCCACGTCGGCGGCGAGATCGCGTTCTGCCACGAGGCTGCGCGCCAGGGCATGCACCCAGGCCGTGTGCGACAGCAGCAGTTGATTGCCCTCGTCTTCGGTCACGGTTGCACGGGAGAGGCGGGCAACCACGTGCCCGGGTTCAGGATTCTGGCACGAAATCCGAACTCGCGCGCCCCGGCAAACCCAGCAGACCCGCGGCGACGTAGCCCAGCACGCCGATCCACGCCACGGCGCTGAATCCCAGCGCCATCGCGAATGCGAGCGAACACACGCCCGCGAGCACACCGCAGGCGCCGTTGATCGCCCAGTACCATGCCTTGTCGTCGTCGCCGAAGCGCAACATGCCGAGCGGGAAGAAGTGGCCCAACAGGAAACCGACCGGCAGCAGCATCGACACGGCGATCGCGATGCGAACCCCTTCGGACGCACCGAGCGTCGTCTCGAACAACGCCGTCATGCCCGCGTTGGCCACCGCGAGCACGAGCGGCACGAGCGGCCAGAACCGCTGCGCGCGCGACAGACCAGTGCGTTCCGAACGCATCGCCCCCACGCCGGCGCCGAGCAGCAGGGCTCCGATGACGACCGTCGCCGCGGTGCTCGGGTGGCCGAGATAGAGCACGAAGCGCTGCAGCCACGGGATCTCGATCAGCATGAACGACAGACCGATCGCGGCGAAGTAGCCGCTGCCGCGCCAGAAGCCCTGCCGCCTCGGCAGCCAGCGCGTGAGCACGAACGGCGCGAAGAAGAGCAGAACCGTCAGCACCGTGAGCACGACCATCAGGGCTTGCAGCGCGGACACTGCCACGGAGTTGGCGCCGATCTGCCGCGCGAACTCGGGATCGAAGCGGCCGAAGATCGGCAGCAACTGGAAGAAGAACGGCCGATCGTCGGTCGGCGGCGACACGTCGAGACCCTGCGCAGAGAGCTCGGCTGGCCCGTTCAGCAGCAGCTTCGGCACATCGGTCGGTTCGCTCTTCGGCGCCGCGGGCCACAGCAACTCGAAGCCGCGCTGCTCGCAGACACCGCGCAGGCGCTCGATGTCGCGTGGCTCGAACGGGCGCTTGCTCGTCAACACGGTCACTACCAGGGGCGCAGCTGCGACGGCGATGTGTGCGTTCGGATCGGCGACACCTTCCGCGCGCAGCGCTTCCTGGTTCAGGAACAACAGGCGCGACATCTCGAACTTGCGCCACCGGCTGGTCGACACGAGTCCCGATGGCGCGAGCCGGCGCAGGTAGAGCCGGTAGGCTTCGACGGTGTAGAGGTTGTTCTCGGCGAGCGCGAAGGCACCTGCGGCGGTCGCCGCCCAGCTGTCGATCAACGAGATCTGGACGAGGTCGTAGTCGCCGCGCGAACGCGTCAAGAAGCTGCGGCCTTCGCTGACCACGGCGTTCACGCCGCGCGCGTGGTAGATGTCGCCGCTGAACTCCTTGAAGACCCCCGAGATCGTCTCGACGACGCCCGGGTTCAGCTCGACGGCGTCGATGTCGGTCGCGCCGGCGCGCAGCGCGGAGAGAATGTCGCGCCCACCCCCACCGCCGATGACGGCCACGCGCGTAGCGGGCTGCATCTGGTAGCCGACCGTCGTGACGTCGTGCAGCAGGTAGTCGAACTCGGAGAGGTCCGTCACGTCGCCGTCGAACTTCGTGACCGGCGTGCCGGCGCTGCCGTCCTGCTCCATCCAGTACTCGGCGGCGCGGCTGGCAGGGACCTTGCTGCCGTATCCCCAAGCAAAGCCGAGCTTCTCCTTCAGGTCGAAGAAGGCGAGGCGTGCGGTCGGCGTCCAGCGTTCGTAGATGCGCGGCATCATGCGTTCGTCGTACGACTTCGTGAGGTGGACCTCGAACGCGCTCCCGTCGACCGCGATGCCGGAGATCGCGATCACAGCGGCCGCGACGGCAATCCTTGGCATGCCGAGCAGCAGCGAGCCGAGCACGGGCAGGAGGCCGAGCCACGCGATCGCGAGCGGCGTCGCGACGACGTGCAGGACCGGCACCGCGACGGCGGCTGCGACGCTGGCCCCGAGCAGGTCGGCTCCATACATGCGGCCGACGGCGCCTCCCTTCGCGCCGAGCAGCAACAGGCACACGGCCGCTCCGAGCAGCAGGAACGGAACGAGCAGGCAGGCCATGCACGGGACCACCGACCACGGACCCAGCCGGTTGCCGATCCAGAGCACGGCCGCGACGGCCAGAGGCAGCGACAGGCCACCGCACCACAGCAGCAGGGGCAGCCAGCGTGCTCGCGGCGGACGCAGCGCGAACCACACGCCCGGAGCGCCGAGCCCCAGCATCGCGAGCGAGATCGACAGGAAGGCCCAGTGATACCAGAGCACGACGCTGAGCACGCGCGTCACCGTGATCTGGAAGAACAGGACCGCGAACGAGGCCAGCGCGATCGCGAGCAGATGGCGTCGAGATGGTGTGTCGCTGCGCGGATCCGGCATTGGCGGGCCGGAGTCTAGGTACCGCGGCCGGCGGTCACAAACCGCGGCGGTGCTTTGCTATCATTGCCGGCCTTCGCGGAGGTCCCAATGCGCTTCTCGCTCTCGGCCTTTCTGCTGCCGACGATGATCGGTTCGTTCGCGACGGCACAATCGACCTGGATCGTCGACGACACTCCCGGCCCCGGCGTGCACTTCACGTCGCTGCCGGCCGCCGTGAATGCCGCTGCGAGCGGCGACACGTTGCTCATAGCACCGGGCAACTACCAGCCGTTCCACGCGATGAACAAGTCGCTGACGATCCTCGGCAGCGGCTCGCTGGCGACGATCATCGACGGTCCGCCGATCATCGGCATGATCCTCGACTACCTCACGATCACGGCGCCGCCCGCCGGCGCGACGTTCCGGCTGTCGGGCGTCGCGATCCGGCAGGACCTCACGACGGCGAGCGTCAGCGGCAGTCCGATCTTCTCGAGCCGGCTCGCGGTCATGGCGGCCGGGCCCCACGGCGCGGTCGTGCTGACCGACCTGACCTCCGAGCCCGCGACGTCGTCGGGGACTTCGGGCGGGATCGGCCTCCGGGTTTCGGGCAGCACCGTGCACGCATCGCGATGCGCGTTCCGCGCGGGATGGTGTGGCCAACCGGGTGGCCAGAACCACTTCGGGGCTGCCGGCGTCATCGTCAACGGCGCTGGGCTCTTCGTCGCCGACTCGTGCGTGATCAGCGGCGGATCGCCGGTCGTTCCGCTGGGCCTCCCGCAGATCCTGTTTGCCACGGGGGGCCACGCGCTCGCCGTGACCGATTCGGCAGCGCACCTGACGCGCACGGATCTCACGGGCGGTGCTGCGATGGCGCCGGCCGGGTGGTCGTCGACGCAGGGTGGAGCTGGTCTCTCCGCACAAGGCGTCGCCAGCGTGCGCGTGTACGGGTCGGCGGCAAACTCCATCGCCGGTGGCGCGGCGGGAAACGCGGTGAACAGCTTCGGTGGCCCGGGCATCAACGCGGCGAGTGCGGCGACGGTCGCGTCGTTCGGCCCGATCGCGGTGGCCGGTGGCGCCGGCCTCGGTCTCGGCACGAGCGGTCCGGCCACGACGGGCAGCGGTCTGATCCAACTTGGTCTGCCGCCGCGGCCCGCGCTCTCCCTGACCGGCTCGGCACCGAGCGGAGGCGACCTCGATGCGACGTTGCCCGTGACGCTCGGGATTGCAGCGCCGGCGCTCGGCCCGCAGCTCTTCGTGCTGTTCGTCGACCTCGACCCCGGCTACTTCGCGCTGCCCGGCCTCAGTGCTGAACCGTTCCTGCTGACGGGTTCGGCGGCGCTGCTGCTGGTCGGCCTGCTCGACGCCGCGGGTCAGTTCGCGGTGAGCTTCGTGCCCGCTGCGCAGACGCCGGAGTGGACGAACCTGCCGCTGCACCTGCAGGCGTTCGCGTTCGATCCGGCGGCTGGTGCCTGGCTCGGCAGCAACGCCGAGATCCGCCGCATGCGCTGAGTCGAAGCGGCGCCGATCCCTTCAGCGCACGGCTCGAAGTCGATCGGCATCACCCAGGCCGCGGCCATCACGTTGCGCCTGCCGGCATGGGCCGTGCTGATCAGGACCGTGGGTCCGTGGTTGAGCAGGCGCCATGCCTGGGGCAAGGGAACCACAGTGCGCATACGGAGCAACCATACCAGCGTGCGGTGGCCTTCCGCGCGCGACAGTTTTTCGGACCCCATTGGCCGTCCGGCCGACAATTGACTCCTGAAACCCCTAGCGCACCACCCAGCCGACTCCGCATGTGATCAACGAGACCCCCTACGAACAGAAGCTGCTTGCCCTCGCGAACGACGCCCGAAAGGCCAAGGACCTCACCACTCTGCCACTGGTCGAGAGCATGATCGCGCACGTGCGGGCGGGACTGTACGGGCCGCTGCAGTGCCAGTTTCCGTATCTGCCGCCGAGCTACCGGCTCCGGGCAGGGGCGCCGCCGAAGAGCCGCGAAGAGGACCAGCAGAACGACGGCGACCCTGTGCGCGCGCGCTGACCGGCTACCTGCCGCGCTGGCCCTTCTTCGTTTCGGCGAGCAACTGGTCGACGGCCGCGTCCATCGCTTCGTCGCGCTTCTTCGTGAAGCGGATCACTCCTTTGCCGTCGAGGATGTAGACGATCGGCCCGCCGCGCACGAGGAACGTACGCGCGATGCCGCGATCGATCCCTCCGGGACCGTTCCAGAAGCTGCGCCACGTGATGTGTTCCCTGGCGTGCAGCGGCCGCAACCTCGCCAGTGCGTTGTCACAGTTGACGCCGATCAACGCGAACGGCTCGTCCTTCAGGCGTTCCACGAGCGACCGCTCGTGCGGGTAGCTGCCCCGCCAGAGGACTCAAGTGTCACCCCAGAATTCGAGCACGACGACCTTGTCGCGGTAGTCCGAGAGCCGGAACGGCACTCCGTCGAGGTCGAAGCCCGCGACCTCGGGCAACGCGTCGCCGACCTCGAGCGT
>Ga0111538_10007512_pt1 | contig 14684 bp, 9 predicted proteins | sample SoiMethybrSBSTD1_FD_79669 | JGI IMG/M metagenome (GOLD analysis project Ga0111538, IMG submission 79669) | Bulk soil microbial communities from a Populus tree surrounding site in Tennessee, USA - Soil MetaG P. TD hybrid SBSTD1 (version 2)... | ecosystem: Environmental > Terrestrial > Soil > Tree... | reverse complement strand
TCGCGCCCACGAAGACGCCGTGCGCCCAGTCCCGGCTCTCGAACACGAGCGGCGCGAGGCGCGCGCGGCGGCCGCCGAAGATGATCGCCGAGAGCGGCACGCCCTGCGGGTTCTCCCAGCGCGTCGACATCGACGGGCACTGGCGCGCGGCCACGGTGAAACGCGAGTTGGGGTGCGCGGCCTTCGAGGCGCCGTCCCAGGGCTTGCCCTGCCAGTCGAGCAGGTCCGCGGGCGGCTGCTTGTCCTTGCCCTCCCACCACGGCACGCCGTCCTTCGTGACCGCGACGTTCGTGAAGATGGTGTCGCGGGCGATCGTCGCGAGCGCGTTCGGGTTCGTCTCCGGCCCGGTGCCGGGCACCACGCCGAAGAAGCCGGCCTCCGGGTTCACCGCCCACAGGCGTCCGTCGGGGCCGGGGCGCAGCCAGGCGATGTCGTCGCCCACCGTGCGCACCTTGTAGCCCTGCGCCTCGAGCGGCGACACCAGCATCGCGAGGTTGGTCTTGCCGCACGCCGAGGGGAAGGCCGCCGCGACGTAGTGCACCTCGCCGCCCGGCAGCTCGAGCTCCAGGATCAGCATGTGCTCGGCCAGCCAGCCCTGCTCGCGCGCCAGCGTCGACGCGATCCGCAGCGCGAAGCACTTCTTGCCCAGGAGCGCGTTGCCGCCGTAGCCGGAGCCGACGCTCCAGATCGTGCGCTCCTCCGGGAAATGCACGATGAAGCGGCGGTCGGGCGAGAGGTCGCCGAGCGAGTGCAGCCCGGGCACGAAGTCCTCGGAGCCGCCGAGCTGGTCGAGCGCGGCCTTCCCCATGCGCGTCATCAGGCGCATGTTCGCGACCACGTAGGCGCTGTCGGTGATCTCGACGCCCACGCGGCTGAAGGGCGACCCGAGCGGGCCCATCACGTACGGGACCACGTAGAGCGTGCGGCCCTTCATCGCCCCGTCGAAGAGCGGGAACACCCGCTCGCGCGCCTCCTGGGGCGACATCCAGTTGTTGGTGGGCCCCGCGCCCTCGCGGGTGCGGCTGGCGATGAACGTGAGGTGCTCGGTGCGCGCCACGTCGGACGGGTGGCTCCTGTGCAGGTAGGAGCCCGGTGCGTGCTGCGGGTGGAGCCGCTCCAGCGTCCCGTCCGCCAGCATCCCCTCGACGAGGCGGGCGTTCTCCGCGTCCCCGCCGTCGCACCAGACCACGCGGTCCGGGCGCAACGTCCTCTCCATCTCTCCGACCCACCGCTCGACAGGCTTCATGCAGTCATTATCCCAAGGCCGGCGTGATCCCCCGTCGCGTGAATGGGGGCCATGAGGAAATATTCTAGCGGGGATCGTCGACGGGCGTGAGGGGGTCGGCCGTCACCTGCGCCAGGCGGTGCGCCAGCTGCTCGGCCGTGGGGCGAGCCTCGGGATGGCGCGAGAGGGCCTGGAACACGACCCGCTCGAGCGCGGCCGGGACCTCGGGGCGGCGGACGCGGATCGGCGGCGGGTCCTCTTCGGCCTGCATCGCCACGAGCGCGAGCGGGTCGGCGGTGCTCGGGATGAACGGGAGCCGTCCCGAGAGCATCTCGTAGAGCATCGCGCCGACGCTGTAGATGTCGGACGGCGGGCCGTAGGGCCCGCGCCGGAAGCGCTCGGGCGCCATGTAGGCCGGCGTGCCGAGCAGCGAGCCGTCGACCGTCAGGCTCTGCCCGATCGCCGACTCGGCCGCCAGCTTGGCGATGCCGAAGTCGAGGATCTTCGCGACCTCGCGCGGCCCGGAGCGGTGCAGGAACACGTTCGAGGGCTTGATGTCGCGGTGCACGACCCCCGCGGCATGCGCCGCCGACAGCGCGGAGCAGACGGGGATCGTGATGAGGGCCGCGCGGCGCGCGGCGAGCGGGCCCTTCTCCTCGAGCTCCTTCTCGAGCGAGTGGCCCTCGAGCAGCTCCATCACCAGGTAGGCGACGCCGCCGGCGTTGACGGCGAAGTCGAAGACCGCGACGGCGTTCGGGTGCTGCACGCGGCAGGCGGAGTCCCCCTCGCGCCTGAAGCGCTTGAGCGCCTCGGGGTCGGTGCCGGCGCTCGTGGCGAGGATCTTCACCGCCACGTCGCGGTTGAGCTCCAGGTGGCGCGCGCGGAACACCGTGCCGAAGCTGCCGCCGCCGATCGGCTGCTCGAGCCGATAGCGGCCGCCCAGCACGGTCCCGGGCACGGCCTGCGCGGGGCTGCGCGGCTCGATCGCCGCGGGAGCGGCCTCGACGCGCAGCGCCTTCGTGGTGCGCAGGTGCCCCTGGATGCGCGCGAGCGCCACCGGATAGTCGACCGGCTTGGTGACGTAGTCGTTGGCCCCGAGCGAGAGCGCCTCGACCACGTCCTCGCTGTCGGTCTTGGCCGTCACCATCACGACCGGCAGCGCCGCCGACGAGCGCGTCATCCGGATCGTGCGCAGCACGTCGATCCCGGTCATGCCCGGCATCATGATGTCGAGCAGCACGAGGTCGATCTTGCCGCGGCCCACGACGTCGAGCGCCTCGGGCCCGCTCGCGGCGGCGATCACGTTGAAGCCCGAGCGCTCCAGCCGCCGCACCATCAGGTCGCGGTTCGCGGGCAGGTCGTCGACCACCAGGATGGTGGCGGTGGACTCGGACTCGCTCACGAGGCGCTCCGCCGCGGGGGCCCGGCCTGCAGGTAGCGGGAGGGCAACGGGCGGCCGAGCTTCGCGGCGAGCGCGCGCGACGCGGCGGAGACGGCGTCGAGGTCGACGCCGGTCTCGATCCCCATCCCCTGCAGCATGTAGAGCAGGTCCTCGGTCGCCAGGTTGCCGGAGGCGCCCGGCGCGTAGGGACAGCCGCCCGCGCCGCCCGCGGCGCTGTCGACGGTCGCGACTCCCTGCTCGAGCGCGGCCAGCACGTTGGCGAGCGCCGTTCCGCGCGTGTCGTGGAAGTGCACCGCGACGCGGTCGAGAGGCAGGTTTTCGGTCAATCGTCCCAGGAGCTCGCTCACCTGCGTGGGCACGGCGACCCCGATCGTATCTCCGATCGACACCTCGTCGCAGCCGGCCTCGGCGAGGCGCACGACGACGGAGATCGCGCGCGCCGGGTCCACCGCCCCCTCGTAGGGGCAGCCGAACGCCGTCGACACGTACCCGCGCACGCGCAGCCCCTCGCGGCGCGCCTCGGGCACGAAGGCGGCGAAGCGCTCGAAGGTCTCGGCGATCGAGGCGTTCGTGTTCTTGCGGCTGAAGCTCTCGCTCGCGGCGGTGAAGACGGCGATCTCCCGCGCACCGGCCGCGCGCGCACGCTCGTAGCCCTGGCGGTTCGGGACCAGCACCGGCAGGCGCACGCCCGCCGGCTTGCGGACCCGGCGCAGCACCTCGTCGGAGCCCGCCATCTGCGGCACCCACTTCGGCGAGACGAAGGCCCCGACCTCGACGACCGGGAGGCCGGCGGCCACGAGCGCATCGCAGAAGGCGACCTTGTCGTCGACCGGGAGCTCGGTGCTCTCGTTCTGCAGGCCGTCGCGCGGCCCGACCTCGACGACCGTCACCGAACGCGGCAACCGGCTCGCGCTCATGCGCGCCGCCGCAGGAGGACGTAGGGCCGTCTCGCGAAGACCGCGCCGAAGCCCGGCCAGAGCTGGATGCCCTCGCCCATCCGCACGGCGAAATAGTACTGGATCGGGTACGGCGAGCGCGTGGAGTCGGCGGGCACCGCCCCGCGCCAGGCGCCGCCGTCTCGAGTCATCGCGATCTCGCTCCAGGCCTCGGCCTGGTTGAGGCGGCGGTACCAGAGGCGTACGGAATCGGCGGCGGGCGCGACCTGGAGCGAAAGCGGTACCGCCTCGCCGAGGACGAAGTCGGCAGGGGGCCCGTGCTCGACCGCAAGCGTGAGAGCGTCGGGCGGCGACAGCACGGCCGTGAGCGCGCGCTCGGCTCGCGCCGCATCCGCGCCTGGAATGGGGGCAGCGGCCTTCGCCTCGACTTCGGCGATGTCCTTGTCGATCGCGGCCAGCCGGTCCTGCCAGTGGCCGCGCAGCTGCGAATCGAAGCCGAAGGTGACGTCAGGGACGTAGGCCTGCGCCGGCCCCAGCGCGAGCTCGGCCCAGGCCTCGCGGGCCTTTCGGTACCACGCGAGCGAGGCCTCGCGCGCGCGCGCGTCGCCGGTGCGGTCGAAGATCCCGTAGAGCACGGCGGCGCGGAGCTTGCGCGCGAAGAACTGGGCGACGCCGGCGGCGATCGCGCAGTCCACCACGACGCGCCGGTAGCGCGGGGCGTGCTTGTCGGGGACGAGAGCGTCGGCACGCCGGAGCGCCGACCCCGAGGAACCCGCCCACTCGGCGAGCTTCTGCGCCACCTCGAGCGGCGTGACGCGCGCGAGCGGCTCGCCCCGCACGAGCGCGTCGACGCACTCGTCGACGCTCGCGAACAGCTGCGGGTCGAGGCTGCTGACGGCGCCGAACACCTTCGGCGCCGGCGTGTCGGAGTAGGAGCCCGGACGCGAGGCGTCCACGAGCGACATGTCGCTGTACATCTCGGGCCAGTAGTTGTTGTTCGCGGCCGAAGGTGAGTGGACGCTGCTGACCAGCGGCAGGATCCGGCTCGCGCTCGCGAGACCCGACTCGACGTCCTCGGCCGCCTCGCCGTGGTCCTTTCGCAGGCGGCGGCGCCAGCTCGACGGATCGGCGTCCGGGCTGTACGCCAGCCGGCCCCAGAGGCGGTAGGTGTACTCGTACTTGCGCCAGTCCCCCCCCGCGTCGCGAAGCGTGGCGTCCCGATAGCCGTCGCGGCCGCCCGGCAGGCCCGAGCCCTTCCGGCCCTTGAACGAGAGCGGCTCCATGAACTCGACGCCGTCGGCGCCACAGTCGCTGAACGCGCGGCCCATCTGCGCCGCGTAGACGGGATCGCCCCACAGCAGCAGGCGCTGCGTCCCGGGCCAGATGCGGTGCAGCACTCCGTAGCGGCGGTCCTCGCGCAGGATGTCGCCGTAGCTGTAGCGCATGTGGTTGCGGCTGCCGGTGCTGAGCGACATCAGCGGGTCGGTGCGATCCTCGCGCGGCAGCTCGAGCGCGCGGATCGAGGACTGCAGGTACGGCAGACCCATGTGCTCCGCCCAGAACTTCGGGGAGACTCGCACCGGGAGGCCCGTCGCGAGCGCGATGTCGATGATCCGCTGGTCGACGCCCTTGGCGTGCAGGTCGATCTCGAGCGGCCGGCCGGCCTGCGCGATCCCGCTCATGAGCGTGCGCCAGAACGCGTAGCGCTCGGCGTCCCCCTCCGGCACGCCGCTCTCGCCGTGCGTGCGCAGCGTGAGGCCGGAGATGTCGGGACACGCCTCGAGCAGCCGCGTGAGCGCGTCGCGGCAGTAGGCCGCGTGCGTCGCGCTCGTGAGGCCGGAGATCGTGTAGTTGACGTCCGGGCTGTCCGTCCACTGGTAGGCGTGGGTCCAGAGACCGAGCTGGAAGTGGAGGCCGCGCCGGGCCGCCTGCTCGCTGACGTAGCGCAGCGTCTCGAGGTTCTTGTCGCGCTCGGCGTCGGCGAGCCCGACGGCCCGCACGTCGTAGCCGGGGACGCGGAGCAGGAACGGGTAGGCGAAGTAGAAGTAGGTGTCGCGCAGCCGGCGCGCGAAGTCGTAGCCGATGCCGAACGCCAGGTTCAGGCGGTTGAAGCGATGGGCGACGAGCATGTCGAGGTAGCCGGGCCAGAACGAGCGGTCGTGATACCAGGACTTGTCCTCGACGTCGCTCACGAAGAGCCGCATCGCGCTGCGGATCCGGCAGGTCGGCCGCTCGATCGACTTGCCGGCCGCGAGCAGCTCCTGCGCCGGGTGCGCCGCGCACTCGATCCGATCGGCGAGCTCGGCGAGCGCGTACGAAAGGCCGAGCGCGTCCGGGGCCGAGGCCAGCAGCACGTCTCGTCCGCCCCGGCGCACGCGCGCGAGCGCCAGCGACTCCGGCTGGTCGAGGCGGCCAGCCCCGATCGAGTCGAGGATCGGACGCGCGGTCTTCGTCGAGCTGGAGGCGACGAGCACGGCCCGTTCCGCTCCACGCACCTCGTCGGGCGTCCGACACACCCGCACGGCGAGGCCGTGCGAGGCGCAGGCCTCGCGCAGCCGCCTCAGTCCCTCCTGCGCCGGCTGCGACGCCGCCACGCGGTCGGCTGGATCCACGACCAGGGCGAGCGCGGGGGCGCCGGCCGTCGCCGGCGCGGAGGCGGCCGCAGCCGCGAGCCGCGGAGTCGCGGCGGCGCCGGCGAGCGCGCCCAGCCGGCCGAGGAACTGGCGCCGCCCGACGCGCCCCCTTCGAGCGCTCACGCGCGCTCTCCTTCGTCCTCGAGCTCGACGAGCGCCCGGCCGGGCGCCACCATCTCCCCCACGGCCACGTGGACCGCGCGCACGACGGCGTCCCGCGGAGCGCGCAGCGCGTTCTCCATCTTCATGGCCTCGACGACGAGCAGCTCCTCACCCTTGCGCACGCGCGCCCCGGCCTCGACCTTGACGGCGCTCACGCGGCCGGGCATCGGAGCCTCGAGCGCCCCGGCGTCGGGGCGCTCGGCGCGGCGCACGCCTTCGCGCTCCTCGTGGAGCTTGTAGGAAACGCCCTCCCAGAACAAGTGGATGGCGCCGCCATCCCGAGCGTAGTAGAGCGTCCGGGACTCGCCCGCGTGGCGCACGACCACGCGGCCCTCCGCGGCCTCGGCGAGGGCGAGGCGGAAGGCCTCGCCGTTGACGCGGACGTCCCACTCGCCCTTCGCCGCCTGCAGCTCCACCTCGTAGAGCGCGACCGTGGAACGCAGCCGCATCAGGCTCCCCCGCCGATCCGCCAGGGTCCGAGCCTCGTCCACGGATCGGGAAGCACGCGACGGCCCCGCCGCACGCCGCCGCGGAGCGCCAGCACGAGCGCGGCGACCGCGAGCGGCGGCGGCGCCACGGGCGTCTCGAGCGCGGCCGCGTGCTCCTCGATGAACCCGGTGTGCAGCTCGCCCGCGGCGAAGGCCGGGTGGGCGACGATCGCCCGCAGCCGTGCGAGGTTGGTCACGACGCCCAGCACGACCGTCGCGCCGAGCGCCTCGCGCATGCGTAAGGTCGCCTCGCGGCGATCGCCGCCCCAGGCCACGATCTTCGACAGCAGCGGATCGTAGTGGACCGTCACCTCGCTGCCTTTCGCGACGCCGGAGTCGACGCGAATGCCGGGCCCGCTCGGCTCGACCAGCGCGAGCACGCGGCCCGGCGACGGCATGTCGTCGCGGCTCGGGTCCTCGGCATAGAGGCGGCACTCGATCGCGTGGCCGTTCGACACGACCTCGCCCTGGCGCAGCGCCAGCGGCTCCCCAGCGGCGACCTCGAGCTGCAGGCGCACGATGTCGAGCCCCGTCACCGCCTCGGTCACGGGGTGCTCGACCTGCAGGCGCGTGTTCATCTCCAGGAAGTAGAAGCCGCCGTCGGGCGCCATCAGGAACTCGACAGTGCCGGCGCTGCGGTAGCCGGCCGCGCGCGCGGCCGCGACTCCCGCCTCGCACAGCTCGCGGCGCCTTCGCCCGTCGAGCGCCGGGCTCGGCGTCTCCTCGACCACCTTCTGGTGGCGGCGCTGGATCGAGCACTCGCGCTCGCCGAGGTGCAAGACCGTCCCGTGCGCGTCGGCCACCACCTGGACCTCGACGTGGCGCGAGCGCTCGACGAAGCGCTCGACCAGCAGCGTGTCGCTTCCGAACGCGGCCCGCGCCTCGCGCCGCGACGCGCCGAGCGCGGCCTCGATCTCGGACGACGAGCGCACCACGCGCATCCCCTTGCCGCCCCCGCCGCGCGCGGGCTTGAGCAGCACCGGCCAGCCGATCCGCTCGGCCTCGGCGACGAGCCGCGCATCGCGCTGGTCGTCGCCGTCGTAGCCCGGCAGCACCGGCACGCCGGCCGCCGCCATCCGCCGCCGCGCTGCCTGCTTGTCGCCCATCAGCCGGTGGACGGCGCCCGGAGGGCCCACGAACACGAGGCCGGCCGCTTCGACCGCGTCGGCGAAGTCGCCGTTCTGGCTCAGGAAGCCGTAGCCGGGATGGATCGCCTCGGCTCCCGTCTCGCGCGCGGCCTTCAGCAGGGCGCCCGTCGAGAGGTAGGAGCGAAGCGCCTCGGCCGGTCCGATCGGGATGGCCTCGTCCGCCTCCCGCACGTGGCGCGCGCCGCGATCGGCCTCGGAGTAGACGGCGACGGTCGCGATGCCCAGCTCGCGGCAGGTCCGCATGACGCGCACCGCGATCTCGCCGCGATTTGCGACCAGCACCTTGCGAAACAGCGGAGCCACGCCGTAACTTCAACATAAAGGCCGACGCTTGTGTGACCCTCGTCATAGTGGGCGAGGCAGCCGCTCGCTAACTTCCGCCGTTCGAGCTTCGTCCCGAAAGGGAAGGGAAGGGGAAGTCGATGTCCCGGTCCGTCTGGCTCAAGAACGCCGCCGCGCGCGACGGATTCGAGAACGACGGGACGATCTCCTTCCCGCTGGGCCGCTTCCCGCTGCGGGCCCCCGCGGGCGCAATCGGATCCTTCGAGGACGGCTTCCGCCGCTTCTATCCGGACGTCCGCAGGCTGCTCGAGTCGCATCGCTCGCCCGGGCTCGCGCTGCTCGTCGAAGGCCCGTACGGGCTCGAGGCCACGGCCTGGATTCCGGCCGAGGACGACGCCATCAACCCGGTGATCGTCGGCCGGCACAGCACCGCCGAGGTCTTCCTGCCTTCGGATCCCGGCCTCTCGCTCCGGCACCTCGCCGTGATCGTGCGTCGCGAGACCGGAGCAGGAGTGTGCTTCCGGGTGCTGGACCTGCGGACGCCCACGGCGTTCGAAGACGAGCAGGGCCAGAACCTCCGGGCCCTCGAGTCGGCCGGCCCCACGATGGTCCGCTTCGCCTCGTATGCCCTCCTGCTCTTCCCGACTCTGGACACGGACGAGCCGTGGCCCGACGACGCCGACGCGGGATGGAAGCGCGTCCCCGAGCGCGTGTATCTCGAGAGCGTGAGCGCCGATCCCGGCTCGTGGAGCCGCCCGGGCGGCGTCGTGGTCCGCGCTGCGCCACGCCACGGAGACCCTTCCGCCCAGACGACCAGCGTGGTGACCTTCCCGGGGCCGGCTTTCCTCTCCCCCACCCCCGCGAGCCTGGACGCCGAAGGCGCGGCATCGGCGCGCGGCGAGATCCGGATCCACGGCGCGGGGGGCGGCGGCTCGCTGCTGCTCGACGCCGAGGCGGCGCGCCGGGGCGCCCTCATCGGCCGCTACGACCGCTGCGACGGCTTCGGTCTTCCCTGCCTGGGCGCGCACTATTTGTCGCGCGTCCACCTCCTCGTCGTCGAGAGCCAGTCGGGCCTCTGGGCGATCGACACCGCGAGCCGCAACGGCACCTGGCACGGCCAGGAGCGGATCCGCCGGCTGCGCCTCGAGCCCGGCCGACAGCTCTGGCTCGCGCAGCAGGTCCGGGTCGAGTGGTGCCCGTTCCACTGATCGCCGGCTGAGGCCCCGTGGAGCGGGCGGCGGGCTAAAGGCTGGAGGCTAGAGGTGCTCGCGCTCGGCCGCCCGGATCGAGCGGTAGCGCTCGAACGCCTGCCGCTCGCTCTCGAGGCCGACGAGCGAGCGCCAGCTGCCGCGGAAGGTGTGGCTGATCATCTCGGGGCCGTGCTTCAGGCAGAACAGCGTGTTCTCGCGCAGCGCGCGCGGAAAGAGCTTCAACTTCATCCAGCGCTCGGCGCGCCAGCGCAGGAACTCGATCTCCTCGGCCGTGAGCGCCTCGCTGCGCACCACCGCGGTCGTGCCGTCGTACTCCTCGAGCCGCTCGTGCAGGATCAGCCCTCGCTCGAGCAGCTCCTTCGTCATCGGCGTGCCCGGGTAGGGCGTCGGGTGCTGGATGTAGGGCCAGTCGACGTAGCGCCGCGCGAACTCGAGGTTCGCCTCGATCGACTCCTTGGTGTCGCCCGGGTTGCCGACGATGAGCCCGCCCACGACCAGCATGTCGTTCCGGTGGATGTGCTCGACGGCCTGGAGCGTCGCGTTCCCGACGCTGCGCCCGTTCTCGTGGCGCCGGTTCTTCGCCTCCGCCTTCAGGAAGCCGAGGTCCTCGGCCAGGATGTTCTCGATCCCGAGGAACACGTAGCGGAAGCCGGCGCGGCGCATCTTCGGCGCGAGCTCCTCGCCGTGGTCGGCGATCGCCGAGGTCATCGCCTGCACCACGTACTCGATGTCGTCGAGGCCCGCTTCGACGATCGCGTCGCAGAGCGCCCCGAAGCGCTTGACGTCGAGCGTGATGTTGTCGTCGACGATGAAGATCGCGCGCGCCCCGTGGTCCCGCGCGTCCTTGATATCCGCGAGCACGCGCTCGAAGCCGCGGCGGTGGAAGTTGCGCCCGCGCATCGCGATGATCGAGCAGAAGCTGCAGTCGAAGGTGCAGCCGCGCGAGGTCTCGACGACGTCGATCGGCCTGCCGAGCAGCGTGTAGCCCGTGAGCACGCGCGCCTTGCGGTTCGGAAGCCGCAGCGTGTCGTCCTCGAGCGACCGGATCGGCCGCGGCGGATTGTGGCGGAAGCCGTTCGCTGTCCGGTACGACAGGCCGGCGATCCGGTCGAACGCCTGGCCTTTCTCGAGCGCGCGCAGCAGCTCCGAGAAGGTCTCCTCGCCCTCGCCCGACACCACGAAGTCGATGCCGGGCTTCTCTCCCGTCCAGGCGGCCGTCGCCAGGCTCGGGTCGTACCCGCCCGCGACGATCTTCGCATCGGGACGCAGCGCCCGCAGCCGCTCCACCAGCCGGAAGGCCGAGCGGCGCTGGAACGTCATCACCGAGAGCCCGATCACGTCGGGCTGGCGCTCGCGCACGAGTCGGTCCACGGTCTCGCCCACGCGCCCCTGCGCGAGGACCAGATCGGCGACCGCGACCTCGTGGTGCGCGTCCACGTTGCCCGCGAGCGAGGCGAGCGCCGCATTCGGCATGCAGATCGCCACCGGGGCGGTGTGCTCGAACGAGTCCGGCATCGAGAAGAGCAGAACCTTCACGCAGCTCCTGAGCCTGAGCTTCTGAGCCTACCGCACTCGAGTGGCCCCGAGAACCGGCTTTTTTCCGGGGCGCCGCGAGCCTGTCCCGCTAGACTATGCTTTCCACGCTTCGAGACGGGGAGAAGACCGATGATCACGGGCGCTCACTCCATCATCTACAGCACGAACCCCGAGGCGGACCGCGGCTTCCTGAAGGACGTGCTGGGGCTGCCCCACGTGGACGTCGGCCACGGCTGGCTGATCTTCGGCCTGCCGCCCGCGGAGGTGGCGGTCCATCCTTCCGAGAAGAACGACGTCCACGAGCTCTACCTGATCTGCGCGGACGTCGACGCGTTCGTGGCCCGCATGGCGGCGCGCGGCCTCGCCTGCTCGGCGGTCCGCGATCTGGGCTGGGGCCGGCTCACGCAGGTGAGCCTGCCCGGCGGCGGCAAGCTCGGCGTCTACGAGCCGCGCCACGCGCGGCCGAGGGCGGTCACGGCTTCGAGGTCGAGGAAGAAGTCGTCCCGACGGACTCCGACACGTCGGAAAGCGGCTCTGTCGCGCAAGAAGACGAAGAAGCGCTGACGCCAGTCTTCTTCGCGGAACCCGGAAGCGCTCCCGACGCTCCTTCGCCCGTGGAGCAGCTTGACGGCCGCGCCTCCCGGTCGTATCGTCTATCGATATAGACATCCGATATCGACAGCGCGCCCAGCCGTTTGAACGCGCGGGAGGAGGCGCCGTGGGTCGATCGACCGAGCTCGTGCGGGGGACGCTCGATCTGCTGGTCCTGAAGACGCTCGAGCTCGGCCCGCGCCACGGCATCAGCGTGGCGGACCGCATCCGCCAGACCACGTCGGGGACGTTCGAGGTCAGCCCCGGCTCGCTCTTCCCCGCGCTCCACCGGCTCGAGCAGAACGGCTTCATCCGCGGCGAGTGGACGCAGTCGGCCGAGGGGCGGCGCGTCAAGGCGTACCGGCTCACCGCCCAGGGCAGGCAGAAGCTCGCGGCCGAGAAGCGCGAGTGGGCGCGCGTCGTGGGCGCGATGACCCAGGCTCTCGAGTCCTAGCGATGCGGCTCCTGGCTCGGCTCGCGAGCCTCTGGCAGGGACTCTTCGAGCGCGCGCGCATGGACGCCGAGCTCGACGAGGAGCTCGCGGGCTACTTCGACGACCTGGTCGCGCGCCGCCAGGCGGAGGGCCTCTCCCTCGACGAGGCGCGGCGGCTCGCCCGCCGCGAGATGGGCAGCGTGCCGCACGTCAAGGCGGCCGTGCGCGAGTCGTGGCTGGTGAGCGCCTGGGACCAGACCCGGGAAGACGTGCGCCAGGCGTGGCGCGGGCTCGCCGGGACGCCGGGGCTCTCGGCCCTCGCGGTGGTGACGTTCGCGCTCGGGATCGGCTCGGCTACCGCGATCCTCGGCGTGCTCCATGCCACGCTCCTCACGCCGCCGCCCTACCTCGACCCGGACCGGCTGCTGCTCGTGTGGGCCGACATGTCGGCCGCCGGCTATCCGCGGGCACCACTGTCCGGCCCGGAGCTCCAGGACCTGCGCACGCGCACGACGCGCTTCGAGGGCTTCGGCGCGGTCTGGGCCAACAGCATCACGATCACGAACGACGGCGAGCCGGAGTTCGTGCGGATCGGCCTGGTCACGCCCGAGTTCTTCCCGGTGCTCGGCGTCCAGCCCCTGGCGGGTCGGCTCTTCGAGCCGAAGGACTACGTCAACGGGCCGCCCGGCACGATCCTGCTCAGCTACCGCCTGTGGCAGCGGCGCTTCGGCGGCGAGCTCGGGATCGTCGGCCGCGCGATCACCGTCAACGAGAAGCCTGTGATCGTGGTCGGCGTGCTGCCGGAAGGCTTCCGGCTGCTCTTCCCGCAGGGCGCGGGGATCCCCGACACGGTCGAGGCCTACCAGCTGCTGAACCCGCACATCGCGGAGGGCCCGCGCGGCCAGCGCTACCTGCGTGTCGTAGGCCGCACCCGGCCGGGCGTCAGCTTCGTCGAGGCGCGCCAGGACGTGGACCGGCTGGCCGCCGAGCTCGCGCGTGAGTTCCCGAGCCCGGACGGGCTCTCCTTCGTCACGGTCTCGCTGGCGAAGGACATCACGAAGACGGTGCGGGAGCCGATCGTGATGGTCACGGCCGGTGTGGCGCTCCTGCTCCTGATTGCGGCCGTCAACGTGCTCGGCGTACTGGTCGCGCGGGCTGCGGCGCGACGCCGCGAGATCGCGGTGCGCGTGGCGCTCGGCGCCGGGTCCTTCCGGATCCTGCGCCTGTCGCTCGCCGAGGGCTTGACGCTCGCGCTCATCGGCGCCGCGCTCGGGATCGCGATCGGGCAAGCCGAGCTCGCGGCGCTCCTGGCGCTCTCGCCGCAGGCGCTGCGCCGCCTGGGCACGGTCGAGCTCGACACCCGCGTGCTTGCGTGGACCTGCGGTTTAGCACTCGTCTGGGGCGTGCTCTTCGCGATGGCACCGCTCGGCGAGCTCCTGCGCAGGGACGTGGGCACGGCGCTCTCGGCGACGCGCGGCGAGACCCGGCGGCTGCGGCCATTCTTCCGCTCCGCGCTTGTGGTCGCGCAGGTGACCCTCACCGTCGTACTGCTGGTCGCGGCGGGCCTGCTGACGCGGACGTTCGCGAGCATCCAGGCGATCGACCCCGGCTTCAAGGCCGAGGGCGTCCTCGCCTTCCGCGTCCCCTCGGCGACGCCCGCCTACCAGTGGCCGGCGGCGATCGAGGCGCTCGCGCGAACGGTCCGTACCACGCTCCTGGCCTTGCCGTCGGTCACGAGCGTGGGCGCCGTCAGCCACCTGCCGTACGACACGATCCCGAACTGGGGAGGCCCGTGGTCCACGGTCGAGAAGAGCAGCGAGGCGCTGCCGAACGCCGACTACCGCTCGGTCGGGCCCGGGTTCTTCGACGCGGCCGGCGTCGAGGTCGTGAGCGGGCGCGGCTTCACCGACGCGGACGGCCCGAAGACCGAGCGCGTGGCAGTCGTGGACGAGCTGCTCGCGATCCGTGCATGGCCCGGCGCGTCGCCGCTCGGCCGGCGGCTGCAAGTCGATCCGAACTCGATAGGGGATCCCGACACCTGGGTGACCGTGGTCGGCGTGGCGCGGCACATCCGGCACCGCAGCCTCGTCGAGCGCCTGAACGAGCAGATCTACTTCCCGCTGACGCAGGCGTTCCGCAATCCCGTCGCGTACCTCGTGCGCACCAGCGGCGACCCGGCGCAGCTGGCGCCGGCCGTCCGCGCGGCGATCCGCGGCGTCGACCCGCGGCTGCCGATCTACGAGGTGCAGCCGCTCGCGGTCAACCTGGAGCGCGCGCGCGAGGTGCAACGCTTCACGATGACGCTCGTGGGTGCCTTCGCCGCCCTCGCCCTGCTGCTCGCGATGATCGGCGTCTACGGGGTGATCGCGTACGTCGTGGTCGCGCGGCGGCGCGAGTTCGGCGTGCGGCTCGCCCTCGGCGCGACGCGCGCGCAGATCGGGAAGCTGGTGCTGCTCGAGGGCGCCCGGCTGACGGCGGTCGGCGCCGCGCTCGGGCTCGGCGCGGCCTTCGCCACCGCCCAGGTGATGCGTGGGCTGCTCTTCGGCGTCGGCCCGGGCGACTCGCTGGCCTACTGCGCGCCCTTGCCCGTGCTCGCGCTCGCGGCGCTCGTCGCGTGCCTGTGGCCGCTGCGACGCGCGACGGCGGCGAACGTCGTCGACGTGCTGCGCGCCGAATA
>Ga0111538_10007511_pt1 | contig 14685 bp, 12 predicted proteins | sample SoiMethybrSBSTD1_FD_79669 | JGI IMG/M metagenome (GOLD analysis project Ga0111538, IMG submission 79669) | Bulk soil microbial communities from a Populus tree surrounding site in Tennessee, USA - Soil MetaG P. TD hybrid SBSTD1 (version 2)... | ecosystem: Environmental > Terrestrial > Soil >... | reverse complement strand
GGCATGGCCACGACGCCGGGCAGGGCGAGCACGGTCTCCAGGGTCGGCGCCGCTGCGAGCTCCAGCTCTTCCGCGAGCGTACGCAGCTCGCGCAGGTAGAGCCGCGCCGCCGCGCGGTCCACGCGCGCCACCCCGGCCGCGCCCAGGCGCTCGGCCGAGAGGTGCACGCTCACCGACCCGCGCTCGCAGTGCGCGCGCACGCGGCCCTCGATCTCGCCCTCGAGACCCGCGAACTCCTCGGGAAGGCGCGCCTTGAACGCCAGGTGGCGGTGGTTGACGGAGCGGACCTCGACGCGCAGCGCGTAGCCGTGGTCAGCCGCGCTCGAGGACGCGCCGAAACCCGTCATCGAGCGCAGCATGACGCTCCGTCATCCGTCATTTCGGGGGAACGACGGGCTGCGTCGGATCGACCGGTGCGGACTTGACGCTGCCCGCGGCATCGAGCACCGAACCCTCGCCGGAACCGCGGTTCAGGATGTGGAGCATCAGCGCCGAGCCCACGAAGACCGCCGCGGCGTACATCGTGAAGGTGTTGATGCCCTTGGCACCGACGCCGAAGGTCTGCTGGCCGTGCTCGCCCAAGGCCTGCCCGAAGCCACCGCCGCGGCCTTCCTGGAGCAGGATGACGACGATCAGGACGATCGCGGACAGCACGAAGACGATGTACAGCAGAGTGGAGATCATGATTGCGTTTCGGCCCGGGCGCGCGGAGCCTCGATGATCGGGAGGAAGGTGTCGAGCTTCAAGGAGGCACCGCCCACGAGCGCCCCGTCGACGTCGGGCGCGGTGAGGAGGACGGCGGCGTTCGCGGGCGTGACGCTGCCGCCGTACTGGATGCGCAGGGCCTCGGCGGCGTCCTCGTCGTAGAGGCCCGAGAACACGCCGCGCAGGTACTGGTGCACCTGGCTGGCCTGCTCGGGCGTCGCGTTCTGGCCCGTGCCGATGGCCCAGACGGGCTCGTAGGCCACGGTCACGCGCCCCACGGCCTCGGCCGAGACGCCGGCGAGACCGCGCGTGAGCTGGCGCGCGACGACCTTCTCCGTGAGCTGGGACCGGCGCTCGTCGAGCGTCTCGCCCACGCACAGGATCACGTCGAGCCCGTTCTCGAGCAGGCGGTGGACCTTCTGGTTCGCGAGCTCGTCGGTCTCGCCGTACACGTGCCGGCGCTCGGAGTGGCCGACGAGCGCGAAGCTCGCGCCCACGTCGCGCAGCATCGCGGCGCTCACCTCGCCCGTGAAGGCGCCGGAGGGCCGGTCGCACACGTCCTGCGCGCCGCAGCGCACGGGAGAGCCCTCCAGCGCGCGCGCGACGTCCGCTGCGTACACGAAGGGCGGGACCACGGCCACGTCGACGTCCTTGCGGGTGCCCATGCGCGCACGCACGCCCTCGGCGAGCGCCCGTGCCCCGCGCGCGTCGAGGTTCATCTTCCAGTTGCCGGCGACGGTGCGCTTCCTCACGGGCAGGCCTCCGCCAGGTCGCCTACACCCTCCGGGACGACGAGGCGGCGTCCGTCGAGCTGCGCGAGCGCGGCCGCGCTGCGCGCGAGCGTCGCGAACTCCGCCGGGGTGAGCGCCTGAGCAGCGTCCGAGCGCGCGCGCGAGCGGTCCACGTGGACCTCCACGATGAGCCCGTCGGCGCCGGCCGCGAGGCCCGCGCGCGCGAGCGGCAGCACGAGCTCCGGCCGGCCGGCGGCGTGCGACGGATCGACGATCACCGGGAGGTGCGTGACGCGCTTCAGGTGCGCCACCGTGCCCACGTCGAGCACGTTGCGCGTGACGCGGTCGAAGCCGCGCACGCCGCGCTCGCACAGGACGACGTCGCGGTTGCCGCGCGCGAGGACGTGCTCGGCCGCGAGCAGGAGCTCGCGCGCCGTCGCCGCCAGACCGCGCTTCAGCACGACCGGCTTGCCACAGCGCCCGACCTCGGCGAGGAGCGCCACGTTCGACATGCTGCGCGAGCCGATCTGCAGCGCGTCGGCCACGGCCGCCACGCGCTCGACCTCGCGCGGATCCAGCACCTCGGTGAGGATCGCGAGCCCGACCTCGGCGCGCACACGTGCCAGGATCTCGAGGCCCTTCGGGCCGAGCCCCTGGAACGAGTAGGGCGACGTCCGCGGCTTGTAGGCGCCGCCGCGCAGCGCCGTGGCGCCCGCATCGCGCACCGCGCGGGCGATCTCGAGCACGTGGGCCTCGTTCTCGACGGCGCACGGGCCGGCGATCAACGAGACCGAGGAGCCCCCGAACGCCGCAGCGCCGATGCGGACCACCGTGTCCTCGCGCCCCGGGACCCGCTGGTGGAGCTCGGGCGCCTCGGACGCGTCCAGGACGCGCAGCACGCAGGCCAGGTCCTCGAAGGCCACCCGGTCGCCGGGCTTTCCCGGGCCCGATTCGCGGACGAGCTCGACCACGCTGCGGCCGCGGTCCAGGAAGCGCAGCTCGTAGCCCTTCTCGGCCGCGACTCGCCGCAGGGCCTCGAGATCGGAGGCGCTCGACGCGGTGGAGAGGTGCAGCAACATGCCTGGAAGGGACCCGGACGGACTCGTGTCGGGCGAGAGAACCGAGCAGTATAGGAGCCCGCCACGGACCTCACAATTTCGCCGCCGATGACCGCGCTCGCCTCCCTGACCCCGTTGCTCGCCCTGGACCGGCTGCCGCGCACGGGCTGGCTCCTGGCGGGCGTCGCGCGGCCCGAGAGCGTGGCCGCACACTCCCTGGGAACCGCGCTGGTGGTGCTGGCGCTCGGGCCGCGCGTGCGCCCCGAGCTCGCGCTCGACCGGGCCGTCGCGCTGGCGGTGCTGCACGATGCACCCGAGGCGCTCTTGACCGACCTCCCGCGGCGGGCGGCGGAGCTCTTCCCCGCGGGGGCGAAGGCCGCCGCCGAGGAACGCGCGGCCGAGCGGTTGCTGGCACCGCTCTCCGGCGCGGCCGCCGAGCGCCATGCCGAGTTCCGCGCGCAAGAGACGCGCGAGGCGCGCTTCGTGCGCCTGTGCGACCGGCTGCATCTCGGCGTGCGCTGGATCGGCTACCGCCGCGAGGGCGCCGGCGACCTCGCGGACTTCCGCTCGGGCCTCGAGGCCCTCGACTGCCGCGAGTTCGAGCCCTGCGGGGAGCTGCGCGCGGAGATCCTCGCCGCGGCCGACGGCCTGGATGCGCACGCGCGATGAAGCGCTTCCGGATCGTCTTCCCGCTCGCGGTGTTCGCGCTCCTCGCCGTGATGGTCTGGCTCGAGCGTCCGACGAAGCCGGGCACCGAGGGCTTCGGCTTCGACACCGCGCGTCCCGACCCGCTGCCGCCGCTCGCGATGCCGCGCGGAGAGCTCGCGCTCGCCGGTCGCGTGGAACACGCCGACGGACGGCCGGCGGAGGACGTGCTCGTCACGCTCTCGTCCAACGGCGCGGACCCTTCCGCGGAGCCGCTGTTCTGGACGTACACGGCCGCCGACGGCGGCTTCGCGCTCGACCGGCTCCCGGCCGGCACGCACCGCGTGTTCCTCGTGCACGCGTCCGCGCCGCCGACGAGCCTCGAGGTGACGCTGCCCGCGGAGGGGCCCGTCACGTGGAAGCTGGCGAGTGCGCTGGAACCGCTCCCCGGCTTGCCCGAGATGCGACGGCGCGAGCTCACCGGCGCCGTCGTCCGACCCTCGACGCTCGCGGCGCAGGGTCTCGCAGGTTTCGAGGTCGTGCTGCGGCCGACGCCCGAGAACGCGCTGCTCTCGGGTGCGGCGGTGCGGCGGCTCGCGTGCGACGCGAGCGGCCGGTTCGGCGCGCCGGACCTCGTGGCGGCGGCCTACTCGATCGAGGTCCTGCCCCCGTGGGCGCGCGGCGGCTCGTGGCCCGTGCTCGGGCGCGGGTCGCTCGCGAGCGCTGCCGACGCGAGTACCGATCTGCGGCTCGCGCTCGCAGTCGGCGAGCTCGAGGGCGCGGTGCACGAGCCCTCCGGTCGCCCGCTCGAGGGCGCGCTGGTGAAGCTCGCCGCGGTCGACGCACTCGACGCGCTGCGCGCGGCGCAGACGTGGCCGCCGGCCGTCACGGACGCGGACGGTCGCTTCCGTTTCACGGACCTGCCGGCGAGTCGCTTCCGCCTCGAGCTGCGGGCCGGGCTCGACTCGCAGACCATCGAGGTCGAGGTGAAAGTCGGTGAGATCACGAGCCTCGCGCCCGTGGCGATCGACCCCCGCGGCGGCGACGCGCCCGTCGAGCCCTCCGGCGCCCCGGGCACCGGAGGCTGAAGACCAGCGGGTATCCTCGATCCCGCGATGGACTCCGTGTACCTCGACAACGCCGCGACCACGCCCCTCGCACCCGAGGTGCGCGCGGCGATGGCGCCCTACTTCGAGGCGCGCTTCGGCAATCCCTCTTCGCGCCACTCCCTGGGTGTCGAGGCCGCGCGCGCCATCGCCGAGGCGCGCGAGCACGTGGCGGCGGCCACCGGTGCGCGCGTCGAGAACGTCGTGTTCACTTCGGGCGGAACCGAGGCCAACAACCTCGCGGTGCAGGGGCTCGCGCGCGCGAACCGGAAGCGCGGAGGGCACGTGCTGGTCGGTCCCACCGAGCACCCCTGCGTGCGCGACGCGGCGCGCGCGCTCGCCGAGGAGGGCTTCGAGGTCGAGAGCGCACGCCTGGACGCGCGCGGCGGCCTCGACGTCGAGCACGCGCTCTCACGCGTGCGGGCCGACACGGTCCTCGTGGCGCAGATGCTCGTGAACAACGAGTTCGGGACGATCTACCCGGTCGCGCGCCTCGCGCGCCTCGTGCGAGCGCAGGCGCCGCACGCGCTGGTGCACGTGGACGCCGTGCAGGCCGCGGGCAAGGTGGAGCTCTCGCTCGGTGAGCTCGGCATCCACTCGCTGGCCCTGAGCGCGCACAAGTTCCACGGCCCGAAGGGCGCCGGCGCGCTGGTCCTCGCCGACGGCGTGCGTCCGCGGCCGCTCGTGTTCGGCGGCGACCAGGAGCAGGGCCTGCGCTCGGGCACCGAGAACGTGGCCGGGATCGTGGGTCTGGGTCGCGCGACGCGCCTGGTCGAAGAGCGGCTGACGCGCACGCAGAGGCACCTGGCGGCGCTGCGCGCGCAGCTCGTCGAGGAGCTGGCGAGCGTCGCCGGCGTGGAGCTCCTCGAGCCGGGCGGCCGCGAGAGCGTCACGCCCGCGATCGCCTCGCTGCTCCTCCCCGGAGCGCCGGCCGAGGCCTGGCAACATCACCTGGAAGCGCGCGGCGTTCACACGAGCGTCGGCAGCGCGTGCCAGGCGCGCAAGGGCACGATCCCGCCCGCGCTCCTCGCGCTCGGCCTGGACGAGAACCGGGCGCGGCGCGTGCTGCGCGTCTCCTTCTCGCGCGAGACGACCGCAAGCGACGTCACGGCGGCCGCCGCCGCGCTGCGCGAGGTCGCGCGCGACATGAAGGCAGGGGCCGGATGACCCTCGCCGGCGGTCCGACCGTCGTCCTCGGTCGCTACGGCGAGCTCTGGCTCAAGGGCAGGAACCGCATCGACTTCGAGCGCCTGCTCGTGCGCAACGCGAAAGCGGCGCTCGCGCGGCTCGATCCCGATGCGCGCGTCGTCCGCGAGCACGGACTGCTCGTCGTCCATCCCACTCGACGCGTGCACGACGTCGCGCGCCGCATCCAGGACGTCTTCGGCCTCTCGTCGCTCTCGGTCGCGCGCGCGGTGCCGAGCGAGCCCGACGCGCTCGCCGCGGCGGGGAGCGACGTCGTGCGCGAGGCGCTCGAAGCGTGGCCGCGCGAGCGCGCCGTGCGCTTCCGCGTGAGCACGAAGCGCGCCGACAAGCGCTTCCCGATGACCTCGCCCGAGCTCGACCGCTACGTGGCCGACCGCCTGCCCGCCGAGCTCGTGCCGCGCCTCGACGTGGACCTCTCGGATCCCGAGCTCGAGCTCGGCCTGCACGTGCGCACGGGCACGAGCTTCGTCTACGCCGCACGCCTGCAGGGCGCCGGCGGTCTCCCGGTGGGCAGCGTCGGTCGTGCGGTCGTGCTGCTCTCGGGCGGCATCGACTCGCCCGTCGCGGCCTGGATGACGATGAAGCGCGGCTGCGAGGTCGTCCTGCTCTCGTTCCACTCGCGCCCGTGGGTGGGCGAGGGTTTCGAGCGCAAGGTCGAGCGCCTGGCGCGCTTGCTGGCGCGGCACCAGGTGCGCACGCGTCTCGTGCTGGCACCGCTCGCGGACATCCAGGTGCAGGTGCGCGAGCACGCGCCGCCGCCCTATCGAACGGTGCTCTACCGCCGCGCGATGCAGCGCATCGCCTGCTTGCTCGCCCGCGCGGAGCGGGCGGGCGCGGTGGTCACGGGCGAGAGCCTCGGTCAGGTCGCGAGCCAGACGCTCGAGAACCTGACGCTGATCGAGGAGGCCGGCGAGCTGCCCGTGCTGCGCCCGCTGATCGGCTTCGACAAGCACGAGACGATCGAGCTCGCGCGGCGCATCGGCACGTTCGACATCTCGATCGAGAACGAGCCCGACTGCTGCACGGTCTTCCAGCCCGAACGGCCGGTCCTGCGCGGACGCCTGGACACGTGCCGCGACGCCGAGGCGGCGCTCGACGTCGCCGGGCTCACGAGCGCGGCCTTCGAGGCGCGCCGGACGGTCGAGATCGAGGCCTGATTCAGCTCCGTTCGACGGCTTCGAGGAGCCGCGCCGGGCGCGGAGCCGCGTCGAGCACCGAGAGTCCCTCGGCGCCCCGCTCCCAGCGCCCCACGGCGATGATGCGCGCGTCGCGCAACGTCGGATGCGCGCGCAGCTCCTCGAGCAACGCCGGCGCGACCGGAGCGAGGTCGGCGTCGGCCAGGACGACGTCGAAGCGCGGCTCCGCGGGCACGGCGGTGTCCGCGACGACGCGGTGACCGCGCTGGCGCAGGAGCTCCTCGACGAGCGCACGCCGTTCGCGGTCGCGCTGCAGGAGCAGCACGCAGAGGCCGCGCTCCGGCTTTGCGTCGTGCCCGTCGCGGCCCGGCAGTCCGAGCGGCTCGAGGCTCATCACGAGCGAGCGCGCGCCGCGACCCGCGCGCTCGCGCGTCGCACCGGGCAGCGGCGGGACCGGGGCCGCCGGCGCGTCCGTCGTGACGCAGAGGCGCACGCGGCTCGCGCTGGAGCGCAGGCCGAGCCGCAGGCGCGTCAGGCGCGCGCGCGGATCGCGGCCCGCGGCGATCCGCTCGGCGAGGTGGGCCGTCAGCAGCGCCTCGAACGCGGCGGGAACGCGCGCGGGCTGCGCTCCTCCAGGAACGCGCACCTCGAGCGCGATGCCGGCGCGCTCGGCCATCGGCGCGAGGAAGCGCCCCACCGAGCGCACGAGCGCGCCGAGGTCGAGCTCGCGCTCGCCGTCGCGAACCTCCACGAGCGCCGCGAGCTGCAGGAGGATCGAGCGCATGGTGCGCGCGTCCTCGAGGGCGATCGCGCGCTCGCGCGAGCCCGGCGCCGTGTCGAGCTCGAGCACGAGCTGGATCGAGGTCAGCGCGTTGTTCAGCCGGTGGACGAGCGCCGGGAGCAGGAGCGGCAGGGCACGCCCGATCGGGGAGTCGGGCCGGGCTTCGCTTCGGGCGCTCAACGGGATCCTGCGGGCGATTATCACCTGATCGAGCGCCGGACGACGCCGCCCGCGGCGCGGAGTCTTGCGAGGCCGCCCCCCGACCTCCACCATCTGCGCCGTCTCGGGCGGGGATCGTCGCGATCCTCCGCGAGCCGCATGAACCGCGGAACCGTGGTCTTCCTGGCACTGGCGGTGCTCCTCGCGCACACGCTGGCCATCTACCAGACGCCGGACGGCGGACTCGCTCAGCCCTTCGAGATCTCCCACGTCGCATACCGCGTGGCGCGCAACCTGGTCTACGAGGGCGAGGCGCTGTGGAACCCGGGCGGGGCGCCGGTCGAGTCCTATCCCTCGGTCGCGTGGATCCTCGTCAACGCCGTCGCGGCGCGCCTGTACCTCGCGCCGAACTTCGTGACGCAGGGGCTGGGCTTCGCGTGCGCCCTGGCGACGGCCGTGGTGCTGGCGCAGTTCAGCCCGCGCCGCAGCGCCGGCCTGATCGCGCCGCTCTTGCTCGCGGCGAGCGGCAGCGCGGCGGCGGCGGCGGCCTCGGGGACGGAGGCCACGCTCGCGATGCTGCTCGCGACGGCGGCCTTCCTGGCCTTCGAGCGCGGCGCACGGGCCGTGCTCGCCGTCGTGCTCGGCCTGCTCGTGCTCACGCGGCCCGAAGGCGTCCTGTTCGCGCTCGCGATGGCGGTGCTCGAGCTCAGGAGCAGACCGGACGCCGGCCAGGGGCGCCGGCGCGCGAGCGCGTCGCCCTATCTCGTTCCCCTCGCCATCGTGGTCATCGGTGCGCTCGCGCGGCTCCTCGTGACGGGCGTATGGCACTCCCCGTACGTCGATCCGCTGCTCGAGATCGCTCCCGCGCGCTGGAGGCTGGGCGCGCTCTACCTGTGGGGCTTCGTCTACGCCTCGGGCTTCGGCCTCCTGTTCGTGGCGTTGCCCGTGGCGGTGTTCACGGGCCGCACGAGCCCGATGGGACGGCGCGCGCTCGCGCTCACCGCGAGCTGGTGGGGGCTCGTCGTGCTGACCGGCGGCGACGACCAGCCCTTCTGGACCGCGCTCGTGCCGGTGCTCCCGCTGTTCTTCCTCGGGCTCCAGGAGTGCCTGCGCGAGGGCATGGATCGCAACGAGCGCCTGGCCGGCGTCGTGTGGTCGGTGCTGCTCGTCACGATGACCGGCGCGTTCTTCGTGAGCAAGGTCCCGGGCGACTTCGGCCCGCTGCGACTCGAAGCGCCGCACACGCGCTGGCAGACGCCGACCGGCGAGCTCGCGCGCAACTATCCGCGGCCGTTCGGGCGACTCGGGCTCCTCGAGGAGGCGCGGGCCGTCGAACACCTGCGGACGCTCGGAGTGTTCCTGCGCAACCGCGTGAGCGAGGACGCCACCATCGCGACGTTCTGGCCGGGCGCCGTCGGCTACCTCTCGCGCAAGGAGGTGCTCGACCTCTCGGGGCGTGCCTGGCCGCTGCCCGGCCGCACGCGGCCCTTCTCGTGGCATGGCCACGAGCGCATCGACCTGCCGACCGCCATCTCGCCCGACGCCGAGTACCTCGTGCCGCTGATCGGCACGATCCCCGAGACCTTCGCGCCCACGGACTTCCTGCGCGACATCCTCGAGCACTACGACGTCGTCGGACCGACCGAGGAGCGGATGCGCGTGCTCCTGAGCGCGCTGCGCAACTACGAGCTCGTATCGGTGCCGGTGCCGATGAAGAGCAACAAGCCCTTCGAGCCCTCCGACCAGCCGTTCCCGCTCCTCCGGCGCAAGGACCTCGGACTGGCGCCGCACCTGACGCTCGAGGTCGACGACGCCGGCCTGCGCGTGCTCGTGCGCCAGGAGGGGCACCAGCAGGTCGTGGACCTGTGCCTGCGACTCGTCGATCGCAAGGGCAGGCACTGGTACCTGCGACCGACCGGCGAGTGGACGCGCGACACACCGCTGGACGTGCGCACGGGCCTGCTCCTGTTCCCCACGGGCTCGAACGCGGTGCGTCTCCTCGCGCAGGAGCTGCCGCCCGAGATCGAGGCCACGGAGGCCACGGCCTGGCTGCACAACCCGGGCATGCGTCCCGACGCGCCGCTCGCGCCCGTCGGTCTGCCGGCCTCGGTGACGCTCAGGTGAGCCCGTGCGTCTTGAGCTTGCGGTAGAAGGTGCTCTTGCCGATGCCGATCAGGCGAGCGGCCGCCTGCTTGTCGCCGTTCGTCTCGTGCAGCGCGTGCATGAGCGCGCGCTTCTCGTACTCCTCGAGCAGTCGCGCCGAGCCGCGCAGGTCCTCGAAGAACACGTAGTGGAGCGCCACGGCGCGCGCCGGGCCCCGCTGCAGCGGGGGTGAAATCCTCTCGCCGACCGCCTGCGCTCCGTCGCCCAGCGCCGGCGGCAGGTCCGCTGCGGTGATCTGCGCCCCGCGAGCGCGCTCGCAGGCGTGGCTCAGCGCGAGGCGCAGCTCGTCGACGTTCCTCGGCCAGGCATGGCGCTCGAGGAGCGCGAGCGCCTCGCGCGACACGCTGGCGTCCTCGAAGCGCGCGTAGCGCTCGAGGAAGTGCGTCGCGAGCACGGCCACGTCCTCGCGTCGCTGCGCCAGCGGCAGGAGCTCGATGCGCTCGCCGGAGAGACGGCCGAGGAGCTCGGGGTCGAAGCGACCCTGCTCGACGCTGCGCGCGAGCTCCGCGAACGTCCCGGCGACCACGCGCACGTCGAGCGGCTCGGCACCGGCGCCCGCGCGCGGCGCGCGGCCCTTCTCGAGGATCTCGAGCAGGCTCGCCTGGAGCGCGAGCGGGAGCGCCTCGACGTCACGCAGGTACAGCGTCCCGCGCTGGGCGGCGTGCAGCGCGCCCTCGTGCTCGGCGGAACCGTCCGCCGCGCGCGGCGTGCCGAACAGCTCGCGCTCGAGGCTCTCCGCGCCGTGCGCAGCGCAGTCCACGCTCACGAACGCGCCGCCGCGCGCACCCGCGAAGTGCAGGATGCGCGCGACCAGTTCCTTGCCCGAGCCCTCGGGTCCGTGCACGAGCACGGTGCCCTCGCCCCGGCCCGCCAGCCGCGCGAGCTGCGGGCGCAGCGCGCGCGCGAAGGAGGACGTCCCGCGGAAGGCTGCCGGCTGGAAGGCCTCGCGTGCGGCCTCGATCAGCTCGCCACCGCCGGCGGCGCGCTCCGTCGCGGGAGCGTCGTTCGTACGGACGCGCGGCTCGAACAAGAGGACAGCGCGCGGGGCGGCCTCGGGGCGGCCCGGCCGCGGCACGAGCGGCACGACGCTGGCCGAGAGCGTGTGCGCCGCGCGTCCCGGCCGTTCCGGCACGTCGAAGCGCAGATCGCGCCGCGGCTCGGTGCGCGCGTCGCGCACGACGGCCTCGAGCCGCGACTCGGGAGCCACGCTCGCCAGGTGCTTGCCGTCGATCGTCTGTCCGAAGACCTCGTGCGCGCCGCGATCGCTCCAGTGCACGACGCCCTCGTCGTCCACGAGCAGCAGTCCGAGGGGACCCGCCGTCACGTCGCGCGGCGAGCGCGGCCCGCGGGAGCGCAGCGCGAGCTCCAGGTCCGCCGAGCGCGCCTTCTCGGCCTGGAGGCGGCGGTTCTGCTCTTCGAGCAACCGGTTCTGGAGCGCGAGGTCGTCTTGCAGCGCCTTGATCCGCAGCATGGCGCGCACGACGTCCTCGAGCAGCACGAGGTCGCCCTTCACGAGGAAGGACTGACAGCCGACCTCGTAGCCGCGGTGCAGGTCCTCCTGCGTCTTCACCTGGCCGCTGATGAGCACCACGGGCGTGGCGCGCAGCTCCGGGATCGTCTTCAGTCGCCGGCAGACCTCGTAGCCGTCGATGCCCGACCCGAGGCCGATGTCGACGAGGAACAGGTCGAAGGAGCTCGCTCGGGCCTCCATCAGGCCCATGGCGCCGTTGGAGGAGACCACGACCTCGAAGCCGAGGTCCATGAGCCGGCTCCGGCAGAGCACCTGCGACCCGGCGTCGTCCTCGATCAGGAGTATCCGCTTCACGATGGCTGGCCGGGACGCGAAAGCGCCCAGTCCGGAGATCGGTGAAGCTAGGAGGAACGCCATCCGGAAAGCCCGTGCGAAGGGGCCGCCGGGAACAAGCTTCCCAGAAATGGGAATCGGCGGGGGCCGCGAGCGAGCATCTTCGACCGGGGGGAACCCCCGTCGCGGCCTTCAGACCGCCGAAACGGCTCGACGAAAGCGCTTGCGGGCAGCGCGGGTCCTCTCAGTCCCCTCCGCTATCCTCCGCCCGCGGCATGACCTCCCCCCAGTTCCCCAAGACCGCCGCGGAGCCACTGCCGGCGCCGAAGGCCGAGCGACCGCTGGGGTTCCTGGTCAAGCAAGGGGCGATCTACAGCGCCGCTCCGATCCTCCAGCGCGTCATCTCGATCGGCATGACCCGCCTCTACACGGAGTGGCTGGGTCGGGCCGGACTCGGGGTCAAGGAGACCGTGGACCTGTGGGCCATCGCGCTCCAGCAGGTGCTGGGATTCAACGTGCTCGGGTCGATGGTGCGCTTCTACTACGACCAGCAGAGCGACGAGGACCGCAACGCCGTGGTCACGACCTGCATGCTCGTCGTGACCCTGCTCGCGGTCGTGGCCTGCGGAGCGCTGCTCCTCGTGGCGCCGGGGCTCACGCCGTTGCTGCTCGGACGCGGAGGCCAGGTCAGTGAGGGCGAGCTCGTCTCGATCTGCACGCTGATGCTGGTGCTCGTTCCGTTCCAGCTGGCGACGATGTCGGGGCTCTACTACCTGCAGACGCTGCGCCGGCCCGCGCTCTACACCGCCATCCAGACGGCCAAGTTCGCGCTGGAGGTGAGCCTCAACTTCTACTTCATCGGAGCGCGCGGCCTCGGCGTCTGGGGCTGGCTCGTGAGCATGCTCATCGGCGAGGTGGTCACCGCCACGGCGCTGTGCGGCTGGATCCTGTGGCGACTGCGCCCGCGCATCGTGGGCCGCATCCTGCGGCCGATCCTCGCCTACTCCGCGCCGATGGTTCCCGTCGGGGTGCTGCAGCTCTTCCTGCACAGCCTCGACCGGCGCTTCGTGCTCGCGCAGTCGCAGGAAATGGCCGGCGTCTACGGGCTCGGCTACAAGGTCGCGTACCTGATCGTGATCCTCTTGCTCGGGCCCTTCGTGCTCACGTGGCAGCCGTGGATCTTCGGCCTCGAGTCCGCGAAGGAGCGCGCGCGCATGGTCGCGCGCGTCGGGACCTACGGCGTGCTGTCGATCGCCGTCGCGAGCCTGGCGGTGATCCTCGGCGGGCGCCAGGCGGTGCAGATCCTGGCCAAGGACCGGTCGTTCTGGGAGGCGTACCGCGTCGTGCCGTTCGTGGCCACGGGCTACGTCTTCTGGGCCCTGTACCACGTGTCGCAGATGCCGCTCTTCCTCGACAAGCGCACCGGGCCCCTGCTCACGATCAACGCGCTGGCGGTGCTGCTGAACGCGACGCTCAACGCCACGTTGATCCCGCGCTACGGGATCGTCGGCGCCGCCGTCGCGACCGTGACCACCTTCGCGGTGCTGGCCGGAATGGGCATGTGGGCCGGGCGCCGCGCAGCGGGCGTGTCGTTCGAGCTCGGACGCCTGGGCGGGATCCTCGCGGCGGTGTCGGCGGGCGGCGCGGGCGCGCTGTGGGTCGACTGGCTGGAGGTCTCGGGCCGCTGGAGCGTCGTCGCGGCGCTCTCGGTCAAGGCGGCGCTGTTCGTGGTTCTCGTCGGCGCGCTGTGGACGCTGGTGCTGCACGCGGACGAGCGCTCGCGCTTCACCGCGTGGGTCGCGCGTCGCGCCCGCGGCTGACCGGTCAGAGCGCTCGCGGTCAGGGCAGGCGCAGGTACAGGATGAGCAGCCCGGTGAAGAGCAGCACGACGTGCACGGGCTCGCCGTTGCGGAGCAGGCTGCGCTTCACGGACCAGGGAACGCGCTCGCCGTTGCCGGGGAACGGCGTCAGCCGCGGCAGGAGCGCGCGCGTCCCGGCGGCCCAGCGATCCCACTGGTCGGGGAACAGCCGGCGCAGCTTCTGATCCTCGTAGCGGATGGTCTCGGGATAGAAGAGCAGCAGCATCACCAGCGCGGCGGGCACGCTCCACCACAGGCCCGATGCTGTACAGAAGCCGGCGCAGAGGAGCAGGTTGCCGACGTACAGCGGGTGGCGGACGAAGGCGTAGGGCCCGACGGTGGCGAGCACCTCGTTCTTCATCACGAAGCCCGAGGCCCACATGCGCACGACCATGCCCAGGCAGGCGAGCGCGGTCCCGACCCAGAACAGCGGCTCCGACACCGGGGCACCCAGCCAGGTCAGGAGCACCACGAAGAGCACGCCCACCAGCTGGCGGAAGCGGCGCCGGCGGTGTCGCAGGTCGAAGAAGAGTTTCCCCAGGCCAGAGCGCTCCCGCCGCGGCTCGCTCCCGAGCCGGGTGTCGACTCCGCCGAGCGGGTCGGTCAGGGTTCCGCGATGCTCGGTCATCCGCGCGCCATTCGTCCCGGGGGACGTCGCGGGCATTCAAGCCTGACCCGCGGACCACTGTCCAGGGTCGGAATGGATTTGCAGCACGGTGGCTGCGGCTTCAACCGGAGGCGAGAAGAGTCGCGGAGGGATGCTCGGACGAGCCTCGCGCTCGCGGGTGGGCGATGAGGGATTCGAACCCCCGACTTCGTCCTTGTAAGGGACGCACTCTGGCCGCTGAGTTAATCGCCCCGCTCCCGGGCGAGCGTCCGGAGACGCTATCCTGCCCGCCCTTTTCTCTCCACCGCGGGCTCGGGCGGCTCCGACAAGGACCCCGCCAAGACGCTCCCCGAACGTCCCTCCTGCCCCACCGTCCCTTCGCATGAGAGTCGCCGTCATCGGAACCGGATACGTCGGGCTGGTCGCCGGTACGTGCTTCGCCGAGAGCGGGAACACGGTCACCTGCGTCGACATCGACGAGAAGAAGGTCCACCGCCTGAAGGACGGCGAGGTCCCGATCTACGAGCCGGGCCTCGAGGAGCTGCTGCGCCGCAACCTCCACGACGGGCGGATCCAGTTCACCACGCGCTACGAGGAGGCCATCCCCGAGGCCGAGGTGGCGTTCATCGCCGTGGGCACGCCGTCGGGCGAGGACGGCAGCGCGGACCTCAAGTACGTGCTCGAGGCCGCGCGCAGCATCGCGCGCTCGATGACCGGCTACCTGG